>Ga0136617_10003065_pt1 | contig 14895 bp, 9 predicted proteins | sample AntDrymUQ3222106_2_FD_129672 | JGI IMG/M metagenome (GOLD analysis project Ga0136617, IMG submission 129672) | Polar desert sand microbial communities from Dry Valleys, Antarctica - metaG UQ322 (21.06) | ecosystem: Environmental > Terrestrial > Soil > Desert | place: Antarctica: Dry Valley... | reverse complement strand
CGCCAGCTCCGGCTGGAGCGGGTGGTGCTCGTCGGGGTGTGGACCGAGGGCTCGCCCACGGACGCGGAGAACTCGATGGCCGAGCTCGCATTGCTGGCGGAGACCGCTGGCTCCCAGGTGCTCGACGCCCTCTACCAGCGACGGCGGAGTCCCGATCCCGCGACCTTTATCGGGCGCGGCAAGGTCGACGGGCTGCGCGAGATCGTGGCCTCGACCGGGGCGGACACCGTGATCTGCGACGGCGAGCTCGCGCCGAGCCAGCTGAGGAACCTCGAGGACCGGGTCAAGGTCAAGGTCGTCGACCGCACGGCGCTGATCCTCGACATCTTCGCGCAGCACGCGAAGTCGCGCGAGGGCCAGGCACAGGTCGAGCTGGCCCAGCTGAACTACATGAAGCAGCGGCTGCGCGGCTGGGGCGGGAACCTCTCACGCCAGGCCGGTGGCCGGGTCGGCTCTCAGGGCGGCGGCATCGGTGGCCGTGGGCCGGGTGAGACCAAGATCGAGACCGACCGTCGCCGGATCAACACCAAGATCGCCCGGCTGCGACGCGAGCTCGCGCACATGCGCACCACACGGGACACCAAGCGCGGGGAGCGCCGTCGCAACGCGGTGCCGTCGGTCGCGATCGCCGGCTACACGAACGCCGGTAAGTCCTCCTTGCTGAACCGGTTGACCGGAGCGGGAGCCCTCGTCGAGGACGCGCTGTTCGCGACCCTGGACCCCACCACGCGTCGTACGACGACCGCGGACGGCCGGGTCTACACGATGTCGGACACCGTCGGTTTCGTGCGCCATCTCCCGCACCAGCTCGTCGAGGCTTTCCGCTCGACCCTCGAGGAGGTCGCCGACGCCGACCTGGTCCTGCACGTCGTGGACGGCGCGCACGCCGACCCGGAGGGACAGCTGGCCGCCGTGCGCGAGGTGCTCGCCGAGATCGGCGCCGACAGCGTGCCCGAGCTCGTCGTGATCAACAAGTCCGACCTCGCCGACCCGATGGTGCTGGCCCGGCTCCGCCAGCGGGAACCGCATTCGGTGGTCGCGTCCGCGAAGACCGGGGAGGGCATCGACGACGTCCTGCGAGCGGTCGAAGCCGACCTGCCACGCCCCGAGGTTGCCTTCGAGGCGTTGCTGCCCTACGAACGCGGTGACCTGCTCAACCGGATCCACGAGCACGGTCAGGTCGCGCGCGTGGAGCACACCGGCGAGGGCACGGTGGTGCATGGTCACGTCCACCCCGACCTCGCCGGCGAGCTCACGCCCTACCTCACCTGAGTCCCTGCGTAGTTTCCGGATAGTAAGTACCCAGACGGCCCCCGGAGGACCAGATTCTGGGCCATCTGCGTACCTACTATCGCTCCGCGGCGGCCTGGAGGCGGCGGGTCAGACGCCGATTCGGCGCCAGGGGCCCCAGATCGCGAACGTCAGCCCGGCACTGGCCTGGATGTTCAGGAACAGCGTGTGCCCGTCGGTGCTGAACGTCGATCCGGCGAACTCGTCTCCGGACCGGTCGGCGCCGCTGGAGGACTTGAGCCGGTTCAGCGCGATGTCCCAGAGCCTGCCCCGGCGAGAGAGCCCCCGCACGTAGTTGTCCTCGCTGTTGTCCTCGCAGAGCACGAGCGTGCCCCGCGGGGAGGTGGTCACATTGTCCGGAAAGTCCAGCGTCTGCCGGCTGGGGGACTGGTAGACCAGGCTGAGCTTCTCCGCGCGCGTGTCGTATGCCCAGACCTGACCCTGTCCGTTGCCGTAGCCCTCGGTGCCGTCCGGCCCGGTCTCGGGACGTCCGCCGCCCTGGGTCGAGGTGAAGTAGACGACTCCGTCGTCGTATACCTGCCCCTCCAGCCTGGAGAAGCCCGCGGCTCCCTTGGCTCGACCCTGGTCGCCGACGAAGACGAGCGCGTCGTCGTTGCTGGACAGAGGCTCCTGACCGGGTGTGTAGGGATAGACGACGTTCGGATCGTCGATGTCGACCCACTCGACGCGATAGTCCGCGCGAGGCGGCTGGCCCGCCTCGAGGTGGGCGTTCGGCTGACCCTTGACCGCGAGCATCTGCAGCGTGCCCTCGTTGTCGAGATGACCTGTGCGCATCGGGTTCCGGCGCGGCTTGTAGCGGTAGAAGCCTGACGGGTACTCGAAGTTGTCCTCGGTCAGGTAGAGATGTCCGCCCACTGGGTCGAAAGAGACCGCCTCGTGGGGGAAGCGCCCCGCCCTGGTGATGGGTTCGCGGTTCGACAGGCCACCGGCGGGCACCTCGAAGATGTAGCCGTGCGGCTTCTGCAGCGGCACGTTGGATGCACCGGTGAAGTCCGGCCCGACGTCGGGTCCGTTCACGGTCTCCTCGCAGGTCACCCAGGAGCCCCAGGGCATGATCCCGCCGCTGCAGTTCATCATCGTGCCGTTGAGGCTGGTGAACGCGTTCAGCACCCGTCCGTGCGGGGTCGTCTCCACGGTCGTCGTACCGCCGCCTGCCGCGGAGTCGTAGGGGACGCCCGGCCCGAAGGGCGGACGTGAGCCGTTCACCTCGTGGTTGCGCACCAGGATCGTGTTGTCTCGGCGCTTGGCATCCGGTCCGCGACGGCTGCCGCGAAACGCGCCCATCCCGTCGTGGCGTCCGGGGAGATTGGTGCCGTCGTCGAGCACCACCGGGGTCTCGGTGTCGTGGAACGAGCGGTACCGGAAGCCCTTCGGGAGGTGCAGCCGCACCTCGCCGTCGCGCTCGTCGGGGATCGGCCTCAGCCTGTCGAATCTGGGGCGCCGGCTCGCGGCTTCCGCAGGGAGGGCGGCGAACCCGGCGAAGGGGCCACCCAACAGCGCGGCGCCCGCGGTGCCCTTGAGGACAGTTCGGCGCTCGACCGCCGATGAGCCTGCTGATGACTGTGCTGATGACTGGGGATCTGCCACGAGGAGGGTCCTTTCCCGAGCATGCGACCTGGACGGCGCTGATTTCCGGATAGTAAGTCCCCAGATGGCCGTTCCAGCGGCCGAAAAACGGCCGTCTGGGTACTTACTACCGCATCGGGCGGACTCCTACACCTCGACGGGCACCCAGGGGTGCCCGCCGCTCGACTTCCGGCCGTCGCTCGGACGCTACGGCAGAGCGGACATCCCGATCTGGTGGACCGAGTGGGGCGTGACGCCGACACATTTCAACGAGGTCAGCGACGCGGTCTTCGCGGGAGTCTTCCTGTTGCGCGGCACCTGAAGCGGAATGGCGTCGGCGATGGACCGGATCGAGGCGCTCTCCTATTGGGTGGTCTCCGACCACTTCGAGGAGCTGGGTCGTCCTCCCGCGCTGCTGCACGGCGGGTTCGGGCTTCGCACGGTCGGCGAGCTGCGCAAGCCTCGATGGTGGGCGCTCGCCCTGTTGGAACGTCTCGACGACACGCGGGTCCGTGTGTCGATGTCCGGTGACGGCGCCGGGTCGTTGATCGAGCCGATCGCGACCCGTGACGAGTCCGGGGCCGGCCGCACCTCGTTCACCCGGCGCGCCTGGTTCGCCGGCCCCGGGCGCACCGGGCTCACCCTGCTGGCCGCGCTCTCCGGGAGTGCCGGGCAGTCCGGGCTGACCCTGCTGGTTCCAGGTCAGCGGCGTCTCGAGCAACGCGGGGAACTTCTTGACCTTGGGGTGGCCCGCCGTCAGGCACGCGTCGGCGCTGCCGAGGACCCGCAGGATGCCGGTGGCCCGGTTGACGCAGCCCTGGATCGTCTCGCCGCCACCCGACCTCCCGGCCAGCGCCGTCACCGTGCCCGCGCTGGTGAGCACCACGACAGCGAGCGCGAGGCCAATCGCACTACGTGACCCTGCCGCGAGGTTGTTGTAGAAGGTCTTCGCTCACATGACTGTCCGCTTCCTCTGATGTCCGTTGCCCGGCGGCACCCTCTCCGCCGACGCTGGGGGTCGATGGGTCTCCACCCCGGGTTGGACGCCACCACCACCCTCATCGGTCAGAAACACCGTGCATGGGCGCCGTCCCTAATCCGTTTCGGCGCTCGTACTCTCTGGAGGTGATCCCCGTTGCGCACCACCGGTGACCACGTCCCGGGATAAAACACCGGTGGGGGACGATGGAGCCCATGTCTCGCGCCTCGCTCGTCCGGCTGGTGCTGGCGGTGCTGGTGCTGGCCGGGTCCGTGACGATCGCGCTGGTGGCCAGCCCGAAGCTCGGCCTCGACCTGCGTGGCGGCACCCAGATCGTGCTCGAGACTCAGGACTCGCCCACGGTGGAGGCCGATGCCGAGGCCACCGACCGCACCCTGGAGGTGCTCCGGGGCCGGGTCGACGCGCTCGGTGTCGCCGAACCCACCCTCGCTCGTTCCGGCGAGCAACGGATCATCGTTGAGCTGCCCGGGCTCCAGGACCCGCGCGAGGCCGCCGAGGTCGTCGGCCGCACGGCGCAGCTGAGCTTCCATCCCGTGCTCGGCCTCGCCAGACCGCAGCAGCAGCCGGAAGCCGGCGAGCTCATCCTGCGCGACGAGGACCGGCAGCGGCTGCGACTCGGCCCGGTGGCCGTCCCCGGGGACCAGGTGACCGGCGCCGACCCGGGTAACGACCCCACGCAAGGCACCGGCTGGTTCGTCAGCGTCGACTTCCGCGGCTCGGGACAGGGCTGGCAGCAGCTGACCGGGGAGGCGGCCTGCAACCAGCCCGGCGACCCACGACGACGGGTCGCCATCGTCCTGGACGAGAAGATCATCTCCTCGCCGCAGGTGAACGAGGGAATCGCCTGCGGAGCCGGCATCGCCGGTGGCTCCACACAGATCACCGGCACCTTCACCGCCGACGAGGCCCGCGAGCTGGCGATCTTGATCGAGGGCGGCGCGCTGCCGGTGCCGGTGGAGATCATCGAGCAGCGCACCGTCGGACCGACCCTGGGTGCCGATGCGATTGACGCCTCCGCGCGAGCCGGTGTCATCGGCCTGGTCCTGACCGGACTGTTCATCGCCCTCGTCTACCGGTTGATGGGCGTGCTCGCGACCCTGGCGCTGAGCTGCTACGCCCTGCTGTCCTACGCCGTCCTGGTCGCGCTCGGCGCCACCCTCACCCTGCCCGGGCTGGCCGGCTTCGTGCTGGCGATCGGGATGGCGATCGACGCCAACGTGCTGGTCTTCGAGAGGGCCCGCGAGGAGTTCACGAGCCCCGCCAAGCCTGGTCTGAGCAAGGCGCTGACCACCGGCTTCAACAAGGCATGGACCGCGATCATCGACTCCAACGTGACCACCCTGTTGGCGGCTGGGCTGCTGTTCGTGCTCGCCTCCGGGCCGGTCAAGGGGTTCGGCGTCACGTTGTCGATCGGCGTGCTCGCGTCGATGTTCTCCGCCCTGGTCATCGCCCGCGTGCTCACCGAGCAGGCCGTCAGCCGTGGATGGCTGCAGAGGCATCCCGCGGTGAGCGGCATCTCGACGACCGGCCACGTGCGCGACGCGCTGCGGCGGTGGGACCCCGACATCATGGGCAGGCGGTTGGTGTGGCTGGGTGTCTCCGCCGCCGCGCTCGTGCTCGCGGTGGGTGGGATCGTCGCGAACGGGCTGAACCTGGGCGTCGAGTTCACCGGCGGCCGGCTGATGGAGTACTCCACGAACCAGCCGCTCGAGGTCGAGCGGGCACGCGAGGCGGTTGCCGACGCGGGCTTCCCGAGTGCCGTCGTACAGGAGTCCGACGACGACAAGGTCGCCGTCCGCACCGGACAGATCAGCAACGAGGACGAGGTCACGATCCGCGAGTCGATCGGGTCGGTGGCCGGGGGAGCCACCAAGCAGCGCGACGAGCTGATCGGCCCCAGCCTCGGGTCAGAGCTGAGGGACAAGGCGCTGATCGCCTTCGGGATCGCTCTGCTGGCGCAGATGCTCTACCTCGGGGTGCGCTTCAAGTGGACGATCGGCGCATCGGCCGTGGCCGCGATGTTCCACGACGTGATCCTCGTCGTCGGTGTCTTCGCCTGGCTCGGCAAGCCGATCGACGGGGTCTTCCTCGCGGCTGCCCTGACAATCGTCGGGCTCTCGGTCAACGACTCCGTCGTGGTCTTCGACCGGGTGCGCGAACGCTGGCTGGGCAGCAAGGGCGCCGACTTCGCGAAGGTGGCCAACGACGCAGTGCTGGAGACGATGCCACGCACGGTGAACACCGGTCTCGGCTCGATGTTCATCCTGGCCGCGCTCGCGATACTAGGCGGGGACTCGCTGCGTGACTTCGCGATCGCCCTGCTGCTCGGCCTGGTGATCGGCACCTACTCCTCGGTGTTCACCGCCACCCCGCTCGCCGTGATCTTGCACGGTCGCTGGCCGATGTCGGCCGCGGTCAAGGTCAGGGTCCCGCGCTCCGCTCGCGACCCCCAGGACTCCGGCGCCGTCATCTAGCCGAGTGGCGCAACCTCTTGTCCCCAGGGGGTGGCGACTCGGCGCGGCTGTCGGTGGCGCTGGGTAGGGTGCTGCGGTGCCCACCGGGACAGCAGCCGAGCCGACCTCGGACCGCCCTCCAGCGCCGCGCGCCAAGGCCACCTTGAGGGACGTGCTTGACGCCGCGGTCGAGGCGTTGGGTGGCCAGGAGCGGCCTGGTCAGATCCAGATGGCCGAGTCGGTCGAGCGAGCCATGGACAGCCACGAGCACCTGCTCGTGCAGGCGGGCACCGGCACCGGCAAGTCTCTCGCGTACCTGGTGCCCGCGTTGCTGCACAATCGTCGTGTCGTGGTCGCGACGGCCACGCTCGCGCTGCAGCACCAGCTCGTCGAGCGCGACATTCCCGCGCTGCTCGATGCTGCGTCGCACACGATGGGGACCGACCCGTCGTACGCAGTGTTGAAGGGCCGCTCCAACTACGCCTGCCTGCACCGGATCCGCGAAGGAGTGCCGGACGACCAAGGCACGCTAATCGACGTCCCCGAGAGCTCGATGGGCGCGGAGGTGCTCAGGCTGCGCGCATGGGCCGAGGAACAGGCCGAGCGCGACGGGGCGGGAGACCGCGACTCCGCCCCTAAGCACACCGAACGAGTGTGGCGCCAGGTCTCGGTGAGCCACCGTGAGTGCCTGGGTGCCAACAAGTGTCCCTTCGCCGCGGAGTGCTTCGCCGAGCGCGCGCGCGACCGGGCGGCCGCCGCCGACCTGATCGTCACCAACCACTCCCTGCTCGCGATCGACGCGATCCAAGGGGTGCCGATGATTCCGGAGTACGACGTCGTGGTCGTCGACGAGGCCCACGAGCTCACGGCGCGCGTCACCCAGGCGGCGACCGACGAGCTGTCGGTGCCGGAGATAGAGCGGGCTGCGAGGCGAGCCCAGAAGCATGTGACGGGCAAGGAGGCCGACGACCTGGCCGACGCTGCGGATGCGCTCAGGAGCGCCTACGACGACTGCCCGCCGGGGCGGATCGACTCGCTGCCTGAGGCGCTCGGCGAGGCGTTGGCCCTGGTGCGCGACTCCGCACGAGCACTGCTCTCGGCGTTCCCGAAGGACGCTGCGGAAGCCGACGCCGATGCGGGCCGCACCCAGGCCCGAGGCTGGGTGCAGGAGATCTTCAAGAACACCGAGCGGATGGCCGCGCACACCGACGCCGACGTGCTCTGGCTCGCCGAGAGGGAGCGCAGCCGCGGCGGGAGCCAGCTGTGCGTGGCGCCGCTGCACGTGTGGGACCAGCTGCGGCAACGGTTGTTCGGCGCCAAGACCGTCGTGCTGACCAGCGCCACCCTCATGCTCGGCGGCAACTTCGACTCACTCGCGACGAGCATCGGGCTGAAGCCGGGCGAGCGCGTCACCCACTCCATCGAGGCCTCGCCCGAGACTGTCCTCGAGGCAACGGGCGCCGATGATGAGTCGCTGCCCTGGCGAGGCATCGATGTCGGGTCACCCTTCGACTACGCGCGCCAGGCGATCCTGTACGTCGCCCGGCACCTGCCACCGCCAGGTCGGGGCGGGCTCGGCGAGGAGCAGCTCGGCGAGATCGTCGACTTGGTCGACGCGGCGGGCGGACGCACCCTCGGGCTGTTCTCCAGTCGTCGTGCGGCAGAGGCGGCAGCCGAGGTCGTCCGCGAGCGACTGCCGCACCTGACGACCCTGGCGCAAGGGGATGCCCAGCTGCCGGAGCTGGCGCGTCTGTTCGTCGAGGACCCGCACGCCAGCCTGTTCGGCACACTGAGCCTTTGGCAGGGGCTCGACGTGCCCGGCGACACCTGCCAGCTGGTGCTGATCGACAGGATCCCCTTCCCGCGCCCGGACGACCCGCTGATGTCCGCGCGGCAGAGGGCGGCGGACAGGACCGGCGGCAACGGGTTCATGGCCGTTGCCGCGACACACGCAGCCCTGTTGCTCGCCCAAGGCTCGGGTCGGTTGATCCGCACGACGACCGACCGTGGTGTGGTCGCCGTACTCGACAGCAGGCTGGTCACCGCACGCTACGGCGGGTTCCTCCGCGCCTCGCTTCCGCCGATGTGGAGCACGACCGACCGCGACGTCGCCCTGCGCGCCCTCGCGCGGTTGGTCGGCTGATCTTCAGCTCCCGTCGATAGGCTTCGCCGCATGAGACCTGGGGGGAATGCGCGGGCCGGGGTGTGCGCGCTGGCGCTGGCACTCCTGGCGACGGCGGCGTGCGACTCTTCGTCGGAGCCCTCGGCCGATGGCTCGCCGGAACCGTCACAGTCGTCCTCCGTCGCGCCGACCGACGCGACTTCCTCCCCGTCGCCGCCACTCGCGCAGCGTGGTCCTTTCACCTTCGCCTCGGCGGGAGACCACGGAGCCAACGAGATCACCGAGCTCAGCCTCACCGCGCTCGACGCGTCGGAGGCAGACTTCTACATCGCCTTGGGCGACCTCGACTACGACGAGACGGAGAGCGACGAGGCGTGGTGTGGCTACGTCAAGGAGCGACTGCCCAGCAAGGGTCGCGAGTTCCCGTTCGAGCTGGTCGTGGGCAACCACGAGAACGGCGACGAGGACCCCGGTGACGACGACGGCGAGATTGCCGACTTTGCCGCGTGCCTTCCCGACCGGATGTCTTCTCGCATCGGTCCCGGCAGCTCCTACGGCGTGGAGTACGCCTTCGACTACCCGACCGAGGTCCCACTGGCGCGTTTCATCATGATCTCCCCGGGGCTCACCGTCGGCGACGAGGAGTACACCTACGAGCCGGGCACGTCGCATCGGGACTGGCTCGCCGACGAGATCGACCAGGCCAGGGAGGCCGGCATCCGCTGGGTCATCGTGGCGGCGCACCAGCCCTGCCTGAACACCGGGATCCGGCACGGGTGCGACTCCGGTGCGGCGGTGATGAACCTGCTCGTGGAGAAGCGGGTCGATCTGATGCTGGCGGGGCACAACCACCTTTACGAACGCAGCGTCCAGCTGGGCCTTGACGAGGAGTCGTGCCCCGAGGTGGTGCCGGACAGCTTCGACGAGGGCTGCGTCGTCGACGACGGCAGCGACGGCGGCTATGACGCGGGGCGCGGTTCGGTGATGGTCACGGCCGGCAGCTTCGGGCGCCTCGAGGACGCAGAGGATGTCGACGACGACGAAGCGGGCTACTTCGTGACCAGCGACCCGGCCACGACCGGCTTCGTGCAGGTCACGGTGAGCTCGCAGTCGTTGCTCGGTGAGCTGGTGGCAACCACCGGAGATCTCGAGGACTCGTTCGAGATCATCGCCCGGTAAAACGTTGGTTGAGGAGGCCGAGGCTCCTCAACCACCGGGAGCGCGTGGAGGGCCTGGGTTCGCTAGCCGGGGCCGGATCTGCCGGGCGACGTACCCAAGGAGCGTAGAAGGGCTTGGCCGTGAGGGCCGGAGCGCACGTGCACCACAGCGAGACCCGTCCGGCCGACGCGCCGCCCCAGCGACGGGGGACGGTGCCCGGCCGAGCCGGCACCGGCGGGCGTAAGACACCCCGGGCGCGGTCGGTGACCGGAGGTTTCGAGACGCCTCGCTCAGGGGCTCGTCGCCGCAACCACCGAAACGACTTACCTGCCGGCGACCTTGTTCGAACGCGCGGAGACCGGACTCGTGCCGGCGGCGTTCAGGGCCGACACGGTGAAGCGGTACTTGCCCTTGCGCGGCAGGGGCATCGCGAAGCTCGTGCCGGAGGCCGGCCGCTCGCCGGAGACCGTCCTGGAGAGCACCGCACCCGAGCTGCTCATTCGGAGCGCGTTGACCCGGTAGCCGGTCACCGGTCCGCCCCCGGTCGGCGCCGTCCACGTGGCGGTGGCCGTGACCGTTCCACCGGCCGCGCCAGCCCTCGCGGAGCCGATTCCGGGGGCATCCGGTCGAGCCTCACCAGGGTCGGGGTCGATGTCGGGGTCGCCGCAGGCGCTCGCGCTCAGCCGGTAACGCCCGAGGCTGCCGTAGTCCGAGTAGCCGTCGGTGGCGGGGTTGCGCGCGCCGACTCCGTCGACCTCGATGTAGTAGATCCCCACCGGCACGGTCGTGGTGAGCGATGCGCCGAGCCCGCTGGCGTTGTCGCGCCCGCTGGACCCGGAGGCCGGGTTGGCAGAGTCGACCAGCGTCCCGTCGGCGGCGTACACACTGAGCCCGATGTCGAGGTTCGGTGCGGTCGGTGCGGGCGTTGCAGTGACGGTGACAGGCTCGGTGCATGCTCGGTCGACGGAGTAGTAGTCCTGGTCGGCCCGGTCGGTGATCACCCCGTCTCCGGAGGTGGCGAGGACCGTGGCCTCCGCGCGAGTCTCACCGGCTTCGTCGGATCGCAGGGCCACCCCGTTGTCCGTCATCACCGACAGGTCGTCCTCGGTGTTGGTGCCCGTCCCGAACTCCCCGATGCTCCACTGGGTGATCGCCTTCGAGTAGCCGGCACCCATGATCGGCGCCCATGAACCGTGCCCGGTGTAGTAGCCGTAGCCGTCGCGTTCGTTGCCGAAACCGTCGTGGTCGAGCCCGAGTGTGTGTCCGACCTCGTGGGAGACCGCCTCCGCGACTGCCTTCGGGTCGCTGTTGGACAGCTTGTGGGAGAAGACCCAGGCCGGCTGGTAGTAGGGCTCCGGGTCGATCGAGTTGAAGATGCCGAGGTAGGCGACTCCGCCGCAGCTGCCGCCGCAGATCGCCTCGGCCGCGCTGGCGCTCGGCGTGATCAGGGCGCGCATCCCATAGCTGGTGTCACCGGCGCTGCTGCGGCTCAGGCCCGCCGCACCGGGGTCCTCGGTGGTCACATCGACGTTGAAAGGCGCGAAGTCCTCGCTGACGCGGGCCCAGATGCTCTGCACGCGGTCCTGCTCGGAGCTGCTGAACTCCGATGGCACGCCGTCGGTGTCGAACGCCGGCTGGCGCCCCGTCCCGACTCCGTCGTTGTAGTTCCAGGCGGTGTCGGAGACCGTGTGACCGTCGAGGTCCAGGAACACCTTCATCGACGAGCCGGGGTTGCTGTGCAGCGCGAACGTCTCCGCATAGGGGTACGGCGCCCGCGCCGTCGTGCCCGCTCCGCGCGGTGTCTCGAAGGAGTCCATGTAGTAGACCTGGCCCCGCGTGTCGAGCCAGGCGGTGCGGTCGGTGCGCAGCAGGGTCCGGAGGTCGGTCACCGACAGGTCGTTGCGGGCAGCCGCCACCTCGATCGAGTCCCCGAGGTCGCTCACCGCGTCGGCGCCTCTGGCGGGCTCGGCGAGCAGCGGTCTTGCCCCCCCGGGGTCAGCGGGGTCGCCCGGTCGGCCCGGGATCTGTGTCGAGATCTGTGCGGAGACCTGGGTCGACACCTGCGTCGACGTTGGGGGCGCGGGGGCAGCCGGTGACACACCGGCGAAGCCCACGAACAGGAGTCCCCCAGCGCACACCGCCGCCACCGAGGACGTCCGGTTCATCCCATAAGTCTGATTTACCCGACGTTAGTGGTCCATGGTTCGTTCGGGCAAAACTGACTAGTCACAGCAGGGGGCGGCCGTCGTACCCGCCCCGTGGCGGGCCGAGCCCAAAGAGAGACCCCACGGTCGGTGCGACGTCGACGGTGGAGACGGTCCTGCTCGAGCTCACCCCACGTCGCACTCGGGGGTGGCCACCGGTGAGGAAGAAGGGGATCGGCGCGGTCGCCGGGTGTGCGTGGTTGCCCGGGATGGGGTTCGAGCCCGGCGACGGGTCGCTGAAGCGCCACCCGGAGCGGCAGAACACGACCAAGTCGCCGGCTCGGGGGCCGAGGTCGAGCTCACCGGGGGCGTGCACGGACAGCACACCCTCGGTGTCCAGCGCGATCGCACGCATCCGGCTCACGGCGGCGCCACGCTGCGTCGCGGGGCCGGTCCAGTAGAGCAGGTCCGCGCCGCCGTTCTGTGCGATCTTGACGGTGCCGCCGGCGAGCAGCGGGTCGGCGTTCATTGCCGGCTGCAGGGTGATCTGGCGATCCGGCAGCGACCAGTCCATGGAGTGGTCAGCGAGCACGACCAGCATCGAGCGAGCCCAGCGCCCGGTGGAGTCGAGCTTGTCCACCAGTCGGCCGACCTGCGTGTCCGCGCTCGTGAGAGCGGCCCTTCGGGCAGCTTGCAGCGTGGTCCCCGACAGGTCGCTGTGTGCGGCCCGGTCGCAGTCACCGAGGTTCACGAAAACCAGATGGGGGTCGAACTCCTCGATCATGTCGAGGGTGGCGTCCATCGTGAACTGGTCGGGGGCGTGCCCGCTGACGGGTATCACCGGCTCCGGCTCCCAACGATGCGTCGCTCGGGTGCCGAAGATGCCGAAGAGGTACTCCTTCGAGAGGACGGTGCCGGTGGTCAGCCCGCGTCGGTTCAGCCGCTCGATGATGGTGGGGAAGTGCAGATCGCCGGGCCGGTCGAGCTCACGGAAGTCGCGCTCCTGGCGGTCGTAGATCGAGTTGGCGGGCACCCCGCTGCGATCCGGCCGAACCCCGGTCATCATCATCACGTGGTTCGGGATGGTCTCCATTACCGGCAGTGAGCGCGCCCGCGGGTAGTTGGTGCCGCGGCGGCGCTGTGCTTGCAGCCTCGGCATCATCCCCGATCCGATCTCTTCGGGACGGCAGCCGTCGACGACGACGACGTACACGCGGTCGCTGGTCATCGGTCGACCGGGCGGTCGACAGGATGGATCGCTTGCGAGTTCGCCTCTGTTGCCCACGACGCGGTCCACTCGGACGACGCGTTGCGGGCACGCCGGTCGCTGATCACGTAGTAGTCCATCTGGGTCCGCTTCGAGGTCACGTCGAGCACCGAGTAGCCGTGGTCGTCGAAGTTGAGGTACTTCACGTGCCGGTTGTTCGCTTGGATCGCGGCCTCGACGGCGAGGCTGCTCGTGCGCGGCGGACTGTTCGTGAGGTCGTCGAGGTTGTTGCTGGTCACGCTGGTGCAGACGAGCTCGGTGGCCACCGCCCGGCCGATCTCAGCCGGGTAGGTGCCCGCGTCGAGCGGCAGGTCGCACGCCCAGGCGGAGTGGATGTCGCCGGTCAGGAAGACGGTGTCCCGGATCCCGTAGTCCGCGAGATGGTCGAGCAGCTCGCGCCGGTCGGCTGTGTATCCGTCCCATTGGTCGACGTTATAGGGAAGCCCGTCGTCGGGCAGCAGCCCGGTGACGTCGTTCACTGCGCTCGTGACGTCGTTCGGGAATGGCGGGAAGACCACTGGCGCGACCATCACCGGGTTGCCGACCAGCTTCCACTGGGTCCGGTCCGCCCGCAGGGAGCCTTTGAGCCAGCGCATCTGACCGTTCCCGGTGATCGTGCGACTCGGGTCGCTGATCTCCTCGTCGGGCGGAGGCGCGGGGGGTGCGGGCTGACTCACCTGTTCCGAACGGTAGGTGCGCAGGTCGAGCATGAGGATCTCTGCCAGACTGCCGAACTTGAGGCTCCGATACAGCGTCCTATCGTCCAGGTCGGCAGAGCCACCCATCCGCACCGGCATCCACTCGTCGTAGGCGCGGTAGGCGCTGGCGCGCCGTGCCTGGTAGTCGCCCTCATCCGGCTGGTGGTTCTCGGCGCCGTCGCGCCACGCGTCGTTGGTGTTCTCGTGGTCGTCCCACGTCACGATGAACGGAACCTTGGCATGCAGGTCCTGCAGGTCGCGGTCCTGCTTGTACTGCGCATGCCGCTGCCGGTAGTCGGCAAGGGCGACCATCTCCTTGGCGGGCACATGCGAGCGGATGTCCTCGTTGTCGCTGCCGTAGCCGTAATGCCCGGGCTCGTACTCGTAGAGGTAGTCACCGAGGTGGAGTACGGCGTCGAGGTCGCTTCGCTTGGCCAGATGCCGGTACGGCGAGAACCACCCCGCTTGCAGGTTCGAGCACGACACCACTCCGAAGCGAAGTCCGCGCGGACAGTCGTGGGGACCAGGGGCGGTCTTGGTACGCCCCGTCCTGCTGGTGACCCCACGATGCACGAACCGGTAGTAGTAGCTCGTGCTCGGTCGCAGGCCATCGGCCTCGACCTTGACGGTGTGGTCGCGCCGTGGGCCGGTGACGACGCGGCCCCGAGACACGACGTTGCGAAAGCCGGTGTCGCGGGCCACCTCCCAGCGCACCTCGGCGCTCGACCCAAGACCGGAGCCCGGAGTCGCAACGTCGGTCGGGGTCACGCGCGTCCACAGGACGACGCTGTCCGGATGCGGGTCACCGGAGGCGACGCCGTGCCTGAAGAACGGGTTGGCGGTCGCGTGGGCCGGCTCGGCCGAGGTGAGCCCGAGAGCGATTGCCCCAGTGCCCGCGGCGCCGGCCGCCAGCAGGGATCGACGGTCAAGCTCAAGGGGGGTTGTCGTGGGGGTTCCTGGCACGCAACGATCTTGTCTCGTGCTCACCGGCGGGGCAACGACCGCGTCCGACTTGGACGAGGTGGTCGCCGAATGTTCTCCGTCCGTTCTTCAACGCGATGGGATTGGGCGACGTACACACCTCTGACGGGCACGAACCTGACAACTCGAGGAGCAAGCATGAACCGCAGGACAGCAGGAGTACTCGGCTCGGTGACGACGATCGCGGCGGTAGCT
>Ga0136617_10003064_pt1 | contig 14898 bp, 13 predicted proteins | sample AntDrymUQ3222106_2_FD_129672 | JGI IMG/M metagenome (GOLD analysis project Ga0136617, IMG submission 129672) | Polar desert sand microbial communities from Dry Valleys, Antarctica - metaG UQ322 (21.06) | ecosystem: Environmental > Terrestrial > Soil > Desert | place: Antarctica: Dry Valley... | reverse complement strand
TCGAGACACCTCACCAACGGTGGGTGTCAAGCGGCTCGTGGGAACGCGGCGACGGCGTCGTAGTGCTGGCCGGTGGCGAGGCAGTGGTGCAGCTTGCCGATGAGTCGGTTGAACAGGTTGCGGAGTGCGGCGACGTGACGGTCCCCGGCGTCGCGTCGTTGTTGGTAGTGGGCTCGGCAGAGGGGGTCGTGTCGGATCGCGGCAAGCGCCCAGACGTAGCCGGTGGCGGCGATGCGGTCGTTCTTGGCTCGCCTGGCGCCGACCCAGTGCGCTCTGCCGGATGCTCTGGTGATGGGTGCGGCGCCGGCGTAGGCGCGCAGCGCCCTGGCGTCACGGAAGCGGAGTGGGTCGTCGCCAATCTCGGCCAGCAGCCGTGATCCGGTCAACGCGCCGGCGCCGGGAAAGCTGGCGATGATCGATGCTGACGCGTGAGCGGCGAACGATGCCTCTGCCTTGGCGGTGAGTTCGTCGACGCTGCGACAGGTGGCATCGAGCTGGTCGATCAATGCAGTGAGCTGGTCGCCCATCGCCGCTTCGACCGGCGGCGGCTGGCGGAGTGTCTCGGCACGCAGGAACTGCAGCAACCGGGCGGCCTCGGCGGCGATGCCACGAGATCGACCGGCCCGTCGCAGCAGCACCTCGAGTCGATGCGTGGTCAATGAGGAGGCGGCGGCCGGCGTCGACGCTGCCCGCAGGATGGTTCTCGCCGTTGAGCTGTCGAGACGGTGTCGGCCGCCCCGGTCGAACGCGGCGATCGCGGCGGGGAAGTACTGCTTGAGCAGGGCACGGACCCGGTTGGTCAGCCGAATCCGGTCCCACACCGCGTCCTGCTGGGCACGAGTCAGGACGCGCAGGGCGAGCAACTCGTCGCTGTTGTCAGGCAACGGGCGGTGCTGAGCCATGTCGGTGCGCAACACGTTGGCGAGCACGATCGCATCAACCGCATCGGACTTGGCGCGGCTCGAACGGTGCCGGTCGCGATAGCGCGACGTGGCCAGCGGGTTGATCGCGAACACGGCTCGGCCCGACGCCACCAGCGCCGCCACGAACAGGCCGCCGTTGGCCTCAATGGCCGTTGGCGTCAACGACGCCGGCGACTCACCGCACTCCGCGAGCAACCTCATCAGCGCGACAGCACCATGGGCGTTGTTACTGATCCGCTGCTCGGCGACCACCGCACCCGTTGCGTCGACAACGGCGACGTCGTGATGATCGTCGGACCAATCGATCCCGCAGAACAGCTCGGTCATCCATGCCTCCTCGTGGTCGTTGATGTGCTTCCGGAGCTCCGGCGCCCTAATGGAGAGTGCTCTCGGCACGACACCTCACGAGCCGTCACGATCCGGACCGGGCTGGAGCGACAACTCGACGATGACTCAAGGCCAGAAACAGATGAGCGCTTCGATCCAGCACCGACAGCAGTCGATCAAGGCGGAGCACGCCAGCCGGGGATGCGGACCGCTCTCGATCTCCGAGTCGAGCCCGTCTGCTTCTACAGGCCTCCCTCACCGACCCGACGTGCCCCACCAGTTGCCATTAAGGCTTCTACAACCCGACCCGCAGCCACTCCACCCTCGGCTACCTCTCACCCGTCGACTTCGAGACCACCGACGCGGCATGATCACCACACCCACCCCGTCCGTCGAACGGGGGTCACTCCAGTCTGACTTCGCGCGACGGGTCGGGGTTTCAGCCCAACAATTCGGTGGTGCAGGGGATGGCTCCATGTGGGCAGGATTGCTGGATCTTCGAGTTGCAGTGGGGGAGACGAACCTTGGGGCGACGGAAGCACCGGCGCCTCGCTCGGTCCCTCACCTCGTTCAAGAGCCATCAGGCCTGCTCAGGAGCCCGGAGGAGCCGTCTGCTTGGGGTTCACCCGCACCGCGTGGCCGATGCCGCGAAGCGGCCTCCCCACTGAGTCGCGAAGCGCTGGATTGCTCGCAGCGTTGGTAGCTCCGCGCCTCCTTTCGTGGCTGAGAGGCGACCGTGAGCACGGTTCCGGATGCCGATCATGGCCGACGCTCTCGGCGGGCTCGGTGGTGGCCTCGGCGAGCGATGTCGGCGGCGGCGAGGCCGTCTCGTCGGGCGGCGGCACGGACTTGTCGCCGCGGCCTCCGTGTTCGTCGTCGGGGGCGTAGCCGATCCCTTCGTGCAGGTCCACCGAGTTGTAGTGGCGGCTGCCGGCGGATCCAGTACGGTCCGGCGGTTCATGACCGCAGAGAGCGACGGATGGCCATGGGCGTAAGCGCGGGCCGACCGCAGACGATGCGGGTCGGGAGGGACTCCGCGTCGAGGTGGTTGTCCTGAGCCGGCTGCGTGATCGGTTGCGAACCGGGCCGGTGATCTGCGCCGAGGGGTACCTGTTCGAGTTCGAGCGACGCGGGTACTTGCAGGCGGGCTCCTTCGTGCCGGAGGTCGTCCTCGAGGAGCCGCTCCTGGTCTCCCAGCTGCACCGTGAGTTCGTCCACGCCGGGTCCGACGTTGTGGAGGCGTTCACGTACTACGCACATCGCGAGAAGCTGGCGCTCATCGGGCGCGAAGGTGATCTCGAGGCGATGAACCGCCAGGCGCTACAGATCGCCAGGGACGTCGCCGCCGCACACGATTCCCTCTTTGCCGGAAACATCTGCAACACGAACGTGTTCGAACCCGACGACGTCGAGTCGCAGCGGGCGGTCCGCGCGATGTTCGCCGAGCAGGTCGCGTGGGCGGCTGAGGCCGGCGTCGACTTCGTGATCGCCGAGACGTTCTCATACGCCGAGGAGGCCCTGGTGGCGCTGGAGGTGATCAAGCAGGAGGGTTTGGATGCCGTCATCACCTTGGCGATCCAACGTCAGCCGGAGACTCGCGAAGGGTGGACGGTGGGCGACGCCTGCCGGCGCATCGAGGACGCCGGAGCAGACGTGGTCGGCCTCAACTGCAGCCGCGGGCCGGGCACGATGCTGGCGTTGCTAGAGGAGGTGCGCGGCGCGTGCGACGGTCACATCGCGGCGCTGCCGGTCCCGTATCGCACGACGGACGCGGAACCAACGTTCCAATCGCTCACCGATCGGGCGTGGGATCACTTTCCTGATGGCCGGCCGTTCCCGACCGCACTGGACCCGTTCATGTGCAACCGCTTCGAGCTCGGGGCATTCGCGACCGCTGCCCACGACCTCGGCGTGACGTACCTCGGGGTGTGCTGTGGGGCAGCGCCGCACCACATCCGTAGCATCGCGGAAGCTCTCGGGCGAAGCCCACCGGCCAGCCGGTTCAGCGCCGACATGAGCCGCCACGCATTCTTTGGGAGCGATCAGCGCCTGAAGCCCACCAACCAGGAGTTCGCCAAGGAGCTCTGAATCTTCGTCCGACGCGGCGCGAGATGACCCGGCGCCCACCGCGCCTTGGTTTAGCCGCCCACTTCGGCACCGCCCACGGAAACGGCGCGTAGTCTTCCCGACTCGATGCACGCTCGAGTCGCCCTCGTCACCGGAGCCGGACGCGGGATCGGCCGGGCCGTGGCGCTCGCACTCGCAGCCCGTGGCGCCCGTGTGATGGGCGTCGCCCGTACCCAGGCCGAGCTCGACACGCTCGCCGCTGAGGCACCCGTCGAGATTCTGGCCGAGTCCGTCGCCACAGCCGAGGGATGTGCCCACATCGTGAACGAGACGACCCGGCGACTCGGCCCGGTCGAGATCCTCGTCTGCAACGCCGGCTTCGGCACGGCCGAGGAGAAGCCGGTCTGGGAGCTCGACCCGCGGCTGTGGGAGCAGTCCCGCGCCGTGAACCTCGACGCGCCCTTCCACCTCGTCCGACTCGCCGCGCCCGGCATGATTGAGCGCCACTGGGGCCGCGTGATCATGGTCGCCTCGACGGCCGCCGAGGTCGGGGGGGCCGGCATGGCCGCCTACTGCGCCACGAAGGCCGGGCTGCTCGGCCTGACGCGGGCGGCCGCCCAGGACCTCGGACGCTGCGGCGTGACCTGCAACGCCGTCCTGCCCGGCTGGGTGCGCACGGAGATGGCCGAACGTTCGGCGGAGAAGGAGGCGTCGGTCCGAGGCACTTCCATCGACGCGGTCTGGACCGAGCGGGCGGCGACGTACCCCGCCGGACGGGTGGTGCGGCCCGACGAGATCGCAGAGACGATCGCCTTTCTGGCCGGCGAGACCTCAAGCGGCATCAACGGCGCATCGATCACAGTAGCCCTGGGCTCGAGCTGGTGAGCGCGCGTTCCCGATCGGTTCGGGTAGAACGCGTATAGTTGAGCCTCAGTCCCGCAATTGTCTTCCCGCGGAAGGGGATCGCATGCCGAAGGACAAGCCCCAGGTCGATCGCCTCGTGGGGGATCTCGTCGCGCGTCGTATCGACCGTCGCCAGTTCGTCCAACGCGCCATCGCGCTCGGCCTCTCGGTGCCGAGCGTGGGCGCCCTGCTGGCGGCGTGTGGCGGCGATGACGGCGAGGGCGGCGGCACGGCCGGGGGTGGGCCGACGACGGCCGGCACGGGGACGGCCGGCACGGGGACGGCCCGCACGGGGACGACGGCCAAGGCCGAGGGCGACGTGCCTGCCAAGCTGACCGTCAGGATCCCGAACGACATCGCGAACCTCGACCCGGCCTTCTACCCGGCCTCCGCTGACGAATACGTGTTCACGAACATCGGGGAGGGCCTGGTCTCTTACAAGCCGGGGACGTTCGAGGTCGTCAACCGGCTTGCCGAGACGTTCGAGCCATCCGCCGACGGCCTCAGCTACGCGTTCACGCTGAAGCCGGGCATCAAGTGGCAGAAGGACTACGGCGAGGTGTCGGCCGAGGACGTGAAGTTCTCGTACGAGCGGATCGCGGGAATGACGCAACCGAAGATCGACTCTCCGTACACGGGCGATTGGGCACCGCACCTGAAGGAAGTCGTGGTCAAGGACAAGCTCTCGGGCACGATCGTCCTCAAGCAGCCGTTTGCGCCGCTGATGCGTTCAACACTGCCGACCGCCGGCAGCGGTATCGTGCTGCCGAAGAAGGCCGTCGAGGAACGCGGCGAGAAGTTCGCCACCGACCCGGTCGGCTCCGGACCGTACGAGTTCGTCCAATGGACGCCGAAGAAGCAGGTCACCCTCAAGCGCTTCGCTGACTACAGCGGGGCCTTCGACGAGTACCTCGGCAGCGCATTTCCGGAGATCCACTTCCTGCCGATCACCGACGACGGCGCGGCTGACATCGCGCTCGAGACGGGCGAGATCGACTTCGGGTTGATCTCCCTGCCGGGCATCGGGCGATTCGAGGACAATGACGAGTTCGTGGTGACGACCGCGCCGACGCTGGATTACAACTGGATCGGCATGAACCAGGAGCACCCGAAGCTGAAGGACATCCGGGTGCGCCAAGCGATCCGCCTCGCCGTCGACGTCCCGGCCATCCTTGAGGCCGCCTTCGAGGGACGGTTCGCCCGTGCGAACGCGATCATCCCCGAGAGCATGGGACTCGGCTACTGGGCTGATGCGCCGCAATACGACCGAGACGTCGAAGCGGCTCAGGCACTTCTGCAGGAGGCGGGTGTCTCGAACCTCGCGCTCTCCCTTCTGTACACAGAGGAGACGGGCTCCAAGACGGTCGTCCAGGTCGTGCAGGAGAACCTCGCCGAGGTTGGTATCACGCTCTCTCTCGACCTCGTCGATTCGGCGACGTTCTATGAGCTAGGCGAGCAGCTTCGCGAGCGGGAACTCTTCTACGTCGGCTTTGTCACCCAGCCCGACCCGTCGTGGTCGTTCGTGTGGTTCACGTGCAGCCAGATCGACGTTTGGAACTGGCAGTACTGGTGCGACGAGGAGTTCGATCGCCTGCACTTCGCGGCGCTGGAGGAGTCGGACGAGGCGAAGCGCGACGAGATGTACATCGAGATGCAGGAGCTATGGGACGCCCAGTCAAACGTGATCTGGACGCACACCCCGACGAACTTCTACTGCAACCGCGTCGGGATCGAGCCGTCGATCTCCCCGCACGGGCGCTTCCTCCCGAGCGCGTTCCGGGCCGTCTAAACAACCCCCGGAGCACGTGATCGGCCGCTACCTCCTGCAACGGGTCGCGATGACGATGATCGTCGTGCTGCTCTCCATGGCGTTCCTCGGCGTACTCGTTCACCTCGTGCCGGGCGATCCCGTGAAGGTCATCCTTGGACCGCGGGCAAGCGAGTCGCTGTCGGCGACCGTCCGGGCCGAGATGGACCTCGACTCCTCCGTGCCGCGGCAGGTTTGGAACTTCACCGTCGGTGCGCTGCAAGGCGACCTCGGCGAAGATTTCGTCAGCAGGCTGCCCGTCACGACTCTCATCGGGGAGGCGCTCCCACACACGCTAGTGCTCGCCGTGGCCAGCCTCGGCCTCGCCGTCCTACTCGGCGTGCCGCTCGGCGTCTACGCCGCAACGCGACCGAACAGCTGGTTCGACCGCATCAGCCGCGTGGTCTCGGTATCACTGATCACGCTGCCGGCCTTCGTCGGCGGCCTGCTGTTGCTGCTGCTGTTCGCGATCCGGCTCGACATGCTGCCCGCGATCGGTGCGGGCGAGTTCTCCGACCCGGTCGACTACGCCCGGCATCTGATCCTCCCGACGGTCGCCCTCGCCGCGACCTGGATCGGGTACCTCGCGCGACTCGTGCGCACGAGCATGCTCGAGGTCCTCGGGCAGAACTACATCCGAACAAGCCGAGCCGTCGGCCTCCGCGACCGCGTCGTCTTCTACAAGTACGCTCTCAAGAACGCCATCATCCCGACCGTGGCTGTCCTAGGCGTCGGGCTCGGCAACCTCATGGGCGGCGCCGTCTTCGTCGAGGTGATCTTCACCCGCCCCGGACTGGGGACGCTGATCGTCGACTCGATCGAGAGCCGCAACTTCCCGATCGTCCGAGGCGCCATTCTGGTGATCGCCCTGCTCTTCGTGGCCGCAAACCTCGCAGCAGACTTCTCCTACCGACTGCTCGACCCGCGCATCCGCGTCCGGGGCCGGTCGGCGTAGATGGAGGCCCCCGCGGTTACACGGGTCTCACGGCTCGGCGGGCGTTCCCTGCCCGGCGCAAAGATCCTGAAGGAAGTGGCGGGCCGACCCGCCGGGCTGTTCGGGCTGGCGTTAGTGGTCTTCCTTCTCCTGATCGTTGCCTTCGCGCCGCAGATCGCGCCGTACGAACCGTCGGCCCAGAACATCACCGAGCGCCTACAGGGGCCGTCCGGCCGCCATCTGCTCGGCACAGACGAGCTGGGGCGCGACCTCCTGTCGCGACTTCTCTTTGGCACCCGGATCGCCCTCGGCGTCGCATTCCCGGCCGTCCTAGCGGCACTCGTCGCTGGACTCGTCGTCGGCATGATCGCCGGCTACCTGGGCGGCCGGATCGACAACGCTCTCGTCGTGGTGATGGACACGGTGCAGGCGTTCCCAGCCGTCATCCTTGCGTTGGCACTACTCGCAGTGCTGGGCCCTTCGCTCCGGAACGTGATCATCGTGATCGCCGTCTCGTTCGCGCCCGGCTACGCCCGTGTGGCCCGCGCGCTCGTGCTCTCCACGAAGCAGGACCAGTTCGTGGAGGCCGAACGCGCCCTTGGCGCCGGGGACGGGCGGATCGTCGGCGTCCACATCCTGCCCAACATCATCGCCCCGCTGTTCATTCTGCTGGCCATGGACCTGCCAGCGGCGATCACGGTCGAGGCGGGCCTGTCGTTCTTAGGGGTCGGCGTTCAGCCGCCGACACCCTCGTGGGGCGTGATCCTCGCCGACGGGTTTGACCGGGTGCGGGATACGCCGTGGCCCGTGCTCTCGGCCGCGCTGATCCTCATGCTCACGACGCTCGGCTTCACGATGCTCGGCGAGACGCTGCGCGACGTCGTCGACCCGAAGCTCTCGGGCGTCCGTCGCTGGCGGCGCGGATGAGCGGCGGGCCCCCGCCCGAGCCAACACCCCCGCTCCTGCGCGTCGAAGGCCTCGAGGTCGTGTACCACACGCGCGAGCGATCGCTGGTCGCGCTCTCCGACGTGAGCTTCGACGTCCGCCCGGGAGAGATCGTCGGGGTCGTGGGCGAGTCGGGCTGCGGCAAGTCGACGCTGTCAGCCGCCTTGATGCGGCTGCTCCCCGCCAACGGCGAGGCCACGTCGGGCAGCATCCACATGCGCGAGCACGACGTCCTCAAGCTCCGGCCCGAGGCGCTGCGCGACATGCGAGGCCGCGACATCGGCATGATCTTCCAGGACCCGCTGACGAGCCTGAACCCCACCTTTTCGGTGCGGACGCAGCTCGTCGACGCGCAGAAGGCGCACCGAAGTCGCGACCTGGGCCGGTACAGCGACCGGGATCTCGTACACCGCGCGGTCGACGTGCTCGAGCAGGTCGGCATACCTGATCCTGCGCAGCGGATCGACGACTACCCGCACCAGTTCTCCGGCGGCATGCGGCAGCGGATCATGATCGCGATGGCGCTCCTGCTTGAGCCGGCCCTGCTGATCGCCGATGAGGCCACATCAGCGCTCGACGTCACCCTCGAGGCCCAGATCCTCGAGCTGCTGAAGCGGCTGCGCCGTGAGCGGGGCACCGCGATCATCTTCATCTCGCACGACCTCGGCGTAGTGGCGCAGGTCTGCGACCGCGTCGTCGTCATGTACGCGGGCCGCGCGGTCGAGGAGGGCGACGTCCTCTCGTTGTTCGAGCGTCCGCTCCACCCCTACACCCAGGCCCTGCTCGCGGCCATCCCCACACGCAAGCAAGGTGGCGAGCGCCTCGCGACGATCCCCGGACGCGTTCCGAGCCTGTCCGACCTGCCGCCGGGCTGCAAGTTCGTCGACCGATGCCCGTACGCGCAAGACGTCAACCGGGAGCGCGAGCCCCGCTACGTCGCCGTCGACGGGCGGCGGGTGCGCTGCAACATCTACGACCCGGACTCCGGATACGTCCACTCGTCCGTTCCGATGGCGGCCGACGCGTGAGCGCCCCACCACACGTAGCTGGAGTCGCGCAGCGCCGCTTCGAGCCGGTCAAGGCATGAGCAACCCTCCACTGGTCGCGCTGCACGACCTGCACACCCACTTCGATGGGGTCCGCGCTGTGGACGGCGTGGACCTGCGGATCGCGAAGGGGCAGATCTTGGGACTGGTTGGCGAGTCCGGCTCGGGCAAGACGACGCTCGGGCGCACCGTCGTGCGGCTCGTGCCGTCGACAAGCGGGCGGGTCGAGTTCGACGGCCAGGACGTGACCCACCTGCGTGGCGCGCAGCTGCGCAGGCTCCGCCGCCGGATGCAGATGATCTTCCAGGACCCGCATTCGAGCCTCAGTCCACGCCTGCGAGTGTCCTATCTCCTCACCGAGCCCTACCGGATCAACAAGATCCCGCGGGAGGACCACATCGGCGTGCACGAGCTGCTCGAGACCGTCGAGCTCTCCCCCGAGCTCGCGAACAAGTACCCGCACGAGCTGTCGGGCGGTCAGGCGCGCCGCGTCAGCATCGCTCGGGCGCTCGCCCTCCAGCCCGAGTTCCTGATCGCCGACGAACCCACCGCCGGCCTCGACGTGTCGGCGGCCGCGTCCGTGCTCAACCTGATGCGAGACCTCGCCCGCCGGTTCGGGTTGACCTATCTCATCATCACCCACAACCTCAACATCGTCGGCTACATCGCCGACCTCGTCGCCGTCATGTACCTCGGCAGGCTGGCGGAGATCGGGCCCGCCGACGGCGTCTTCGACCGCCCGGCCCACCCGTACACGCGCGCGCTGCTGGAGGCCGTATCCGAGCCCGACCCCCGGAACCGCGGCGTTGACCGGCGGCTACTGCTCCCGGGTGAGATCCCGAGCCCGCGAAACCCGCCGCCCGGCTGCCGGTTCCACACGCGCTGCCGCTACGCCCAGCCGCTCTCGCGGGAGGTCGTGCCGGAGCTCGAGGAGATCGATCCGGGCCACTTCGTCGCCTGCCACTTCTGGCGCGAGGTGCGCGCCGACGCCCGGGAGATCAGGGAAACCGACGTGGCGGTCAGGCGGTGATGCGTGGCCGAGCATGCATGCCCAGGAGCGATCCTCCACTACGACCAACACGGCGAAGGCCCCGACGTTCTCTGGCTCTCCGGCGGCGACGAACCCGGGGCGGTGTGGCACGAGGATCAGGTGCCGTTCTTTCGCGACGAGTTCCGGTGCACGACCTACGACGCGCGCGGTGCCGGCCGCACCCGCTCCCTCGACCCGCCGCCCTGGTCCCCAGCGCTCTACGCCGCCGACGCAGTGTCGCTGATCCGGGCGGTCTGTGCCCCGCCGGTGGTCCTCGTCGGGCTCTCGATGGGCTCGATGATCGCCCAACAGATCGCGCTCGACCACCCCGAGCTGGTCCGCTGCGCCGTGCTGCTCGGCACCGCGGGTCGTAGCACCGGCTTCCTCGATGAGTGGATGCGGTCCGAGGTCGAGTTCCGGCGGGGTGGCGGGAAGATGACACCCGCGTTCGCCACCACGCACTACGGCGCGTTCTGCTATCCGCCCGAGGTCCTGGGCGACGCCGAGCTGTGGGCGCGGCTCAGGCGGCGCGTCGCCGACGACTACGCCGAGCGGGACGGCGAGGGGCTCGCTGCTCAGTGGCAGGCCTGCATCGATTTCGACTCCCTCCCTCGACTTCCCGCGTGCCAGGTGCCGCTCCACGTGATCGCAGGAACACACGACATGCAGACGCCGCCGGCCCACGGCAGGCTGGTTGCCGAGACGGCCGCGAACGGGCATTTCCACCTGTTCGAGGGGCTCGCCCACCTCTCGATCTACGGGCACGCCCACGACACACTGAACCCATTCATCCGCGACCTGGCGCGGCGCTACACGCGCTGACCGGTCCGGGGTACCCTCGCGGTCCCGGAGAATCGGACGGAGGTCGGATGGGCGAGCTGGACGGCAAGACGGCGCTCATCACCGGGGCCGCCCGCGGGTTCGGGCGGGCCGTCGCACACCTCTTCGCCCTCGAGGGCGCCGACGTCGCCCTCGCCGACGTCGCGGGCGAGCTACCGTCTGAGCGCGTCTCCGGCATGGCGACGGCGGACGATCTGGAACGCACGAAAGGCGAGGTCGAGGCGCTCGGGCGACGCGCCGTCGCCATCCGGGCGGACGTCACGAAGGCGTCCGACTGCGAACGGATGGTTGCCGCCACGCTCGCCGCGTTCGACCGGATCGACATCCTCCACGCCAACGCCGGGGTGTTCTCCTACGGCAAGGCGTGGGAGCTGACCGAAGACGACTGGGACACCGTCGTCGGGGTGAACCTCAAGGGCATGTGGCTGACGACGAAGTATGTCGTGCCGCACATGATCGAGCGTCGCTACGGCAAGATCGTCCTGACCTCGTCCCGCGACGGGCTCCGCGTGGAGCCGAACTACGCCCACTACAACGCGTCGAAGGCGGGGGTGATCGCGTTCGCCAAGTCCCTGGCGATCGAGCTCGGGCCGTACACGATCAACGTCAACGCCGTCTGTCCCGGGCAGATGGCCGACCGGAGCAGCCGGAGTCACCCTCGCGGCATGACCACGAGCCCGTACTGGGACATGGTCACCGGCAAAGAAGGCTCGACGTACGAGGACTTCGACCTCGCCTCGGGGCGAGAAAATCTGTTCGAGGAGGGCGGCCAGATCGATTTCCCCGAGGTCGCCGAAGGTGTGCTCTGGCTCGTCTCCGACCGAGCGCACATGGTCACCGGCCACGCGCTCCCCGTTGACCGCGGCTGGATCGCCAAACGTGGCGGCTAGCGGCGCGGCCGTCGACGCCCACGGGTGGCTCGAGCACGACTCTGACGCCGTCCGGCGCTGGGAGCGCGCGCAAGACGCGAAGGCCGTCCAGCACTTGCGTCGCCAGCCAGGGCAGCAACGCCTTCGCGAGCAGGTCGCGCGTGCGGACATCGCCGCGCGCGTGTTTGCGCCGTCGCTCAATGGTGGGCGCTCGTTCCGGCTCGTGGTGCCCACGGGCGGGGCCGAACCCGTCCTTCATGTGTCGGAGCGCGCCGACGAGCGCGGTCGCGTGCTGGTCGACTCAGGCGGGCGGACAATCGACTGGTTCTACCCGTCTCCCGACGGGCTCCTCGTCGCCTATGGGCTCTCGGCGAGCGGGAGCGAGCAGAGTGTGCTCCACCTCATCGATGTGGAGACGGGCGAGATCATGTCCGACCGCATCCCCCACACGTCGTTCGCCGTGGTGGCGTGGTTGCCCGACTCGACTGGCTTCTACTACAGCGCGAGCCTCGGCCCGGACACGGAGCAGCCGCAGAAGCACATCTTCTTCCACCGCATCGGCGACAGGCCAGCGACCGAGCCCGAGCCGGCAGTCCTGCGCGACGACGAGGACTTCGTCTACCCGCAGATATCCGTTGACGGACGCTGGGTGGCCGCCGTCTCTAGCGAGGCCGAGCCACGACCCGACTCCGTCCTGGACCGTACCGGGGACGGTGTCTGGCGGCCGTTCCTCCTAGGCGTTCCCGCGATCTTCAACGGATTCTTCCTCGACGGTAGTTACGTGGCGGTCACGACGGAGGACGCTCCGCGCGGGCGTCTGGTCTCGATCCCGCTCGCCAGCCCGACCGACCGCCTGACGTGGGCGGAGCTCGTGCCCGAAGGCGAGGGAGTCCTACGGACCGTCACGCGGGTGGCCGACCGGCTCATCCTCGAGGAGCTCCTCGACACGAGCACCCGGCTGCGCGTCGTCTCCCTCGACGGCACCGCCGAGACCGCCGTGCCGCTCCCGGAGCCGGGGTTCGCGGCGCTCTCGACTGACAATTACCGGCTCCCCGTCGACTCGGCCGTGTTCGCCGACGGCGAGGGCTTCGTGTTCGTGCGGTCGTCGTGGGGAGCCGCGGCCGAGCTGTGCCGTTACGACCTCGGAGCGGGTCGCGTCGACGTCCTCGAGAAGGGGGTGCCACCGCCGTTCGAGGTCGACGCGTTCCTCGCCGAAGCTCGCGCGCCCGACGGCGCCCGCGTGACGGCGTGGGTCGTGCGGCGGGCGGAGGGGGCAGCCGCTCCTGCGCCGACGCTCGTCAACGGCTACGGCGGCTGGAACATCGCGTTCGGCCACCCAGGCAACCTCGGCACGTTCTTGCCCTTCGTGGAGGCGGGCGGCACGATGGTGTTCGCCCACCTGCGCGGCGGCGGCGAGTACGGCTTGAACCAGTGGCTCGACGGTTTCCGCGACGCGAAGCAGCACACCTTCGACGACCTCTACGCCGTCGTCGAACAACTCATGGCGGACGGCGTGGCGGCGCCCGGCCGGGTGGCGGTGGTCGGCGCGAGCAACGGCGGGCTGCTGGCCGCCGCGGCGGTCACGCAGCGCCCGGAGCTGTTCGCCGCCGTCGTCTCGCTCGTGCCGCTGACGGACATGATGCGCTACACACATGATCCGTACCCGGCCGAGTTCGCGCTCGAGTACGGCGACCCCGCCGAACCCGATGCGGCGGTGTGGTTGCGCGCCTACTCACCGTGCCACTCGGTCCGCCACGGCGTCAGCTACCCGGCGACGCTCGTCATCTGCGGGGACACGGACGTGCGCTGCCCCGCCTGGCACGGACGAAAGTTCGTCGCCCATCTACAGGAGGCGACCGCCTCTGACGCCCCGGTCCTCTACCGGCTGCGCCGGAGCTCCGGCCACCTGACCTCGGCCCGACGCGACACCCACGAATGGCTCGGATTCGTGATGGACCAGCTTGGGCTCGAACCGTGATTGCCCTCACGGACGCGCGGCTCGTCGACGGCGCCGGCGGCCCGCCGCGCAACGGGGTCACCGTGGTAGTGCAGGACGGTCGCATCGCCGCGGTCGGCGAGGCCCCGCCGCCCGAGGGCGCGAAGACGGTCGACCTCGAAGGGCGCACGCTCATGCCCGGGCTGATCGACACCCACGTCCACCTGTCCTCGCTCGACCGAACGCTCGCTCCGGACCTGCACCCGTTCGGGCTGGTGCAGGCCGCCCGCGGCATGCTCGACGGCGGCATCACCACGCTGCGCGACCTCGGCAGCTTCGGCCGATCGCTGTTCCACCTGCGGGACGCGATCCGCCAAGGGCTCGTGTCAGGTCCGCGGCTCGTGCTCTGCGGGCAGATCGTGGCGGCCAGCTCCCCCGGCGGTCGCACGTTCCCGGGCATGTACCGCGAGGCCGACGGCCCCGACGAGATGCGTAAGGCGCTGAGGGAGCAGATCCGTCAAGGAGCCGACTTCGTCAAGATCATGTCGACTGGCGCGCTGACGGTCGTGCACGAGGACGTCGGCCCAGCCCAGATGCGGCGGGAGGAGATCGACGCGGTCGTTGACGAGACCCACCGTCTCGGCTTCAAGGTCGCTTCGCACGCCGAAGGTTCCGACGGGATCCGGCTGTCCGTGGAGGCGGGCGTCGACACCGTCGAACACGGTGAGATGGGCTACGAGGTGCCGGACGTGTTGGCCGCGATGGCCGAGCGCGGAATCGTGCTTGTGCCAACCTTGTGCGTCTTCGACGCGGTCGCGCACCCGGACGGGCCGTTCCCGGCCTGGATGCGTGAGCGCGCCGAACGGCTTCGCGAGGCGTCGCGCAGGACCATGACGGCGGCACTCGCAGCCGGCGTGCCCATGGCTATGGGGGCCGACGCCGGACCGCACGGTGAGAACGCTCGGGAGCTCCTGCTCATGGTGGATGCGGGGATGACGGCGAGCGACGGCATCGTGGCCGCGACCTCAACGGCCGCCCGCGTCTGCGGCCTCGAGGACGAGATCGGCACTGTCGCCGTGGGCATGCGGGCCGACCTCCTCGTTGTGGACGGCGACCCGCTTGCCGACGTGCGGGTCCTGGCCGACCGCAATCGGATCTGGCTGGTCCTGAAGGACGGCGAACGCGTGGCCGGGCGCTTACCGCTCGCCCAGACCGGGAGCGGGTCGCGCCGGGAGCGGCTCGCCGCCGACACGTGACCTTCCAACTGCTAC
>Ga0136617_10003063_pt1 | contig 14901 bp, 5 predicted proteins | sample AntDrymUQ3222106_2_FD_129672 | JGI IMG/M metagenome (GOLD analysis project Ga0136617, IMG submission 129672) | Polar desert sand microbial communities from Dry Valleys, Antarctica - metaG UQ322 (21.06) | ecosystem: Environmental > Terrestrial > Soil > Desert | place: Antarctica: Dry Valley... | reverse complement strand
GCCTTCCGCGATGCGGAACCAGATTCCCTCTTGGTCGGCCAGCGTCCGCCGCTCATCGACCACGAGCTCCGTCATCTCGTCGCTAGTCCAGCGCTCGCCATTTGCGAATCCACCCGCCTCGTCTAGGCGGATGCCGAGGTGCGCGCCGGGTAGCAGCTGCAGCGTCAAGGCCCCGGTGGCGGCGGCCAGCAGCCGGTCGAGGCGTCCCGAGCCGCCGGAGGTAAGGCTGGCAGTCGGATCGCCGCTGAACGCGAACCAGTAGTCGATCTGACCGCCGAAGTAGGCGCTGCGTTGCAGCCACAGCTCGGAGCCGCCGCTATACGGGTGGGGCTCGATGCTGACCGCCAGCGGAACATAGTGCGCGCCGGACCTCACGATGTCGCCGTAGCTGAGCGTGGGGCTCGACAGCAGTTGCCCGACCAGCTCGGCAGCGCCGGCATAGAAGTCGGTTGCGAACACCGCCGAGGCGCCCATGGCCAGCGGCGTTCGCGCGTAGCCGCCGGCGCGGCTGCTGGCCTCTTTGGGAGTCGGGGACGCGTGGCCGGGCTCGCTGGCACCCGGGGCATAGCAGACGTTGGAGTAGATCATCACGAAGCCTGGTGCCGGGCGCGCGTGGCGCGCGATCCAGGCCTCGCCGTAGTAGGCCAGCGTGCCATCGGCATACGAGTCCTCATGCGTGCCGCGGGCGCGAGGTCCCTGCAGGCCCCAGCCGTTCACCGTCTCGGGGTTCAGGGTCGCCGCGTAGGGATTCGGGAATCCGGTGCCATGGCCGAAATACACGATGATGTTGGCGCCCTCGACTGCCGCGAGAACCTGCTCGGGCTTGGCGTTGGGCGAGTAGGCGCGAGTGACGGCCGCTCCTTGCGATGCGGCTGCCGTAGCCGCTCGCTCGGCGAGGGCGACGTAGGTGGGCGTGAGCTCGCCCACCGGGCCAACGATGATTGCAACCTGAGGCGGTGCGTCGCCCGTGGCCGCGGCCGGTGCCGGGATCCAACTGGCGACAGCCAACGCCAAGACTACGAAGAATGAAGCGCTCGGTCGCGGCATGGCGGCGCTGACGCGGGTCGCGCGTCCGGTAGCTGTTGAAGTAGTCGCCGGCGTTACCGAGGTACTCGACACTGTGCGACTCGAGGGTGGCGCCGGCGCCGTTCTCGGTGACCAGCGTCTTGGGCCCCTATGAGTCGTCGGACCCTGCGTCACGTTCTGTCTCCGCCCCGATCAGCCATTCGGGCTTCAACACCCGAGGTGGCTTGATCATGAAGGCGATGCTGACTGCGAACGCCAATAGCGTCAAAAGCACCGCAGTTAGCATGGCGTATTCAGCCCACAACGCATCAACCTGTGCCAGCGGAAACACGAGAAAGAGGGCGAGGCCGATGCAGCCGGCAGGCACAGCCGCAAAGACAAAATTGCGCAACCAGAATGGCAGACGCGTATCAAAGTACCAAGATCCTAATCTCCTGAGCCGGCCCGCCCGAAATAGCAGGCCGGCGACGACTGACCAAAGCCCCACCACGAGAAGTGAGGCAGCCATCAGCCAGATCATCTCTACGCTAGTCCCACAGGCTATCCCACCAGTTGGCCACGCCTTCGACAGCGCCGCCAGCCTCGTTGATGATGTACTCGCCTACCGTGGCCCCTGCTGCAGACCCCACATATGAGCCGCCGGCGGCGCAGGCCGCAGCCGCCAGCCCGCCCGATAGCGCTCCGCACCCCAGCGCCCCTCCGAGCCCAAACAGGAATGACACGCCAGTCGTGGCTATTGAACTGATTCCCGCCCGCACTGTTCGCTCAGTACTCGAAAGATCAGGTCGGTTCGCATCCTCGGTCAGCTGATCGCTGTAGGCATCGGTTGCCGTGAGGCCGGCAGCCGCAATCCCGAGGGCTCCGCCCAAGACCCTGACCGCGCCGCCTCGAACGCTCGCCCACGCCTCGGTGCCCGCGGCTCGAGTTTGATAGCGGAGGCTGTCCCACCAATGGGCCCCTTGCGCGAGGCCGCGGTACCCGGCTGCGCGTTCGGCACCCTCCGTAATGATCTGCTGGCCGCGTTCATCAAGCAGCACTTGAGCTCCCGTCGCCGCCGGCGCTGCAATGTCGCTGGCCGATGCGTTGACAGGATTGAGCTGATCGAGGAAGTACTGCCAATAGTTCACCGGCTCTGGATTCGGCGTTGTCCCCCCACCCCCGCCGCCGTTGACCATGGGCCGGTGGCCGTCCACCTCCACGAAGCTGATGGGGTTGCCGCTGGCCAACGCATACCGGTTCTGAGTCAGAGGGTCGAGTGCCAGCCCGAGGTCCGAGACCGCGCCGTTGTAGGCGTCGCGCTGCAGGAAGCGGCTGGTGTCGGGGCCGAAGCGACGGGCGCCCATGTCGATGGAGCCCGAGCCCGAGTCGAGGCGCTTGGCCGAGTAGCGGAAGGCGTTGAGCGGGTTATCGGCATTGAGGTCGCCGCGGGTGAGCTCGGCATCGGCACCGCCATAGGGGCGATAGCCGTAGGAGGCAGTGGCGGTGCCGGTGCTGTTGAGCAGCAGGGACACAGAGCCGTGCACGTCGTAGCCGTAGGTATAGGTCGCCGCGCCGCCGCCCGCAGGCGCGTCGGTCAGCGCGATGCGGTGGCCGTAGGCGTCGTAGCTGTAGGCCTTGGTGGTCAGCAGCGGATCGCTGCCGTCGTCGCCATTGTGGTGGGTCTCGTGGCTGACCTGCGTGCCGAGCCCGACGTAGGTCATCAGCGTCGCGCGCGGTGAGCCGGCCGCACCATGGCTCTCGATCTGCTCCACCACGCGGTCGAGGGCGTCGTACTCGTAGTCCGAGACGTCGTCCTTTGTGGCGCTGCTGCCGTTGGTCGAAAAGCTGCGGAACTGGGTCATGCGGTCGAGATAGTCGTAGCTGTAGTCGGCCAGCACCTGCGGCGAGTAGCTCCCTCCGGCGGCTGGGGCGCAGTTGGCCTGGCTACCGGTCGGCAGGGTCACGCAGTCAAGGTTGCCGTTCGGGTCGTACCAGTGGCGCTGGGTGGCGCCGCCGGCGGTGACGCTGGTGAGCTGCGAGCCGGTATAGGCATAGGTGACGTCCTTGGCGCCATCGCCGGTGACCAGCTCGCGGGTGATGTTGCCGGCGGCGTCCAGGGTGTAGTCGGTCGTCGCACCGTGACCGTTCACCTCGCGGCGCAAGCGGTCCTGGGCGTCGTAGGTGTAACTGGCGGTGCAGCTCGCAGTGCGGCACGGGGCAGCGGTGTCAGGTCCCTGCTGGCTGAATGTGTCGCGCATGCGGTGGCCGTTGACGTAGTCACCCGAGGCGTCGATGTACTCGACGGTGTGGGACTCAAGAGTGGCACCCGCGCCGTTCTTGGTGACCAGCGTCTTGAGCTGACCGTTCAGGTAGTGGGTCCAGTCGGTGGTCTGGCTGGTGACCCAGGTGCCAGAGCCGTCATTGCGCGCCACGTCGCGGCTCTGCTCCAGCCCCGTCGCCGCGAAGGTGTTCGTGATGCGCTGATCGTCGGTGGCGGCGGCACTGGTTCCGTAGTCCAGCTGGGTCGTCAGCCAGTCGGCCGCGTCGTACGAGTAGTCGTTGCGCCGCGCGGCGCTGACGAGGGTGCCTGCCGGGGTCTCCTCGCCGTCGTCGTCGCGCCGGGTAATGTTCCCGTTCAGGTCGTAGGCATACGTCGTGAAACGGTAGTTGGCGCTGTCCTCCTCCCTTGAGCGCACCTTGGTCAAGCGGTCGAGGCTGTCCCAGGTCGCCTGGATGTCCAGCGGCGATCGGTCGTCGACGGTCAGGCCCGAGGCGTCCAGGGCGGTGAGAAGGTTGTTGTGCGCCTCGTAGGTATAGCTGGTCAGCTGACCGCCGCGATCCTTGCGCTCGCGAAGCATTCCGTCGGCGAAGTAGGTCCAGAGCTGCTGCTCGGCGAGGTTGGCACCGCCAGTGGGAGCAACGGGTGCTCGGCTGGCCTGCAAGCCTTCGGCCGTGTAATCGAATAGAACGCGCGGGGTCACGTCAGGCGCATCGGTGGACGCGATCCAGCCTGGATCCCAGTAGCCGTTCTGCGTCTTCGACCCAGCCGGCACCTGTGCCGCGGTGGCCGTCGTCACGGGCATGCTATTCCAGAGCAGGTTTCCGACTGCGTCGTAGGCGTTGTGGACGTAGTACTGGGTCGGATATGCAGCGTCCGTCGGCAAGTCCACCCGGGAGAGCCGGTTGAGCGCGTCGTACGCGTACCGAGTGACGTAATGCGTGAATGTCGGTCCTCCGTTCGCGACATCGAAGGCGCGCGGGCTGATCAGCCGGCTGCGGTTCCCCACCGGGTCGTACTCGATCAGCGTGGTGATCGAGCGACCGCCGGTGCCAGAAGTGAACGGCTGCTCCATCCGGGTCGGCATGTTGCGCTCGTCGTAGATGACGCTGGTTGAGCTGCCCGCGGCATCGGTTGTGGACGTTACGTTGCCGTTGCGGTCGTACGCGGTCGCCGTCGCGTGCGCCAGCGCGTCCGTGCCAGAGGTACGCCTGTGGGCATCGTCGTACTCGAAGGTCGAGCTGTGGGCCTCGACCGGAGCGGCGCAGTTGACAGTGGAGACGTTGGCCCGCGGGCTCGTGAGCTGAGTCAGGTCTCCCGCGAGGTCGTAGCAGGCGTGGGTATGGAGACTCGACGTGATCGCACCGGCGCCGTCGGTGAGGTGTCGCGTCTGGCGCACGACGCGGTCAAGAGCGTCATAGGTATAGAAGGTGGCGAAGTCGTTCGCGCTGCCGGTCGTCGCCACCCCCTTCGGGAGGGTCAGGCTGCTGACCCGGCCCGCCGCGTCGTAGGCCATCGCCACCCGCTCGCCGGCCGGGTCGGCGCTGGTGTCCGGGCTGGTCGTGAGGGTCTCGCGATCCAAGGAATCGAACGCGTGCTGGGTCACCGCGCCCGCCCCGCTGTAGCCGGCGCCGAAGTGCGGCCCCACCTCACGGACGATGTTGTCGTTCGGATCGAAGAACGCGGCGCTCCAGATCAGGTTGCCGGACTCGAGTGCAGTCGACTTGGGGGTGCTCTGTCGACCGAGGCGGTGGAAGCTGTCGTAGTCGAGGTAGCTTCGATAGGTGCGCGGGTCGCCGCCGGTGAAGGAGGCGTGGTTGGCGTCCTGGATCCAACGCAGCAGGCCGTCGGCGTCATAGCCGAATTGAGTGATCCCGCCTGCCGCGTCCGTGATGTTCGTGGGTTGCCCAGAAGGATCGTAGGAGCCGAAGGTCGTGATGCGCGCGTTCGCATCTGTCGCGGTTTGCAGGTTGCCGTTGGCGTAGTACGCGTAGGTGGTTGCGAAGCCGGCTGGATCCGTCGTCGTGGTGAGATTTCCCTCGACGTCGTACGCGAATAGCCACTGATAGTCGTCGGTGGGCGTCGTGGTCTGCATACCGTTCGGGTCGGTGCGGCTCGCCAGTTGACTGATGTGTGGTATCCCGCGGCCGGCCATCCAGTTCGCGGAGACGTCCTTCGCGTCGACGGCGACGTTCTCGTATGCCAGCCGCGTATGGCTCCAGATCGTGGCCCCCGACCCATCGACGCCGATCTTGACCTTGCGGTCGGTCAGGTAGCCGTTGTCGTTGTACGCGAACTCGGTGAGACCGTCGCCCGGCTCATCGACGCTTGCGACGTGGAACTCGCTCGTCCAGGTCACATTGCTGACGTTGTTCAGCGGGTCCGTGATCGAGGTCACCTTGCCATCGGTGTCGTATGCGTAGCGCGTGACCCGTGACAACGGGGCGGTGACCGTGGTGACGCGTTGGGCCAGGTCGTAGGCGAACGCAGTCGTCTGACCGGCGCGATCGGTGATACCCGAGAGCTTCCACTTCAACTGTCCGCTCGTCGGACCGAAGTAGCTGAACGTCGTCTCAACACCATTAGCGTCGCGAACGCTGTAGACGCGGCTGCTCTGGTTGGTCTTGAGATCAGGGTCGACCCGGTTGGCCGCCAGAGGGATGGCAGGGCCACTGCCCGACGGCGTCGTGTAATTGAAGACGAGGACGCGATCGGCCAATGCTGTGCCGTCGGCGTTCGTGCCGCCGCGCTGGACAAGGCGTCGGAGGTTGCCGTCGTGGTAGTACTCGAACAGCAGCTCTGAGCCGGTGTGGTCCGTGATGGTGCGGATCAGGCCGCGGACGTGGGCCTTCTTCGCCTGCTGCTTCGTGTAGTACGTGATGTCAAAGGTGCGACTTGGAGCACCGTCGGCCACGCCAGCCGCATCGGTCACCCGCGTCACCCGCTGTCGCGGGTGGCCGCCGTCATCGTCCCCATCGTCCCCATCGTCGCCACGCGAGATGGTCTCCAGCGTGAACCGCAGCTCATTGCCGTTCTTGTCCACGACAGACGTCGGATAGCCATCGATGTTGAAGAAGAACGTGACCCGGTCCGGACGCGTGACGGCCCACTTGCGCGCGGGATCCGTGGTGGAGAACTCGCGGAGATAGAGGTGCACGCCGACAGGCGGATCCCAGACGGTGGTCGAGCCGACGGTTCGGCCGTTAAAGCGGTGGGTGGTCCCGTCGCCGTCGATGAAGGCGATCCAACGGGCGGCGTTACCGCCGATGTCGTCCGATTTGTTCGGGTGGACGTCCAGCCGGGCGCCCAGCCGCGTGAGGCCACTGATCGACAGGCTCCAGTTGTCGCCCGCGGGCGAGTCCGATCGGTCCTCCAGGCTGTTGTACGTCAAGTCGACCACCGTCGAGAGCCCCCGTCCGGGTGACTGGAACGGCGTCCAGCGCAGGAGGTTGTTCCCGTTTGCGACATTGACGAGGCTGCCCATGCCTGCGCCCACGTCGGTTCCCCAGTACCGGTGGAAGCGTTCGAGGCCCATTCGGGTGCGCAGCACCTTGTTGACAGTCACCTGGTTGCGCACCGGCGCATTGCCCTTGTCGGCGAAGTACACGCTGCCGCTGGTGTTGAACAGGTCGAGCACCAACCGATACTGGCCACGGTCGATGCCGTCAGGCAGCGCCGGGGGGCGAATGGTCACGTTGTTCAACGTGACGGACTGGCCGGCCGCCACGTTCTGCCCGAGCGGCACGTTCGGCCCGACGATGACATCCTGGGTCTGAGCCGTATGGTTCGGACCGAACCAGCGGTACCGCAGGAAGATCGAGCTCGCGCCCCAGCTCGAGGTACTGTTGTTGGTGATCGTGAGGTTGGTGCCGGCGTTGGTCTGCTGCGCAGCGCCGGGGTCGTAGGACATCGTCGAGGGCAGCACGGCGCCGCCAGCCAAGGCGAAAGTCGCCTTGTAGATGCCCGTTCGGTTGGCCACCGTGATGTTGCGAGCGGCCGACGTCGTCACCTTGCCGGCGGCGTCGTAGGCGCGGCTGGTGACCACGTGGACGCCATCATAGAAGCGCAGGTCGGCGTTGAGCGTGTTCCAGCTCATCGAGTAGGGCGCCGTGGCATCCTCGCCGATAAGGATCTCGTCGACGTAGAACTCCACTCGAGTGACACCCACGTCATCGGTTGCGCTCGCGCTCACGGTGACGGCCGTGCCGCTGACGGTGGCGTTGTTCGCCGGAGCGGTGATGCTGGTGGTCGGTGCCGACGAGTTGTCAACCGTGACCGCTACGCCCGGTGACGTCGCGACATTGCCGGCATCATCGGTGGCACGCGCCGACAGGGTGTGGCTGCCGTTCGCGACCGCCGTGCTGTTCCAGGTGAAGGCATACGGGGCCGTGTTGTCGGAGGCAGTAACGACGCTATCGACGAGGAATTCGACGCCATCGACGCGGCGATCGTCGCTGGCATCCACCGTTACGGAGACTGCATCGCCGCCTACCTGGCTGCCGGCACCCGGCGAGCTGACCGCGACATGGGGCGCGTCGGCATGGCTATCGTCTGCGTAGGTAATCACGAGCTTCGGGCGCTGGCTGGGGGCGGTGGCCTGATCGTCTGTGTGGTAGCCGAAGTAGTTCCCCTCGACCATCGACTCGTCAGTGAGCTTGAGCAGAAGGCCATGGTTCGGGGCGGTGCCGTTGACCCAGCCCCGGATGGCGCCTGGTATCTGGAAATGGCTCCAAGCCGGGTCGGCATCCGCCGCGACCGCAGCCGACGCGAGCACCTCCGCGTCGAAGTCGCCACCCTCCGCGGACCAGGGCATGCCTCCGTCCGTCTCGTACCACGTGGCACCGTCCGCGGTGCACGAGGAACCGCCCGTGCCCTCCTCCCACGTCCGCGTCACCTGGTGCAACTCGACGTTGGTCGCGACCTCGGCTCCATACGGGTACCAGAGCGACAGGGTTGCCGTATTGATGGTTGCCCCCACCGGGATGTCGCGGAGGTCGAAGCGGATGAGTCCACGGCGCATGGCCGTTGACCTCGAACCCACGTACATTCGCTCCTCGGCCCCGTAGGTGGCGCAGTTGTGCGACTCGGATGAGTAGCGGATATACGTGGAGACGCCGGTGCTCGGGTCCGGCTGCAGGATCTTCTCAGCGAGGCCATCTGCCGGCAGGGTGACGGTGCGTGGGTTCGAGAGGCTCGAGTTGGCAACCACTCTGTAGGTGAATGTCCCTCCCGGCCGCGCCGTGGTGTCGCGATAGCTCGTCACGGCCGGATCGGTGATGGTCGCGAGCAACGTCGCCGAAGTCGGCGTAAATGCGCCGGTTGTGCCGCGGTGAACCTCATATCGCTCGAAAGGCGCCCCAGAAGGCGGGCTCCACGCCGACCACTGCACGTCGGCCCCATTGCTGTGCCGCGTGTCGATGGGCAGCACCGTTACGGCGTCGCTTACGTACGTGACCTCCAGCTTGGGCTGGACGCCGGGGTCGTCCATGAGTCGGCGCCCCGGCATCGCGGGGCCGCTGATCGTCAGCGGCTCGGTGTTGCGCTTCAGCAGCATCCCGTAGTTGGGTTGCGTGCCTGCGACCCAACTCTGGACCAAGTTGGTGACGGTCCACGAAACCCACTGTCGTTCGCGATTTGGATCCGCGGCCAGAGTGGCCGATGCGAGGATCGAGGCATCGAACTGGACATCTGACGTCTTGGACACCTCCGACCAAGGGCCACTCATGCGGTGGAGGTCCATCTGATGCGCGGTGGCGCGGCAACTCGTCGCCGCGTTTATGCACCATTGGTCGTAGTAGAGGCTCAGCGTGGCCGCGGTAGGCTCAACTCCTGCGGGGATCGCGGCGAGGTCGAACTTCAGCGCACTTCGAAATACATCGACGTCACTGGTACCGACGTAGAGTCGCTCATAGAGCCTCGCATCACAGGTCGGGCAGTTGGCCTTGAATGAGGCATCCGCAGTGGTCGGCTGGATGACGATCGTCGGGTCGAGATAGACCGGGAACTGGCGCGCCGGATCCCGCAGCCACGAGCTGTCGATCGCCAAGTCGAGGACGAGGCCCTCGCCAGTCTCGCGCACGTCCAGCGTTGCAACCTCCGCATCGGCAATGGCCTCGAATTCGGGAGAGGACTCGAACACCAAGGGAGCGGGCAGGAAGAACACCGGTTCGTCGTACGGCTCCATACCGACCAGCCAGCCACCGTTGCCGGTCGGCGTCGCCTCCACTTCGGCATCGCCCAGCGGATCCAGCAGGAATCGATACCGGGTGGGCGCGTCCGCATCTGCCAGGACGAGCGTCTCCTTGAGCCCGTCCGACAGCACCTCGTATTGCAAATCGACCTCAGGAAACACCTCTTTGTAGGTGAGTTCGTTGCCGCCCTCAGACTGATCGGCGAGGAGGGCTTGCGCTTGGAGGTCGGGGCTTACCGACGACTCAACGCCCTGCGGACTCTTGGCAGGAGGCGGAGACGAAGATGCGACCGGGGTTGCGGTTGGTTCGACCTCCGGGGTCGGGGAGTCGGTTGGCGCGGGCGATGTGGAGAAGGATCCCGGCCCGGGCGTCGCGGGGGCGGCCGAGCGGGGCTGGTCCGAATCCAGATCGGGAGGCGGCGTCGCTTCGGCTCCCGGCGGTGAGAGCTCCGGTGTCGCGGGTGCGGCCGGGCTGGACGTGACTCGCTGACTGTCATTATTTGCCCGCTGGAGTGACAGCGTGAATGCCTCGCCCGCCACCTCGAACTGAACGAAGTCTTCGGCGAGTCGGTCCTTGAAACGGATCCCGAAGTCGTTGCCTCGGTTGCGCCAGGCATAGCCGTCCGAGTCCTCGACGAGTGTGGAATCAATCGGCTGCCAGTCACCGTTCTCATCGGCATAGTGGAGAGGTGCCGTGGCGAGCTCTGTCGTGAAAGATCCATCCTCATTCAAGGTTGTTCGCGTTGTGGCTGTACGCATGTCCGCCTGTTCGCCGGGTTGCCTGCGTTCCGCGACTGGAGGAGGTGGCGGCAGCGGGGAGGCAGCATCGGAGGGTGGATTGGGTGCTGCGAGCGATGGGGCGGGTGCTATCGCCACTGACTGGAGGGCGAGTGCCAGTGTCAGAACTCCAGCGGCGTAGCGCGAGCCTCTCCGGAACACTGCAGGCCCTCCAGCACCACGGGTCCCAGCAGCGCCGGGACGCCGGTTGAGGTCGCAGCCTGCGGGTCGACGATCAGCCCAAGAAGGACACTTGCCGGCCTTCTTGCCGACACTTGTCGGCCCCAAGGACGCTCGACTCCGCCAATTGTCGAAGTGCTGCGGGGCGGCGAATGTGAACACCGCTGCGAGCTGTCCCGAGCACACCATCGCACCGAAGCTCGCGGAGCGCCCGGGCGACGACATCAGCTGATGTCCCCACGCCCTCGGCAAGCTGCTGTTGAGTGACCGGTATCGAGGCTCCGGACCGAGCGTCGGCGGCCATTAGCAGCAGATGACGAGCGACTCGTTGCTTGATTCGAGAGAACACGTCGTCGGCCAGCCGTGCTGTGGTGGTGCTGAGCTCTGAGGCCAGCTCGCGGCAGACGGCTCGCGCGAGAGCCGGCTCGCGATCGACGGCTCGACCCAGGGCCCGGCTACCCATTGTCAACAGGGTGCAGTCGCTGACGGCGCGGAGCCATACCGATCCCGCAACTCCGCTGAGCTCGCCCAGGCCGATGGCTTGACCAGGCCCGATCCAACGCACATTGATCGAGCGGTCGTCTGTCGAGCTCAAGTAGCCGCCGACCACTCCCTTGATCACGACCGCTGGGGCCGGCGTCTCACCGAGGCGGCTGATGAAGCAACCGGCGTGCAGTTGCTGGATGATCGATACGCCGAGGATGCTCTGCCGGACGTCGTGGCTGATTCTCCCGAGGAAGCTGGTCCGCACGGCTCCACGAACCGCTGTAGCAAGCGCCGGGTCCAATCGAGCGATGTCGACCATGAGTTACTCTCCACCAGGCAGGACCGCAGTTCGATCAACCTGCATATGACATGCCATTTTGCTGCTAAGGTTGAGTGGCGGTTGACCCGCCAATGGTTGTCCCCGTCTATCGCCAATGGCCTACCCGCGCTACCCTTCCACCGATGTGTTTGACGTAGCCGATGCCGCCGTTGAGGCGGCGATCGCCGCGGCGGCGCGGTACACCGACGCGCGGCTCATGGACCGTCGCACCGAATCCATGGCGGCTCCCAACGGCGAGGTCGAGACGCTCACAAGGACGGGTCGGTTGACATCGGCGTGCGGGCGCTCATCGGCTCCGGCTGGGCTTCGCTTCAACCGCGGACCTCACGCCAGGTGCAGCACGCCGCGCCGGATGCTGAGGCAGCGGAGATCGCCCGGGCGGCGGCGTTGCCAGCCCGTGCCGCACTGATTGACATCGTGGGGTGCGTCCCCGAGCTTCTTTCATACGCATAGTCGTTGCCTCAGAAGGTTGACGGCTACGAAAGGTGGTCTCATGGCATCAAGGACAGGACAGCATGGTTGATCGAGAGCCCATTGGGGTCCCCGATCTGCGGCTCGACGCGATCAATCCGCGTCATGCGAAGGTCGGCAATGATCGCGAGGCGATCCGAGCCCTGATCGAAGACGATGCGCCCAAACTGGTGCGACTCGCGCAAAGCATCGCCGCGCACGGACTCAATCCGACTGACGTCTTCCTCGTGCTCCGGGAGCCGGGGCCCATATACACGGTCCTCGAGGGCAATCGCCGGCTTGCAGCCCTCAAGCTCCTGGCGAATCCGGATATCGCAGATGAGGAGAGGCATCGCAAGCGTTTTCGTGAGGCCGCTCGCGGAATGCCCCCAATCTCCGAAGTTATGTGCGCCGTTGTCCACAGCCGGGACGAAGCGTATTACTGGCAGGAGCTCCGCCACACGGGCCAACGGGAAGGCGTGGGGGTCGTCGGCTGGAATGCCGAAGCGGTGGCGCGCTTCAACTCGCGACCGCGCAGCAGGGACGCGCGGGCGCTGGCGTTCGTTGATGACGTGGCCCGCGCCTACAAGTCGAATACGGCGTTGCAGAAGGCGCTCGCCCAGCTGCGTAGCACCCGCTTCACCAATCTGGTCCGGTTCATCGACGATCCAGATGTGCGGAAGCGATTGGGATTCGATTACATCGACGGCAATGCCGTATGGCATTTCGATGCCGAGGCCCTCGCTCCCGCACTGGATCGGATCATCGCGGATCTGGCGGGGCCGGTGGGCGTAGGGAGCATCTTCAACAAGCCTTTGCGCGCTGAATACTTGCGGCGCATTGCCGGCGATCTCCCTGCCCCCAGCAGCCGGCGGCCTGACGCGTTTCCGCTACAGCCTCCCCCGCGCACGACCGCCGCTGCAAAGAAGAAACAGGAAGCCACGCCGCCACCCGCCCGACTCTTCGAAGGCTTGCAACTGACGGCGTTGGGCCAACGTGTTACGGACATTCTTGACGAACTCAAACGCATTGAGGTTCAAGAGTTCCCCAACTCGGCGGCCGTCCTCGTCCGAGTCGTGATTGAGCTCTCCACCACTGAGCTTATGCGGTTGCGGGGATGGCCCGAGGGAACGCTGCCCAAGAACGTCCGGCGGGCACTGACCGCCGTCGACCCAGCTGGGAATGGTCCTGAATTTGAACCTATCCGGAGGGGCTTGTCCGACGGCTCCAGCATGTGGGCGGTGCAGACCATGCACAAATACGTTCACAACCCGCACTTCCATCCCGTCGCTGCGGAACTGAGGGCGATCGCCGCCAACTGGACGCCTTTCTTGGCTGCGGTCAACCAGATAGCGATGGCAAAGACTTCATGACGTCCTGGGCAATCAGTCCACTTCGCTACCCGGGCGGGAAGGGCGCACTCGCACCATTCCTCGGCCGTCTGCTGGAAGTCCAATTCCCTCGTTGCGAGGTATACGTGGAGCCGTTCGCGGGCGGAGCTGGCGCCGCCCTCAGGCTCTTGTATGACGAGTACGTCCGCGAGATTGTGCTAAACGACATCAATCCTGGAGTTGCCGCATTTTGGCGTGCAGTCTTCCTCCACACACACGACTTGATCGATTGCGTGCGAAGCGCGTCTCTAACAGTCGAGGCATGGCGAGAACAGCAGGCAATCTATCGCAATCCCGAGGGGGTGGACGACGTTGCCCTAGGCTTCGCGACCTTCTACCTAAATAGGACCAACCGCTCTGGCATCCTCGATGCATGGCCCATTGGCGGGCTCGAACAGGGCGGCTTATGGAAGATCGATGCGCGGTTCAACCGGGAAGTCCTCGCTCGGAAAATCTCGGAGCTCGGACGCTACCGCAATCGTGTGACGGTGCTCCAAGAAGACGGCATCAGGCTGGCAAGTCGGATGTTGAACCAGCGTCACTTCATCTACGCCGATCCGCCCTATCTTCAGAAGGGCTCCGACTTGTATGTCGACGCGGTGGGCTGGCTAGACCATCTGCGGCTAGCCGATACGCTATCAACGGGTTCCGGACGGTGGATGGTGACCTACGACCACGACCCGCGCGTATACAAGCTATATCCGAGATGCCGTGCCGCACAATTTAGCGTGGCCCACCGAGCTCGGTCCTACCGGATCGGTACGGAGGTCGCCATCTTCGCCCCTCAAGTCCGCGGGATTGATCTAGCTGGTTTGGGATCAAACGCGAGATTTGTTCAACTGGCTGACCTGGGCCCTGGCTCGCAGTGGCGCTCTGCGGCGGCGGCCGACCAACCTTGATTTCGCCCGCGCACTAGTCGCGAACCCTCCCCTCGTGACCGTCGGCGGCGATTGCTGGTACGCGAGGAGGGAGATCTACGCAGGTGAACTGGCAGGAGCCGGTCGAGCGACCGGATGCCGCGCATCGAGCGGGCGGGGGCGTGGCTGCCGGGCCTGGACGCACAGATTGAGCCGCGTATTCCCGCCCCACGGGCAGTACAGCCGCTCGACGGCCGAATTCCCGTGGGATGGGAAGCCTGGCCGCCGAAATGCTCGCCCCAGCCGCCGAATCGCCCGTGGGGCGAGAGAATCGGCCGCTGACCGGCCGATACGCCCGTGGGGCGAGAATGCGGCAGCCGCTGTGGCGTCCGATACGGCCATAGGGCGAGAATGCGGCAGCCGCTGCTACCCTGCCCCCGATGTTTGACGTAGCCGAAGCCGCCGTCGAGGCGGCGATCGCCGCCGGCGCCCGGTATGCCGACGCACGTGTCATGGACCGCCGCACGGAGTCGATGGGCGCCCGCAACGGCGAGGTCGAGGAGCTCACGCAGGACGCGTCGATGGGGATCGGCGTGCGTGCGCTCATCGGCTCCGGCTGGGGCTTCGCGTCGACAGCGGATCTCACGCCCGAGGCGGCGCGCCGCACAGGGGAGCAGGCCGCGGCCATCGCGCGGGCGTCCGCATCGGTCCCGGGGAAGGATCTCCAGCTCACCCCCGTCGAGGTGCGCCAGGACAGTTGGTCGAACGCAGTCACCGAGGACCCGTTCACGGTGCCGCTGGGGGACAAGGCGAAGCTGCTGGCGACCGTGACGCAGACCATGCACCAGGGCGGCGCGGACATCGCGCTCGCCGGCTATGACGCCTGGGACACCAGGAAGTGGCTGGTAAGCTCGGAGGGGCACCGGATCGATCAGCACATCGTCGAG
>Ga0136617_10003062_pt1 | contig 14906 bp, 15 predicted proteins | sample AntDrymUQ3222106_2_FD_129672 | JGI IMG/M metagenome (GOLD analysis project Ga0136617, IMG submission 129672) | Polar desert sand microbial communities from Dry Valleys, Antarctica - metaG UQ322 (21.06) | ecosystem: Environmental > Terrestrial > Soil > Desert | place: Antarctica: Dry Valley... | reverse complement strand
TCGTCGCCAAGTTCGGCGTCGGCCCTGCGTCGATCCCCGACTACCTCGGTCTGGTCGGCGACACCAGCGACGGCTTCCCCGGCCTCGCCGGCTGGGGTGCGAAGAGCGCTGCGGCCGTGCTCGCCCGCTACCCGCACATCGAGGACATCCCGTCGTCGGTCCGCGACTGGGATGTGCCCGGCCTGCGCGGGGGAGAGAAGCTGGCGACGGTGCTGCGCAACGAGCTCGAGCTGGCCCTGCTGTTCCGTCAGATCGCCACGGTCGATGTCTCCGTCGAGGTCGGCGAGGTCGACGAGTGGGAGTGGCGAGGACCGACGAGCGAGTTCGTCGAGTGGGCGACGCGGCTGGAGGCGCCGGAGCTCGCCGAGCGAGCGGCCACGCTTGCGGCGAAGCGATTCGGCGCCCGGTGAGCGCTGAGGCGGCGGCCAGGCGATCTGCGGCACACGAGCGGAACCGCTGAAGGCTGCTACCTCCCGGTCCTGACCTGGTTCGCGGGTGCCCGTTGCACAGGACCCGGCCGCCACCTCACCGCTCACCGGCTGGCGACGAGCCGCCCACGATAGCGACCGTCGGATAGCGTGCGTCACCCGGGTCTCGTACCCAGGAGGGATGCGAGAGCGGCCGAATCGGCACGCTTGGAAAGCGTGTGTGGGGCAACCCACCGTGGGTTCGAATCCCACTCCCTCCGCCATTCCGGGGGCTACGCCCCCGCTCGCTGCGCTCGCGCCCCATCGCCGTCCTGCGCAGGCTGCTGATGGCTGGCGCTCGCACGGTCGGCCCGGATCCCGCCCAGATCGGACCTGACGTCGCGGAGGTGGTGTCGGTGCAACACTTCCGCCATGGCCGGTGAGGATCCCGGCGTGCTCGATGCCGAGGCTCTGATGGACGTGGCGCTCGCCGAGGCTCGCCAGGCGGTCGTCCACGGCGACGTGCCCGTCGGAGCGATCGTCGTGCGGGCGGGGATCGTCGTCGCCTCACGCCACAACGAGCGCGAGCTGACCGGCGACCCGACCGCCCACGCCGAGATCCTCGCACTTCGGGATGCGGCCGCCCGCGTGGGGCACTGGCGACTCGACGACTGCGCGATGGTCGTCACGCTGGAGCCGTGCCCGATGTGCGCCGGCGCGATGGTCAACGCCCGCCTCGGCCACCTCGTCTACGGCGCGACCGACCCAAAGGCCGGCGCGGCGGGCAGCCTGATGACGCTCACCGCCGACCCACGGCTCAACCACCGGATCCCGACCGAGCGCGGCATTCGCGCCGCCGAAGCCGCCGAGCTCCTGGTCGGCTTCTTCGCCGCCCGCCGGACGCCGACGGGTACCCTCTCCGCCGGGAAGGGTGCCAGAGCGGACGAATGGGACGGCCTCGAAAGCCGTTGAGGTCCTTCGGGCCTCCGTGGGTTCGAATCCCACCCCTTCCGCCAGGTGTTCGTCGTTCGAACCGCTTCGAACAGCGACGTTCGCTACAGCTGTTCATGCCGCGCCAGCACGAGTTGGTGACGCGCCAACGAAACCCAAAGCTCAGCGAGTGGAATGGTGCGTGGGGCGAGATCTGAACACGCGATCTCGTTCACAACGTCCGAGTCTGCAGGCTCTGACTCAAGTCGGTACTCGATCCGCGCTCCGTGGGCTATCATTAGCACATGCGATTGCACATCCAGCTGCCGGACGCGCTCGTCGCCGAGCTTGATTCGCGTCTGGGTCGTCGGCAGCGCAGTGCGTTCCTCGTCGCGTCGATCCGTCAAGCACTCGATGACGAGCGCCGGTGGGACGAGCTCGAGGCGGCGATCGGAAGCATCGAGGAATCGGGTCACGACTGGGACCTCGATCCTGCGGCGTGGGTCAGGGCCCAGCGCGCCGACGCCCGCCGCGCCGGGTGATCCGTGGCTCGCATCTTGCTCGACTCGACGGTGCTGATCGACGTGCTGCGGGGGCGGCCGGCCGCGGAACGGCTCCGTGCGATGCGTCGCCGTGGCGACGAGCCGTGGGTGTGCGTGATCTCGGTCGAAGAGATCTGGCGGGGCGTCAACACCTCCGAGGAGTTGACCGCACGGCAGCTGTTCCGCGGCGTGCGCCTTGCGCCGCTGCAGGTCGCCGAAGGCGAACGTGCCGGGCGGTGGCGCCGGGAACTCGCCCAGCGGGGGACGACCGCCCACCAGGCCGACTGCCTCATCGCGGCAGCGACCGTGGGCATCGACGGTCTCTTGGCCACCGGCAACCCGGCCGACTTCGCGATGCTCGGGGATCGGGTGCAGCACTGGCCCGTCGGCGAGTAGCCGGTTCTCGATGGGGTTTGTCCGCCCTGAGGCGACTCGGGGTTCAGTTCTCGGGCTTCGTCAGCATTGGGTCTCGGCCTCGGGGGGTTCGAGATCCACGAGGTAGCGGTGGACGGCGTCGTTGACACAGTCGTTGACGTCGTAGCCGGTGTGCTGGTCGGCGGTGACGATCACCAGTCGACCGTCCTCGAGCGTCTCGGCCATCGCTCGCGTGCTGTCGAGCGGCGTGGCGGCATCGCCCGTCGTCCCGATGACGACGATCGGGCCGGCGCCGGAACCGGTGATGTCGACGCGGGGATCGTCGGACTTGGGGAAGAACGTGCAGAAGTAGCTGCCCGTGGAGTGCGGTGCGATCCGCGGCGCCACGGCCTGGAACTGGTCGACGGACGCGTCGTCCTCCTCGACCGTCGGACGCTCCTCGTCGTCGGCGCAGGAGATCGCCTGGAAAGCCTCCAGCTCGTTGCCCCACGTGCCGTCGGGCAGCCGTTGGTAGTAGCTGTCGTAGAGGGCGAGCAGTCCGGCGCCGTCACCGTCCTCGGCGTCGGCGAGTGATTGCGCGAGCTGCGGCCATGAGCTGTCGCTGTACATCGCCTTGATCACGGCCTGAACGGCGATCAGCCGGTTCACGTCGGGCCGGTCGGCGGCGCTGGGGATCGGATCCTCGTCGAGCGACGCCATCAGCTCGTCGAACGCCGCCTCCGTGTCGCCACCGTTGTGGAACGCACACGTCGTGTCCTCGCTGCACTGCGTCAGGAACGTCGATAGCGTCGACTCGAAGCCCTTCGACTGCTGCAGCCCGTGCTCGATCAGATCGGCGTTGGGATCGCTCGCACCGTCGAGCACGGCGGCCCGCACCGTCTCGGGGAACAGCGTCGCCCACGTCGCGCCGAGCTCGCTGCCGTAGCTGAACCCGAAGTACGAGATGGTGTCCTCACCGAGCGCCCGCCGGATGGCGTCCATGTCGCGTGCCGTGTCGTTGGTGCCGATCTGAGAGAGCACGTCCCCGTTGCGCGACTCGCAGTCGGTCGCGAACTGCTCGGCGAGCTCGACGATCTGACGTCGCTCGGCGTCGTCGTCGGGTGTGATGTCGTGCTCGCCGTAGAACCGGTCGTAGTCGTCGATGCAGTCGACCGCTGGCTCGGAGCGGCCGGTCCCCCGCGGGTCCCAGCCGATGATGTCGAAGCGCTCGAGCAGCTCCTCGCCGTACACCTGATCGCCGTAGACGGCGAAGTCGGAGCCACCGAAGCCTGGGCCTCCCGGGTTGACGAGCAATGACCCGATGCGGTTCTCCTGGTCGTCGGCGAGCCGGCGAGCGACGAACAGCTCGTACGTGTCACCGCTGGGCCGGTCGTGGTCGGCCGGCACCTCGAGCATGGCGAACTCGACGCCGTCGGTGAGTCCCTCCCACTCGAGCTCGCCGGTCGATTCGCTCGGCGCGGACGATGGACCACTGTCGGGTGGGTCCGTCTCGACCGGCTCGGTGTCGGGCGGATCGGTCTGGCCCGGCTCGGTGTCGTCCGGTGCTGTCGTCGGAGATCCGGTCTCCGGCGTCAGCGTCGCCGGGGGGATCGGCGCCTCCGTCGACGGGACATCGGACTCGTCGGTGGTCGCCGGTCCGGCCGCCGGTTCCGCACGCTCGGTGATCACACCGGCACCGGCGCCGCATGCCGCCAGCGCGCCGACGGCGGTGACTGCGATCACCGCGATGGTCCGCCTCGCCGTCGGCTGCATCGACGGCATCGTACGGGTCGGCGACGATCGGCGGACCTCGGCCCACGCCGATCCGAGACGGCCCGTTCGTAGCCTTGCGCCATGCGCATGGGCCCGCATCACCTGATGCCTCGCGACGAGGAGGGTCTCGGCGCCGGCCTGCGTCCGGGCACCGCTCGACGCGTGTGGTCGTTCGCCCGACCGTACCGAGGCGCGATCGTCCTGTTCCTCGTCGCCATCGTCGTCGCCGCGCTGATCGCGCTGGTCCCGCCGTTCGTCGTGCGGGCGATCCTCGACGACGCGATCCCGAACGGTGACCGCTCGCTCGTCACGTGGCTCGCTGTACTCGCCGTCGCCGCGGCGGTCACCGACGCCGGGCTGGCCGTCGTCCAGCGGTGGTGCAGCGCACGGGTCGGCGAAGGCCTCATCTACGACCTCCGCCGTGCCCTGTTCGCCAAGGTGCAGCGGATGCCGGTGGCGTTCTTCACGAGGACGCCGACGGGCGCGATCACGTCCCGGTTGAACAACGACGTGATCGGCGCACAGACCGCCGTCACCAGCACGCTCGGCAGTGTCGTCAGCAACGTCGTCGTGCTCACCACGTCGCTCATCGCGATGATCGCCCTCGAGTGGCGGCTCACGCTGTTGGCGCTCGTCGTGCTGCCGCTGTTCGTGATCCCCGCCAAGCGCGTCGGGCGCAAGCTGCAGCAGATCTCGCGCGAGCAGATGGGTCACAACGCGGTGATGAGCACGCAGATGACCGAGCGCTTCAACGTCGCCGGGGCGATGCTCGTCAAGCTGTTCGGCGACGAGCGACGCGAGAACGCCTCGTTCGAGCAGCGGGCGGCAGGCGTCCGCGACACCGGCATCCGCTCCGCGATGTACGGGCGGGTGTTCTTCGTCGCGCTCGGCCTCGTCGGCGCACTCGGCGCAGCAGCGATCTACGGCGTCGGCGCCCACCTCGTGCTCGACGGCGAGCTCGAGCCCGGCACCCTCGTCGCCCTCGCCCTGCTCGTCGGCCGCGTGTACTCGCCGCTGACCGGGCTGACGAACGCGCGCGTCGACCTGATGACTTCGATGGTGAGCTTCGAGCGGGTCTTCGAGGTGCTCGACGCACGAGAGTCGATCCAGGAGCGCCCCGGCGCGATCGACCTCGTCGAGCCACGGGGGCAGGTGACGTTCGACGACGTCACGTTCCGCTACCCGCCCGCGGCGGAGACGTCGATCGCGTCGCTCGAGCAGCACGCCCTCGACACCGACCCCGACCGGGACGTGCTCGCCGGGTTGTCGCTCGACGTCGCGCCCGGCGAGACCGTCGCGCTGGTCGGCGTGTCGGGCGCCGGCAAGACGACGACCGTGCAGCTGATCCCGCGGCTCTACGACGTGACCTCCGGCGCCGTTCTCGTCGACGGCCACGACGTCCGGGACCTCACCCTTGGTTCGTTGCGCGCGGCGATCGGGGTGGTGTCGCAGGATCCGCACCTGTTCCACGAGTCGATCGGAGACAACCTCCGCTACGCCAGCCCGGACGCAACCGCCGACCAGCTGGTGGCCGCGTGTCGGGCCGCGCGGATCCACGACACCATCGCCGCCCTGCCCGACGGTTACGAGACCGTCGTCGGCGAGCGCGGCTACCGCCTGTCGGGCGGCGAGAAGCAGCGCATCGCGATCGCCCGGCTGCTCCTCAAGGACCCGGCGATCATGATCCTCGACGAAGCCACGAGCCACCTGGACAACGACAACGAGGCGCACGTCCAGGCGGCGTTGGAGGAGGCGCTGCGTGGGCGCACGGCGATCGTCATCGCCCACCGGCTGTCGACGATCCGTGCCGCCGACCGCATCGCCGTCGTCGCCGACGGTCGCATCGTCGAGATCGGACGGCACGACGAGCTCGTGGCGCTCGACGGCCACTACGCGGCCCAGCTGCGTGCCGGCGAGTCGCGACGCACCGTCGACGACGACGTGCTCGTATGAGCGTCGGCGCGCTCGACGGCTTGCGGGTGGTCGACGTCTCGACCGTCATCGCCGGACCCAACTGCGCCCGCTACCTCGCCGACTTCGGCGCCGACGTGATCAAGGTCGAGCGCCCCGGCGGCGACAGCCTGCGCCAGATGGCGTGGCGCGACCCCAACGACGGCGAGGGCATCTGGTGGAAGCTGGCCAACCGCAACAAGCGCGCTGTCGTGCTCGATCTCAAGCTCGCCGCGGATCGTGACGTGCTGCTCGGCCTGCTCGACGATGCCCACGTGCTCGTCGAGAACTTCCGGCCGGGCACGCTCGAGCGCCTGGGGCTCGGCCCCGACGAGCTGCACCGCCGGGCACCCACGCTCGTGATCACCCGGGTCACCGGGTTCGGCCAGACGGGTCCGTACGCCGGCCGTCCGGGATTCGCCACCATCGCCGAGGCGATGTCGGGGTTCGCCGCGATCAACGGTGAGCCCGACGGTCAGCCGCTGCTGCCGCCGATCGCGCTGACCGACGAGGTGACCGCGCTGGCGGCGGCGTTCGCCACGATGGTCGCGGTGCACGCTGGGCGTGGCCAGGTCGTCGACGTGAACCTGCTGGAGACCATGTTCCACTTGATGGGACCGCTCCCCGGACTGTTCGGCCTGACCGGCGAGCAGCAGCCGCGCCTCGGGTCAGGCCTGCCCTACAGCGTGCCGCGCGGCACGTACCGGTGCAGCGACGGGCGGTGGGTCGGGATCTCCACCAGCAGCGACACCGTGGCGCGGCGAGTGATGACGCTGCTCGGGGTCGGGTCGGACGAGCGGTTCACGACGTTTGCCGGGCGCGCCGCGCACCGCGACGAGCTCGAGGCGCTGATGAGCGACTGGTGCCTCGTTCGCACGAGCGACGACGTCATCTCGGCGATGAACGAGGTCCACGCCGCCGTCGGGATGGTGATGGACATGGCCGACATCGCCGCCGACCCGCACTACGCAGCGCGGGAAGCCATCACCGTCGCCGACGGCACACCGATGCAGCACATGATCGCTCGCCTCTCGGCGACGCCCGGCCGGGTCCGCTGGGCGGGCCGGCCGCTCGACGCCGACGGCGAATCGGTTCGCCGCGACGGCTGGTGAGCGGCGCCGCCCGCCGCAGCTCAGATTGTCAGGGTGACTTGGTGATGTCCGACGTCGGGGCGCGGCCGGCACCGTCGCTGCTGGTGTCGGTGTACGGCGGATCGGTGCCGTCGGGATCCTTCGTGTAGGCGGGCGCGCTCGACGACATCGCCGTGTTCGCGTCGTCACTGCTCGTCGCTGCGGCGACGTCGGAGACGGCGCCGGGGTCGGTGCCCTGCGTCGTGGCGTCGTCGGTCGTTGCGTCCTCGTCGATGCCGAGCTTGTCCTTGACGGAATCGGGGATCTTGTCCTTCACCGAATCCGGGATCTTGTCGACGAGGCCCTTGGCCTTGTCCATGAAGCTCATCGGAGCGCTCCTCGCTGTGCGTTGCCCGCTGTGGGTCAGGACACTAACGGGAGGGGGCAGCTGACGCCCGTGCCGCCGATGCCGCAGTAGCCGCTGGGGTTCTTCGACAGGTACTGCTGGTGGTACGGCTCGGCGTAGTAGAACGCCCTCAGCGGGGCGATCTCGGTGGAGATCGACCCGTAACCGGCGGCGGCGAGCTGCTCGCCGAACCGCGTGCTGCTCGCCTCGGCGACGGCGAGCTGGGCGTCGTCGCTGGTGTACACGGCGCTGCGGTACTGCGTGCCGGCGTCGTTGCCCTGGCGCATGCCCTGGGTCGGGTCGTGGCCCTCCCAGAACACCTTGAGCAGGGTCTCGAAGCTCACGACGGCCGGGTCGAACACGACGAGCACGACCTCGGTGTGGCCGGTGCGGCCCGAGCACACCTCCTCGTACGTCGGGTTCGGTGTGTACCCGCCGGCGTAGCCGACCGCCGTCGTCCACACGCCGGGGGTGTTCCAGAAGATCCGCTCGGCGCCCCAGAAGCAGCCGAGCCCGAACACGGCCGTCTGGTAGCCGTCGGGCCACGGGCCCTCGAGCGGGTGACCGTTGACGTGATGAGCGTCGGGCACGGGCATCGTCTGGTCGGTGCGCCCTGGCAATGCCGCCTCGGGCTCGACCATCTGCGACTTGCGCTGGAAGAGCATGATCCCATGCTACGTCCGAACTCGGATCCGAGTGTTTGCGCGCGGGGCGTCCCCGCCGCAAACACTCCGACAGCCGGAAACACTCGGATGGGGGTTGTTACTGGAGGAGGAGGCGCTCGATGCGGCGGGCGGCGATCGTCAGCCCGAGGAGCGTCAGGCCGACCAGCACGGCGACGTGGCCGACGCCGGCCCAGCCGATCGACTCGCCCACGCTGGCAGCACGCACCAGCGCCACGCCGTGGTACAGCGGGCTGAGCTGCACGACCCACCCCCAGTCTCCGTAGCTCGACAGCGGGTAGAACGTCGCCGAGAACAGGAACAGCGGGAGGGTCGCTGCCGTGACGTACTCGAAGTCGGCCCACGTCCGCATGTACGTGGTCGCGGCCATGCCGACCGACGCGAACGCGAACGCGATCAGCACGCTGACCGGGAGGGCGAACACGACCGTCGCAGACTCGGTCATCCCGAGCGCCCACATCGTCACCAGGAAGGCGGTCGAGTACAGCGCACCGCGGATGACCGCCCAGCCGATCTCGCCGAGCGCCACGTCCGCCGCCGACATCGGCGTGGCGAGCACCGAGTCGTAGAGCTTGGCGTGCTTCATCTTGTGGTACACGTTCATCGTCGACTCGAAGACGGCGCCGTTCATCGCCGACGAGGCCATCAGTGCCGGGGCGACGAACGACGCGTAGTCGACGGCCCGCCCGCCGGCGGTGACATTGCCGACCAGCTCGTCGAACCCGATGCGGATGCTGAGCAGATAGAAGAGCGGCTCGAAGAACCCGCTGACGATGATCAGCCACGTGCGGCGGTTGACCATCACGCTTCGCTCGAGCATGCGGTGCGGGCGCCGCGCCTGGAACACCGCCGGCGGGACGATGCGAAGCCCCGTCGTCGCTGCGGCCACGTTCACAGTGCCAACCTCCTGGCGAACGTGCGCCAGCAGATCAGCAGGCCGGCGCCGGCGAAGCCGAGCAGCACGACGACGTGGATCAGCGCGTCGACTGCGCCGAGCGTTCCGAGCACCGCCCCCCGGCACAGCTCGACGCCGTGCCACAGCGGTGTGACCTGGGCGACGGGTTGCAGCCACCCAGGCAGCTCGTCGGTGGGGTAGAACGCTCCGGCGAACAGGAACATCGGGATGATGCCGAAGCGCATGATCGCGGGGAACGACTGCTCCTCGGCACGAGTCGACGACCAGGCGGCGATCGGCAGGGCGAACGCCAGGCCGCACAGCACGGCGAACGGCACGGCGGCGATCAGCCCGAACGATCGGGTGTCGTCGAACAGCACGAGCACGCAGGCGACGCCAGCCGCGGTGATCGCCCCCCGTGTCGCATGCCACAGAGCGACACCGTTGGCGATGTCGGCGGGGGCGAGCGGCGTCGCCGACATCGCCCGGAACTGGTTGCCCCACACGAAGCCGTCGATGACCGGCCACATGGCCTCCTGGGCGACGACCAGCATCACCGACGTGGCGATCAGCGCCGGGGCCAGGAACGCCAGGTAGCTGGCTCCGTCGAGGACCTCACTCGAACCGGTACCTCGATCGACGAGCGTACCGACGCCGATGCCCATGCCGAGCAGGTACAGCAGCGGTTGGACGAAGCTGCCGAGCAGGTTCGAGCGCCAGATCCGCTTGTACAGAGCGAAGCTCGATCCCCAGACGCGCACCGCCGCCGGCGTCGACACCCTTTACTCGATCCCTGCGCAGGGGCTGCGCCCCCGAACCCCATCACCGGTCGGTTCGCTGGCGCTCACTCGACCGGGTCGCCTTCGCTCGCTGCGCTCACTCACTCGACCAGCGTCCGGCCGGTGAGACGCAGGAACACGTCTTCCAGGCTGCTGCGGCGGACCAGCGCGCTCTCCGGCATCAGTCCGCGGTCGTGGACGGTCGCCAACGCCTTCTCGCCGTCGGGCGCGTACACCAGCACTCGGTCGGGCAGCACCTCGGTGCGCTCGCCGATGCCGTCGAGCTCCGGTGCATGCTCCTCGTTGCGGCCCGCCGGGAAGCGCAGCTCGAGGACCTCGCGGGTCGAGTGCGCCTCGATCAGCGAGCGCGGGGAGCCCTCGGCGACGATCCGACCGCCGTCCATCACGACGAGCCGATCGCACAGCTGCTCCGCCTCGTCCATGTAGTGGGTCGTCAGCACCTGGGTGACGCCCTGCTGCTTGAGCCGGTAGAGCTTGTCCCACAGCAGGTGCCGCGCCTGGGGGTCGAGACCGGTGGTCGGCTCGTCGAGCAGCAGCAGCTCGGGCTCGTTGATGAGCGAGCGGGCGATCGTCACCCGCCGCTTCATCCCGCCCGACAGCGGCTCGACACGGCTGCCGGCGCGCTCGCTGAGCTGGACGAACTCGAGCAGCTCTGCCGTTCGCCGCTTGCACTCGGCGCGTGGGATGTCGAAGTAGCGCCCGTAGATGATGAGGTTTTCGGCGACCGTCAGCTCGTTGTCGAGCTGGTCCTGCTGGGGCACCACGCCCATGCGGGCACGGATCCGCCGGCCGGCGACGGCAGGATCGAGGTCGAACACGCGCAGCGTGCCCTCACTGATGGGCGACGTCGCGCCGATCATCCGCATCGTGGATGACTTCCCGGCGCCGTTCGGGCCGAGGAACCCGAACACCTCGCCGCGCCGCACGGTGATGTCGATCCCGTCGACCGCGGTGAACGCCCCGAAGCGCTTGACGATCCCGACGCCGGTGATCAGGTCGTCGGCAGCCACGACGCCCGAACCTATCGGCCGTCGATCGGACGACCGTGCGTCAGTGACCGCTTCGGCCCGTACCGCAGAGCGCGAGCAAAGCGAGCGAGGCCATCAGGCACGGCAGTCGGGGTCAGCGGCGATCCTGGAGGAAGCGGAAGTGGTGGCGGACGTCGGTGACACACGCCGCCGACACATCGGCGAGGAGGATGCTCTCGGTGTGGGCGGCGGTGGCCAGCAGCTCACCGGCGGGATCGACGATGCGGCTGTCACCCACGTACTGCAGTCCCCCGCCCTCGCCGACGCGGTTGACGCCGACGACGTACGCCTGGTTCTCGATCGCCCTCGCCTGCAGCAGGGCGGTCCAGTGCAGCCGGCGCTTGGCGGGCCAGTTGGCGGGGACGAGGTACAGGTCGGTGTCTTCGGCCACCTGCCAGAACTCGTCGGCGAAGCGCAGGTCGTAGCAGACGAACGGGCTGACCCGCAGGCCGCCGATCTCGAGGCTGACGAGCTCGCTGCCGGCACGGAACTTGCGCTCCTCGCCGGCGTGGGTGAAGGGATGGATCTTGCGGTACCGATGCGTCGTCGCGTCGGGCGAGGCGAGGACGAACGAGTTGAACGGGCGCCGATCGTCGTCTGGTGCGTCGGCAGGGATCTCCGGACACGACCCGCCGACCCACACTTCGTGTCGGCTCGCCATCTCGACGAGGAACTGCGACGACGGACCGCCCTCCGGCTCGCCGAGGCCGGGGACGTCGACGGCGAAGCCGGTCGAGAACGTCTCCGTGCACAGGATCAGGCCGGCGCCGGCGCCCGCCGCCGCCGCGATCATCGGCTCGAGGTGCTCGAAGTTCGCCTCGCGGTCGTTCCACACGATGTCGTGCTGCACCGCGGCGATCCGCAACGTACTCATCGCGAGAGCTTTGCCAGTCGCTCGACGGCGTCGTCGAGCACGTCGAGGCGCTTGCAGCAGGCGAAGCGCACGAGGTGGCGCCCGAGCTCGGGCCGCAGGAACAGCACCTCGTTGGGTACCGCCACGACACCGCAGCGTTCGGGCAGAGCGCGGCAGAACGCCATGCCGTCACCGTCGGGCTGCAGCGGCCGGATGTCGACCGTCGTGAAGTACGTCGCCTCCGGCTCGAACGTCTCCAGGCCGGCGCGCCGCAGACCGTCGACGAGCCGGTCCCGCTTGGCCGTCAGGTCGGCGGCGATGTCGTCGTAGAACCCGTCGCCGAGGTCGAGGCCGACGGCGATCGCCATCTGGAACGGCCCACCGCTCGTGAACGTCAGATACTGCTTGACGACCCGGGCGGCCGCGACGAGCGATGGCGGCCCGCACATCCACCCGATCTTCCATCCAGTCGCGCTGAACGTCTTGCCGCCCGACGAGATCGTCAGCGTGCGCTCGGCCATGCCGGGCAACGTGGCGATCGGCACGTGGCGGGCGCCGGGGAAGACGAGGTGCTCGTAGACCTCGTCGGTGACGACGATCAGGTCGTGCTCGGTGGCGACCTCGGCAACGGCGGCGAGCTCGTCGGCGTCGAACACCTTGCCGGTCGGGTTGTGCGGCGTGTTGAGCAGCACCATCCGGGTGCGCGATGTGACGGCTCCGCGCAGCTCGTCGGCGTCGAACTCGTAGCGCCCGTCGGCGTCGGGGCGCAGCAGCACGGGGACGGCCCGGGCGCCGGCGAGGGCGATGCACGGCGCGTAGCTGTCGAACATCGGCTCGAAGACGACGACCTCGTCGCCGACGTCGAGCAACCCGAGCAACGCACCGGCCAGCGCCTCGGTCGCCCCTGCGGTGACGAGGATCTCGGTGTCGGGGTCGTGCTCGAGGCCGTAGAACCGTTGCTGGTGGCGGGCGATCGCCTCACGCAGGACCGGGAACCCGGGCCCCGGCGGGTACTGGTTGACGCCGGCGCGGATGGCGTCGATCGCCGCATCGAGCACCTCGGACGGTCCGTCGGTGTCGGGGAAGCCCTGGCCGAGGTTGATCGAGCCGGTCGTCAGGGCGAGCGCCGACATCTCGGCGAAGATCGTCGTGCCGAAGCCGCGCAGCTTCGACGTGAGCGGCTGGTCCCTCGGCACGGCGGTCCATGGTACGACAGGCGTCATGCCGACCCGCCTGAACGACATGCAAGAGGCGCTGTGCGTCCAACAGCAGTGGGACTTCAGCGACCTGACCGCGCTGTTCGTCAACTGCACGCTGAAGCGCTCGCCGGAGCGCTCGAACACGCAGGGTCTGATCGACCTCTCTGCCGAGATCATGCGCCGCCAGGGCGTCACCGTCGACGAGATCCGCGCCGTCGACCACGACATCGCCCGAGGCGTGTGGCCGGACATGACCGAGCACGGCTGGGCGACCGACGAGTGGCCGGCGCTGGTCGAGCGGGTGATGACCGCGCAGATCCTCGTCGTGTGCACGCCGATCTGGCTCGGCGAGAAGTCCTCCGTCTGCACGCACGTGATCGAGCGGATGTACGGCAACTCGAGCCAGCTCAACCAGTCCGGCCAGTACGCGTACTACGGACGCGTCGGCGGGTGCCTCGTCACCGGCAACGAGGACGGCATCAAGCACTGCGCGATGAACGTCCTCTACTCGCTGCAGCACCTCGGGTACACGATCCCGCCCCAGGCCGACGCCGGATGGATCGGCGAGGCCGGGCCGGGTCCGTCGTACCTCGACCCGGGATCGGGCGGGCCGGAGAACGACTTCACCAACCGCAACACGACGTTCATGACGTGGAACCTGCTCCACCTGGCGCGGATGCTGACCGACGCCGGCGGCGTCCCGGCCCACGGCAACCAGCGCTCCGAGTGGGACGCCGGCTGCCGCTTCGACCTCCCAAACCCTGAACACAGGTGACGGTGATGTGAACGGAGGGTGGGGGGCGCAGGAACGTCAGGCGAACCTCGCGCTACCATCGCCCCGATGTTCAGCTACCTCGACCCCGGCACCGGGAGCATGATCGCCGCGGCGGTCGCCGGCGGTGCTGCGGGCATCTTCGTGTTCCTCAAGGTGTACTACCACCGGTTCCTGGGCGTGTTCTCCAAGAAGCACCGGTTCCAGGCCGATGAGGCCAGGGCCGAGCTCGTCACCGACAGCGCCGACCGCTAGTCCTGCTCCGACGGGCCGTGGCTCGCCACGCCGATCCGGGGTCGTTCCGCGACCCGATGTCGCGGGTCTTCGTCGGTGACGACGGGGTCTACCGAGGGCTGACCGCCGAGGCGCTCGAGGACTATCGGGCCTTCGCCGGATCGTCGTTCTTCCAGGACGCGATCGCCGCGGGCGACATCGTCGGCACCAAGCTCCTCGACGATGCGCCCGACGACGTCCCGGGTGACTGGGCGGGCGTGCTGCGCCACGAGCGCATCGAGCTGATCACCTATCCCTATGAGTGGCCGTTCGAGATGCTGCGCGACGCCGCCCGGCTGCAGCTCTCGCTCACACGGCGGGCGCTCGCCGAGCGCCTGATCACCAAGGACGCATCGTCGTACAACGTCCAGTTCGTCGGCACCCGGCCCGTGTTCATCGACGTCGGTTCGTTCGAGCGCGTGCGCGGCAGCGAACCGTGGCCCGGATACCGCCAGTTCTGCGAGCTGTACCTCAACCCGCTGCTCGTGCAGGCCCGACTCGACGTGGCGTTCCAACCACTGCTGCGCGGCAGCGTCCACGGGATCCCGACGGCGGCCGCCGCCTCGATGCTGCGCGGCCGGGCACGTTTCGCCCGCGGCGTGTTCACCCACGTCACGCTGCACGCTCGCGCCGAGCGCCGCTACGCCGACGCCGATCGCGAGCGGGACATCAAGTCCGAGCTCGGCAGGGCCGGCTTCGGACCGAAGATCATCGACGCCCAGCTCGCCAACCTCGCCAAGGCGGTCGACGCGCTCGAGTGGCGCAAGCAGCGATCGACGTGGTCGGGCTATGGCGATCGCGCCCACTACACCGACCGGGACCTCGAGGCGAAGGAGGCGTTCGTCGCCGCGGCCGTCGCGGCGAGCGAGCCCGACCTGGTGCTCGATCTCGGCGCCAACGACGGCCGGTTCTCACGACTGGCGGTGCGCCACGGTGCCTCGACCGTCGTCGCCGTAGACTCCGACGACCTC
>Ga0136617_10003061_pt1 | contig 14909 bp, 13 predicted proteins | sample AntDrymUQ3222106_2_FD_129672 | JGI IMG/M metagenome (GOLD analysis project Ga0136617, IMG submission 129672) | Polar desert sand microbial communities from Dry Valleys, Antarctica - metaG UQ322 (21.06) | ecosystem: Environmental > Terrestrial > Soil > Desert | place: Antarctica: Dry Valley... | reverse complement strand
GACGAATCGCGCCCAGAACGGGCACGGCCTCGAAAATTCGTGGAGCTGGGGGGAATCGAACCCCCGTCCATCAGCCGGTGGGCGAACCTGATACGACCGTTCCCGACTTCGAGGCTGACGCTGCCTCACCGGCGGGTCGGACGACCTCCCCGAGGGGAGGTCCACGGCAGGTCTTTCCCTACCGTCAGCCGTCTTTCCGGCCGTCAGCGTTCTTTCTCGCCGTCATCCTCCGCTTCTGTTGCCGGGCTGCGGCGGACCGGCCCCGTGCGGCATTGCTGCTCACGATGACTCTCCACTCACCTGATCAGATCAGGCGGCGAGAGTGAACTGCTCATCGGCAATTCTTGTTGGTGCCCCGTTTTACGAGTCTGAGCAACTCGGGTCGCATGCTCGACCATCGTTACTGACGTCGAAACCTGTCAGCCCCGTGGTGTTGCGTGGCGAAGTGTACCGACTCCGGTCGCCCACGCAGCCGGCTCACTCGGTCGGCGCGCACCCCGCTGGCGTCGGCTCGCCGCCGAGTTGAGCCCGTCCCCCCGCAGCGCGTCTCGGATCGCCGTCGTCGGGGCGCACTCGTCGGCGATGCCGGTGGTGCCGTGCGCCAGGGCGAGCACCGGAAGGGCGTCTCCCGGCGCGACCTCGACGTCGGGCACGTACACCAGTGCGGTCACGGCGATCGGGTCGCCGGCGACGTCGGTCGAGCGGTACATGACCAGCTCCGGCTCGCCGCCCACGCCAGAGAGCTGGCGCCGCCAGATGACGTCGCCGGGCTCGCCCTCGGGGAGCGGGTCGGGTGGTCGCCAGAACGCCTCACCCTCCGGTGCCGGCGGCGCCGGGAGCGTGCCCGTCGGCGGCGTCGTCTCCGCAACCGTCATCGGGGCATCGGTCCTCGGAACACCAGTCGTCGGCGCGACGGTGGTCGGCGCGGCGGTGGTGGGCGTTGCGGTCGTCGGAGTCGTCGGGGACGCGCTCGTGTCGGCGGCAGCGGTGCTGCCGGCGGGGGAGGTCGACGGCGCGGTGGCCGCGCGGGCGGCGGTCGTCTCGGGTTCGGCCTCCTCGTCGGACGAGCACGCCGCAACGGCGATCGCCATGGCGAGGGCTGCCGTCGGCCACTGGCGCCTCAAGACGGCGGCCCGGCGAGCGTGGGCGTGGGGAGCGAGAAACGCTGGCGGATCTCGTGTTGGATGTCGAACACCGAGCCGGTGGCATCGATCGACGCGACCACCTCCTTGCGCTGGAACAGCTCGATGACCGGCGTCGTCTTGTCGTGGTACTCGCGCAGCCGCACGGCGAGCGCCTCAGGGTTGTCGTCGGCGCGCACCAGCAGCGGCGACGCGCACACGTCGCAGACATCGTCGATCGCCGGGCGGTGGGCGATGAGGTTGTAGTCGAGCCCGCACCCCGAGCACAGCCGGCGAGCCAGCACCCGGCGCTCGACCTCGGTGTCGGGCAGCACCAGGTCGATCACGCCGTCGATGTCGTAGCTCTCGAGGAAGAACTCGGCCTGACGGACGTTGCGAGGGAAGCCGTCGACGATGAAGCCGTAGTTCCAGTCGTGCAGCGCTAGGCGGTCCTGGACCACCGTTTCCACGAGCTCGTCATCGACGAGCAGCCCGGACGCCACGATCCGCTTCACCTGCGCGCCGAGCTTCGTGTGGTGCTGAACGTTCCAGCGGAGGATGTCGCCGACGCTGACGTGTTCGAGCTCGAGGTCGTCGGCGAGCAGCTTCGCCTGGGTGCCCTTGCCGCTGCCCTGGATCCCCATGATCACGAACTTGCGCACCGCGCCAGGTCTACACGACTCCCTTGCGCTCCCGGCCGAGCGCCCGATCGATCTCACGCTGGGAGTCCCGTTCGGCCATCGCCTGGCGCTTGTCCTCGCGCCGCCGGCCGCGAGCGAGCGCCAGCTCGACCTTCACCCGACCGTCACGGAAGTAGAGGCGCAGGGGGACGAGCGACAGGCGCTCCTGTGCGATGCGGGCGTGCAGTCGATCGATCTCGTCGCGGCGCAGGAGCAGCTTGCGCCGCCGGTCCGGATCGTGAGCGCCGACGCCGTTGGCGAACCGGTACGGCGGGATGTGGGCGCCCTCCAGCCACAGCTCGCCGCGGTCGGCCCTGGCGAACGCGTCGGCGAGCTGGACGTGCCCGGCGCGCAGGCTCTTCACCTCGCTGCCCTGCAGGACGAGGCCGGCCTCGACGGTGTCGAGCACCGCGTAGTCGAAGCGGACGCGACGGTTGCTGGCGATCAGCTTCGTGCCGTCCTGGCTCATGGGGGAGATGACGCTATCCCCGGGGGCGGCGCCCGCTCGGCGCGTCGCTACGTTGGCCGCCGTGTTGGAGCTGCCTCGCGCTGCGCTCGACGCGCTCGTCGCCCAGGCGTACCAGGGCTATCCGTACGAGGTGTGCGGCCTGCTCGCTGCGCCGGGCGGGGGCGGCGACGACGTGGTGGCTGCGTGGTACTACCCATGCCGAAACGCCGCCGGATCGGCTCGTGTGTACACGGTCGAGCCCGGCGATCACCTGCGAGCCGAACGAGATGCCGAGGAGCGTGGCTGGGAGATCGTCGGGGTGGCGCACAGCCACACCCACAGCGACCCGTACCCGAGTCCCACCGACGTCGCCCAGGCCCCCGACCCGGCATGGCACTACGTGATCGTGAGCCTGAAGCGCGACGTTCCAGAGGTCCGCAGCTACCGCATCGTCGCCGAGGTGGTGACGGAGGAGGCGCTCGTCATCAGCTGACGGTTACAATCCTGACAACCCCTATCGGATTTGTCGGGAGATCGACGACGTGCTCACCATCGCCTCCGTCAACGACAGCGTGTTGGAGCTCATCGGCAACACGCCGATGGTCGACGTGTCGACGCTGTCGCCGAACCCTGAGGTGCGGATCCTGGCAAAGCTGGAGAGCCAGAACCCGTTCGGGTCGGTGAAGGATCGCATCGCCAAGGCGATGATCGAGGACGCCGAGAAGCACGGACGGCTGCTGCCCGGCCAGACCATCCTCGAGCCGTCGTCGGGGAACACGGGCATCGCGCTCGCCGCGATCGCCCGGCTGAAGGGCTACCCGATCAAGATCCTGATGCCCGAGAGCGTGTCGATCGAGCGCCGTCAGATGCTCGAGGTGTTCGGCGCCGAGATCACGCTCACGCCGGGCGACGAGGGCAGCAACGGAGCGGTCGCCAGGGCGCGAGCGCTGGCCGACGAGCACCCGGAGTGGTGCTTCCTGTACCAGTACGGCAACGACGCCAACCCGCGGGCGCACTTCGAGGGGACCGGTCCGGAGATCTGGCGCGACGTCCCCGAGATCACCCACTTCGTGGCCGGGCTGGGGACGAGCGGGACGCTGATGGGCGTGGGGCGTTTCCTCAAGGAGCGCAACCCCGACGTCCGGGTGATCGCCGTCGAGCCGCCCCTCGGTGAGCGTGTCGAAGGCCTGCGCAACCTGGACGAGGGCTACGTGCCGCCGGTGTTCGACAACTGGGACGGCGCATCCGTGCTCGACCGCAAGCGCGTCGTGCGGCCACGTGAATCGATCGAGTGGACCCGCCGGCTCGTCGCCGAGACCGGGATCTTCGCCGGGCTGTCGTCGGGTGCCGCGCTCGCCGGCGCGGCCAAGGTGGCGGGCGAGATCGAGGCCGGCACCATCGTGTTCATCGTCTGCGACGGTGGCTGGAAGTACCTGTCCACCGGTGCTTACACCGACGATCTCGACCTGGCCGAACAGGCCGCCGAACGGATCATCTACTTCTGATCCCGGCGGGTGCCGCGATGCGTCTCGGCGGCCGTGGTCTACTGGTGGCCCATGAGTGATCGCGGGGACGATTGGTTCGGGCCGGACAACGGTCGCCCGGCGGGTGGCGGTCCAGGGGGCGACGAACCCGAGCCGCTCCCGCCGATCGGCGGTGAGCGCGATCCCGACCCGACTCGGATCATGCAGCCCGACGACGAGGGCATCCCCGGCGAGGCGTTGCCGCCACCTGGCCCCGACGATCCGACGGTGGCGATGCCGCCGGGCGCGATGCCCCCCGGCGGTCCGTACGAGCCGGGCGGTCCATATGACCCGGGCGGCCCGTACGACGGGGAGCCGGGCGACGAGTTCGGCGAGGAGGAGCCCGAGTGGGTGCCGCCGCCCGAGCCCTGGTACCGCCAGCCCGGCCCGATCGCTGCGCTCGTCGCCGGGACCGCGGCCGTCGTGCTCGGACTGATCGCACTGCTCGTGTGGACGTCCGACGACGGCGACGACGACGAGGACACGCTGCCCGGGGTCCCGACGTTCTCGACGAGCACGTCGGCGCCGGCGACCAGCAGCTCGGTCCCATCCACACCGCCGCCGACTCGGCGGCCGCCCCGGTCGACCACCACGTCGAGCACGTCGACATCGACGTCGACGTCGACGACCACCACGACGACGATCGCCCCGACCACCACAGCGGCGCCGACCACGACCGCTGCGCCGACGACGCAGGCGCCCACGACGCAGGCGCCCACGACGCAGGCCCCGACCACCACCGCCGCGCCGACCACCACCGCAGCACCCACGACGACCGTCGCCCCGACGACGACGACGATCCCGGTCGTCACGGTCCCGCCGACACCGGACGCCACCGTCTGGGACGTGATCACGAACAGCCCCGACCTGAGCCAGCTGCGCGACGCGATCGAGGACGCCGACCTGGTCGGGCTCGTCGACGGCGATCAGCTGATCACCGTGCTGGCGCCGAGCAACGGCGCGTTCGACCTGCTTCGCTCGGCGCCCGGCGGCCAGGAGCTGCTCGACGATCCCGACCAGTTGCGGGCACTGCTCGAGCGCCACGTGATCGCTGCCGATCTGCTCGCCGACGACCTGCTCGCACTCGACGACATCGAGACCGTCGGTGGCGACGTCCTCGACATCGCCGACGGCCGCATCGAGGACGCCACGATCGTCGTCGAGGACGTGCCGGGGGCCAACGGCCTCCTCCACGTCATCGACCGTGTCCTCCTTCCCTGACGGGTCGTAACCTGCTCGGCCGTGGAACGGCGGATCGGGATGTTCGACTCCGGGTTCGGCGGATTGACGGTCGCCAGGGCGGTGATCGACCTGCTGCCGGCCGAGGACCTCGTGTACATCGGCGACACCGGCCGCTACCCCTACGGTCCACGACCGCACGACGAGGTGCGTGGATTCGCCAGCGAGCTGGCATGGAGCCTGGTCAAGGAGCACGACGTGAAGGTGGTGCTGGTCGCGTGCAACACCGCTGCGGCGTCTGGGTTGGACGATCTCCGCAGCGAGCTGCCCGTGCCGGTCATCGACGTCATCGGCCCGGGCGCATCGGCCCTCGTCGGCGCCACCCGCTCGGGGCGAGCCGGTGTGATCGGGACCGTCGGCACGATCGCCTCGGGTGCCTACGTGCGCGCTGTGGCCGCAGCGTCGGATGCCGCCGGCACGGCGGTCGATCTGACCAGCGCGGCATGTCCCGGCTTCGTCGAGTTCGTCGAGCGGGGACAGGTCGACGGCGACGAGGTGACCGTGCTCGCCGAGCGGCTGCTGGCGCCGGTGTGCGCCGCCGACGTCGATGCGCTGCTGCTGGGCTGCACCCACTACCCCTTCCTCGCCAGGGTGATCGCCGACGTCATGGGGCCGACGGTCACGCTGGTGAGCTCGGCCGACGAGACCGCATTCGCCGCCCGACGGCTGCTCGACGATCTCGGGCTGCTCCGAGCCGAGCCCGGCCCCACCGGCGACCACCGGTTCCTGTCGAGCGGCGACATCGAGGAGTTCCGCGACCTCGGCGCCCAGCTGCTCGGGCCGGAGCTGGACACCACCGAGCCGTGGACCCCGCCCGATACGAGAGGATCGATCCGATGACCCGTCCCGACGGCCGCGCCCCCGACGAGCTGCGCACGATCACGTTCGAGCGCGACTTCACCGAGATGGCCGACGGATCGTGCCTCGTCTCGTTCGGTCGCACGCGCGTGCTGTGCACTGCCTCGGTCGACGACGACGTCCCGCGATGGATGCGCAACACCGGGCGCGGCTGGGTGACCGCCGAGTACTCGATGCTGCCCGGGTCGTCTCCGGAACGGGTCGGGCGAGAGGCCGCCAGGGGCAAGCAGTCCGGCCGGACCGTCGAGATCCAGCGGTTGATCGGACGCAGCCTGCGCGCGGCATGCGACATGACCGTGCTCGGTGAGCGCCAGGTGCTCGTCGACTGCGACGTGCTGCAGGCCGACGGGGGCACTCGTACGGCGAGCATCTGCGGCGGCTACCTCGCCCTGCACGACGCGCTGCAACGACGTGCCGGCGCGGGCGCTCCCGGGGCCAACCCCCTGCACTCCTACTGCGCGGCCATCAGCGTCGGGATCGTCGACGGCATCCCCGTCCTCGATCTGCCGTACGTCGAGGACAGCCGTGCCGAGGTCGACATGAACGTCGTGATGGTGCGCCCCGTCGCCGGCGGCGATCCACGCTTCGTCGAGGTGCAGGGGACGGCCGAGGGCGTGGCGTTCACGCGCAGCGAGCTCGATTCGCTGCTCGCCCTCGCCGAGCGAGGGCTGGGCGAGATCGCCGATCTGCAGGCCGAGATGGTGGCGGTCCCCCCATCGCCCCGCTGACGCTGGTGTGCGGCTCGGCCAACCCTGACAAAGCGGCCGAGATCGCCGACGTCCTCGGCGACGCCGTCGACCTGCTGCCCCGCCCGCTGGGGCTGGCCGACGTCGTCGAGGACGCCGACACGCTGGAGGGCAACGCGCGCCTCAAGGCGCACGCCGTCGCGGCGGCAGCCGGGATGGCGGCGGTCGCCGACGACACCGGACTCGAGGTCGCCGCACTCGACGGCGCGCCGGGCGTCCGCACGGCCCGGTTCGCCGGCGAGCACGCGTCCTATGCCGATAACCGCACCCACCTCCTCGCAGCGCTCGACGGCGTCGCTGACCGTCGAGCGCGGTTCCGCAGCGTCGTCATGGTGGCCTGGCCGGACGGCGACGAGATCGTCGTCGACGGCGCGTGCGATGGCGAGATCGCCACCGAGCAGCGCGGCGATGGCGGCTTCGGCTACGACGCCGTCTTCGTGCCCGACGACGGCGATGGCCGCACGTTCGCCGAGATGACCGACGCCGAGAAGCACGCCATCTCGCACCGCGGCAGGGCGCTCCAGAACATGCTCACCGCGCTGGCAGCACGCTGACGACCAGGCCGCGGTGGTCGCTGCCCGGGACGTCGACGTCGACGACGCCGGCGACGACGAGGCCGTCATTGACGAGGGCGTGGTCGAGCCGGACGAACGGGGGAAGCGGACCGCGATCGGTCGGCCACGACGTCGAGAACCCCCGCCCATGCACCTGGTGGGCGTCGCGCAGGCCGGCGCCGATCAGCCGGCGCATCTGCGGGTGCCACCAGGAGGCGTTGAGGTCGCCGACCAACACCGTCGGCGTCGACCACGAGCGCGCCGCGACCGCCCATACGGCGAGCTCGTCCGCCCACGCCCCATGGAGGTGGGGCGGCGGAGGATGGATGACGATGATCTGAACCGGTCGTCCAAGGTCCAGGACGACGGCAACCGTCTCGAACTCGGTGCGCGGCGGCTCGAGCTCTTGGACCGGCATGCGGCTCCACAGCGCCGTGCCCGCCGATCCGGCGTGCGGACGTTCGACGCGATGCGGGTATTGCTCGGCCCATCCCGCCGCCGCCAGCACCGCCGCTGCCTGCGGGGTGTACTCGGAGAACGTGAGCACGTCGGCGTCGAGCTGGGCGAGCACATCGGGCAGCTCGTCGAGTCGTCGGTTCAGGTAGAGCAGGTTGGCGTGCCCGACGCGCACCCCCTGCGCGCCGTCAACGGCGGCCGGTTCGTCGGCGCGCACGAGCAGCGGCCAGGCCAACACCACGAGGGCGATCGTGATCGCCGCGGCCGTCGCCGCCAGCGCCGCACGTCCGGTGATCGCTGCAGCGACGGCGATCGGGGCCGCGGGCGCGAGGACGTACGGCGTGAGCGACTGCACGACCGCCACGGGTCGCAGACCGCTCCACCCGACGCTCTGGGTGAGTGCGAGCGCGCCCATGATCGCGACCGCGAGCCAGCCGACGAGCTCGATCACCATCGCTGCGACGCGGCGTCGGTCCGATCAGCCCCAACCGCGCAGGTCGATGTCCCAGCGGTCGACGATCTCGTCGCCGCGCACCAGCCATGCGGTCTCGTGCATCGCCATCGTCGGGTCGACGTGGGCCGGCACCACTCGCACCCGTTCGCCGACCGACGACGGCGCGCGGTCGACGTCGGGCGCCGGCGCGAACGTGACGTGCTCGTCACTGCAGAACCACACCACCGCGCCGTCGATCGCCGGGTTGCCGTGGTCCATGCCGAGCGCCTTGAGTCCGACGTCGGCGACGAGGTGCGTCGGTCGGGCAGAGATCACCGTCCCGACGATGAACAGCGCCTGCCCGAACGGCAGGCCGAGCGTTGCGTAGTACGTGTCCATCAAGGCGTAGCTGCCGGCCTGCACCTCGGTCACGCCCGTGCCGTCGTGCAGGTCGTACGTCCCGGTGCCACCGGCCGAGACGATGTCGCCACCCACCTCGTCGTGCGCGGCGACCAGCCGGGACATCGACTCCGCCACCCGCTCGGCCTGCTCGGCGCGCGACTCGAGCACCATCAGGTGCCCCTCGTACCCCATGACGCCGCGGACGTCCAGACCGCTCGATCTGGCGAGGTCGGCGAGCTTGCCGGCGTCGGCCGGGTCGCAGCCGCAGCGGGGCAGCCCGACGTCGACGTCGATCAGGCAGGAGTGGATTCCGGCGAGCTCGGCCGCACGAATGGTCTCCTCGCTGTCGACGGCGACCGTCACCCGAGCGTCGCCGTCGAGCGCGGCGAGCGCGGAGAGGCGGCGCGGATCGATGACCTCGTTGGCGACGAGCAGATCGTCGCCCATTCCTGCCGCCGCCATCCCGACGGCTTCGCGTGGGGTCGCGCACGTGAACGAGCGGTGCCCGATGTCGCGCTGGCGCGCGGCGAGACCCGTGCACTTGTGCGCCTTGACGTGCGGGCGCAGTCGCGCCCCGGGGCGTGCGGCCGCCATCGTCGCCAGGTTCGCGTCGAGGGCGTCGGCGTCGATCACCAGCGCCGGCGTCGGCAGGTCGTGCAGGTCCACGGCACGCAGTGTGTCGCAGACCGGGTGTCGGCTACGTCTCGCAGTTGACCTTGGTGACGGCAAGGTCGGGTCGTCGCCGTTGAAGGCACACACCCTGGCAGGCCGACCTACTCTGTGCACCAACCCGCCGGTGTAGCCCAATTGGCAGGAGGCACGTCCCTTAGGCGGACGACAGTGAGGGTTCGAGTCCCTCCACCGGCACCCGCCGCATCACTTGGGTCGAGAAACGGACGATCATGTCGCCGCGATCTCGACCAAAGCGTGCTCCGGGCTCAGGTCGTCGGCACCCACGCCAGCACGAGCTCGGCCACCTCGACGTCGGTGCGCTCCAGTGCGATGCTCATCGTCGTCACCGTCGCGGCCGAGGCGCCCCAGCGGGTGTCGATCTCGGTGACCTCCTCGGCCAGCTCGGCTTCGACCTCGGCGAGGTCCTGCTCGAGGCGTCCGACCTTGTTGCGCGCCTCGTCAACGCGCTCGGAATCGGCCGACGCGCGTGATCGGCGACCCATCGCCCGACCGATCGTGCCCATCAGCCCGCCCCGCGAGCTGCGCCCGCCGAGCATCCCGCCGAGGATCGAGCCGGCGGTCGACATCATCTCGCCACGCGACCGTCCTTGCGCCTGCTCGGCGACGATGTCGGCGCGATCCTCCGCCGCGTCGATGCGGGTCTTCAACGCCGCCGCCTTGGCCTCGTACTTGTCGCGCAGCTTGGCGATCTCGGCGTCGGCGCGGTCATCGGCCGTCTGGGCGCAGCGAGCCGCGAACGCCTCGGCCGTCTCACCCGGGCGGCCGTAGACCTTGAGCTCGGTGTTGACCGGGATCTCCAGCGTCAGCGAGCGGGCGACGTGGTCGACGAACGCCTTCTCCGCACGCTTCCAGAACGTCGACGTGTCGATCGGCGCATCGCCGATCCGATAGGTGCAGTTGGTCGGCGGCTCGGTGACCAGATCACGGTCGTCGACGTCGGCGGCGATCGCCTTCGCCGGGTCGGGCTGCGCGGTGAGCGGGAACAGCACCGCCTCGTACTCGGCATCATGCACGAGGTCGGCCTTGGTCTCGTCGTAGCGCAGCCGGACGCGCGCGGAGATGGCTGCCTCACGCACCGTGCCCGTCGGGTCGCCACCGACCGCAGTGAGCCACGGCGCAGCGGCATCGACCCACCGCACGGCGATCCCTTCGGCCGGCTGCGGCATCACCGGCGTCGCGTCGGCCGAGGGGGTCGACATCGGTGGCGTGGTCGCCGCGGTCTCGGCACCCGGCGCACTGGAGGTCGCCTCCGGCACCGGCGAGGCCGCATCCCCCTCCGCCGGCACCGCCGGCTCGGCCTCCGTGTCGATGCGGCGGCTCTCCATCAGCTCGGCGATCTGATCGCGCGTCAGCGGTCCGCGCAGGTAGCTCATCGCCCATCGGCTGGTGAACACCTCGGGGCGGTCCGACCCCGCCCGTCGGAGCACGAACTCTCGCTTGGCCAGCCCGCTGATCGTGTCGCTCACTGCGCCGAGGTCGACGCCGCCCGCCGCAGCGCTCATCCCCTCGAGCAGGCGGCTCTTGTCACGCTCGGTCTGCAGCCGTCCGACCATCCACGTGCCGGCGTTCGACAGCGCTTTGTAGTCGACGTCCACCGGGTTCTGCGTGGCGAGCACGACGCCGACACCGAACGCCCTCGCCTGCTTCATCAGCGTGAGGATCGGCTTCTTCGTCGGTGGGTTCTCGGTCGGCGGGAGGTAGCCCATGACCTCGTCCATGTAGAGCAACGCCCGCAGGTCGCTGGTGCCGCTCTGGCGGCGGGTCCACGTGACGAGCTTCGACAGCAGCAGCGCGGTGACGAACTGGCGCTCCTCGTCGGAGAGGTGCGACGTGGTGACGACGGCGCAGCGGGGCCGTCCGTCGGCGCCGAACAGCATCGATTGGATGTCGAGCGGTGGGCCGTCGGACCACGCGGCGAACGACGGGGACGCGAGCAGTCCGTTGAGCCGCAGGGCCAGCGCGGTGCGGTCGTCGGGCGGGAAGAACTGGTCGAGCTCGAACACGCCGAGCTTGCGGATCGGCGGTTGCTGCACCACGGCGACGAGCGTTGGGAGGTCGAGCGATCGGCCCTCCGACCACGAGTGCTGAACGAGGTTGGACAGCAGGATGTGCTCACGACTGGACAGCGGGTCTGCGTCGATGCCCACGAGGCCGAGCAGCCCGGACACGTACCCCTCGATCTCGTCACCGACCACCTCGGCGTCGCTGGTGTCGGCCGGGACCTGCAGTGAACCGACGATGTCGAGCGGCAGGCCGGCACGGGAGCCGGGCGTGTAGATCGTGACGTCGACGCTGTCGCGCAGCGTTCCGAGCCGCTCTCCGGTGATCCCCCAACCGGCGAGGCTCTCGCTCCACATCGTCGCCTGCTGGGCGGCGAACTCGTCCGGCTCGACGCCGGCGGCCTTGGCAGCGCCGTCGTCGATCCACGGCCGGAACTCGGCGGCGCTCAGTCCGGGGAACAGCAGGGCGAGGTTGGTCAGGTCACCCTTCGGGTCGATGAGCAGCGCCGGCAGCCCCGCCGACAGGACCTCCTCGACGAGCACGACGCCGAGGCCGGTCTTGCCTGAACCGGTCATGCCCACGATGACGCCGTGCGTGGTCAGGTCGTCGGCGTCGAGGCGGACCTCGTCGGTCTGCCGCTCGTGGGTGGCCGCGTCGACGATTGCACCCAGGAACAGCTCGGCCATGCGGTCCGAATGTAGGCGTGGGCGAGCCGAAGTACCGTCCCGGCGTGAGCTTCCGCGGGTTCCCGGCCGAGGCGCTCGAGTTCTACCGCCGTCTCGAGGAGGACAACTCGAAGTCGTTCTGGCAGGCCAACAAGGCGACGTTCGAGTCGGCGGTGAAGGCGCCGATGTCGGCGCTGTGCGACGACCTCGCCGAGTTCGGCCCGTTCCACCTGTTTCGCCCGTACAACGACCTGCGCTTCGCCAAGGACCGCCCCCCGTACAAGACGGCGCAGGGCGCGTACGGCGAGCGCGAGGGCGGATCGGGCTACTACGTGCAGCTGTCGTCCGACGGTCTGCTCGCCGCTGCGGGCTACTACGCGATGGCGAAGGATCAGCTCGAGCGGTTCCCGGGCAACAGTCGACGACGACACGACCGGGTCGGAGGTCGAGACGCTCGCGGCGGAGCTCGACCGCAAGAAGTACGCGATCGGAGCCATCGACGAGCTGAAGACCGCTCCGCGCGGCTACGCCAAGGACCACCCGCGCATCGAGCTGTTGCGGCGCAAGGGTCTGATGGCCTCTCGCAGCTGGGCGCCGGCAACGTGGATGCACTCGAAGCAGGCCGCGCAGAAGGTCCGCGACGCGTGGGCAGGTGCCGGCGCCCTGTGCGGCTGGCTCGACCGTCACGTCGGCCCGAGCACGGAACCGCCGGGAGACCGGCCGTTCTGAGACCGTGGCGACCGGACATGGCAGTGAACGGTGAACGGTGAACGGTGAACGGCAGAATGCTCCGGTGACGCTCACCGACCCGACAGCGGACGCGCTCGAGTCCCGGTACGGCCTCGCCGATCGCGTCGTCGACGAGGAGGCGTTGGCCAACAGCGTCGAGCGGTTCCGCGAGCGCGGCATCACGTTGCCGACGTTCGCCGAGCTCGCCGACCCCTCGACCGTCGACGCCGGCAGGACAGCCGACGCTGACCCGCAGGCCGCCGACGCCCGCAACCTCTGGCGCGTACACTGGTACAACGACCTCGCGGGCGGGCGCGTCGACGTCCCCGAGCACGTCGTGCTGCCGCCGACGCTCACCGGCGTCGACGCACCGATCATCGTCGTCTTCGGCGACCGCTTCCCGATGATCACCGCGCACAAGGTCCTCGCCGCATACGCATGCCTGGCGCCGCGCATCGTCACCGGGCAGTTCGACCCGACACGCCAACGGGCGATCTGGCCGTCGACGGGCAACTACGCCCGGGGCGGGATCGCGATCAGCCGGATCATGGCCAGCCGCGGTGTGGCGATCCTGCCGGAGGGGATGAGTCAGGAGCGCTTCGACTGGCTCGACCGCTGGTGCGAGGACCCGGCCGCCGACGTGATCCGCACACCGGGCACCGAGTCGAACGTCAAGGAGATCTACGACGCCTGCAACGAGTTGGCGCTCGACCCGACGAACGTCGTGCTCAACCAGTTCTGCGAGTTCGGCAACCACCTCGCCCACTACGAGGTGACCGGTCGGGCGCTCGAGCACGTCGTCGACACGGTGTGCGGTGAATCAGGTGCGCGGCTCGCTGCGTTCGTCTCGGCGACCGGGTCGGCGGGGACGATCGCCGCCGGTGACCGGTTGAAGGAGACGTTCGGTGCCCGGATCGTGGCCGTCGAGGCCTTGGAGTGCCCGACGATGCTGGAGAACGGGTACGGCGAGCACAACATCCAGGGGATCGGCGACAAGCACATCCCGCTGATCCACAACGTGATGAACACCGACCTCGTCGTCGGCATCTCCGACGAGGCGACCGACGAGCTCGACCTGCTGTTCAACAGCGGTGCCGGGCGCGCCTTGCTCACCGACCGCAAGCACGTGCCGCCGGACGTGGTCGACGCCCTCGCCCACTTCGGCTTCTCCTCGACGTGCAACGTGCTCGCCGCGATCAAGACGGCCCGGCTGCTCGGCTACGGACCCGACGACGCGATCGTCACCGTCGCCACCGACGGGGGAGCGATGTACCCGAGCGAACGCGTCGCGCTGCTCGCCGAACGCTTCGGCGGCGAGCTCACCGACGTCGCCGCCGCCGAGATCTTCGGCCGGCACCTGGCGAACGTCGACACCGACCACGTCCTCGAGTGCACGACTCGCGATCGCAGCCGGATCTTCAACCTCGGGTACTACACCTGGGTCGAACAGCAGGGGACGCCGTTCGACCTCTTCGAGTCGCGCCGCGACCAGCAGTTCTGGACCGGGCTGCGGCGGTACCTGACCGCGTGGGACGAGATGATCACCGAGCTCAACGCTCGGGTCGCCGCCGGCTGACGACCCCGTGATCGTCCGATGATCGTCGGGTGGCGTTGCGCCGTGTGCGGCGCGACCGTGGACGTCGCCGAGCCGCTTGCGTTCCGCTGCCCCAACGTCACGCCCGACGACCGGCACCACGTGCTGCACCCCATCGACGTCGCAACCACGGCCGACCCGATCGACGACGCCAACCCGTTCGTGCGCTACGGGCCGCGCCTGGCGTGGTGGGCGTTCGCCAGGGCCAACGGGATGACCGAGGGTGCGTGCGTCGCGCTCACCCGTGACGTCGCCGACGGCTTTGCCGTCACGCCGTGCGTCGAGTCGCCGTCGCTCTCGGCGGCCGTCGGCAGCGGCGACGTGTGGGTGAAGGACGAGACGGCCAACGTGGGTGGCAGCCACAAGGGTCGTCACCTCGTGACGATCCTGCTGCACCTCCGGGCGGCCGAAGCGCTCGGGTTGGCCGGTGGCGGGACGCGCCAGCCGCTCGCCATCGCGTCGTGCGGCAACGCCGCCGTCGCCGCCGCAACGCTCGCCGCAAGGCAGCGATGGCCGATCGACGTCTACGTGCCCGACTGGGCGTCCGATGCGGTCGTGACCCTGCTCAGCTCCCTCGGCGCAGCCGTGACGCGCTGCCGACGGATGCCGAGCGACCCGCCCGGAGATCCGTCCGTGCTGCGCTTCCGGGAAGCAGTCGATGCCGGGGTGATCCCGTTCAGCGTGCAGGGTCCGGAGAACGCCCTCTGCCTCGACGGTGGCCGCACGATCGGCTGGGAGATCGCCGACGCCGGCGCATCCGTCGATCG
>Ga0136617_10003060_pt1 | contig 14913 bp, 10 predicted proteins | sample AntDrymUQ3222106_2_FD_129672 | JGI IMG/M metagenome (GOLD analysis project Ga0136617, IMG submission 129672) | Polar desert sand microbial communities from Dry Valleys, Antarctica - metaG UQ322 (21.06) | ecosystem: Environmental > Terrestrial > Soil > Desert | place: Antarctica: Dry Valley... | reverse complement strand
TGGCGTCGATCGTGACGGACGGGCGGTCGCCGAAGCCGGCGAAAAGGACCACCCGGCCCCCGTTCGCCGCGGCATCGAGGCATGGCCCGACGAGATCGGGCTCGCCGTGACACAGTACGACGGCGTCGGCGCCGCCGCCGAACCGCTCGCGCACCGCGTCGACCCAACCGTCGGGCGCCACTGCGTCGACGGCGCCAAGCTCGACCGCCAGCCGGCGCCGGTCGCCTTGCGGCTCCACCGCAACGACGGCGACACCGGCGCGAGCGGCGACGGCGATCGTCATCAGGCCCATCGACCCTGCGGCGACGACCGCCATCGTCGAACCGGCCGACGCCGCAGCTTGGTCGAAGCAGGCGTGCAGGCAGTCGGCGAGCGGCTCGACGAAGACGGCCCGATCGACGGGGATGTCGTCGACGAGGCGGATGGCGCCACACGACCAGCCGTCGGCCTCTGCACGGATCACGTTGAAGTCGGCGTAGCCGCCGTAGGTGTCGCCGTAGACTCGCTCGCCGACGGCCCAGCCGGCGACCCCCGCACCGACCTCGGCCACCCGGCCGACCCACTCGTGGCCAGGGTTGAACGGGTACTCGTCGACGCCGATGCGGTACTTGCGGGCATCCGTCGCGCACACACCGTTGGCTTCGATGCGCACGAGCAGCTCGCCGGTTCCGGGCGACGGTCGCTCGACCGTCTCCACGCGCAGGTCACCGACACCGTGCAGTCGGCAAGTACGCATCGTGGCCGGGCTCATGTCAGGACCTCTCCATGCTTCGCAACGCCGAGCAGGAGCACTTCGGCCGCTCGGCCATGAGCCAAAAGACTCTGTCGATTGTTCGCTCGCTCGAGGACTCGCTCGCTCATTGGGCTTCCCCGTCGTCGTCGAGGGCGCCGAGGGCGTGGAGACGGTCGGCGACGGCCTCGTAAAGCCCGCCGCGGATCGTGTCGAGGCGGCGCAGGCGCTCGTGTCGAGCCGCGTCGGGCTCGATCGTCCGCACCGGCGTCGACTCGACCCGGTGGCCGATTGCGGCGAGCGCGAGGAGTGCAGCGCCACGGCCACCGCCGACATCGTGGACGTCGAGCGGCGCACCGAGGGCGTCGGCGAGGGCGGGTCCGAGAGCGACGTCGTGGAGGCCGCCGCCGGTGCAACGCCAGCGCACCACCGGCCCGCTGATCGTTCGAAGGCGCGCTGCCAGGTCGGCCGCCGACAGGGCGACGGCGTCGACGAACGCACGGTAGACGTCGACGGGGCGGGTCCGGTCGGTGAGGCCGAGGAGCACGCCGCGTGCCCGGTCGTCCCACAGTGGAGCGCGCTCGCCGTGGAGGTGGGCCAGGGCGAGCAGACCGCCGGCACCCGGTCCGGCACGGTGAGCCGCCGACGCCAGGTCGGTTCCGTCCGTCGCCAGCAGTTGCGCGGTCCACGCCAGCGCCGACCCGGCGGCGGACGTCCACCCGCCGACGAAGCGACCGGCGCCGAGGTGCTGGACCGACCGCAGCCCGGGCGGGACGTCGCCGTCACCGGCGACGACGACGCCGAGCACGAGCGTGCTGCCGGCGACGACCCCGGCGTCACCGACCCCGTCGACGCCGGCGGCCCGGAGGTCGACGAACGAGTCATACGTCCCGACGAGGACAGGGGTCCCTGTCGCCACGCCGATCGTGGACGCCGCAGACGTCGTAACCGCTCCGGCGATCGCCGACGGTTCCTCGGGCGCCGGCACCGCCACGACGTGACCTCGGTGGTCATCGGCGGTGAGACGGTCCATGATCGGCCGCCCGACGAGCAGCGTCACGACCGCCCCGGTGGCGTCGACCTGCCAGGCGCTCGTGGCCGGCGCCCGGCCGCTCGTCAGGGCCGCCTCGACCTGGTGGACCGGGCCGGCGCTCGACAGCAGCGAACCGGTCCACACCGGCCGCAGACCGTCGTCGAGCAGCACGGGCAAGGAGCCGAACGCGCCCAGCGACAACGCGGCGGGTCGGGCGTGGCCTGCTGCCGATCGCCCGGTGGCCTCGGACCATGCGGCGCCGACGGCGCCTCCGATGTCGCCGAGCCAGCGGTCGACGGTGCCGTGCCCGTCCGCCGGCTGACGCACCGTGTGGGCGGACCCGAGCCTGGCGCCGCGCTCGTCGAGCACACACGCCCGGGCACCGCTCATGCCGAGGTCGACGCCGACGACGAGCTCGCTCAACGTGTCAGCACCTGGGCGGACAGGTCAGCGAGCTCACTGCGTCACCGTTTGCTTCGGCTGCTCCGCAGCCGAGAAGACGGCCGTCACGATTGGTCGCCTCGCCTGTCGGCTCGGCTCAGCGTCACGAGGTCAAACGTCGTCGCCAGCTGCTGCGTCCGACCCGTCTCGGCGGCGCGATAGCCGCTCTCGATGATGTCGACGACGTGGCGGGCGTGCTCGGCCGTGGCCTCCGACGGCACCCCGTCGCGCACCCACCGGACCAGCTGCATGATGTCCTCGAAGACGTGCGACTCGGGGATCTCCAGGTGCGGACCGCTGACGTGGTCGAGCACCCGCATCTGGCCCTCCCAGTCCTCCGACGACGCCCCAATCGTGCGCTCCTTGCGGTCGTAGTCGATTTCCACCCCGTTCAGCCGCAGCCCGGTCAAGGTGCCGGTCGTCCCGAAGAAGCTCGTCGCCCCGAAGTCCCCGGGCAGCATCTCGGCCGACGCCGTGCCGTAGGCGACGACGATGCGGCCGTCGCCGAAGTCGAGCAGCAGGACCGTGTTGTCATCGGCATCCACGGCGACGTCGCGGCCGGCGAAGCGACGAACGGGCAGCACCTGACCGGACAACGCCGTCACCGCACGGGCAGGGCCAAGGATCGCCGTCAGCTGGTGCAGCGCGTACACCGTCATGTCGTACATCGGACCGCCGCCGGGCTTGCGGAAGTACCAGCTGGGATCGATCGTGGTGCCGCCAGGAGCGTCGTGGCGCTCCGGCTCCTCCTCGTGGTAGTCGCCGAACGCGCAGCCGCAGATGCCCCACGCGAGCCTGCCGATCGCCCCGTCCTCGAGCAGCGCGCGGATGGCGCGCACCTGCGGCCGCAGGACCTCACCGGGCGAGGCGACGATGCGCAGGTCACGCTGGCGCGCCAACGCGATCAGCTCGTCGGCCTCGGCAACGGTCGTCGACAGCGTCTTGTTGACGTGCAGGTGGGCGCCGGACTCGAGGACCTTGCGGCCGTGCTCGGCGTGCAGGCCGATCGGGGTGACCAGCGTGACGACGTCGAGGTCGGCCGACGCCAGCATCTCGTCGAGGTCGGCGAACGCCGCAGGCACTCCGAACGACGCTGCTGCGGCCGCGGCCCGGGCCTCGTCCCGGTCGCACACGGCGGCGACCGTCAGCCGGTCGGCGACGTCGGACTGAGTAAGGTGCGGAAGGACGGCGCGCAGGCTCAGCGTGCCGACGCCGGCGATGCCGACGCGTAGGGGTGGTGACGTCATGGGTCGCTGCTCCCTCTGGTCACGCCGTCGAACGACGTGGTGATGTCGACGGCGACCCCCTCGGTCGCCGAGCGGCTGGCGGCGTCGAGGACGTCGAGGACGTGCGTGGCGTGCTCCACCGACAACGTCGTCGGCCGGCGCTCCAGAACGCTGTCGACGAGCTCGGCGACGCCGAGGATGTGGTCGGGACCGTCCGCCCGCACGCCAGGGAGGTGCTCCTCGGTCCAGCCGTCGCCGTGATGGATGCGCAGCGGAGAAGTCATGTCGATGAGCTGCAGGGCGATCGTCCCGGTCTCGCCGTCGAGCTCGACGTCGGGTGCGCTGGTGGTGCCGACGGTGGCGAAGTCGCTTCGCACCGTGGCGACTGCGCCCGACTCGAATCGCAGGGCCACGTGCCAGACGTCGTCGACGTCGACCGGGATCGTTTGGCCGCTCATCGGACCGTCGCGGTGGACGAACTCCCGGCGCGATCTGGACGACAGTGCGCTCACGCGACGGACGGGGCCGAGCAGCCCGGTGAGTGCGTGCAGCGGGTAGACGCCGACGTCGACGAGCGGGCCGGAACCGGCAGCGAAGAACGGTGAAGGATCGCTCTCGTAACCATCCCACGGGGGCAATCCGCCGAGGAATTGACCGGTGGCGCTGTGCACCGGCCCGATCGTCCCGGCTGCGACGAGGGCCCGTGCCCGCCGAACCTGGGGGAAGACCATCACCGACGGCGCACACACGAGCGTGACGGTGCGGCGCTCCGCCGCCTCCGCCAACTCAACGGCCTCGGCCACGGAGCCGGCGAACGGTTTCTCGCTGTACACGTGGCGGCCCGACTCGATCACCGCCCGGTTGACCTCGGTGTGCATCGCTGCCGGCGTCAGGTTGACGACCGCATCGACATCGTCGCGTGCGAGGAGCGCCTGGTAGCCGGTGCAGCTGGCGGGGATGCCGTATCGCCGGGCCACGGCCTCTGCCCGGTCGCCGTGGCGTGAGGCGATGGCCACGATCTGGGCGCGCTCGGCGAGCCGGCGGGCCTCGGGGAGGTAGTCACGCGTGGCGACGTCGCCGGCACCGACCACTCCGAGCCTGAGACGGTCCGTCATTGCTCCCCGGGCGATCGGCTGCACACGACGGGCAGCCTGCCATGGCTGCGAAGGACCGGTCAACCATTGGTCCCTACCGGTCTGAGACCAGTGCCGGCTTCGCCCACGGTAGCCGTCGGCACCTTCTCGCGGTGCGAGGATCGTCGCCGTGACGATGGTCGTTGGTGTCGACGTGGGCGGCACGAAGGTTGCTGCCGGGGTGATCGATGCGACGACGGGTCGGGTCGGCGACATCGTCACGGTGCCCACGCACGCGGCGCGGGAGCCGAACGAGATCCTCGAGCGCTGCGCGGCCCTTGCGACCCAGGTGGCGGTCGGTCATCGCTGCGAGGCGGTCGGCCTGGGCGTCTGCGAGCTCGTCGATCGCAGCGGCCGCATCACCAGTGCCAACAGCCTCGACTGGCGCGGCCTCGATGTCTCCGGCGCGTTCGCCGCCATCGCCCCGTGCCACGTCGAGTCGGACATGCGCGCCGCCGCGCTCGCCGAGGCGCGGGTCGGGGCCGGCGCCGACGTGGCCACGTTCCTATACGCCGGCATCGGCACCGGGGCGGCGTGCGCCTTCGTCGTCGACGGCGTCGTCCACGTCGGCGCGCGCGGCAATGCGATCTTCCTCGGGACGCCCTCGCTGGAGGCGCGCAGCGGCGGTGCCGCGCTCAACCGCCGCTTCGGTCCCGACCTCGCCGCAACGATGGACCGCGCCGTGGTGGGCGAGGCCATCGTTGCGGCGGCGGCGGACGTCGGCCGAGCGATCGGCATCGTCGTCAACGCCGTCGATCCCCACGTCGTGATCGTCGGCGGCGGACTCGGCACAAACGAGCGCTACTTCGGCGCGCTCGTCGACTCGGTGCGGGCGACGATCTACGCCGAGGACACGGCGCAACTCCCGATCGTCCGTTCGGTACTCGGCGTCCGTGGCGGCGTGATCGGCGCGGCTCTCGCAGCCTGGGACGCGCTCGGGCCGTGACCCGACCACAATGCAGGCAGCACCTCCGGTCGATGGGAGACGCGACAGTAGATCCCCGTGAACGGGTGCCGATCGGGCGTTCGGTGCGTTGCCTCGACGTCAGCTGTCGGCTGGGTCGTCCAGCCACCAGGTGCACTCGGGGTGGTTGCGGAGTAGTGACGCCGGCACGTCGGTGGTGGCCGGGCGATCGACGGACGCGACGACGATGTCGGCCTTGGCGGCTCCCGTGGCGAGCACCCAAACCTCACGGGCGGCGAGGAGATCGCGTAGGCCGACGGTCACGCCCCACTTCGGGTGGGCGCGACCTTCGAAGTAGCGCTGCGCACCCTCGATCGTCGTCGGCGCCAGGTCGACACGGGCGGTTCGGCCGTCGGGCGGTGAGCCGGGCTCGTTCATCCCCAGGTGGCCGTTGCGGCCGAGGCCGAGCACGGCGAGATCGATGCCGCCACCGTCGATCCAGGTGTCGATCGAGCGCAACTCGGCGGCCAGGTCGTCGGCATCGGGGTCGATCGAGCGGTACTCGGCGAGTGGGACCCGGTCCACGAGGTGATCGCGCAGGACGCAGTCGCAGCTCGCCGGCTCGTCGGCGGGCAGGCCGCCGAACTCGTCGAGCAGTAGCACCGACGCCTGGGCGAACGACTCCGGCGACCGGGCGGCGCGGTCGTACACCGGCAGTGGCGTCGAGCCGGTCGCCAGGCACATCCGCAGATCGGGCGCCGCTGCCAATCGGTCGAGCAGCGCGGTCGCGACGGCGTCGACCCACGCGTCACCGGCGGCGATGACGACCCGTCGCACCGCGCTCACACGATGCGATCGACGAACCCGCCGGCGGGGTCCTTGAGGATCAGCTTGCGTCGGCCGTCGGGCAGGTGCTCCTCCTTGATGACGACCATGCCGTCCTCGCTGCGCGAGGGCTTGGCGATACGCGAGGTCGTGCCGTGGCGCCAGTCGAGCTCGACCGGCTCCCACTGGCGGCTGGCCGACGATCGGAAGCAGGCGTCCATCACCGCGTTGACGACGTAGCCGTCGAAGAACGTCTCCACGGGCTCACGGCCCTGGTCGATGGCGTCGAACATGTCGGTGAACATGTCGACGTAACCCAGCTCGGCGACCTCGTCGCCCACCGGGAACAACCAGCCGCTCTCCGTCTCCGCCTTCTCCGCCACGTACCCACCGTCGCCGCCGGCGAACATCTCGAACCCCGTGCGCAAGAAGTGGTTCGTCCAGATCGTGCCGTCCGTGCCGGCCACCTCGTCGCGCAGGTCCATCCCGCCACGGAACGTCCAGCTCACCTCGAACTGTCCGATTGCGCCGCTCTCGAAGCGCACCAGGGCGATCGCGTTGTCCTCCGCCTCGATCGGGTGGACGAGCGTGTCGCTCCAACACATCACCTCGACGGGTCGGTTGCCCTTGCCCACGTACGACCGGATGATCTCGATGCAGTGACAACCAAGGTCGACGATGCAGCCACCGCCGGCCTGCTCGGCGTCCCAGAACCACGCGCTGTGCGGGCCGGGATGGGTCTCCCGGCTGCGCACCCACATCACGTCGCCGATCGCACCGGCACCGACGGACGCCAGCGCCTTGATCGTCTTCGGCGTGTACACGAGGTCTTCGAGGTATCCAGCGAACACGCCGGCCGACTCGACGACGTCGAGGATCCCCTTCGCCTCGTCCGCCGTGCGGGCGAGCGGCTTCGTGCACAGCACCGCCTTGCCCGAAGCGGCCACCGTGGCGATGGCGTCGGCGTGCATGTGGTTGGGAAGGCCGATCACGACGGTGTCGACGTCGGGATGGTCGATGGCCTCCTCGATGCTCGTCGTCGCGTGCGGTACGTCCCACCGTTCGCAGAACGCGTCGCCGCGCTCTACCGAGCGCGAGTACACGACCTCGACCCGATCACGGCTGCGCCGGCCGTGCAGCGTCATCGTGTAGAAGTCGCCGATCAGCCCGGTGCCGAGCATGGCGACGCGATGGCCGGTCGCATCGGAACGAGTCACGGTCTGGTCCCCTCCGTTCGGTCGCGCCATCCGATGGCGCGAGTGCGTCGGCATTCAACCACAGGGTCGGTTCCGCGAATACGACCCGGTCCCCGCTTGTACTGTTCGCCGATCGAGACGGTCGACGGAGTGGTGATCACCGGCGTCTACGGGACCGGCAAGTCGTCGGTCGCCGAGGAGATGGCTGATCGTCTCGAACGGGAGCGGGTGTCGTACGCCGCCATCGACCTCGACTGGCTGGGGTGGTTCGACACCGGCGGCGGCGGCAACGAGGAGGCGGCGGAGCGGGTGTTCCTCGCCAACCTCCGAGCGATCGTCGACAACTACCTGCGCGCCGGTGTCGAGCGGTTCGTCCTCGCCGGCTCTGTCACCGACCGCGACGAGCTGGGACGTTTGGCAGCGGTGGTCCCGATCCCACTTCGAGTCGTCTGGCTGCACGCGCCGTTCGAGGACATCGAACGGCGCCTGCTCGCCGCGCCCACCACCGGTCGTCGCAACGACCTGCAGGTCGCCGAGAAGTGGCTAGCGGAAGGCATCGGCACGGGGATCGACGACTTCGCCGTCGAGAACACCGGGTCGATCCAGGACGCCGCCACGACGATCCTCGACTGGCTCGGCCGGACCCCGACGCACTGACTGCTGGAGTCGTGTCTCACGCCGTCGGACGCGGGCCGAGGAGCCGGACCTCCTCGAGGTCCATCGTTGCTTGGACCTCGCGCAGCACGATGTCGTCGATCTCGTTGGCATCCCGCAGCTCGGTGACGACCCGCCGCTTGGTGTCGAGGACCGCCAGTCGCATCTCACGATCGAGATCGGGCGTTGACGAAGCATCCCGGTCATCTTCACCGAGAGCTCGCTGGTACTGCTCGAGGTCCGACCGCACGCGTTCGAGGCGTTCGTCGTCGACGCCGAGCCGTTGGGCGATCTCGGGCAGCGCTGCGAGACCGGCTGCGGCAGCCCGCTCGCGGGCCATCTGCACCTCGTCTCGACGTTGCGCGTCCTCGGGGAATCGCGCCCACCGCACGACGGCGGGCAGCGTCGTGCCCTGCACGACGATCGTGAGCAGGATCGCCACGCACGTCGTGAAGACGAGCAGACCGCGATCGGGGAACGGCGCGCCGTCGGTGGCGACTGGCACGGCGAGCACCGCAGCGAGCGACACCGCGCCTCGGAAGCCGACCCACGACCCCGCCGTCCCCTGCCGCCACCCGACCCGCCTCTGCCGCTGCGACGGGCGACGGTCGAGCGTTCGCACGACGAGCGTGGCGACGTGCGTGAACAGCATGCGGGTGCAGATGACGACCGCGGTGATGGCGAGCGCAACCCACACGGCGTCGGCGACGCCGGTCTCGTCGAGCCCTCGGATGGCCTGCGGGAACTGCATGCCGACGAACACGAACAGCCCACCGTTGAGCAGGAACGTCGAGAGCTCCCAGAAGGCGAGCACCTGCAGCCTCGACCGGGCGCCGATGATCCGCGGAGCGTGGTAGGCGAGCACGAGACCGGCGACCACGACCGCCACGATCCCGCTGGCGTGCACGACCTCGGCGAGCAGAAAGGCAATGAAGGGGGTGAGCACACTCAGCGCCCCGTCCCGCAGGGGATCGTCGAGTCGTCGTCGGACGACGACGACGGCGCCGCTCGTGACGAGGCCTGCGACGATGCCGCCGCCGTACGAGCCGACCAGCCGACCGAACAGCTCGAGCATGCTCGGCGACCCGTCACCGGTTGCTGCGTCGACGGCGAGGGCGAACAGGACGAGCGCCGTCCCGTCGTTGATCAAGCTCTCGGCGCGCAGGGTGGTGAGCGTGCGCCGCGGCAGCCGGCGGGCGAGGCCGGCGATCGCGGCGGCGTCGGTGGGCGCGAGCACGGCGCCGAGCACCCACGCGGCGTCGGAGCGACGCCGAGCGCCTGCGCGACGAGCGCCACCGTGATCATGGTCACGATGACCAGCATCACGCTGTAGAGGACGATGACGCGGAGGTTCGCCCGGATCTCCCGCAGGCTCGTGTTGATGCTCTCCAGTAGAGGATCGCCGGCAGGAACAGGAAGAGCACGACCTCGGGGTCGAGCTCGACGTCGGTCAGCCCGGGCACGAGGGCGAGCAGCGCACCGAAGCGCAGCAGCAAGACCGGTGGTGCGACCCGGTATCGCCCGCCGAGGGTGGTCCCGACGATCACGGTCGTGCCGAGGACGACGACGATGACGATGACGAGCATGCGTCACGACGCTAAGGACCTGCGCGGACAGTGGGCGAACTCACTTCGTCATGGCTGCGTCGGCTGCTCCGCAGCCGAAGAAAGCGGCCGTCACACTTGGTCGCGTCGCCTATCGGCTCGGCTCCGAAGGCGCCAGGGTGCAGGTCAGCGGGCGACGAAGTACTTCGCCTGCGGGTGGTGGCAGATGATCGCCGAGGTGGTCTGCTCGGGCTGGTACTGCCAGCCGGTCTCCTCACCGACCTCGATGCCGAGGCGGTCGGCACCGAGCAGCCGGGCGACGGTGGCGTTGTCCTCGAGGTCCGGGCACGCCGGGTACCCCCACGAGTAGCGCCCTCCCCGGTACTGCTGGCGGAACAGTCCGGCAACGGTCGGTCCGTCCTCGTCGACGAAGCCCCACTCGCTGCGGATGCGGTGGTGCCAGTACTCGGCCAGGGCCTCTGCCATCTCGACGCCGAGTCCGTGCAGCAGCAGGTACTGCTGGTACTCGTTCGCCGCAAACAGCCGAGCCGTCTGCTCGCTCACCGCGGCCCCCATCGTGACGATGTGGAACGCCGCATAGTCGACCTCGCCGGAATCCATCGGCCGGAAGAGGTCGGCGATGCAGAGGAACGGCGCAGCGCGCTGGCGTGGATAGCGGAACCGGCAGGCCTCGGTCGACCGTGAGTCGTCGGTCCACACGATGAGCTCGTCGCCGTCGCCGTTGGCGGGGAAGTAGCCGTAGACGACCTGCGGGACGAGCACCCCCGACGCCTTCGCCGCAGCGAGCTGCTCGCGCAGGATCGGGCGGATGCGGTCCTTGAACTCGTCGTCCTTCTCACCGCTCTCTGGCCGGAACTGCCACTGGTTGCGGAACAGCGCCGTCTCGTTGACGTAGGCGACGATCTCGTCGAGGCCGATGCCCTTGACGACCCGGGACCCGATGAACGGCGGCACGAACACGTCGTTGTCGAGCGTGACGTCGGGCGACCGACGCGGGAGCTCGACATCGTTCCCCGCCGATGTGGAGCGCTCCGGGAGGGTGCGGCCGGTCGGGACCCGGCCGAACTCCGGGTCCCACTCGCCGCTGCGCTTCATCGTCATGAGGCGCTCCAGCGTCGACAGCCCCTCGAACGCGTCCTTGCCGTAGAACAGCCGGCCCTCGAAGATCTCCCGCAGGTCGCGCTCGACGTAGCGTCGAGTCAGCGCGGCGCCGCCGAGCAGTACGGGGAGGTCGGCGAGCCCGAGCGAGTTGAGCTCCTCGAGGTTGTCGCGCATGATCAGCGTGGACTTCACCAGCAGCCCGCTCATCCCGAGCGCGTCCGCGTCGACCTCCTTGACCTTGGCGACCATGTCGCCGATCGGCACCTTGATGCCGAGGTTGTGCACCTCGTAGCCGTTGTTCGTGCAGATGATGTCGACGAGGTTCTTGCCGATGTCGTGGACGTCGCCCTTGACCGTGGCGAGCACCAACCGCCCTTTGGAGGTGCTGCCCTCGACGCGCTCCATGTGCGGCTCGAGGTACGACACCGCGGTCTTCATCGTCTCCGCCGACTGCAGGACGAACGGCAGCTGCATCTGCCCCGAGCCGAACAGCTCGCCGACCACCTTCATCCCGCCCAGCAGCACGTCGTTGACGATGTCGAGCGCGGCCATCCCGTCGACCATGGCCTGATCGAGGTCGTCGGTCAGCCCGTCGCGGTCGCCGTCGATGATCCGGTGGTGAAGGCGCTCGGAGACGGGCATCCCGCTGCGGTCGGGCTTGACCGTCTTGACGGATTGCACGTCGGCGAACACGTCGAGCAGGGCGATCAGCGGGTCGTACGCCTCGGCGCCAGTCGCCGGGTCGGCCGGGCGACGGCGGTCCCAGACGACGTCGAGGCAGACCTCGCGCTGCTCGTCGGGCAAGCGGTTCAGCGGCACGATCTTGGCGGCGTGGACGATCGCCGAGTCGAGGCCGGCCTCCGCGCACTCGTGGAGGAACACGCTGTTCAGTGCGTGGCGGGAGGCGGGGGAGAGCCCGAAGCTGACGTTCGACACGCCGAGGGTGGTGTGGACGCCCGGCAGCTCGGACTTGATCCGGCGGATCGCGTCGATCGTGTGGATCGCGTCGCGGCGCAGGTCGTCGTCGCCCGTCGAGAGCGGGAACGTCAGGGCGTCGAAGATGAGGTCGGTGGCGGGGATGCCGTAGCGCTCGGTTGCGATCTCGTGGATGCGATGGGCGATCTCGAGCTTCCACTCGACGTCGCGCGCCTGGCCACGCTCGTCGATCAGCAGGCAGATGACCGCCGCGCCGTAGTCGCGAGCGAGCGACAACACCCGGTCGAGCCGGCTGCCGGGCAGCTCGCCGTCTTCGAGGTTGGCCGAGTTGAGGATCGCCTTGCCGCCGATGTGCATCAGGCCGGCCTCCATCACCTGCGGCTCGGTGGAGTCGAGCACCAGCGGCACGCTGGCCTGGGTGGCAAACCGGCGGGCGAGCTCGTCCATGTCGACCGTGCCGTCGCGACCCACGTAGTCGACGCAGACGTCGAGCACGTGGGCGCCCTCGCGCACCTGCTCGCCCGCCATCTTCGTGCACGTGTCCCAGTCGCCGGCGAGCATGGCCTCGCGGAACGCCTTCGACCCGTTGGCGTTGGTGCGCTCGCCGATGATCAGGATGCTCGTGTCCTGGTCGATCGACACGGGGCTGTAGATCGACGACACGGCCGCCTCGTGGATCGGGGTGCGCTCGGCGGGCTCGACACCGCGCACCGCCTCGATCACCTGGCGCAGGTGCTCGGGGGTCGTGCCGCAGCACCCGCCGACGACGCGGACGCCGAGGTCGGCGACGTGGCGGCGGTGGAAGTCGGCCAGTTGCTCGGGGGTCAGGTCGTAGTGGGTGCGACCGTCGACGATGCTCGGCAGCCCGGCGTTGGGCATCACGCTGATCGGCAGCGGCGAGTGCCGGCTGAGATGGCGGAGGTGCTCCTGCATCTCGGCGGGGCCGGTGGCGCAGTTGATGCCGAGCACGTCCGGACGCATGGCGAGCAGCGATGTGAGGGCGGCGCCGATCTCGGTGCCGATCAGCATGCGCCCGGTGTTCTCCATGGTCACCTGCACCTGGACGGGGACCTGCCGCCCGAGCGTGCGCATGGCACGGCGGCACGCGGCGATCGCCGCCTTCGCCTGGAGGAGGTCGTAGCAGGTCTCGACGACGAGCACGTCGACGCCGCCCTCGAGCAACCCGTTGGCCTGCGCTTCGTACGCGTCACGGAGATCGACGAAGCCGATGTGGCCGAGGCTCGGCAGCTTGGTGCCCGGCCCGATCGAGCCGGCGACGTAGCGCGCCCGTCCGTCGGTGGAGAAGTCGTCGGCGACCCCGCGTGCGATGCGGGCCGCCGCCACGTTGAGCTCGTGGGTCCGGTCGGCGACGCCGTACTCGGCAAGGACCGTGGAGAATGCTCCGAAGGTGGCCGTCTCGACGGCATCGACGCCGACGTCGAGGAACGCCGCGTGCATGCCGGCGATGACGTCGGGCCGCGTCAGGCACAGCATCTCGTTGCACCCCTCGAGGGAGAGCCCGCCGAAGTCGTCGGCGTCCAGGTCGAGGTCCTGCACGTACGTCCCGAACGCGCCGTCGAAGACGATCACCCGCTCGGCGACGGCGTCAAGGTACTGCTGTCGGCCCATCGGACGCAGCAGGCTACCGGTGCAACCTCGCCCCCGCCCGGGACGTTCGCCCCACACCGGATCCGAGTGTTTCGCGCGTGCGCGAAACACTCCGATGGGGTTGGGGGCAGACTGTCGGGCGATGACCACGATCGAGATCACACCTGCCGCAGCGCCGTCGTTCGAGCGCCGCAACGTCGACGTCGACGTCGCCCGATCGCTCCCCGCCGGCGCGACGGCGATCGGGGTCGGCGTGGGTCCGTCCGGCAGCGTCCCCCGCCAACTCGGCCTCGACCGTGCGACGCTCGCTGCGCTCGGCTTCGACGGCAAGGTCGGCCAGACACTGACGGTGCCGAAGGTCGGTGGTCCGACCGCGATCGCCGTCGGCACCGGCGATCCCGGCGACCTCGACTCGGCTGCGCTTCGCGACGCCGCTGCCGCGTTCGCCAGGGCGGCGAGCCACCACGCCCACGTGGCGACGACCCTCGCTGGCGCTGCAACGCTGCCTGCCGGGGTCGCCGCACAGGCCGTCACCGAGGGGACCGTGCTGGCCAGCTACCGCTTCACCGCCCTCAAGCGAGATCGCAACGGCGCGCCGAAGCTCGAGCGCCTGACCCTGATCGCCGGCGGTGAGCGTGCCGAGGGCGCCCGTCGCGGCGCCCGCCGCGGGCAGGTCGTCGCACGGGCGGTCGGCCTCGCACGCGACCTGGCCAACACGCCACCCGGCCACCTGACGGCCACCCGCATGGCCGAGACCGCGCTGGCGGTGGGAGCCGCACACGGCCTCGGCGTCGAGGTCTTCGACGACGACGCCCTGCGCGGCCTCGACTGCGGTGGGCTGCTCGGCGTCAACGCCGGCAGTGCCGAGCCGGCGCGCATGGTCAAGCTCACGTATCGCCCGCCGGGGGCAACGGGCCACGTCGCGTTCGTCGGCAAGGGCGTGATGTACGACTCCGGTGGCATCAGCCTCAAGCCGTCGGACCCGATGCACGCGATCATGAAGATGGACATGTCGGGCGCGGCCGCGGTGCTTGCCTCGATGTCGACGCTCGCCGAGCTCGACTGCCCGACAGCGGTGACCGGCTACCTGATGTGCACGGACAACATGCCGTCCGGATCGGCGATGAAGCTCGGTGACGTGCTCACGATCCACGGCGGCACCACCGTCGAGATCCACAACACCGACGCCGAGGGCCGCCTGCTGCTCGCCGACGGGCTGGCGCTCGCCACCGAGGAGTCACCCGACGCGGTCGTCGACATCGCCACGCTCACCGGTGCCTGCATGGTGGCGCTCGGCCCGTCGGTGGCGGGCGTGCTCGGCAACCACCAGGGCTGGGTCGACCAGGTCCGTGGGGCCGCCGACACCACCGACGAGCCGGTGTGGCAGCTGCCGCTCGACGCCAAGCGCTACCGCAAGCTGCTCGACTCGGACGTCGCCGACCTGAAGAACGTCGGTGGACCGCACGGGGGCACGATCACGGCGGCGATCTTCCTGTCCCAGTTCGTCGGCGAGCTGCCGTGGGCGCACCTCGACATCGCCGGGCCGATGAACGTCGGGATG
>Ga0136617_10003059_pt1 | contig 14913 bp, 15 predicted proteins | sample AntDrymUQ3222106_2_FD_129672 | JGI IMG/M metagenome (GOLD analysis project Ga0136617, IMG submission 129672) | Polar desert sand microbial communities from Dry Valleys, Antarctica - metaG UQ322 (21.06) | ecosystem: Environmental > Terrestrial > Soil > Desert | place: Antarctica: Dry Valley... | reverse complement strand
CGCAGCCGCAAGTCGAATCTCGCCACGAACAAGGACACTCTCTATCAGGCGGCTTCGACCTCGAAGTTTGTCGCGGCCATCGGCATGCTGATCGCCGCCGGCAGAGACCACGGTCCGAAGCTCGGTCGCTCGGTTCAAATGACCGCTAACGCGAACGACGACAGCCTGATCGACCGCTGGGTGGACCGGCAATTCAATGGAGACCGCAGCGATTACCCGAAAGAGATCACGGTTGAGCGTTTGCTGAGCCACACGGCAGGGCTAGATACGCACGGCATCGGCACCGCCCGCATCAACAGCAAAACCGACATGGAGAATATTCTGTTAGGCTCAGGATTCAATCCGGGCGTGAAGCCGCTAAGCGCCCCCGGAATCCTTTATGATTATTCTGGGGGCGGAATTACCGCCGCCGAGGCGATGCTCGAAATTCATTCGGGTCGCACCGCCACTGACTTCTTGAACAACGAGGTGCTGCGCCCATTTGGCATGACGAAGAGCACCTTTAACACGGCCAACGATAGCATGATTAATTTGGCGCGAGGCTGTAGCCGGGGCATCTGCTCCGATACGCCCGAGTACACTACTGTGAAGTTCGCTGGCGGCCTGCTGGCCAACCCGGAAGAGTATGCAAGGCTACTCACTATCATCCTGAACGACGGTAAAGACTCGAGCGGCAAACAGATTCTTCCCCTGGCCGACGTGCAACGGCTGATGACGCCTGCGGCACACATCAACAGCTCGCAGACGCCCTGCACTGCGCACACCAACTGCGGTGGCGTTGAGAAGTGCTACGCCGGAAAGTGTATTATGCCGATTGCTGCCAACGGTAACTGGTACGGGCTGGGCATTACGTTGATCGACGGCCAGGATTTTCAGGGCTTCCCGAGCGACCTCACCCACGGAGGCGTACAGGACAACGCGCGCGCCTTCTTTTTCATAGATCGCGCTGATCGCAACGGCATCGTGATTATGGTAAACGGCGAGTACAGCTGGAAGAAGAAGGGCGTCGAGTATGGCGCCGCGGCACTGGAACTTGACATCCGCGATGCCTTCTACCGCTACTTCCCATGATCTACTTTACGGACTGACCGACCTCGCCTTGCAAGCATGCCGAACTCCGCGCGGCTGATCTCAGGTGTCTGGGCTCACGACATCGCGAACATAATTTTAGATTCGACCCGCGTGGCGGCGATGGCGACTTCCTGGGTGTTGCTGTCTGGCGACGCACCGCAGTTTCAAGCAGTCGAGGCTGGTTCTCCGTTCGAGAAGTTTCAACGCGCCGTGATATGGCTGACACCGAGGCGTGTAGTATGATTCAGTCCATTCAGAAAACCCTGACGCCTGAGGGAAGATGTACTTGGGGGATGGAGGTAGATGATGTTTTTTAGGATCACAACTGAGACGAAGCGTTTATGCTATCTGCGTCGCGCCGCGATGCTCCTGTTCCTCACCAGTCTATTTGTCTCGGCGGCGCAGGCGCAGTTGCACGACGGCGCATTAGCTATCAAGACAAACGGCAATCTGTTTCGCTCAGGTGGCGCGGTGCGAGTCGAACTGATCGCGCTCGAACGAGTGTATGAACCTTTCTCCGTCGAAGTCAGCTATCACTGGAGGGAGACGGTCAAAGAGCGCGACGATGAAGGGAAGGTCACACAGAAAGAAGAGGAACGTGTCCTCCGCCGCGAACGCAGCCCCGCTATCGAGAGTATGAGTGAATCGCAGTTGCTCGTCCTCGACGATGAGTTCCACTTCGGTGAAGCAAGCTTCCCCGGTCGCTACTCAGTGGAGGTTGCCATCTTCCGTAGTGACACGAAGGAACCAGTCACCAAGCTCCGCACATGCGTGTACTTCAAGGAGTATGGCGGTGACGGCGGTTGCGCCACTGAGTTGCGGAGCCTGAAGCGCGTTGCGAGTGAGCAATCATTGGTGCTGGCCGGCACCTTCTCCGGGCGCGCTCGCTACACGGCGGTGTTGCTGGACGGCAACAGAATCATCACGAAGATCACGAACGCCGTGTTTGCCTCGGCTGCGAATGAGCTGACGATCAACTCAGATGCCATCAAATCGGTCGTGAATCGAAAGTTCGATCTGCTGATTCATGACCGCGACAGCAACCATTCATCAACCATCTCCGGCGTGACGCCCGTCCTGCCGTACTGACTTATGGGTAGGGTACTCAGCCATAACCTGTGCTATGAAATTCAATCCATGTACGAGCTAGGTGTTGATGTACACTTCGGAATGAGCGTCGTCGGTGACGTCTAAGGTGTCGAAGGCGGAGTTGAAGGATTTGAAGCTGCGACGTTAGCTGCTTGCTTCTTCTTAATCATCTCGTCCACCATTATCGAAATCGCGCTGACCACAATCCCAAGCAAGACGATTGATTCATGCATAGTGAGCACGGCATCGGGATGCATGTGCGGGTTGCGATGAAGATTTTTGATTTGTCGTAGAACTTCTAACGTCTCTTTTGCTGCGCCATGTTTCTCAATCTCAACTATGTAAGTTCCCATCGCGGCATCGCCACCCTGACTTGTCTTCGGTCGGGCTGCCCCGCCACTCAACACGTCAAAAGACTCACGCAGCACAGACTCCATTGCCCGCAGCATGTGAAATCCGGCTGCGGTCGGAAGATTAAAGACTAAGCATCTGCCCGCTTCGCGCATTTCATTCTGAGAGTAGTCGGATAAATGCGCCCTAACTTCTTCGGGAATCACTTCTTCCCCACGTTGAACTAAGGTATCTGTGGAATAACCCGCTTTCTGTGAGACGGCATATACGTTCAAGCCAACTGCCTCCATAGAGAAAACAGTCTCGAACTCGTCAAGCTTTTTGTGGATTGCTTGAACAGTTGTTTTCGTTATCTTTTTTTCCAGTCTAGCTCAGACCCGCCATCGTTTTTAGTCGCAAACTCTTCATCAACTAAATTTTTTAGAGCCTGCGCGACTGACCTCGAAAGTCTCAGAGGAATCGCGTTGGTGTGTAGAAGGAATTTACGCAGACTGTTACTCGCACGTAGCAGTGGCATGAGGGTTTCGTTAAAAGTCATTTCGCCATGCAGCCTTCTAAGACCACTCAGAAGTGTGCCCAACTCGTAAAAGACATATTGATTTACCTTATTCATGCTGCCTCCGTTGATTGGATAGAACCACCATTCATTTACAGCCGATAAGGTATCATCAAACTCTTCCCTTACTTTGTCGAGAGGATAGTCAGAGGCGCTATTCATCGCGCTCCTCCGCTTCTAACCTCCCGGCCTTTTGACTATGTGGGCAAAGTGACTGGGTAAGGTAGAGGTTGTCGGACTCACCGCAAGGGCGTTATAGCTGAGGCGCTGAAATTGTTGATCTCACGCAAACTCGAATGTTAAAGCAGAATCAAGCCTCGCCGTAATCCTTGCGTGACAGCTTCGGTGCGACTCGAAACATTGAGTTTGCCGAAGATTGAAGCGACGTGGAACTTGATGGTGTGTTCGGAGATGCCCAAGCGGTAAGCGATTGTTTTGTTGCCTAAGCCTTCCGCGAGCATTCCCAATACTTCGCGTTCGCGCTCGGTTAAAGCGTCAATCTCTGATGTTGAAGATGTGCGCGCCGTTGATTCTATGGATTGGGTGCCGGCGAGCAGCGAATCAATCACTTCGGGGTGCAACACCGCTAAGCCGGCTGCCGCAGCTTCGATTGCCGCGACTATCTCTTCGCCGGTCGTCGTGCGCGGCAGCACTGCTCTGATGCCTGAGCGCACCGCCTCGCTTGTCCACGATACTTGATACTCGTCTGCCAAGATCACGATAGCGACGAGGTGTGATTCCGTTCTTTCCGAATTAAGTGTCAGCAACTCGCTGATCGTCTCTTGATCTTGGGCTTCGAGTTCGACGAGTATGACATCAGGCTGCAACTCGTCGATGCGCTCATTGATCGTTCCAGCAAAACCTTTCACGCCGGATGCCGTGCCGGATGAACTGCCCACAATCGTGAGTGCCGGGCTGGTCGCAACGAGCGACTCCAACCCGGCACGCACAATTGCGGATGACGCATGAGCGACGAAAACCCGCGTCACACCGCCTCCGTCACGCTCGCCGGCGAGCCAAGCGTCACTGAATGAATGATGCTCACCCCGCCGCGTATGAGGTTGAATTCCAGCGTTCCCGAACCTTCGTCAGCCGCGTCATCAAGCCTCGTTGCGAGATCATCGGGCGTATAAAAAGAACGCTTGTTGAACCCGATGATCGTGTCACCAATCAGCAAGCCGGACTTCTCAGCCGCGCTTCCCTGATGTACATCTAAGATCAGGAAACCGAGTAACGGCTTGCCCTGTTGACCGACAGGCACAATGCGCATCACGATGCCGAGCCGCGGTCTCTCGTCGCGCGCGAGAAAGCGGTTCACCACATTGCTCGGCACCGCCAACGCGAGACCGCTCGTCATCATACTGTTGATGCCGACGACACGGCCTTCGGCGTCGGCCAGCATGCCGCCGGAATTGCCCGGTGCCAGACGCACGTCAGCCTCGATCCATCGCTCGCCGCTCGCGTGAACGATGCCGATGCTGAGCGCACCGACAAGTCCGAGTGGATTGCCAATCGCCATCACCAGTTCCCCTGCACGCAAGTCTTTTGCATCACCAATTGTCACCGCCGGTAGGTTTCCCGCTTCGACGCCGAGCGACACCAGGTCAAGCCGCTCATCCTTACTTTTGACGTGGGCTTCAAATGTTTTCCCATCGTACATTTTCACACGCGCCCTCTGACCCCTGACAACATGTGCGTTCGTGACGACGAGGCTTTCTTTCGCGCTTGAGTGCCAGATGACGCCCGAACCGCCCCAATTGAGTCCGTCGCGACCGCCGCCGACCTGCACGCTGGAGCGGCGCAAAAGTTCGATGACGGCGGCGACGTCAGACGACGTGGCAAAGTGCGTCTGTGTGTTCGATGCTGCTTCTAAAATTGCTGCCATTTCACTCCCCCCGATGCCCCTTGGCCGGTCGCTCACCGACTGTGATTGAGATGTTGATAGCTTCGCCGCCGCGAATAACCGAAGCTTTCACCGCTTGCCCGATGCGCTCCGGGATGAGCGCCGCCTGAACGTCACTCGTGTCAGCCACCGGCGCATCATCTAAAGCCACCAACACATCACCGACAAGCAGGCCAGCCTTGTCTGCCGGGCTACCCGGTTCGACGCTTAACACGATCACGCCGTTCTCGCTTGATAAGTTCAATTTGGTTTTCAGAGAGTCTGGCAAACGCACCGGCTGCATCCCGACGCCGATGTATGGACGAGCAATTCTCCCGCGCGTGATAAGCGCATTGACGACGCGGTTGACGGTCGTCGCCGGAATCGTCAGCCCCGCCCCGCGCGCGAGTCCTGAAGTATTGATGCCTATGATGCGCCCCTCTGCACTCACCAGCGGGCTACCGGAGAAGCCCAGGTAAATGCTCAAATCCAAGCGCACGAAATTATCAATCACTCCGCCGCGCCACGTGCGCCAAGCACCGCTTACGGCACTGATGCAACCGAGACTCGCGCTCACACCTTCCGCGCCGGTGCGCCCGACAGCCAGCACCAGATGACCAACTTTAAGCGCTTCGCTGTCGGCGGCGATGTCGGCTGAGCCACTCGTCTCGTCTTGGACTTTCAGCACAGCGAGGTCGGTACTCCCATCACGTCCGACGAGCACCGCAGGCAGCGTACGACCATCGTGAAGCGTAATGGTAATCTCTTCTTCGCGTTTGATTGTGTGATTAGTGGCGACGACTATCCCCGGACGCCACAGCACGCCGCTGGTGGCGACGCGCGGGCGCGCGTTGACCGCGACGACGAACGGGCTGACGCGCTCGACGGCAAGTGCCAAGTCGTGCGACAACGCGATTAACGAATTAACTTTTTCAGATGTTGAATTCTCCACTGCATGACCTCCAGAATATTGTGTAAGGTGAAAAGACTTCCTTTTCACTTGCTCCAAAGTATGCCGCAGCGGTGGACAAATCGGCATCAGCCGAATGGGTAGGATCGGCCTGGAATTGTGGCTAGTCAAAGTTGAGAATTGCGACTCGAAGGAAAAACACTGACGCAGACGAACTTCGGCGAAACTCGTCTGCGTTGATTTGATCTTACCGCATCTTAGCCGGGTTGCTTTTCCAGTGAATGGTAGATAAAGACCGGCCATCCCATAAACTTCTTGGATGAGGTGGTGCGCAGAAGCTTGAATCCGTGTTGAGCGTAGTGACTTGATAATCGAGCTGGCGATTGATACATCGTGTCGCCTAACCATCCGGGTAGTGGTCTGCCAGAGAGATCGTGTACAAGGGTGTTGAGGAGCGCGCGCGAACCGTAAAAGCGCCGGCGGAGGCTTGGTCCAAGCAGTAGGTAGCGCGCGTAATAGCCAAACCCGAGGTACACCGCTTCAATTCTTCCGCCTGTTTTAACGACCCGCCGTAATTCAGCAAAGGCTTGCGCTTCATCGGTGAAAGGCAACACTCCTTTGCAGATACCTCCGTCCATAGAAGCAGTTGCGATTGGTAGAGCCTCGGCCCCAGCCTTTAACACACGCAGCCCGCGCGAGTGGCAGTGCGCGATTGCTTCCTCGTCAACCTCCACACCAATTGCTCGGCATCCCTGTTTAGCTAGTCTCTCAAGCAAATATCCATAGCCGCAGCCGACATCTACCACAAGTGAGCCGGGTGGGAATTCGGTGAAGTTATAGTCGTCAAGAACGTAATCATCCCATTTGAGCTCGTCTTCCATATATTTATTTGTCGCTGAATATTTAAGGCGGTATTGATGTCGAACTCGACATTCTTATACCGCCCATATCCGCCCTGCCACTTTTTATCTGCCCAATTTAAGTACTCATCCATTACGCTCTTCGTCGGTGAGTGCGGGTGTGTTGAGAGAGATGTTCAAGCGGGCGGTGATGTGCCGGCTGTGCTTGTCGCGCTTGACCATGATGCGGTTGACATACACACGCGTCGTCGACAAATTGCGGTGTCCTAAAGCGTCCTGGGTCTCCGTCATGCTGCCCGTCTCTTCCGCCACCATCCGCGCGAACGTGTGCCGCGTCTGGTGGACATGCGCGTCCTTGATGCCCGCCTCTCCCGCGTACCGCTTCAGGTTCTTGTCGAAAGAATGCGATGTCAGTTGCGCCCCCGGTTGCCCCGCACGATCATGCCGCGTCCACAGCGGGCGCTCCGACTGGATCACGTTCATCCGGTCACATCCCTTCAGGTAATCCAGCAGCGCCGCACACACCATCGGGTCCCGCACTTCCCTCCCGACGTAGTCGCCGCCTTTGACCCGCGACCAAACGATCAACCCATCATCCTTCAACTCGATGTTCGTCCCGCGCAACGCGATCACTTCGTTGCGCCGCATCCCCGTTGTCACGTAGAAGAGCAGCAGCGCTCGGTCACGCAACCCCACCATATCACCGGTCGCCGCCCTCTTCGTGATAACACCGATCAAGGCTTTGAGTTGCTCGTCGCTCCACGCCTTGGCGCTCTCCGTCTGGTACGCCTTCGGGCATTTGGGGCGGGCCAAGCGCGCCGGATTGATGGTGATGAAGCGCCCAAGCGTCGGGTCTTTCATCACCCACTCGTAGAAGGACGAAAGACGCGAGATGCGCGCGTAAACAGTGGCGGGCTTGTGACGCTCTTCCAACCTCTCACGCCACGCCCGCACATCAGCCACTTTCACTTCGGACAGGTCCTTGTTAATGAAGCGGAAGAACGACAGCACGGCGAAACATTTCGCGTGCAACAACTCGCTGCGATGAAAGCTGGTCGCACCGGTGGTCGAGTCCGCCCACAATAGCGCGGCACGCTCGACCCCGGCGAGCACATCCAGTTGATGGACAGGTATTAAAGCCTGGCTCTCGCTCACGATTTCAACCCCCAGTGGTTACTCTCAGTTTTTGGTGGATTGGATTATATCACGCTAGTATCGATGCAGATTTGTCAGCTCTTTCAACAGATTATTCTTTACTGAGGTGGCTGCGGTATTGATAATAAGCTCAAAGGTGCGCTTAAAAATTGAATTCGCGAATGATCGATTTCCATCAGTCTCGCGACAAGATTTAGGAGGTCAAACTATATGAAGCTGTGGTTCATTGTTCTTCTGTTTTCTCTGCTGGCGCCGAATGTCACCGCCCAATCGCAACCCCGTGAGGTAGCGTTCATCAACGTCAACGTCGTCCCGGTGACTTCGGAGCGCATCCTGACGGGGCATACAGTATTAGTGCGCGGCGATAGGATCGTGAGCATTGGCCCGTCCGTAAAGGTTAAAGTCCCAGACGCCGCGCTCAGAATTGACGGCACGGGAAAGTATCTGATGCCAGGGCTCGCGGAAATGCACGGGCACATCCCGCCGCCTCAATCTCCTTGGGAATACATCGAATCGGTCCTGTGCCTGTACGTCGCAAATGGCATCACCACGGTCCGCGGCATGCAGGGAGCGCCGGGCCAGTTAGACCTGCGCGACAAGGCCAACCGCGGGGAGTTAATGTCCCCCACTCTGTACTTGGCAGGCCCGCCCTTCAGCGGCAGCTCGATCAACTCTCCAGAGCAGGCTGTCGAGCGAGTCAGAGAGCAGAGTCGAGCGGGGTGGGACCTGCTGAAAGTTCTTCCTGGTCTCACGCGAAACGAGTACGACGCGATGGCGAGGGCCGCACGTGAAGCGGGCATCAGATTCGCGGGTCATGTTCCCGCCGAGGTCGGGCTGCTTCACGTACTGGAGATGAAGCAGAACACGATTGACCACGTGGACGGGTATATCGAGTATCTGAATGCCGACAATGGCCCGATTGACGAGACTAAACTCGCTGACATTGTGCGCCGAACGAGAGAAGCAGGAACGTGGATGGTGCCTACGATGGCGGTGTGGGAGACACTGATTGGAGTTGCCAGTCTTGAGAAACTTCTCAGCTACCCTGAATTGAGATACATGCCGCCCCAACAAGTGGAGGGTTGGGAGAAGGCTCACCGTGACCGCCTCGGCGCTCCTCAATACGACCGAAAGAAAGCGGAGATGGTCGCGGCCAATCGGAAGCGGACACTGAAGGCGCTCCACGACGGAAGGGTGCGCATGCTGCTCGGCAGCGACGCGCCACAGCAGTACAGCGTGCCGGGCTTCTCCATTCACCGCGAGATGTCGCTGATGCGTGAAAGCGGGATGACACCTTTCGAGATCATCCGTTCGGGAACGAAGAACGTCGGGGACTACTTCAAAGACAAGGATCAGTTTGGGACGGTGGAAATAGGTAAGCGAGCCGACCTGATTCTAATCGAGGGCGACCCGCTAAAGGACATCTCCAATGTCGCCAGGCGCGCCGGGGTGATGGTGCGTGGCCGTTGGCTACCCGAAGTGGAAATACAGAAGAGGCTCGAAAGCATTGCGGACTCTTACCGCAAGGCCCCAAGCAAATAGCCGTCACACGTGGCCGTAAATTTCTGCATCTCGGAAGTCGACTAACAGATGTGATCTTGGAAACTTTCGCGCGTTCGTTAGACTCTTGCAGACCTTCGATGTTTCCCACGCACAAGAAACGGAGGAACCGGGGGTATGGATTCAACGTTCGGCTTGTGTGAACTCTTTATGCGGACTCAAGAGCTTGCTTGCTTTAACGATGCGTTAGGGGTGTTCCGGCTGTTATGCGTGTGCGTGCTGGTAGTCCTTTTCGCTGACCTCGGTTTCGCCCAGACGCGGGGTCCGGCACCGCAGGACGACACGCAAGTGTGGCCCGAAGTGCAAATCACCGTGCCGCTCAATAAGCGGGTGGATTTAACCGTCAACAGTCAGTTGCGCGTTGGGCGCCGCGTCACCGACTTCGTTGACGAGCGTGGCGGGATGGGTCTTGCGATCAAAGCGGGAAAGTACCTGACGCTCGCTCCGAGTTATCTCCACATCGCGACCCAGCCGACGCCGGATCGCAAAGCCTTCGAGAACAGGTTGAGCTTCGCCGCGACGGTGCGCCTGCCAGCGTTCAAGAGTTTCACAGTCACCGACCGTAATCAATTAGAACGGCGATTCCGCACCCCGACTAACTCGACGCGGTATCGCAACCGCTTGCAGGTCGAGCGGGCGGTGAAGATCGGCGGCGCGGACTTCCGCCTCTTCGTGGCCGACGAGGTGTTCTACGATTTGAGCGTCGACAGTTGGACGCGCAACCGGTTCGCGGTCGGGGTCGGCAGGTCGCTGAACAAGTTCTTTAGCACCGATGTGTATTACATGAGGCAGAACGATGGCCACAGTCGCCCCGGTGACATCCACATCATCGGGTCAGTGCTGAGAGTGCGTCTGTAAGAGCACACGCCCGCGCCGGTTAGCATCACAAGCGGAGCAGTCGCTCACGCAGAATGCGCGACTGCATCCGACTGACCGAGAGTTGTTGACCATCGGCGAGCGTCACGGCGTATGTGCCGCCCGGAAGCGGATTCACGCGTTCGATCATCTCGCGGTTGGCGAGCGTGCCCCGCGACAGACGCAAAAACATCTGCGGGTCTAAACGCGCTTCCAAGTCTTTCAAGCGATAGTTAATCGTGTAGCGTTCGTCTTTGCTCGTCGTGATGTGCAGCAGTTCGCCGTCGGCGATAATAGAAGCGATTGAGCGCGGCGGCAGCAACAGGATTTCGCCGCCCATCCGACGCACTGGGATGCGGTCAAGGTAAGCGCGCGGGGCAAGCTGCTCATATTCGTTGATGGCTGAACGCAGGTGCATGGCTTCTTCGCGGCGCACCTCAGTGAAATTATCGGCCTGCTCCAAACGCTCTTGCGCGCGATGTAATGTCTCGCTCAGCCGCGAGCGTTCGACCGGCTTCAGCAGGTAATCAATCGCGTTGAGTTCAAACGCGCGCACGGCGTACTCGTCATACGCGGTGACGAAAGCGACGAGCGGCAAAGCACTCTTTTTCACCAAGCGCACGACTCCCAAGCCATCCACTTCCGGCATCTGCAAATCGAGCAGGGCAAGGTCGGGCTTTTCGCGCTCGATCATCTCAATCGACTCCGTGCCGTTCTCGGCTTCAGCCAAGACCTCGATATTCTCGAACGTCCGCAACATCCTCACCAGGTAAGAGCGCGCCGGACGTTCGTCGTCGGCGACGACGACACGCAACTTATCATTCATTCGATCTTCTCCTCTCCGCCTGCGCCATCGCCGCGACCGCAGCCGCATCATGCTTGCCGTCAATGACACCATCCCCATCGCCTTTAACATTCGGCGTCGCTGTGACGCCCGCGCCGGAACGTGAACGGTTGTTCGGCACGTTTGACCCACGCGCCTGCCGCCGCACGGGAAGGCGCAATTCGACGCGCGCGCCGCACCCGAATTCACTCTCAATCGTCAAACTCCCCGCGTCCCCGCAGCATAGACGCAGACGTTGCTCGACGTTCGCCAAGCCGACGCCCGCCGCGCGCCCCCGCGCCAACTGTGCCGCGCTCGCGCCCGCGCCCGTGTCCTCGACAACGATGGAGAGCATCTTTTGTGCGTCTGCGTTTGACGCCTGCGACGCTCGCCTTTCGCCGCCTTCTTCGCCACCACCGATGATTCTGGCGATGATTCGCACTTCACCCCCCTCTCTACGTGGCGTGATGCCGTGCTTGACGGCGTTTTCGACGATGGGTTGCACGACGAGCGATGGTACAAGTAGTTCCTGTAAATCTTCAGGCACATCGAAGCGCACGCGCAGCCGTCGCTCAAAGCGTGCCCGTTCAATCTCAAGATAAGCTTCGAGCAGACGCACTTCTTCGCCGAGCGTCACCCATTCCTCGTTCGCGCGCAGGACGCGCCGGAGTAAATCGGTCAGGCGCAACAGGGTCGAGAGCGCGCGGTCGGGTGCGGTCTGAATCAGGTAGCCGATAGTCGTCAGCGCGTTGAAGAGGAAGTGCGGGTTGATTTGCGCGCGTAATGCCCTGAGCTGCGCTTCGGTGGCGAGCTTGCTGATCTCCTGCTCGCGCCGCGCCTGCTCGTACCGCTCGACGGTGACGCGCAAAGAGTCAATCCGCCGCGCCATGATTAGTGCGACCGACTCCAGCATTTCGATGTCGTCGGAGAGCAGACGCCGCCCGCCGGCGAGTTCGCCGACCCGTATTTCATAGTGCGGTGCTTCCGCCGTCGGCACATGCACACGCGCGAAGTTGCGATAGGGAAAGGACGGCGGCGAAGTTGACAAGGCAACGACGGCGGGGCCAATCGTCTCCGGCGCGTCGAAGATGACGGTCGTCGACGACGGCTCGCCCGTTTGCGGTTCCTCATTCGCCGTGTCAACACTGTGCCACGTTATATCTTCGGCGGTCAGCGCCGGTCGCAACCGCCCAACCGCATCGTCCAGCAGCGCGGCGGGCGTTTCGCACGTCTGCGCGATGCGCGCAATCTCCGCGCGAAGCTGCTCATAATCAACGCGCCGCAGCACGACCGTGTCAACGAACCACGCCGCCCCGCGTCGCAAGTAAGGCAAGACGAGCGCCACGCCCGCGCATACCGCGAACAGCGCGCCGACAGAGCGCGGGTTGACGAACTGGCTAACGGGCACTCGTGCATCCGCGCCCCCTTCCGGCACGAAGATCAGCGCGTAGCCCATCAGTGAAACCGAGATGACAGCGATGAGTCCGAGCAGCGCGAGCGCTCGCTTCAGGAAAATGTCGGCAAACGCGAAGCGGTAATCCTGATAGAGGATAGCAAGCGCGAGCGGCAAAGAGGCATGATGCCCGACGAGTTCCCAATACCAGCGCCCGCTCGCGCCGTGCGGCGCGCCTCCCGACAAATGCAGGGCGGAAACCGCGAATACCGAGAGCGCCGTCGCCCACACCGCACGCCGCCATCCCGTCTCATTCCGCGTCAGCAACAGCAACCCGCACATCAACAGCAGGAAGCCGACGGTCAGCAAATAGAGCGCAGCGGCTGAAGACGTGCTTCCGTCGGTCAGCGCGCGTTGGAAATGCATTAGTGCTGCAATGGTCGAGAGCAGGTACGCGGCACCGATGAGTGCCCTCCCGACTGCACTCTCATCGCGCCCCGAGCCGACATTACGAATCGCCGAGTGGACGACCGCCGCCGGAAGAAAGCCGAGCGCCGCGACGGAAGCCGCGCTGAGCAACGCCAAAGCCGGAGGCTCGCGCCCTTTGTCGCCGAATTCATACAACCCGTGCGTAAGCAGCGCGCCCGCGTTCCACACCAGACCGAGCAGCGCCGTCAGGAGCGGCAGCGCGTCAAACCCGCTCACGGCATCAAGCGGTGCCGCGCCCTTAACACGCAGACGATGGAACAACTCGCGCCCGCTCGCGCCATGCCTGGATGCTTCGAGCGACCGCAGCGACATCACGAACAGCAGGGCATAGAGCGCCAGCCCTATCGTCCAGCCGAGCAGATTGATAAGAACCGTGATGTTGAGCGTCGACATATAAAGACAAGAAGGCACGAGCGCCGAGGTGGTTACTGTTTACCGCACATGTCTCTGGCGAATTATCGCACGGAGGCTCTGGCTAAAGGCACGCTCGCGCGGTTAGCCGTGCCTTAAAAATCGCCGACGCCTCATTGAGTGACTCATGCGTGCGAAAGACTACGCTTGCATCCCGCCGCTCGCCAGCAATACTCTATGAACTGTTCCGGCACGGCGCTGAACAGTAGCAATCAGCAAATGAACCGTCGCCAATGTGCGTCCGAAGTCCCGAACTCGCAGTATCACGGCGGCAACACGCAGTTCGTCGGGCGCTTCTTTATTAACGACGCGCAAACAATCAGGGGAAGCTATCAACGTCGCCGCGCCGCGGGCTGGGGCAACACATAACTGCGGCTGCATCTCTCGCGGCTCGAACACCTCGAATACATGTTGCTGCATCGCGACGGACGCGGGCAGAGCTTCGTTTATGAGTTGCTCTACAATAGCAGCGGCAAAGACGGCGAGCTGTTCCTGTGCGGCTTGCTCGACATGGACAAGCTTAGACGTGAATACGACACCAACCTGGTGAGGGGGTAGCTGGCAACTTGGCGGGGTCAAAACGGCGGGGGTGTGCGGGGTGGCGAAAGCCAGATGGCTAAAGGCGAAGGTGGCGAATCAGCTAACTTCGTTCGTTGAGTTGTAGAGAACTTAATTTACGGAGTATATAAGACAAAGTTACGCCGCCTAACATTTCGAGGGAGATGGACAATCACATACGAGATTTGGCAAAGAAACTCTGGCACTTTCACCAGATGAAACATCAGCTCGAAAAGGCTGAAGCGATCCTCGTGCTTTGTAGTTACGATATGAGGGTGGCCGAGCGAGGCGCTCAGTTGTTTCTGGAAGGCTGGGCTCCGTTACTTATATTTTCGGGTGGGCTCGGAGCGATTACCAGAAGTATGTGGAGTGAACCAGAAGCAGATCAGTTTGCAAAGATCGCCTCGGGTATGGGCGTGCCGGAGGAGAAGATGTTGGTCGAGAACGAATCAACAAACACTGGCGAGAACGTCATATTTACAAAGGCGCTATTAGCAGAGAAGAAGATCAATCCTGGAAAGTTCATCTTGGTGCAAAAGCCGTACATGGAACGCAGAAGCTATGCCACATTCAGAAAGTTTTGGCCTGAAAAAGAAGTCTTCGTCACCTCACCTCAAGTATCGTTTGAAGAATATCTGGATAAGTATACAAACCAGGCGTTATCAAACGATGATGTAGTCAGCATCATGGTGGGAGATTTACAGCGGATCAAAGTGTATCCGGAGAAGGGGTATCAAATCCATCAGGAAATCCCGGATGATGTGTGGTCTGCATACGAAGAGTTAGTCAAAGCTGGATATAACAAGCATCTTGTCAGCTCTTAACTTATAAATACACAGGGACACAACAAAGACTGTAAGTAAAGCGCTGGGCAGAGGGCCGTATAATTCGCCGGTGATCTGCAAATCCGACTTCACTTTCGCGCTCGCTTCGGAGCCCCTATACTAAAT
>Ga0136617_10003057_pt1 | contig 14921 bp, 13 predicted proteins | sample AntDrymUQ3222106_2_FD_129672 | JGI IMG/M metagenome (GOLD analysis project Ga0136617, IMG submission 129672) | Polar desert sand microbial communities from Dry Valleys, Antarctica - metaG UQ322 (21.06) | ecosystem: Environmental > Terrestrial > Soil > Desert | place: Antarctica: Dry Valley... | reverse complement strand
TCGACGCGCGCAGAGCCGCCGACGAAGCTCTTCGCGTCGAGAATCTTGCCTTCGAACTCGGGGTGCCTCGCGTCGATGCCCGAGTCGATCACGGCGACGCGCACGGGCGGTAGCGACGGCGCGGCTTCCCAGAAGTCGAAGGCGCGGTTAGCCGCCAGGTGCCATTGCCTGAGTGGATCGTTCGGAGCCCAGGAGAGGCGGCGCACGCCGAGCCGCTCGACATACGTCGCGCCGCGCAGCGCTGCGAGGCGTGGCGCCGTCGCGCGCTCGACGACGAGGGCCGGTATCGGCGCGAGGCTCTCGGCATCTGGGCCGAGCGCGCGCTGCAGGCGCGGCAGGTCGGCGACCGACGCCGCTCCGACGGCGTAGCGCGCCGCTTCCGCGGCCGGAGCGAGCAGCGCCGCCGCGAGGCAGACGAGGGCGACGCGGATCACGGCACCTCGAGTTGCGCGGAGAGGCCTTCGGAGAAGCCCTGTGCCGGCGCGGTGCGAGCGCGGTACACGCCGGGGTTGGGCACGACCGCGGCGAAACGGCCCGCCTCGTCGGAGGTCGCCTCCAGGATCGTCGACCAACCGCCGCCGGAGAGTTGCTGGAGCTCGACCGGCGTGCCCCCAGCGAGCGGCTTGACGGTTCCGGACAAGCTCCGGGCAGCGGCTCCGAGGCGAACGAGCGGTGCGACCGGAACCTTCAGCACCGGGCCCCCAACCTTCCCTGCGGAGATGCGGAAGCTCGCGGGTGCGAGCAGCTTCACCTTCACGCTCAGACCGGGCAGCTGCTGCCAGACTCCTTCGATCCTCTGGCTTAGCACCGCGCCTTTGAGGCCCTGGGCCTTGCCCGTCACCATGAGCGCCTTCCCGTAGACGGCGGGGCCGCCGGCACGCGTGAGCGAAAGCGACCCAAGCGCGGTGATCCACGTCGAGCGCAGCCCGGCAGCGGCACGGAGCGTCGCGCCCGACACCGTCGTTGTACCGGACGCGGTCACGGCCTGCACGCTCGTCACCCGGCCGGAGGGACCGCGCGTGAGCTTCAGCCCCATGAGCGGCGACCGCAGCTTCAGGCCTTTGCGGATGATCGCCTCGCCGACCGGCGTCGGCCCCCAGCGGTGAACCGGCGAGAGCGCGCTATGCGGATCATCCACGGCGGCGAGGTACGGCACCGCCTTGCCGAACACCTCCACCGCTTCGACCGTCGTGCCGCCCGAGGTCGAATGGAAGAGCGCATCGATCGGCTTGCCCTCCCAGAGCAGCACTTCTCCCGCGGTCGCCTCGATCGCTGCCGTCGCCCGCGGGTGCTCGCTCCGGATGCCGCCGTAGACCTGGCTGCGCACGTCGGCGTACAGATCGAACGCCTTGCTACCGAGGCGATGCGCCAGCGCGTACGAGCGGGCGGCCACTGCCTGAGCCTTCAGCGCCTCTGCGGGCCAAGAACTCGGCATCTCCCGGGGGACGACGCCGGCGAGGTACTGCTCCAGCCCGACCACGTTGATCGCATTCAGCTTCTGCGCCGTGACTCCGACTTCGAGCTGGCCCCGATAGGCACGGTCGACCACGAGCGGTGCGCTGCCCGGGAGGAAGAGGATCGGCCCGGCGAGCTCGGCCGGCGCCCCGTTCACGATCACCCGCAGCGTGGGCCCGAGCACGACGTCGCCCGCAGGGAGCGGATAGGTCTTACCGAAGACGTCACGGACCCGGAACGGCACCGTCGAGCTCACGGTGACGCTCGGGCGGGCCTCGGCGACGAGCACGCGCACGCGTGCGACCGGCGACGGCCCGAGCTGGACGCCCGTGTAGAAGTGGGCGAGAATCTGGTCGTACGTCCAGCCCTCGTTCGCGAAGCCGAGCGCGCCGTACTGGCTCATGCCGACCCCGTGTCCCCAACCGCGGCCGCTGGCGACGAACGTCGTCGCCGTCACGAGCACGGGCGCCGGAGCAGGCGCGCGTGGGCCTGCCGTCGCGGAGGCCGCGAGAGCGAGAGTGAGACCGGTGAGAGCGAAGAGCGTTCGCCGCATGGGTGTGACCCCCCTCCGATGAGGCTAGCGGAAGAGATCTCGTGCTCCGGGCTTCTTTACCGAACCTTCAAGTCATGCAGCGGCGTTTTCCGCTGGAATCGGGCGGGCACTCGGTCTAGGTGAACGACGAGACCTTCCTGCCGCCGAGATACGAGCACCCCGAGCGGATCGCCCGCGGCGGGATGGGCGAGATCTATCGCGCTGAGGACGCAGACCTCGCGCGGACCGTCGCTGTGAAAGTCCTCTCCGAGCGGTTCGCCGACAACGAGGCGATCCGTGGGCGCTTCACGCGCGAAGCGCTCGCCGCCGCCCGACTCTCGAAGGCTCCGAGCACGGTGACGATCTTCGACGTCGGTGAGCACGAGGGGCGTCCCTATATCGTCATGGAGTACCTGGCGGGAGGGTCGCTCGCCGACCGGCTCGCACGCGAAGGCGCACAGCCGCTCGGTCGCGCGCTCGACTGGCTCCGCCAGGCGGCGGCGGCGCTCGACGCCGCCCACGCGAGCGGGATCGTGCATCGCGACGTCAAACCCGCCAACCTCCTGCTCGACGACAACGACTGCGTCAAGGTCGCCGACTTCGGCGTCGCGAGCGCCGCTCACCTCGCCTCCTTCACGGAAGCTGGCACCGTCGTCGGCACGGCCGGGTACCTCGCGCCCGAGCAGGCCCGCGGCGAGACAGCGACCCCGGCGAGCGACCGCTACGCGCTCGCGGTCGTCGCCTTCGAGTTGCTGACGGGCACCCGGCCGTACGAGCGCGAATCCTCGACCGCCGAGGCGATGGCACACGTGAGCGCTCCGATTCCGCCCGCCTCCGCCCACAACTCCAAGCTGCCGCGCGAGGTAGACGACGTGCTCGCACGCGGGCTCGCGAAGGAGCCGCAGCACCGGTTCGGGTCGTGCGCCGACTTCGTCCACGCGCTTCGCGACGCGCTCGACCGCGCAGCCGGGACGACCTTTGTAGCTGCCATGCCGCCGGTCCGCCGGGCAGCCCGTAACCGCGTCCCGCTCGTGCTCGGCGCACTCGGAGCGCTCCTGTTCGCGGGGGTTCTCGCAGCGACCCTCCTCGCGGGCGGCGAGGACGAGCCCCAGACGCTCAAGGAGACGATCACGCTCGAGGGAACGACGATCGTCGAGACGGTGACGACCGCGCCGGAGGCGACGACCGCACCGGAACAAACGACTGCGCCCGAGCCGACGACCGCGCCCGAGCCGACGACCGCGCCGCAGCCGACGACCGCGGCTGAGCCGGCGGGCGAGAGCCCCGCGGCGCTGAACGACCGCGGCTTCGCGCTCATGCAAGCGGGCGACTACCAGGCCGCCCTGCCCTTGCTCGACCAGGCCGTCGCAGGGCTTGCCGGCTCCGGCGAGATCGCCGAGGCCTACGCCAGCTATAACCTCGCGTTCACACGGCTCTCACTCGGCTCCTGCGACGGGGTGATCGACCTCCTCAACCGCTCGGAGGAGGTGCAGGGGGAGCGGAAGGAGATCTCGCGCCTGCGCAAGGAAGCCGAGCGCAGCTGCGGGGACGGCTAGGTGCGAGCCCAGGCGGACTCGACCACGGGGGCACGACCTTTCATCGCCTCCCACCAGGCCCGCTGGGCCTCATACCAGCGCACGGTTCCCTCGAGACCCTCCTCAAAGCCGATCGACGGCTCCCAACCGAGCTCGGACCGGAGCTTCGACGAATCGAGCAGGTAGCGGCGGTCGTGGCCGGGCCGGTCCGGGACAATCGTCTTCAGGCTCTCGGGCTTCCCGGTGAGCCGAAGCACGAGGTCCGCGATCTCCTCAACGCTCTTCTCGACGCCTGAGCCGACGTTGTAGGTCTCCCCGATCCGGCCGCGGTCGAGCACGAGCTCGATCGCCCGGCAGTGGTCGAGGACGTGCAACCACTCCCGCTTGTTCGCGGTCGACTCGTAGAGCGGCAAGGGAACGTCGTCGAGCGCGTTCGTGACAAAGAGCGGTATGACCTTCTCGGGGAACTGGAAAGGGCCGTAGTTGTTCGAGCAGTTCGTAATCGTCACCGGCAGCCCGTAGGTCTCGCTGTAGGCGCGGACCGCATGGTCGGCGCCGGCCTTGGACGCGTTGTACGGCGTCCGGGGGCGGTACGGCGTCTCTTCGGTGAAGACGTCGTCGCTGTCGAGCGGGAGGTCCCCGTAGACCTCGCACGTCGACACGTGATGAAAACGTTCGACGCCGCTGTGCCGCGCTGCCTCGAGGAGCATTTGCGTTCCGAGCACATTCGTGCGGAAGAACCGGGTCGGGTCGAGCACGGCCAGGCTGTTATGCGACTCCGCCGCGAAGTTCACGATCGTGTCGATCTCGTGCTCGCGCAGCGTCGTCGCGGCGAGCTCGACGTCGCCGATATCTCCCTGGACGAAGTCGACCCGGTCGCCGAGGTCGGCAAGGTTGCGGCGATCACCTGCATAGGTCAGCAGGTCGTACGCGACGACGTGGTCGTCGGGCTTCTTCTCGGTCCAGTAGCGAACGAAGTTCGAGCCGATGAAGCCGGCCCCGCCGGTGACGAGCACACGCATGCCGAAAAGGCTACGTGACGGCCAGGAGTCGCGCCCCCAGCAGGCCGGCCAGGCACTCGCCGCCCTGCCGCATGACGACGTTGTGGTTCCAGCGGAACACGGGTCCCGCGACGGGCGCGGCGACGCTCATCCAGGGCTTGGTCGTGCGCACGTTCCACTCGTAGGTGACGACCGTTTCGCGCTCGCCGAAGAAGCGCCAGCGGCCGGTTCCTGCCAGCCCTCCGTGAGCGTCAGCCTCGATCAGGTCGCGCGGCTCGATCCGCGTGATCCGCGCCTCGAACCGGACCGGGTAGGGGATGACGCTGCGCCACTCGTGGCGGTAGAGCGCGCCGATCCCGCCGGCGTCCCCTTCCTCCAACCGCTCCACATGGCGGACGCCCCGCCACCACTCCGGCCAGCGCTCGGTGGCGTAGATCGCGTCCCAGACCTCCTCGCGTGGCGCGTCGAGGATCCAGGTCGTCAGGAACGAGTAGCCGGCCATCTCAGATCGCATCCAAGCACTCGCGCAGGCCGTCGCGCCAGTGCGGCAGCTCGGGAGCACCCTTGACGCTGCGCAGCACCGAGTACGCCGGCCGCTCGGCCTTGCGGGGCGGGTCGAGCTCGGCGGTCGCGATCCGGCGCACGCGCGTCTCCAGCCCGGCCTCCTCGAAGATCGCCTCGGCGAGCTCGGCCCAGGTAGCGTCGCCCTCGGCGGCGACGTGGTAGACGCCGTAGGGCAGATGCACGACCTGCCGCGTCGCCGCTGCGAGATGGCCGACGTAGGTCGGCGAGCCGCGCTGGTCGTGGACGACCGCGACCTCGTCCCGTTCCGCCCCTAGCCGCAGCATCGTCCGAACGAAGTTGTGGCCGGTCGGCCCGAAGAGCCAGGACGAGCGCACGATCCAGGACTCCTCCCCGGCCGCGGCCTCTCCGTGCAGCTTCGAGCGCCCGTAGGCCGACTGCGGGTTCGGGCCGTCCGCCTCGACGTACGGCTCCCGCTTGCGACCGTCGAACACGTAGTCGGTCGAGTAGTAGACGAGCGGCGTGCCCAGGGCCGCGACGTTCGCAGTCCCGCCGACGTTGACGGCCGCCGCGCCCTGCGGGTCGTCCTCGGCGCCGTCGACGTCGGTCCAGGCCGCCGCGTGCAGGACGAGGCGGCCCGGCTCGAGTCCCGGCGGCGGCGGCAGCGTCACGTCCCACATTTCCCGGCTGACGGCGACGACGCCGTCGCGCGCGAACTCCTCGGCCAGCGCGCGGCCGAGCTGCCCGCCCGCTCCCGTTAAGAGCACGCTTCGAGATCCCGATGCGAGAGGATCGGCTCCTCGGTGCTCCAGAGGTGCTTGACCCGGGGATCGGCCCAACAGAGGCCGTGCTCGTCGGGCGCCCCAGCGTCGTACTCCTCGGTGACGTGGTAGCAGAAGAGGAGATCCGTCAGCGCCTCGAATCCGTGCGCGTGGCGGCCCGGGATGTAGATCGCAACCGGGTTACCCTCCCCGATGTCCTCGGTGAAGCTCTCGCCGGTGTTGCGGTCAAGCACGACCACGCGCGCCGTCCCCTGGAGACACACGAACAGGTCGTCCTGCCCGAGTTCGTGGTAGTGGAGGCCCCGGATGACCCCCCGGCGCGAAAAGGACACGTTGGTCTGCCGCGTCGGCTTCGGCAAGAGGCTCTCGCGCCGAAGCTCCACGAACCAGCCGCGCTCGTCCTCGAAGAACCGGAGGGGGACCCGAACCAACCCGTCGATCACGCGACCTTGTTCACCCCGGTGCGGGCGATCAGAGCGCCGATCTCGGGCAGCGACTCCTGCGTCCCCGCGTCCTCCCACCAGCCGCTGACGCGGTGGCACGCGAGCGCGCCCCGCTCGGCGTAGTGGCGGCTCACGTCGGTGATCTCGAGCTCGCCGCGCGACGACGGGCGGAGGCCGCGAATGATGTCGAACACGTCGGGCGAGTAGCAGTAAAGCCCGACGACAGCGTCGCTCGAGGGCGGCGCGTCGTAACGTGTGTCGACCACGCCGGCCTTCTCGACCACGTCGGTCACGCGCCCGCCCTCACCGTAGACGACGACGCCGAAGCGCTCGGGATCCGGCACGTCCTTGACGAATACCGCCGCGCCGTCGTCGCCCTCCACAAAGGACCGGATCGCGGCCGTCTCGGCGTACTCGAAGATGTTGTCCCCAAGACAGACGACCAAGTCGTCACCGCCGGCGAAGCTCTCGGCCATCCCGACGACCTGCGCGATGCCGCCGGCTTCGACCTGCACCTTGTAGGTCAGATCGAGGTCGAAGAGCGGCGTCGCCGCCCCGCGCTCCTGCATCTGCCCGTTGCCGAGCAGGTCGATCAGCTGGCCCGCGTGGCCCTGGCCCGTGACGATCATCACCTCCCGGACGCCCGCGAGCTGCAGCAGCTGCAGCGGGTAATAGATCATCGGCCAGCCGCCGACCGGCAGCAGGTGCTTGTTGACGACGCGCGTCAGCTCGCCGAGCCGCGTCGCCTCGCCGCCTGCTGCGATCAGTCCCTTGAGCTTCATGCCGCGGCCGATGCTACTGGGGTCGCGGCGAGAGGGGTACGTCCGAGCAGCCAGAAGGACGCCTCAACCGCGGGGCCGATCCCGAGCGCGAAGACGAGCGTGCCGATCCCGGCCGTGCCGCCGAGACCGAAGCCTGCGGCGAGCGCCGCGAGCTCAACCGCCGTCCTCGCAGCGCCGATGCGGATCCCGAGACGTTGCGAGGTCACGAGCATCAGCGAGTCGCGGGGACCTGCGCCCATCGAAGCGCAGATGTAGAAGGCCGAGCCGGCGCCGAAGAACGGCAGCGCAAGTGCAACCAGCACGATCCGCAGTGCCAGGCCTTGCTCCGACAGCTCGGTGACGACATCGACGTGGGCGAGCACGATCAGGAAGGAGCCGATCAGGAGCGCGTTCAGGAACGTGCCCAGGCCGATGTGCGCCCGCAGCGTCCACGCGAGGACGAGCACGGCGACCGAGACGACGAGGTTCGCGGCGCCGAACGAGATGTCCAGCTGCTCCGCCAGCCCCTGGTGCAGGACGTCCCAAGGCGGCAATCCGAGTTCCGACTCGAGAAAACAGACGATTCCGCAGGCGCAAAGGAAGAGACCGGCGACCAGGAACGCGAGCCGTGCTGCGAAGCCGCCAGAGAGGATCGGGGGAGCACGCATGGTTCGGAACGTAGCTGTCTTGTTGGCGCGCACGATCCCTAAAGGGCCGCTTCGCGGCCCAAGAGCTTCGAAATCCGCCGGCCGGGGTACAGCCTGGACATGACCGAGCGCGAGGTGCAGCACGACCCGCAGGTCCTCGAGGGCGAGGACGAGCTGCCGCGGCAGCCGGCGACGCCCCTCGACCCCTATACCCCCGAGCCGGGCCCGGGGCGGGGCGAGGCTCGCGCCTTCAAAGTGATGCGGCTCTCCTGGATCCCGATCGCGATCATGATCGCGATCGTGGTCTACGCAGCGGTCCGGTAGCTCTAGCGCGCGACGAGCGTGGCGCTGTAGGCGCCGTCCTGCGGCGAGAAGATCCGCACGGTCGTGCCGCGGGCTGCGGGCACCGCGACGCTAAAGAACCCACGGGCACCCGTCTTGCGGAAGCCGCCGCTGAAGCGCCACGCCCCGCCTCGGCTCCGCACCTGAACGCGGAAGGTCTGCGCGCCCGCGCGCGGTCGCACCTGGCCCCAGAGCACCACCTTGCTCGCACTGCGGCCCGCCTGCGCCAGCGGGAGCGGGAAGGCCAGCGCGGCGAGCTTCGGCCGGCCCGAGTTCTGGAAGAGGCCGCTCTGGAAGCGCCCCGTCTCCGGCTCGTCCTTGACGAGATAGTGGATCAGCATCTCGACACGCGGTGCCCTGTATACCCGAAGGCCAGACTGGCCGATCAGCTCGGCCTGGCGCTGCTGCGTGACCCCGTAGGCGCCGGTTTGGTAGCCGTACTCGGTCAGCCAGATCCGCTTCGGTCCGAACGCGCGACCCACTTCTGAGAGAAGCCGATCGAGCGTCGCCATCGTGATCGTCGCGCAGTGGCCGCACCCGCCCGAAAACGGCGTTTCGCGGTTGCTCGACGGATAGGGATGGTGCGCGTACGCGTCGAGGCGGGCCCCAGCGCTCCGCATCCCGCGAATCCAGGCGACCGGCGAAACCCCTCCGGCCGATGCCCGCGGCGCGGTGACGCCACCTGCGACCTTGGCGCGCGGATTGGCGGCATGGATCGCGGCGTAGGCGGGGTTGAGGAGCTGGCGCACGTAGACCGTGGGGGTCGTCGGCCGCAGCCAGCGAGCCTGGTTCGGCTCGTTCCAAACGAGCCATTGGCTGACGAAGCGATAGCGCGCGGCGGCCGCGCGCGCGAAGCCGGCAAACGACGACGCGCCGGGCGCGAAGTTCGGCGTCCGGCCCCCGTTCGCCCAGCGGGGCGACCCGACCAGGCCGACGACAGCGGCGATCCCTCGACCACGCAGGCCCCTCAGGACGAGGTCGCTCTCCTGCCAGGCGAGCTCGCCCCGGACTGGCTCGATCCGGTCCCAGTGGAGGTTGAAGCGCACGAGGTCGACGCCGAGTCGCTCGAGCCGGTCGAGCCGGTCGTCGAGAGTGCCGGGTCCGTGGACGAGCCAGGCGTCATCCTGGATCCCAAACCGAACGCCATTCGAGGCATCAGCGGCGGGGACGACTGCGCCGAAAAGGGCGCACGTTAAGGCGGCTGCGACAAAGAAGCGCACGTGGGTCAGGTTCCCCGGCCCCTCGCGTACGACACATCAGGATCCTGTTAACGAGGGGTAGTCCGGAAGCCACCCCTCGGCTCGACCAGCGGCGACGGCTTGACGCGCAGCAGTCGCGCGAGCCGCTCCGGCAACCACCAGTTCCAGCGGCCGAAGAGGCGCATCAGCGCGGGCACGAGGACTGCCCGGACGAGCGTCGCATCGATGAAGACTGCGATCGCAAGCCCGAGCCCGAACTCCTGCAGGCCGACGATCGAGCCGGCCGCGAACCCCGAGAACGCGGCAACCATCACAATCGCCGCCGCGGTCACGATCCGCCCGGTCCGCTCGAGCCCCTGCGCGACCGCCTCCTCGTTCGAGAGCCCCTCATCCCAGAATTCGCGCATGCGCGAAACGAGGAACACCTCGTAGTCCATCGAGAGGCCGAACAGCATCGCGAAGAGAAAGATCGGAATCCACGCCTCGACTTGGTCGAACTGGTAGAGACCGAGCAGGTCGGAACCGATTCCGTACTTGAAGACGATCACGAGCAGGCCGTAGGTCGCCCCGATCGCGAGGAGATTCAGAAGCACCGCCTTGAGAGGCAAGAGCAGCGAGCGGAAGGCACGCATCAGCGTGATGTAGGTGAGGATCAGCACCGCGAGCACGAGCCACGGGAACGCGCCGTACGCGCTGTCGATGAAATCGACCCCCTGGGCCGGGCCGCCACCCGCGAGCACCTTCGCACCCGTCGGAAAGCCGACCGCCGGAATCACATGGTCGCGCAGGCGGCGGGCGAAGTCCTGCGCCGCCAGCTCGCCGTACTCGTGCTTGCCCGCGATGCTCACGTAGGCGTAGCGCCCGGTGGGGTCGATGTACGGCGCCTGCGGCTCGTAATCGACCCGGGCAACTTCGGGATCGCGGCGCACTGCGGCGATCAGGCGACCGATCGCGGCACTGACCGCCGGCTCGCGGGCGGCGCCCGACGAGCCGGAGTCGACCAGCACCTGGGTCGGGACCAGGGCACCGGGACCGACCGCCTCGCGAAGCACGTTGAAACCCTGGATCGACTCCGGCGACTGCGGCGTCCCGGACGCCGATCCTGGCGTGAGCTGGAGGTCGAAAGCGGGGAGCGCGGCTGCCACGAGCGCGGTCGAGCCGATGGCGAGATAGAGGAGCGGCCGTCGCATGATCGAGCGCGCGAGGCGCGCCCACATCCCCTGCTCGGCGTCGCCGGTGCCGGCGAAGCGCGGCACCGGCACGCGCAGGCGGTCACGGAGGAAATCGGCGACCTGGACGCGCCTCGTCCCGCGACGGCCGAAGAGCGAGAGCAGAGCGGGCTGGAGCGTCACCGCCGCAAGGATCGACATCAGCGGGATCAGGAAGCCGCCGATCCCCATCGAGACCATGAACGGCAGCGGCATGAAGAGGAGCAGGGCGAGGCCGATCGCGACGGTGGCACCGGAGAAGACGACGGCACGGCCCGCGGTCGCCATCGTCCGCACGATCGCATCCTCCTTCGAGTCGTTCCGCGCGAGCTCTTCCCGATATCGGTAGACGATCAGCAGCGAGTAGTCGATCGCGATCCCGAGCCCGATCAGCTGCACGAGGTTCGTGACGTAGATCGCGGTCGTCAGGTAGTGCGCGACGATCCAGACGATTCCGAGCGTCGCCATGATCGTAGAGGCGGCGATGATGAACGGCATCAGCACGGCAAAGGAGAGCCCGAACACGGCCAGCAGCACGGCGAGCGCGATCGGCAGCGCGATCGCTTCCCCTTTCAGCAGGTCTTCCTCGAAGATCGGGTCGAGATCGGCCTGGATCGCGGGCGTGCCGCTGACGTAGGCCTCGGTCCCCGCGAGCTCACCGATCGCCTCGCGCACAGCAGGCGTCGCCTCCTTGCCCTCCGTCAGCTCGAGCGGCGTCCCGATCGTGCTGAAGACGACGTTCCGGCCGGCGATCTGCAGCGGCTGAGACTGACCGCCCTCGACTGCGTCCGCGCCGCGCGCGAGCGCGGCCTCGAGTTCTCGCCGTACCTCCGCATCGCTCGAATCGTCGACCCGGAAGACGACGAGGAACGAGCCGTCGTCGCGCTGGCCAAAGCGCTCCTCGAGGACTGTCCGCGCCTGCTCGGAGTCGGTGCCGGGCGTCGTGAACTCGTTCGAGAGCAGCTTGTTCAGACCGGAGCTGAGCGCCCCACCAGTGAGCAGGATTGCGAGCCACACGCTCACCACGACCCACCGGTGGCGCAGCACGAATCTCGTCCAACGCTCCATCTTTGAACGAGCGGGTCGAGGTCGTGCTCGGGCCTGAGACTCCAACCCGGGTCTACGCAAGGTTTATGGGGTCTTCCCGAGGAGCTGCTGGGGGTTCTGAGCGCCCTCGTGCCACGCCTTCGCGGCGGGCGCGCCTGTCCGCCTTCCGCCGCTTGACGACGGGCGCGAGCCGGACGGCTGCGAACCAGACGTAGACGGCGAACGCAAGCGTCGCGCCGAGGAGTTGCAGGACTCGCCGCACGAGCGTCATGCGTCGGATCGTACTGCGCGGGGTACCCTGACCGGCGATGGCGCGGCGAGACATCGACCGCCTGCAAGGGGAGATCGAGGAGCTCTTCGCCGATCTGTGGCAGGTGCCCCGCTTCTCCGGCCTGCGGCATGGCTTCCGGCCCGCAGTCGACTGCTTCGTCACGGACGATCCGAGCCAACTCGTCGTCGTCGTAGAGCTTGCGGGCGTCGACCCGGAGTCGATCGAGATCGGCGTCGCCGAGCAAACGCTGACGATCTCGGGGGAGCGAGCCCGGCCGCGCGTCGACGGCCAGGTCTACCAGCAGGCGGAGATCGAGTACGGCCGCTTCGAGCGCCGAATCCCGCTCGAACACGCCCTCGCTCCCGCGTCAGCGAGCGCGATCTACGAGGCCGGGATGCTCCGGATCACCCTGCCCATCGCCAAGCGGGGCTCACGCGAGCGGCCGGTCGCGATCATCGTCCGCCGGGTTGGATGAACAGGGCCGGATGAACTCCCCCGAGAAGATGCGCTTGCCGGTGCTGCCGCTGAAGGAGACGGTTGTCTTTCCCGAGTCGATGACGCCGCTCGCCGTCGGCCAAGAGCGTTCCGTGAAGCTGATCGACGACGTCGTGTCGGGTGAGCGGATGCTCGCGCTGCTCACCGTGCGGAACCCGGAGGCGGAACCTCCGGGCTGGGAGGATCTCTACCGGATCGGAACGGCCGCGGTCGTCCACAAGATGATCAAGGTCCCAGATGGAACGCTGCGGATCCTCGTGCAAGGCCTCCACCGAGTGCGCCTCGTCGAGCCTGAGCAGGAGGAGCCCTACCTCACGGCCGAGCTGGAGGAGCTGCCGGACGTGCTCCCGGATTCGCCTGAAGTCGGCGCGCTTACCCGCAACGTCCAGACCCGGTTCGCGCATCTCATCGGGATGACGCCCTACCTCCCCGAAGAGCTTCAACTCGCGGCCGCCAACGTCGACGATCCGAGCGCGCTCTGTCACCTGATCGCTTCCACGCTCCGCCTCAAGACCGACGAGCGGCAAGAGCTGCTCGAGACGGTCAACGTCGAGGAGCGATTGCGCGCCGTCTCGCTGATCTTGAACCGCGAGGTCGAGATGACCGAGCTCGGCTCGAAGATTCAGTCCCAGATGGCGAGCGAGATCGACAAAGGCCAGCGTGAGTTCTTCCTCAGGCAGCAGCTGAAGGCGATCCAAGACGAGCTCGGTGACGGCGACGAGCAGCAGGCTGAGATCAACGAGCTGCGCGGCTTGATCGAGGCGAAGAACCTGCCCGAGCACGCGGCCAAAGCAGCCAGCCGCGAGCTTGCCCGGCTCGAGAAGCTCCCGCCCGCGGCTGCCGAGTACGGAGTCATCCGCACCTATCTCGACTGGATCATCTCATTGCCCTGGAGCCAGCAGACCACGGACGACCTCGACCTCGACCGCGCCCGCGAGATCCTCGACGAGGATCACTTCGATCTCGAGAAGGTGAAGGAGCGGATCATCGAATACCTCGCCGTCTCGAAACTGAAGAACGATCTCTCCGGCCCGATTCTCTGCTTCGCCGGGCCGCCGGGGGTTGGCAAGACCTCGCTGGGGCATTCGATCGCCCGCTCCGTCGGGAGGCACTTCGCCCGAATCTCCGTCGGCGGCGTCCGCGACGAGTCCGAGATCCGCGGCCACCGCCGTACCTACATCGGCTCGATGCCCGGCACGATCATCCGCGCGATCCGCGACGCCGAGTCGTGCAATCCCGTCTTCCTCATAGATGAGATCGACAAGATGGGCGCCGACTTCCGCGGCGACCCTGCGTCCGCGATGCTCGAGGTGCTCGATCCCGAGCAGCACTCGAGCTTTCGCGACCACTACCTCGACCTGCCGTTCGACCTGTCCAAGGTGCTCTTCATCTGCACCGCGAATACGCTCGACACGATTCCGGGGCCTTTGCTCGACCGGATGGACGTGATCCACCTCTCCGGCTACACGTACGAGGAGAAGCTTGGGATCGCCAAGCGCTACCTCGTGCCGAAGCAACTCAAGGCGCACGGCCTCAAGCGATCGCACACCTCAATGCCCGACAAGACGCTTCGCCTCGTGATCGCGGAGTACACGCGCGAGGCCGGCGTCAGGAACCTCGAGCGGGAGATCGCGGCTCTCTGTCGCAAGGCAGCGACGCTGATCGCAAAGGGCCGCAAGGAAAAGATCAAGGTGGACGAGGCGCTCGTGCGGGAGTGGCTCGGCCCCCGGCGCTTCTCGTCCGAGGCGCGGCGGCGCACCGCGGACGCCGGTGTCGCGACGGGTCTGGCCTACACGGCGGTCGGAGGTGACGTGCTCTTCATCGAGGCGACCGGGTATCCCGGACGGGGTCGGCTGAAGATCACGGGCCAGCTCGGTGAGGTGATGCAGGAGTCGGCGCAAGCGGCACTCTCCTGGGTTCGGTCGCACACCGGCGAGCTCGGCGTCGCCCCGGAGTGGTTCACCGAGCACGACATTCACATTCACGTTCCCGCCGGCGCGGTGCCAAAAGACGGTCCATCGGCGGGCGTGACGATGGCGACCGCAATCGCCTCGCTCGTCCGGGGAGTGCCGGTGGCGGAGGATGTCGGCATGACCGGCGAGATCACTCTCACCGGGCAGGTGCTGCCGATCGGAGGCGTCCGCGAGAAGGTGCTCGCCGCACAGCGAGCCGGCCTGAAGCGGGTGATCCTCCCGCGGGAGAACGAGCACGACTTGGACGACCTGCCGGCCGAGACCAAGCAGGAGCTCGACTTCGTGCTCGTCGACGGGATCGAGGAGGTTCTCGGCCACGCACTCTCGGCGACCGCCCACACGCGCCGCCCGCGCCGGGCGTCCCTGGAGCGCCAAGCAGCCGCGCCCCACCAGTGACGCCGCTGTTTGCGGGGACGACTCTGCGGCAACACTGATTCGGCCGACTAAACAGAGACCGAAAGGACGGGCCGAATGGCCAAGACGAAGGAGAGGCTCTACGACAAGGCCGACACGATGCGGCCATACGTGGACCGCGCGCTGCACGACGACGACCTGCACGACAACCTCAAAGAGGCGTTCAGCGCCGCGCGAGACGTGTACGCCGAGCTGCTCGGTGGACGCAACCTGACCTCCACCGCAGTGCGGGCGGCGACCGACAAGGACATTCAAGACAACCTGAAGAAGGCCGTCGACGAGCTCCGCACCGCG
>Ga0136617_10003056_pt1 | contig 14924 bp, 13 predicted proteins | sample AntDrymUQ3222106_2_FD_129672 | JGI IMG/M metagenome (GOLD analysis project Ga0136617, IMG submission 129672) | Polar desert sand microbial communities from Dry Valleys, Antarctica - metaG UQ322 (21.06) | ecosystem: Environmental > Terrestrial > Soil > Desert | place: Antarctica: Dry Valley... | reverse complement strand
GTCGACTCGATCAAGCGCTCCGCGCAGGCGCCGGTCTCGCTGGAGAAGCCGGTCGGCGACGAGGAGGAGTCCGAGTTCGGCCAGTTCATCGCCGACGAGCGCGCCGAGTCGCCGTACGAGCGGGCGGCCGAGATCCTCACCAAGGAGGCGCTGCGCGAGGCGCTGGAGAACCTCTCCTACCGGGAGCGTCGCGTGCTGGAGCTGCGCTACGGGCTGGGCGGCGAGCACCCGCGCACGCTCGATGAGGTCGGGCGCACCTTCAACGTGACGCGTGAGCGCATCCGCCAGATCGAGAACCAGTCGCTCAAGAAGCTCCAGAGCCTCGCCGAGGCGCAGAAGCTGAGAGACGTGGCCTAGCGCGAAGCGCTCGGTCGGCCGGAACGCGGCTCGGTTTGAGCAGCGATCGTGCCGAGTCCTCGCGGCTCCGGGAGGGGCCGCGCGAGCGCGTGTCGCGCCGTCGCCGCGTGCTCGGCGCTCCGGCGATCCTGCTGCACCGGCTCGCGCTCGCCGCCGTGCGCCGGCTTCCGCCGCCGGCGCCACGGCCGTCGACCGGACGGCCGCCCGCGGTGCGCATGGTGCTCACGAACGCACACGCGATGGGCGGAACCGTCCGCGCGACCCTCAACCTCGCCGGCCGGCTCGCCGAGCACCGCGAGGTGGAGCTGATCGCCGTCCGCCGGCGCGCGAACCGCCGGCCGTTCTTCGCGTTCCCGCCCGCCGTGACCGTCACCACGCTCGACGATCGCGGCAAGGCACGCCGCGGAGCCGCCGAGCGCGCGCTCACCAGGGTCCCGAGCCTGCTCGTGCATCCAGAGGACTACGCCTATCCGGCGGCGAGCCTCTGGAGCGACCTCCAGCTCGTGCGGCGGCTCCGGTCGGCCGGCGGCGAGGTCGTCATCGCCACGCGGCCGGCCTGGGCGCTCGTCGCCGCGGCCGTCGCGCCGGCCGACGCCGTGACGATCGTCCAGGAGCACATGAACCTGCACGCGCACCGGCCCGCGCTCGCCCGCGCCATGCAGCGCCACTACGGCGACCTCGACGCACTCGCCGTCCTCACGGACGGAGATCGCGACGAATACGGTCGCCGGCTGTCGCGCCCCCCGCGCCGCGTCGTGCGCATCCCCGACGCGGTGGCGCCCCCGGGCGTCGGCCCCGCACGCCTGGACGCGCCGATCGTGGTCGCCGCCGGACGGCTGACCTCCCAGAAGGGGTTCGACCTGCTGATCCGGGCGTTCGCGCCGGTCGCGCGCCGGCATCCGGGCTGGCAGCTGCGGATCTACGGCGGTGGGCGTGAGCGCGAGGCGCTGCGGCAGCTGATCCTCGCGCACGGCCTCTCCGACGACGTGTTCCTCATGGGCCCGACGAACCAGCTGGCGCAGGCGCTGTCCGAGGCCAGCATCTTCGCCCTGTCCTCGCGCTTCGAGGGCTTCGGCATGGTCGTCGTCGAGGCGATGGGCTGCGGGCTGCCCGTGGTCAGCTTCGACTGTCCGCGCGGCCCGGCGGAGATCATCACCCCCGGGCGCGACGGGATCCTCGTCCCGCCGGAGGACGAGGCCGGGATGGCGGAGGGCATCGGGGCCCTCATCCGCGATCCCGAGCGCCGGAAGGCGTACGGCGCGGCGGCGCGTGCGACCGCCCGGCGCTACGAGCCGCACGTGGTCGCCGCCGAATGGGAGCGGCTGCTCGACGCACTGCGAGCGCCGCCTTGAGCGTGGCGCCCTGAGCATCGTCAACTCGTCGAGGTCGGTTCAGGTGTCAGCGGGGCGGGCCGATCATCCTCCTCGATGCCCTTCGATCTCGACCACGCCCTCCGCTACCTCATCGCGGCGGAAGGCTCCGACCTCCATCTCAAGGTTCCCGCTCACCCGCTCGTGCGCCTGCACGGCAAGCTCGAGCCGATCGCCGGCTCCGAGCCGCTGATCCCGCAGGACACCGAGCGCGTGCTGCTCGAGATGCTGCGCGACCCGAACAAGCTGGCCGAGTTCGAGGCCGAGCACGAGGTCGACTTCTCCTACTCGCTGCAGGGGCTCGCGCGCTTCCGCGTCAACGCCTTCCGCCAGAAGGGCTTCGTCTCGCTGGTGCTGCGCGCCATCCCAGTGGACATCAAGTCGATCGACGAGCTGTCGCTGCCGCCGGCGATCCGCTCGCTGGCCGAGGAGGAGCGCGGGATCATCCTGCTCACCGGCACCACCGGCTCGGGCAAGTCGACCACGCTGGCGGCCATGATCGACCACATGAACCGGACGATGCACAAGCACATCGTCACGATCGAGGACCCGATCGAGTTCCTGCACCCGGACCGCAACTCGATCGTCAACCAGCGCGAGGTCGGTCAGGACACCGCCTCCTTCAAGCGCGCGCTGCGCCGCGTGCTGCGCCAGGACCCGGATGTGATCCTGGTCGGTGAGATGCGCGACGAGGAGACGGTCCAGACCGCCTTGAGCGCGGCGGAGACCGGCCACCTGGTGCTCTCCACGCTGCACACGGTCGACGCGTCGGAGTCGATCAACCGGATCATCGACTTCTTCCCGCCCCACCAGCAGTCCCAGGCGCGGGCGATGATCGCCGGCACGTTGAAGGGGATCGTCTCCCAGCGGCTGGTGCGCACGGCGGACGGCAACGGCCGCGTGGCCACCGCCGAGATCCTCGTCATGACCGGCCGCGTGCACGACATGATCCTCGACCCGAAGCTCACGGGCATGCTGCCCGAGGTGATCGCCGAGGGCGGCTACTACGGCATGCAGACCTTCGACCAGCACCTGCTCAAGCACCTCAGCGCCGGGCGGATCACCATGGAGGAGGCCATGAAGGTCGCCTCCTCCCCGCACGACTTCAAGCTGATGGTGTCCGCGGCCGGCAAGCCGCGCGGCGAGGGCCAGAGCATGGGCCCGGGCGCGCCCTACAAGGACCCGCGCGCCTCCGAGCTGCTCGGCGTCGCCGACGTCGTGCCGAGCGGCCCGTCGGCGCCGGCCCCGGCGCCCGCCCCCGCGGCGGCGGTGCCCGCAGCGTCCGCGCCGCCGCCCGGCTTCTAGCCGCCGGCCGCTGCGCGGGCGGCGGAGAGCGCGTCCGCGGCCGCGGCGGCGAGCAGCGAGCCGTCGGCGCCCGCCGAGAGCAGGTCGAACCCCGCGGCGGCCCAGCGCGCGACGGCGTCGGCGCCGCTGCAGTAGATCCCGGTCACCGCGCCGCGCTCGCCGGCCGCCTCGAGCACGCCCTCGATGCGCTCGCGCACGGCCGGCGCGGGATCGGGCGTGCGCGGCTCGCCGAGCGAGAGGGCCAGGTCGTTCGGGCCGATGAAGATCCCGTCCACGCCGGGCACCGCGAGGATCTCGGGCGCGGCGTCGCACGCCGCGGCGGTCTCGACCATCACCAGCAGCAGCACGTCGGCGTCGGCGCTCGCCGGCGCGAAGCCGGGCGTGCGCAGCTGGGCGCGCACTGGGCCCCAGCTGCGCGCGCCGGCCGGCGGGTAGCGCGCGGCGGCGACCGCGCGCCGGGCGGCGTCGGCGTCATCGACCATCGGGACGATCGCGCCGTCCGCACCGGCGTCCAGGGCGAAGGAGATCGCCGCCGTCTCGTTCCACGCCACGCGCACGAGCGCCCGCGCGCCGCCGGCGTCGACCGCCTGCAGCGACGGCACCAGCGCAGAAGCCGGGTAGGCGCCGTGCTGCTGGTCCAGGCAGACCCAGGCGAAGCCCGTGGCGGCCATCAGCTCGGGCGCCAGCGGCCCGCCGAGCGTGGACCAGCCGCCCAGCAGCGGGCGTTCGGTGCGCCACCAGGGCACGGGCGGCGGCGGGGCGGCGTCGGCCATCGGCGCGCGAGAATACTGTCCTTCCACATCCCCCACCGAGAGAGGACGCTTCCCCGTGCAGACCACGCTGGCCCAGTTCAACGAGACCACGTCGCAGGATGCCTTCGCGCTGCAGAACTCCAAGCTGCTCAAGGTGCGCCTGTCGGCGTCGGGCGTGATCCACGCCAAGGCCGGCTCGATGGTGGCCTACCAGGGGCAGGTCTCCTTCGAGCACGCCGGCTCGGGCGGTCTCGGGCGGATGCTCAAGAAGGCGGTGTCGGGGGAGGGCACGACGCTGATGAAGATGGGCGGGGAAGGGGAGGTGTTCCTCGCAGACCAGGCCCAGAACATCCACCTGATCTACCTGGAGAACGACTTCATCACCGTCAACGGGCCGAACCTGCTGGCCTTCGACGCCGACATCGACTGGGACATCAAGCGGGTGCAGGGCGGCGTGTCGGGTGCCATGGCCGGCGGGCTGTTCAACATGGAGCTGCGCGGGACGGGCTGGGTGGCGATCCTCTCCGACGGCCCGCCGGTGCTGCTCAAGGTCGCGCAGGCGCCGACCTTCGCCGACGCGCAGGCCGCCATCACCTGGTCCTCGGGGGTCTCGACCTCGATCAAGACCGACTTCAAGATGAAGGACCTCGTGGGGCGCAGCTCCGGCGAGGCGGTGCAGATGGCCTTCTCCGGCCAGGGCTGGGTGCTGGTGCAGCCCTCCGAGGGCCAGCCGTTCGGGGACGCGTCCTCCGGCAGCGGCGGCGGACTGGGGAACATCCTGAACAGCTAGCCGTCTGCCGGGCGCGGGGTGAACGTCGACTGCGGCTGGGTGGGGAAGCGGGCGGATCGCGTCGACTTCGGCGTTCGACGTCGTGCGCCCCGGCCGAACTCGCTCCCTTACCCAGCCGCAGTTGACGTTCACCGGCGCCGGCGGACGGCCGACTCAGACGTGGACGACGTCCTCGTCGGCGTCGTCCACCGTCGTCGCGCAGGCCGGGCACCACCAGCGTGCCTCCAGCGCCGTCCCGCACACCGGGTGGCGCAGGGGCTCGGCCTGTCCGGCCGTGCGGGCGCCCCAGTCGGCCAGCAGCCGCAGCGCGCCGGCCAGCTCGCGCCCGTTCTCGGTCAGCTCGTAGACGAAGCGGGGCGGGCGCTCGGAGTAGGCGCGCGCGACGATCAGGGCCTGCTCGGACAGGAGCTTGAGGCGAGCGCTGAGCACGTTCGGCGCGATCCCGTCGAGCTCGTCGGACAGCTCGTTGAAGCGCTTGGGCCCTTCCAGCAGCGCGGCCACCGCGAGCAGGGTCCAGCGGTCGCCGACGCGGGCGAGCGCGTCAGCCAGCGGCGACTGCGGCGGGCTCGTGCGGGCCATGCGGATGAGGCTACCCCGGCGCAGCGCACGGCCGCGGTCCCCGCTTGCTACGGTGTGACTTGCAATCTGCAAGTGACTGAGGGAGCCGGGAGAATGAACGGGGTGCTGGCGGAGATCGAGGCGGCGGTGGCGACGGTGGCCGAGCGGGTCGGGCCGGCGGTCATCGGCCTGGGCCGCGGCTGGGGCCGCGGGTCGGGCGTCGTCGTGGCCGAGGGGCAGGTGCTGTGCCTGGCCCACTCGCTGCGCGGCGAGGAGGTCGCCGTGCGCCGTACGGACGGCGAGATCGCCGTCGGCCGCGTGGCCGGCACCGATCCCGACTCCGACGTCGCGGTGGTGAGCGCCGACACCGGCGCGGCGGCGCCGGTCGCGTGGGAACCCGAGCGCGTCGCCGACCTGCGCCCGGGGCGCGCGGTGTTCGCCCTCGCCGACCCGGGCGGCCGTGGCCTGCGAACGAGCGTCGGCTTCGTCACCGCCACCGGGCGCTCGTTCCGCGGGCCGGGTGGGCGCCGCATCCCGGGCTCGGTGGAGCACGGCGCGCCGCTGCCGCGCGGCGCGGCGGGCGGCCCACTGGTCGATGCCGATGGCTTCCTTCTCGGCCTCAACGCGGTGCGCATGGAGGGCGGGCTGATCCTTGCCCTCCCGGCCGACGCCGCGCTGCGCGAACGCGTCGACGCGCTGGCCCGTGGCGAGGCCCCGGTGCGGCCGCGGCTCGGCGTCGCCCTGGCGCCGCCGCGCGCGGCCCGGCGCCTGCGCGAGGCGGTCGGGCTGCCCGCACGCGACGGGCTGCTCGTGCGCGGCGTGGAGGAGGAGAGCCCGGCCGCCGCGGCGGGGCTGGAGCCGGGCGACCTGATCGTCACCGCGGCGGGCGCACCCGCCGACGGGGTCGACTCGCTGCTCGACGCGCTCGCCGCCGGCGCCGGCGGCCTCGAGCTCGGAGTGCTCCGCGGCACCGAGGAGCGGACGGTGACCGTTCACTTCAGTTAGTGAAGCCTTGCGGTAGAATGGGACAGGTCATGCCGAACAGCGACTGTCCCGTCTGCCGTACCGCGGACATCGTCTGCGGCAAGTGGACGATGCTGGTGATCCGCGACCTGGCCGAGGGACGCTCGCGCTTCTGCGAGCTCGAGCGCTCGCTCGCCGGCATCTCCCCGCGCACCCTCTCGCTGCGCCTGCGGGCGCTCGAGGAGGAGGGGATCGTCGCGCGCGAGACGTTCCTGGAGGTCCCGCCGCGCGTCGAGTACGCGCTCACCGAGAAGGGCCGCGCGCTGGTGCCGATCGTCGAGTCGATGCGGGCCTACGGCACCGAGTGGCTGGGCGCGGACGGCACGTGCGCCGAGGCGCCCGAGCCGCGCGTCCTCGCCACCGCCTGAGTCGGGCTTAGCAGACGGGTCGGACTGCAAGCCTGCATGCGCGCGGCAGGAGCCCTCGCGAACGGGGCGAAGTCGCGCCGCATGCACAACCGCGCGCTGCACGACACCCTCGCCTCCTTCGTGGAGGAGGCCGCCTGGCAGCTGGCCGAGGAGGTCTCCGGCGGCGCCGAGATCCCGTTCGAGCTGATCGAGCAGGGCCGCGCCACGGCGCCGCTCTACTGCTACCGCCCGCTGACCCAGCGCTTCCTGGCCGAGCGGGCCGGCGCGCTCGCCCGCCTCGGCGCCTACGTGGCCGCCGTCCAGGGGCTCGAGACCCTGCCCGACCTGGCCGGCTACCTGCAAACCCGTGGCCGGCGGCCGCCCGGCGCCGACCAGCGCGGGCTGGCCGACGCGGCGCTGCAGGCCTTCCTGACCTCGATCTGGAGCGAGGCGACCGACTTCGCCTTCGACGCCGCACGCTTCGACGCCGCCTACGCCGAGCTGGAGGCCGCCGCGTACGCCGGCTGTGCGCTCTCGGTGGTGGTCACCCCGGTCGACGGGCTGGTGATCGAGTCCGACGAGGTGCCGCTCGGCGAGGGTCTGGCGCTGGTGCGCGGATCGCTGCTGGCCGACCCGCCGCCCGAGCTGCGCGGCGACGAGTACGCCACCGTGGCGGTGCTCGCGCTCGAGGCCGAGCGAAGCGGCGAGGCGTCAGCCGGTGGCGAGGTCTCCGGCCGAGACGGGAAGGCCTCCGGCCGAGGCAGGGCTGGCGAGGCCTCCAGGGAAGGCTCCGGACTGGAGCAGGCCGGCCGCCGCCTGCGCCGCTTGCAGACGGCGCTGCGGCTGTGGGACAACTGCGAGCCGGCGCTCGGGCCGACCGCGTGGGCGCGCACCGACGGCGCGCCGTGGATGGCGATCCCGCTCGCCGGCGGCCTGCGCCGCGGCCACGGCGACTGCCTGCTCGCCCCCGAGGAGGAGGACCCGCTGCGCGCCTTCTGCGCGCTGGTCGCGCGCCGCACCCCGCGCTCGGGCGAGTTGGCCTGGGCCCTGCGCCGCTTCGAGCTGGGCTGCGAGCGCGGCGCGGCGACCGAGGCGCTGACCGACTGGCTGCTGTCCGCCCGGGCGCTGCTGGCCGAGCCCGACGCCGTGGGCTACGAGCGCATGTGCGAGCGGCTGGCCGCGATCTGCGCGGTGCCGGGCGAGCGCGACGCGCTGGTCGAGCGGCTGCGCCGTGCGATCGCCATGGAGCGCGCCGTGGTGGCCGGCCTCGTGCGCGCCGAGCCCGCGGTCGAGGAGCTGGTCGCCGCGCTCGGCGGCTGCCTGCGCGCGATCCTGCGCGACGTGCTCTGCGGCCACCTGGAGCCCGAGCTGCGCACGGTCGCCGACGCGCTGCTGGCCGACGTGGCGCCCGCCGGCCCTGCCTGACCCCTTGCCCGCTGGAATACCCCGGGCGCTCGCGCGTCCCCAGAAGCGACGGTCGTGCTTCGCTGGAGCGTGCAGATGGAAGACGGGACGGAGGCCGGCGCCCTTGGGCGGGCCCGGGTCATGGTGGCCGACGGACAGCGCGTGTTCTCCCGCGGCCTGCGCGCTCTGATCGACGACGCCGCCGGGCTCGAGCCGGCGGGCGAGGCAGCCGACGTGGAGCACGCCGTCGCCGCCGTCGCGCGCAGCCGGCCGGCGCTGCTGGTGGTCGACGCGGGCCTGCCGGGCGGCGGTGGGGCTGAAGCCGTGCGCCGCGCCCGCGCGGAGGCGCCCGGCCTGGCCGTGCTGGCGCTGGCCTGGGAGCACGACGCCGCCGTGGATGCCGCGCTGGCGGCGGGTGCGAGCGGATGGCTGTCACGCGGTGCCGCTCCCGCCGAGCTCCTCGAAGCGATCGCGGCCGCCGCCCACGGCGTCGTGACGCCGGGCCGCTAGGCCCACTAGGCCTCCTCCCACAGGTGCGCGCGCACGTGAGCGAGGCCCTCGACGTCGTGGACGTCGTCCTGGCGCTCCGGCACCACCAGCAGCGGCGGGTCGCCGAGCACGGCGCGCAGGTGGGCGACGTTGGCCGCGTCGCGCGCGGCCAGCGCCACCAGCTCCGCGGCCGAGGTGGCGACGCGCCCGGCCAGCCCGCCGAGCGCCGCGCTGAGCTCGCCGGCGCACCTGCCTCGGCCGGAGGCCTCGTCACCGCTTCGCTCGAGCTCGGGCGCGACGTGCATCCGGTTGACCACGAGCCCGCCGAACGGCATCCCCGCCTCGCGCAGCTTGCGGTGGAAGAAGATCGCCTCCTCCACCGGGTCGTGGCGCGGCGAGGTGACGATCAGGAACGTCGTGCCGGGGTCCGACAGCAGCGCGGCCACGCGGTCGGCGCGCGTCACGAAGTCGCCGATCATCCCGCTCAGCGCGCGGAAGAACACCGACAGGTCCTCCAGCAGGTCGACCCCGGTGACCCTGCGCAGCACCCCGAAGGCCACACCGGTGCCACGGCCCAGCAGCCGTCCGCCGAAGCCGGCCGGGCGCAGGAAGACCTTGAGCGCGCGGCCCTGGAAGAAGCCGGTCAGGCGCTCGGGCGCGTCGAGGAAGTCCAGCGCGTTGCGCGACGGCGGCGTGTCGAGCACGATCAGGTCGAAGTCGCCCTCCGCGTGCAGCTCGTAGAGCTTGGCGATGGCGCTGAACTCCTGGGAGCCGGCGACCGCCTGTGAGAGCTGCGCGTAGATCCGGTTGGAGAGCACCTCGTCGCGGGTGCGCGCGTCGGGCGCCAGGCGCTCGATCAGCTCGTCGAACGTGCGCTTGGGGTCGAGCATCAGCGCCCACAGCTCGCCCTCCAGCACCACGCCATGCGCCGCGAAGCGCTCGGGCGCGATGCGGCGCGGCTCGTTGCCCAGCTCCTCCAGGCCCAGCGCCTCGGCCAGCCGCCGCGCCGGGTCGATCGTCACCACCGCCACCTTGGCGCCGCCCGCCGCGGCGCCCATGGCCAGCGCGGCGGCCATCGTCGTCTTGCCGACCCCGCCCGCGCCGGCGCACACCACGATGCGGCGGCCCGCGAGGAGCTCTGCGACCGAGGTCAGATCAGTCCCTCGCGCACGGCGTGCGCGACGGCCTGCGAGCGGCTGCGGGCATTCAGCTTGGTCACGACGTCATGGAGCACGTTCTTCACGGTGCGCTCGGAATAGCACAGCCGCTCGGCCACCTCGCGGGTCGGGTGCCCGGCGGCGATCAGGGAGAGGACCTGCTGCTCGCGGTCGCTGAGGCGCGCGGCGACCGGCTTGCCGTCCCCGTCCGGGGCCAGGCCGTCGAGCAGGTCGCGCAGCAGCTCGGGCGTGACCACCCCGGTGCCGTTGGCCGCGGCGCGCACGGCCGCGGCGAGCGTCTCGGTGGTCAGCGTGTCCTTGCGCAGCACACCGACCGCGCCGGCCTGCAGCGCGGCCAGCACGGCGTCCTCGGTGCAGTGCGAGCTGCACACGACGACCCGCGTGCCCTGCTCGGCGACGGCACCGACGAACTCCGCGCCACCGGGCGCGATGTGATCGACCAGGACGAGGTCGGCGTCCGACAGCGCGGGGTCCTCCCACGCCTGACGGACCGTGTCGGCCTGCCCGACGGCCTCCACCTCGGGCAGGCCGTCGAGGCACACGGCGAGGCCCCGCCGGAAGATGGCGTGGGGGTCGACGACGAAGAGCTTCACCTCATCTCAGCGCCTCTCGCGCTCGTCTCCGGTAGAGGATTTGCCCGGCGTCCGGGCTGCCGCCATACTAAGCGCGAACGCCTCCTGAAGGAAAGAGCCGTGTGAAGACCGTCGGGCGCTACGAGATCCTGCGGGAGGTGGGACGCGGCGGCATGGCCGTCGTCTATCTCGCGCGCCAGACCGACCTCGACCGCTTCGTGGCGCTCAAGGAGCTGGCGGCGTTCCACGCCTCCGATCCGGCCTTCGCGCAGCGCTTCCTGCGCGAGTCGCGCGTGGCCGGCTCGCTCAGCCATCCCAACGTGGTCACCGTGCACGACTACTTCGAGCACGAGGGCACGCCGTACATCGCGATGGAGTACGTCGAGCGTGGGTCGCTGCGTCCGTACGTGGGGTCGCTCTCGCCGGCTCAGACCGCGGGGGTGCTCGAGGGGCTGCTGGCCGGCCTAGCCCACGCCGAGCAGCACGCGATCGTCCACCGCGACCTCAAGCCCGAGAACCTGATGGTCACCGCCGACGGGCGCGTGAAGATCGCCGACTTCGGCATCGCCAAGGCGACCAACCAGATGCAGACGGGCGCCTTCCTCACCGCCACCGGCACGACGGTCGGCACCCCGACCTACATGGCGCCCGAGCAGGCGATGGCGCGCGACATCGGCCCGTGGACCGATCTCTACTCGGTCGGCTGCATGGCCTTCGAGCTGCTCACCGGCTCGGTGCCGTTCGCGGGCTCGGAGGCCCCGATGGCAATTCTCCTGCGCCACGTGAACGAGCCGATCCCGGCCGTCACGACGGTCGACGCGTCGGTCGACCCCGATCTGTCGGACTGGGTCGAGCGGCTGCTGGTCAAGGAGCCCGAGGCGCGCATCCGCTCGGCCGCGGACGCCTGGGACGACTTGGAGGAGATCGTCATCGGGCTGCTCGGACCGCGCTGGCGGCGCGCCGCGCGCCTGACCGAGCAGGCCGGGCACGTGGAGACGCCCAAGCCGCTCACGCCCGCGCCGTTCGAGGGCACGAGCGCCGGCGAGCCCGCGTCCGACGAGTTCGAGAGCTTCGCGTGGAGCCGTCCGGCGGAGGCGCCGCCCGCGCCGCCGGTGGCCGAGCCGACGTCGCCGCCGGTCGAGTCGGCGCCGCCGCCGGTCGAGGCGCCGGTCGCCGAGCCGACGTCGCCGCCGGTCGAGTCGGCGCCGCCGCCGGTCGAGGCGCCGTTGCCGACCCCCGAGCCGCCTGCCGTCGAGCCGACGCCGGTCTCGGGAAAGGCCGAGCCGGTCGCCTCGGGGTTCGAGACGTACGCCCCGGCGCCGCCGCCGCGCCCGCCGGTCGAGACGCCGCCCGAGGTCCAGGCGCCGCCCCCGGTGGCGCCGGAGCCCGAAGCGGCCCCACCGCCGCCCCCCGCTGCCGAGCCGGAACCGCCACCGCCCCCGCCCCCGCCACCTCCTCCGGCGACGCCGGAGGCGGCTCCGGAGCCGGCGGCGCCCCCAGTGGCCGAGCCGGCCCCGCCGGCGCCGGCGGCTGCGCCGGCGCTCGGCGAGACGGTGATGCCGCGGGCGCTCAAGCCGAAGCCGACGACGGAGCCGGACGTCGACGGGTCGCCGCGGCGCAGTCGCGCGCCGGTCGTCGTCGGTGTGCTCGCCGTGGCGCTGGCCGTCGCCGCCGGGCTGGCGCTGGGCGGGTCCGGCGGCGAGGAGGAGGCCGGGCCCGCGCGCAGCAGCCTCCCGGTCGAGGCCGCCTCCAGCGGCGCCGCGGACCTCATGGTGCCCGCCGACTTCGCCGCTGTGGACCCGCCGCCGTCCGTGCCCGGGCTCGAGCTGGCCGACGCGGCCGGGTACGCGCCCGGCGGGCGCGACGGCGGGCGCGCGGTCACGTTCGGCATGGCCCAGGCCGCCGACGTGACGCTGCTGCCCGACCCGTTCCGCGCCGCGCTCGGGCTCGACGGTGGGCAGGTGCCGGAACGCACGGCGGTGAAGCTCGGGCCCGACGAGCTGCAGGCCTTCCGCTATACCGGACTGCAGGCCGCCGACGAGGAGCGGCGGGTCACCGTCTACGCCGCGCCGACGTCGGCCGGCGTCCTCACCGTCGCCTGCCTGGCGCCCGCGGGCGACTCCGGCTTCGGCGGCGAGTGCGAGGAGATCGCCGACACGCTGCGGCTCACGTCGGGCACGCCGTTCCCGGTCGGACCGGACCCGGCCTACGCGAAGACCGTCGGGCAGGCGTTCTCCACGCTGAACAAGCGAGAGGCGGCCGGTCGCCGCGCCCTGGAGGCGCGCGGCGCGACCTTCCGCCGCCAGGCCGCCGCCGCGCGCTCGATCGCCTCGGCTTACGCGTCCGCCGCGTCGGCGCTCGGGAAGGCGAGCACGAGCCCGGCCGACAAGCGCCTGAACGCGACGCTGGTCGCGCGCCTGGAGGCAGCCGGCGGGGCGTGGCAGCGCGCGGCGAGGGCGGCGGCGAGACGCGACCGCGGCGACTTCAATCGCGCCGAGCGACCGATCGCGCGCACCCGGCAAGCGCTCGCGCAGGCCGTGACCAGCCTCGAGACGGCCGGCTACGCGCTGGCGGAGTAGGCGCCTGCCGGGCATTGGCCGGCGGTGGGGACGACGTTCAACCGGCTGGCGGAGTAGGCGCCTCCGGGGCACGGCCGGCGGTTGTGGGAAGACGTTCAAAGCGGCCGGCGGAGGCGCCTCGGGGGAATAAGCCGGCCGCGGGGGACGAGGTTCATCCCGAGGGCGGCGTGACCGCGGCCCGGCGCTCCGCGATGATGCCGGAGCGGGGCCGGTCGGCGGCGCCGCCGGGAATCGATTGACAGCGCGCGCGGCGCGCGGGAGAGTGGGCCATGCGACCTCGGCAGCTGGGCATCATCGCGGTGGCGGCGCTCGCCGCCTTCGCCGCCGCGTTCGGGGTCGCGAGGGCGGGCGGCGGCGAGGAGCCCGCGGCCTCGTCGGCGGCGCCCAAGCCGGCGGAGGAGATCGCGCCGGGCGCGGTCGAGGTGTCGGCCCGGGTCACCGGCTCGGAGGGGCTGCCCGCGCTGCGCGTGCCCAAGCCCAAGCCCAAGGCGACGCCCACGCCGGACTCCGGCTCCTCGACGCCGAGCGGGCCCGATCCGACCCCGGCTCCGTCCTCGCCCGATCCGCCGGCGCCCAGCCCGCCCTCGCCCGACCCGCCGCCGCCCCCGCCCGATCCGCCACCCCCGCCGGACACGGGTGGCGGGGAGGATCCGATCACCGGCGGTGGCGAGGGCTGAGCCGCGGCGGCTGCGGCGGCTCAGCGCAGCAGCGCGCGGGCCTTCTCCAGCTGCAGCTGGTAGCGGCCGCGGTACTGCTCGGCGGGGCGCTCGACGTCGGCGATCCACTCGCCGAACTGGCCGGGGTCGGTGACCGACTGCCCGCGTGAGACGCGCTGCGCCTTGACCGCGAGCGCGTGGTCGATGAACCACTTCGCCTGCAGGCCGGGGTTCTCCGGGTAGCCGGCGTACTCGCCCTGGTTCCAGATTCCCGTGCGCATCTGGAAGAAGCCGACCGAGTCGCGGTCGCCGAAGTTGAGGTTCTTGACGCCGGACTCGACCAGCGCGGCCATGACGGGCAGCTCGGGCGGGAGGCCCGCCTCCTCGGCCTGCTTGGCGAGCCACTTCGCCAGCGCGGCCTGGCCGGCGTCGTCGCCGGGATAGTCGGCGGGCACGTTCGCGAGGTCGGCGGCCGCGGGCGCCGCCGCGGCGACGGCGCGTGCCGGGTCGGCGGCCGGCGCTTCCCCGCGCACGTCGGCGGCCGGCTCGGGCGGCTCGGCGCCCAGCGCGGCGAAGAGGCCCGAGTCGGCCGCGGCGCGGCTCGCGCCGCGGGCGCTCGCCGCGGCGCGGTGGTTGGCCGCCTCCTGCGCGTTGATGGCCCGGAAGAGGCCGCTGCCGGGCCGGCGCGCCTCGGCGGCGTCGCGGGCCGCGGCCGCCTGCGCCGCGGCGACCTCCGCCGGCTGGGGCGCGCCCGGCGTCGCGGCGGCGGGGGCGACCGGAGTGGCGGGGGCGACCGGAGTGGCGGGGGCGGCGGGAGCGGCGGGCGTTCCGGGGGCGGCGGGGGCGGCAGGCGTCCCGGGTGCGGCGGCGCCGGTGTCGAACCGGCGCCCGCCGTGGAACTGCGCCTTGTAGTACGACTCGTCCAGGCTCGACACCTTCACGACGTCGCCGGTGCGCGGCGCGTGCAGGAACTTGTCGCCGCCGAGCGACATCCCCACGTGGTGCACGTCGCCGCCGGGGTCGGCGAAGAACACGAGGTCGCCCGGCAGCAGCTCGGAGCGCCGCACCGGGTTGCCGTTGGATGCGTCGATCTGGTCGTAGGTCACGCGCGGGATCTGGACGCCCGCCTGCGCGTAGGCGTACTGCATCAGTCCCGAGCAGTCGAAGCCGGTGGCGGGCGTGGAGCCGCCCCACAGGTACGGGGTGCCCATGTGCTTCTTGGCCTCCTCCAGCGCGGCGAGCGCCTTCGGGCCGGCGCCGCGCGTCATGGCGGGCGGCGCAGCGATGTCGGCCGCGGCCTCGACCGCCTCCCCGCCGGGGACCGGTGGCGCCGCCGCCGCCGCGGCGGCGGCGGGCTCGGCCGGCGCGGCGGCTGGGTTGGGTGTGGCGGGGCGGGCGAAGATGCCGGAGTCGGTGTTGCCGGCGTTGGCGGCGGCGGCTTTGGCGGGAGTGGCGGCGGCGAACAGTCCCGATTCGTGTGCTGGGGGCGCCGCTGCTGCCGCTGGTGCGCCGGGTGTGGCGGGCAGCGCGCCGGCGGCGGCGGC
>Ga0136617_10003055_pt1 | contig 14926 bp, 10 predicted proteins | sample AntDrymUQ3222106_2_FD_129672 | JGI IMG/M metagenome (GOLD analysis project Ga0136617, IMG submission 129672) | Polar desert sand microbial communities from Dry Valleys, Antarctica - metaG UQ322 (21.06) | ecosystem: Environmental > Terrestrial > Soil > Desert | place: Antarctica: Dry Valley... | reverse complement strand
CTGACTCGTTATCCTTACATAGATACGTCAAACTCAAATTGAATTGGTATTATACGCTCTACAATGTGATTTTTGAACGAGTCACCCGCTAGGTTTTAATTTATACGGTTATGAGGTTGGTGATCAGATATGTGTTTAATAAATAGACAAATCAGGATTTGGACTTTAGGCAAAACGCTTTTGATGTTGATGCTTTGGTTGCCGTTGGTGGTGACAGGTTTAGGGCAAGATACTCGCGGAGTAGGAGTCCGAACTACAACCGAAAAACGGCTCGCACTTGTGATAGGAAATGCAGATTATCAAAGCACTACTAAATTGACTAATCCCTCTAATGATGCAACCGATATGGCGGCTACTTTGAAAACGCTTGGCTTTGAAGTTCTGTCGGGGACGAATCAATCCAAACGCGAAATGGAAGCCTTAATCAGGCAATTTGGCGAGAAGTTGGCAAAACAAGGTGGAGTCGGGCTTTTCTTTTACGCCGGACACGGGATTCAATATCGGGGCGGTAATTATCTGGTTCCGGTCGAAGCCAATATTCCCGCCGAAGACGAAATCGAATATGCCTCGATCAACTTAGGCTTTCTACTCAACAAAATGGAAGCGGCGCAGAATAATCTGAATATCGTTATTTTGGATGCCTGCCGGAATAATCCGTTTGCTCGCAGTTGGCGCAATTACCGAGACATCGGCGACAACATCGGTCTGGCAAAAGTAACCCCGCCGACAGGGACGATTATGCTCTATGCAACTCAACCGGGTAATGTTGCTTCGGATGGAAGCGGACGAAACGGACTTTTTACCGAATCCCTGCTCCAGCAAATCAAAAAGCCGAATGTCGAGTTTGATGCAATGGTCAAGGCTCTGGCGCGGGACGTTTCCGAAAAATCAGGCAAGAAGCAATTGCCGTGGAAGGAAGGCATCGTGCTGGGCGATTTCTATTTTGCGGGAGCGCAAACGGTGGAAATTGACCGCAATGCGGCAGAGAGAGAAGCGTGGAATCAAATCAAAGACAGTACTAACCGCAGTGATTTTGTGCTGTTCATCGAAAGTTTTCCAAATGGAATTTATGCGGGACAGGCAAAAGCAAAGTGGCAACAGGTTTGGTGGAATTCAATCAAAAACAGTTCGCGGAGTACGGATTTCAATGATTTTTTGAAGCAGTTTCCGACGGGACAATATGCGGAGGCGGCAAAGTTTGCACTCAAACGTCTTGAATCAGGAACTACTACTGTTTCATCTCCAATTAATCCAACTAATTCGAGCGGAGTAAAAGCGGGAACGCTAATCAGTAATAAGTTAGGGATGAAGTTTGCTTATATTCCGCCGGGATCTTTTCAGATGGGCGAAAGTGGCGATATTCACACGGTCACAATCAGTCAAGGGTTTTATCTGGGAAGCACGGAAGTGACGCAAACACAGTGGGTTTCGGTAATGTTTAATAATCCGAGCTCTTTCAATAATTGCGATAATTGTCCGGTTGAAAATGTCAGTTGGGAAGATGTGCAGGCTTTTATTAAAAAATTGAATGACAGAGGTGATGGAAAATATCGCCTGCCAACCGAAGCAGAGTGGGAGTATGCGGCACGGGCGGGTTCGACCACGAAATATAGTTTTGGAGATGGCGAGGGGTCGTTGGGTAGTTATGCTTGGTATGATGCAAACTCAGGAAGCAGGACACACGACGTAGCGACGAAACAACCGAATGCTTGGGGGTTATATGATATGCACGGGAACGTCTGGGAATGGGTGCAAGATTGGTATGGCGATTATCCAAATGGAGCAGTAACGAATCCGAGGGGAGCAACAACTGGATCGGATAGAGTGTTTCGCGGTGGCAGTTGGGGGAGCAGTGCAATGATACTGCGTTCGGCGGGACGTAGTGCAGATGCGCCATTGGTTCGTGACCAATTTCTAGGATTTCGGTTGGTCAGGTATTAGTTTTTACTCTTGGAAAGTTCTTATTGAAACAAAATCGCCGCGGTTGAGTAACTTGTCGGTAGTGGTTTTTAGAAATGATTTTGAGTTTTGTCGGAAACAAATTGCCAAATTAAGTCATTACAATTAGGAGTAAGAAAACAATATTGATTTTGGATGATAACTTTTACAATTCACGTTTTTAAATGAAACCGTTTGACACATTTTTTGAAAATTCGCTTTTTGAAAACTATGAAATTCCTAAAAACCCCTACCCAAAAAGAAACGCCGCAAGCACGAAGAATCGAATTGAGAATGTTGATTTTAACGGCAATTCTTTTGCTGTTCGGACTCGTTTTCATCTATCAGGTCAAAACGGATCGTCCGCTTGTGTTTGCGGAGCTTCCGGCAAAAATGAGCCGTGAACAAATCGGCGCGGGCGGGAAAATGATCAAGAAAGTTGCCGAAATCGTTAATCTCAAAGAACTCAAAAATAAGGAAGATTTGTTGCCTTATCTGACGATGTTTGAAAACGAGGCTGACCACAATTTTGCCGCCGATAAACTCATTCAGGAAATCAATAAGAACAGAGATGACATAAAAAATGTCGGATTTTTAGGCTCGAGGCGCGTTACACAAGCGGAAATCAAGCAGACGCAAAATCTCGAATATTTTAAGACCGCACTGGAAAACGCCGTCAATCGCGCCAATGAACGAAAGAGTCAAGAAGTTTCTTTCATAAATCGAATCAGAAATCTTATTAGCCCGCGAGATGAAACCGTGCGAGTTCCGATTTTGGGCGCGTTGGGTTCGCTCAAAAATTCGTTTATCGTCCGCACTCCCGATGAATTTTTAAATTCGCTTCTGATTTGGTCTGTTATCTTTTTCGGCTCGTTTTTCGGATTGCATTTTCTTTGGCGTTTTCGCGGATTCAACGGCGACGGTTTGATTTTGCCGCCGATTTTTTTGCTGTGCGGCATCGGGTTTTTGATGATGATAAGTATACGCGACCCTTTGCGCGATACGCTTTTGTTTGCCGAATTTTCGCTTGGTGTGATGTTTGGTTGTCTTGTCGTTGCGATTATTACTTCGATTGATTTTCAGAGTCTTTATTTTTCATTCTTGCAAAAGTTGCCGAAATTTACCGACAAAATTGTAAATTATGCGCCGATAGTTTTAGCAATATTTCTTTCTTTCGGACTGATTTTGTTCGGTATCACGCCCGGCGCGAGCGATGCCAAAGTTAATCTCAATATCGGTATTGCCGTCATTCAGCCGTCGGAGATTATCAAAATTTTGTTTGCGTTGTTCGTCGCCTCTTATTTCGCCGAGCGTTGGGAATATTTTCGATATCTTGAAAAGAAGTTTTTGCAAATTTCTTTCCCTCGAATAAAAGATATTTTATTGGTTTCGATTTTCGTGGCGGCACTGCTCGGACTGTTTTTCTTACAAAAAGATTTGGGTCCAGCATTGTTGATGGCAGGACTTTTTTTGGTTTTGTTTGCCGTTGTCCGAAAAAGAGTTTTGCTTTCGCTAATTGGTTTTTCGGTCATAGTTTCGGCTTACGTGGTAAATTATTTTTGGCGAATTTCGGCAACGGCGGCTGACCGTCTGGAAATTTGGCGCAACCCTTGGGACACGAAAGTATCGGGCGGCGAACAGATTGTTCATTCGCTTTGGTCATTTGCTTCGGGCGGGCTGACGGGAACGGGATTGGGTTTAGGCGACCCGTATTTTGCACCGGCGCATCACACCGATTTGATTCTGGCATCGGTTGGCGAAGAACTCGGTTTTGTCGGTATTTTGGTTGTTTTTATTATTTACTCATTACTTTTCTATCGCTGTTACGTTGTTGCCAAAAATGCCTTTTCGTCATTTACATATTTTCTCGCGCTCGGTCTTGCCGTTATCAATGCACTCCAATTGCTTTTTATCTCAGCCGGAATTTTGGGTTGGATTCCGCTTTCAGGAGTCGTTACGCCGTTTCTCAGTCAGGGAATGTCTTCGATGATTTGCAATTTTATTTCCTTCGGGATTTTGCTGGCAATTTCATCGGAACAGGGAACTGTGCCGGAGAAACTGATTGCACCGACAAAATACGTTGGTTACGGATTCGCCGTTTTAATCGGTCTTATTTTACTCAAGGCTTTTACCGTGCAGGTTCGGAACAGCGAGGAGATTTTGGTCAAAAGCGTGCTTGCGCCGGTGCGTGATGAAATTATTGCCGGAAATCTGACTAGCGGAATTCGTCGCTACACTTATAATCCGCGCATCAATATTGCCAAAAAAGATTTGCCGTTTGGCACGGTTTATGACCGCAACGGAATTCCTTTGGCAAGCAGTAATTGGGATGAGTTGCTGAAATTTTCCAAAGAATATGAAAGTTTGGGCGTAAAGTTACAGGAAGTTTGCAAAAAAGGCATTCGCTGTTATCCGTTCGGCAATAAAACTTTTCATTTAATCGGCGATGCCAATACCGAAAAAAATTGGGCGGCAAGCAACACGAATTTTATCGAAAAGGATTATCAAACTATTTTGCTCGGTTATAACGATTACGCCGAAAAAGTGCCGATTAAAGTTAAGCAAAGAAAAATCCTTCGCAACGAAGACGGCGAGCCGCTGCTAAATCCCGAAACAAATCAGCCGACCTACGAAGAAAAAGAAGTTGATTTTTTTATCGAGAAAAAGGATTTTAGAGAATTACTGCCGTTGCTGCATCATCGGTATAACCCGATCAATATCTCGGCAAATCTGCTCAAATATAAAAATCGAAATCTGCAAACTTCGATTGATATTCGCCTACAACTGCGTTTGACCGAAATTCTCAAAACCGAACTTGAAGCGCAAAACCTAAAAAAAGGCGCGATTGTCGTTTTAGAGCCAAGCACCGGCGATTTATTAGCAAGCGTCAGTTTGCCGATTCCCGAAGAAACGGAAAACACCGCCAACCGGCAAGACGCGACCGTCGAGCAAAACTCGCTGCTCGACCGCGCCCGCGTCGGAACTTTTCCGCCCGGTTCGACCTTCAAAATCGTTACCGGAATGGCGGCGATGCGAAAAGATGCAAACGCCGTGAACAAGCAGTTTTCTTGTGTCCGTCTGCCCGACGGCAGAGTCGGCAGCACAGTGCGCGGGCGGACAATCAGAGACGACATAACGGACAAAAATCCACACGGAAACGTAAAATTTCGCGGCGGATTGATTGCTTCGTGCAACGCCTATTTTGCCAATCTCGGCAGCGATGTCGCCCAGGCAAACGAGCTTTTCAAAACGTCCGAATTCTTCAACATCGAAGTCGCTAAGCCGAACACCGCGACGGAATTAAACAAATATCTGCCGCAATCGTCGTTCGGACAAGGCGAAATCGTCGCTTCGCCGTTTCAGATTGCAAAAGTTTCCGCCACGGTTGCAAACAACGGGCAGATGTCGGCGGGACGTTGGATAACCGATGAAAACAACCGACGAAACGACGAAACCGTGCAAATCATCACGCCGGAACACTCGCTGATAATTGCCCAAGCAATGCGCGGCGTGATTACGGAAGGAACAGGCGGAAGTCTTTTAAGCAATCCCGTTCAAATCGCCGGAAAAACCGGCACAGCCGAAAACCCGTTCGGCAAATCGCACTCGTGGTTCACGGGCTTTGCGCCGTATAATAACCCGAATCAGCGGATTGCCTTCGCGGTGCTGGTCGAAAACGGCGGCTACGGTGGCGGAATTGCCGCCAAAATCGCCGGTGAATTAGTAAATATTTCCAAAGAGTTTGGGATTATTCGGTAAAAAAGAAAAATACTTCATTGAAACAATTAGCCGGATTAAGTCATTACAGAGTAGAAATCTTTTAGAAAAGGATGATTGAATTATGAAGATAAATAAACTTGTATCAAATTTAGCTTTTACTATTGCTTTAATTTACTGCGCTTTTTTAGGTAATTCATTTGCTCAAACCTCCGAGCCGATTTTACGAATTGAAACAGGCAGTCATACTCAAATGATTACCTCAATCGCGGTTGATGATAATAATCGCTATTTTGTTTCCGCTTCGAAAGACAAAACATTGCGAGTTTGGGATTTGGAAACTGAAAAATTGCTTCGTGTTCTCAGAGTTCCGATTGAAAGAGGCAATTATGGGCAATTGAAGAGAGTCGAAATTTCACCGGACGGCTCGATTGTCGCGGCTATTTGTAATGAATCGGTAGAGGCTCACGAATGGACAGTCTTTTTGTTTGAAACAGTTACGGGGAAAATTATTAAACGCATTGACAATAAAACATTGAATCCGCAAGGCGAAAACGAGCAAATCTCAGTTACCGCCATTGATGATATAAAGTTTTCAAGAAACGGAAATGAGATCGCCTTATTTGGAAGCGGATTGGCGATCTACTCGCTAAAATCCCGGTGGGTAGAATTTAAAGAAGAAACATTCGCCGGAGGATTATTATTTCCGTCTGATTTAGTAGATTTTGATTCAAAAGGAAATCTGGCGATTGCCGATTTGCAAAATCAATTACGCATTTATTCCAAATCTTCCGGCACTTGGAAGCAAGTCAAGCTAATAAAATTTCCTTCACCAATCAGCAGTCTGATATTTTCGCCTGACGGCACAAAATTGGGTGTTTCGTTTTGGGATTTAACCGAGCCGCCAAAGTCTGTTTTTCAAATATATTCGACGAATAATTATCTCTTGACCAATGAAATAATAAATTTTATACCGGCGGAAAGTTTGATTTCAGCAAAGGTTGCAGAATGGTCGCTTGACAGTAAAACTATAATTTCTCTGAGTTTTAAGGGGCTGCTTATATGGGATATAGATAAAACAAAATCAAATCCTTTGATAAAAACCAATAATAATATATTTCAGGATTTTGCCGTCCTAAAAAGCGGCAGAATCGTCTTCGCCACATTCGACGGAAAATTAGGATTTGTAGATTCTAAAGGACAAATTGATTTCATTGTCAACGACTCTTTTTTTAGTCTTGAAGACTACGAAAGCACGGATTTTCAACTTTCTCCGAACGGATTGGGAGTGCAGATTTGTATCAGCCGAGAAGGAGAATTTTCAGCCGATAAAATCTTGTCCTGTGAGTCATTTCTAAATTTTGATCTCATCAATTCCAGCCTCACTTTCGAGAAAAAAATGTTCAGTAATTGGAATCAGAGAGTTACGGAAGATAAAAACTTCAACTTTACAAAAGATGACAGCGGCATAAAACTGAATGGAAGACAAACGGAATTGGCAAATAGGGAAATAGAAGAAATTAAAGCGAGAACCGCCGTTTCTTCAGATAGAGAATTTGTTTTAGCCGGAGATATGTCAAATTTGTATTTATTTGACAAGCAGGGAAATAAGAGATGGAAAACAATCAATGACGATTTTATTGATGAGGTGAACCTCTCCAAAGATGGGAAACTTGCCGTTGCGTCTTTTTTTAACGGTATTGTTCGCTGGTATCGAATGAGTGACGGTCAAGAGATTGTAGCTTTGTTCGCGGATAAAACCAAAAAACGCTGGATTTTGTGGACTCCGAGCGGAATATTACAATACTTCGCTCGGTGGCGAAGATTTGATTGGTTGGCACGTCAACAACGGCAAAGAGTCAACACCTGATTTTTATCCGGTCGGACTTTTCCGCCAGCGGTTTTATCGCCCGGACATAATCTCGAAAATTCTATACACGCTCGACGAAGCCAAAGCCGTGCAGTTTGCTAACGACGAAGCCGGGAGGAAACAACAGCAGGTGAATGTGGCGCAACAGCTGCCGCCGGTGGTCGAGATTCTCAGCCCGCAGAGCGGAATGGAGATTTCCGATAATCAAATCACGATTCGCTACAATGTGCGTTCGAAAGAACCGATTACAAATCTCAAGGTTCTGATAGACGGTCGCCCGACGGAAAAAGGCTGGAACAATGTGCCAGCCAATTCATCGCAGATTACCGTGACGATTCCCGAAAGAGATTGCGAAGTTTCGCTGATTGCCGAAAACCGTTTTGCGCCGAGCGTTCCGGCAATCATTCGTCTGAAATGGAAGGGCAAAATTCCGAATATCACGGCGGAAAATATGAAGCCGAAACTTTATATTTTAGCCGTCGGTGTAACTAAATATGCAAATACCGATTTTAATCTCGGTTTGGCTGCCAAAGATGCCAACGATTTTGTCAACGTGATGCTAAAGCAAAAAGGCGGGCTTTACCGTGATGTCGAGGTCAAACTTTTGACCAACGAAGAGGCAACCCGCGACAACATCGTTGACGGTTTGGAATGGATTACAAAAGCGACGACCAGCCGCGATGTGGCGATGATTTTTTTGTCGGGACACGGCATCAACGACAATCTCAATCGTTATTATTTTGCACCGCACAATTTTAATCCCGATGGGCTTTTGCGAACGGGCGTAACTTTTTCCGACATCAAAAACGCCGTTGAAGCAATCGCCGGAAAGACGCTGTTTTTTATTGATTCGTGCCATTCGGGAAATTCCATCGGAACGAACAAACGGAAAGACGGCGCGGTTGACATCAACGGAATGGTCAACGAACTTTCGAGCGCAGAAAACGGCGCGATTGTCATTAACTCTTCGACCGGAAAACAAGTTTCGCTCGAAGACGCAATCTGGGGCAACGGCGCATTTACCAAAGCTCTGGTCGAAGGCTTGAGCGGAGAAGCCGCGACTGCAAACGGAAAAATAACGGTTAAATCTTTGGATTTTTACATTTCGGAAAGAGTCAAAGAAATCACGGACGGCAGACAAACGCCGACTACCGCGATTCCGAACACCGTTCCCGATTTTCCAATTGCAGCAAAGTTTTGAGCGGTTTTGATGAAAAAATCTACATTTGACTCAATCAGCCGGATTTTTAACGAAGCTAAATTTTTCGGCTTTTTGAGGCTTGTGATGAAACAATCTCGTGAAACAAGTCATTCCTGACTAGGAAAGAAATTCCAAAAAGGTAGAAAAAATTATGCCGCAAGGATTTGGACAGGAACAGTTAATAAAGGGACGCTATTTAATTACCAAAAGACTCGATAAAGACAAAAACCTAAATGAAAATAGGTCAATCGGGGTATTCGGCTATGTCTATTTGGCGTTGGATACGCTTGAAGATAATAGTCCGGTGGTTATCAAAGCCTTAAAGGACGATTGGATTGAAAATCAAACTATTAAGAAATTATTTCTCAAAGAAGCCGAAGCATTGAATCGCTTGAAGCAAGAATCGCGTATTGTGCGGCTTCTTTCGAGCAGGGAGCAAATCAATGGCGAAGTTTTTTTTCTGGAAGATGCGGGACGACCTTTTTTCGTGATGGAGTTTATCAAAGGCAAAAATCTGCGGGAAACACTTCGTGCGGGAAAGTTGAAAAATAAAATTGTGTCGCACTACGTCGAACAATTGGCAATCGCCTTAACTTCGATTCACGAACAAAATATTATTCACCGCGATTTGAAGCCGGAAAATATTATGATTGTCGAAAAAGACAATCAGCCCGACCAAATCAAGATAATTGATTTCGGCACGGCTTTGGTTGGGTATTCGGCGTATTTTCCAAGCACGATTTATACCGACACGCACCAAAGACCTTTCGTCGGCACGCCTGCCTACGCTTCGCCCGAACATCTGGAAAGAAATGAAACGGCGGTTGGCGAAGTTTTTACGCTTGCCGCGATTGCGTATGAAATGCTGACGGGGAAAATCGCTTTTCTCGGAAACAGCATTGCACAGGTTAAGGAACTTCAGCAAAAAGAAGTTGATTTTCCCGCGTTTCTTTCCGGCGAAACGATTAAAGTTCTAAGGCAAGGTTTGGCGTTAAATCCGACGAAACGCTATCAAAAGCCAATTGAATTTGCCAACGACTTACAAAAAGCATTGATTGACGAACAGGAAGTTATTCCGACTATTCCTATAACGTCTGCCAAACCGCCTACGCCTGAAAACAAGTGGAAAAAGATTTTACCGATTGCGGCAATTTTAGCGTTTTTGGCAGCTGGTTTGTTTGGTTTGAATTATTGGAACGCATCAAATTCAGCCGAAATTTCAAATACAAATACAACGGTTTCGCCCATAATTTCACCACAAACGGCTGAAATTCTTTTTAGTTATTCTTTTGATGTGCAAAAGATGAAGAATAATTTGATTGACGGAAAAGTTTTTTCTACCGCCGATATATCAAAAATTGCTTTCGGCGATAAATTTAATCTGAAAGTCGAGCGCGAAAAGGACGGGAATTTTTACATTATCGAGCAAAACGGCGAAGTTTTTGAAAAGATTTTTCCTAACGAAGACAAGGATGCGAAAAGCATCAGCGCGTGGCGCGTTTCCAAACCGAATCAGACGTTTTGGTTTGTCCGTTCAAACACAAGCATCAATTTTTTGGAAAATTCGCCCGCCAATCAAGCGGAAATCAGACGATTTTTGCATGAAAATCAAAAAACTCTTGAAACGAAAGCGAATTTGAATAAAATAGAAGTCAAAGGCTCGGATAATTTGACGGTTTATAAATTTTCGATGTGAGTAAAGCTATGAAAAAACAGCCTATTTGTTGCTAATTGCGTTTTTATGGTCGAATCTGTGCGTTTATCCTTCAGACAAACAACAATCGCGTTAGTTTCCAAGAAAAAACTCAATTTCGGCGACCGCGACAAATACAATTGGGAAGATGCCTTTAACCGAATCAGCGTGGACGGTTTGCAAAAACAAGTCGAAGAGTTAAGCCGCTCGTGGGGAAATGCGGAGATTGGCAAGCAGATTCGGCGGTGGTTTATGTCAGATAAATTTTTACGAAAAGTAAAAATCGTAATTTTCTGAGTTTCGTCTTTAGGCTAAGTTCAGAACATTTTTATAAAAAGCTATGTGGAAAAATTTCAGAATTTTAGTTTGGCTAGCGGTCATTCAAATCGGTTTTTCGCTGACGATTTCAGCGCAAGGCGGAAAGGATTTGGAGATTATTCGGGAAACCAACAAGATTGCGTTGGTTATCGGGAATTCATATTATCAAAACGGATTCCGCAAATTGAACAGTCCGCGAAATGATGCCGCCGGATTGGGCGAAGCCTTAAAGCGTTTGGGTTTCCGGCTGGTTGGCGGCAAGGCGCACACAGACGTTAGCTACGAGCAGATGTTGGATTTGGTTGATAAATTTACCGATGAAATAAAACTCGGCGGAGTCGGATTTTTTTACTTTTCCGGTCACGGTTCACAGGATAATACAAAAGATAATTTTCTGATTCCCGTAGATAAACCGATTAAATATCAAAGCGATTTGCGAACTATGGCGTTAAAGGTCGAGTTTGTTACGGACAGAATGGAAACGGCGGGAAACAGGCTGAATATTTTGGTTTTAGATGCCTGCCGGAACAATCCGATGCCGAACGGTTTCAAGTCCGGCGACAATGGTTTGAACACTTCCGCCGACATTCCAAGCGGCATTTATATCGCTTTTGCCGCCCGTGACGGGCAAACGGCACTTGACGGCGGCAATGACGGTTACAGTCTTTACACAAGAGAACTGCTAAAAAACATCGAAATACCGAATCAGAGGTTGGAAGATATCTTCATCAAAACTCGTATCGCCGTCAAAAATGCGACAAACAATTCGCAGTTTCCGTTTGATTACGGCTCGATTGACGGAGTGTTTTTTTTCAAAAATAACGGACAAAATCCAAATTTTGCAAATAACAACATTACTTCAACTCAAATTACTCAATCAGCGATAAACATTTTTCCATTTCTCCCAATACCTGAGAAAAATATTAAAGAAGCGGAGCGAATTGCTGAACTAGGTGAAGATTTGCGTAAAAAGGAAGATTGCCCTTTAGCGATTCTAAATTTTACAGATGCGCTTAGACTCAACCCAAATTCCGACTATGCTTATGCTAAACGCGGCGAGTGTTATCGAATGCTTGGACAATATGATAAAGCCATTGAAGATCTTAATGAAGCTATCAGAAGAAATCCACAAAATGATTATGCTTATTCAAGCAGAGCAGTAGCTAATTGGCAAAAAGGACAAAATGATTTAGTTTTGAAAGATTTGGATGAAGCTATCAAACTAAACGAAAAATCCGCATGGGCTTATCTAAATAGAGGAGGTTTTCAACAGCAAAATGGAGATTGTGGGAAGGCGGTTATTGATTTAACCAAGGCTATATCATTATTGCCTGATAATCAAAATGGTCGTTTGGAATACGGTTATTTAAATAGAAGCTATGCCTATCTTTGTCAAAATAATTTTGAAAAAGCAGTTTCTGATTTGAACTATGTATTTAAAATTAACCCAAACTCAATTGAAGCCCTTGAGCAAAGATATACTATTTATTTTCAGCAAAAAGAATTTGAAAAGGCTTTGGCTGATTCTTTGAGGCTAATTGAATTAAATCCTAAAGAATCTGAACGCTACTATTTCTTACGAGCAGGGTTGTATCTCCAACGGATGCTATTCAAAGAATCAATTCAAGAATTAACCAAAGTAATCAACCAAAATGGCGAAGCTAAGCTAATTGCTTACTCAATTCGGGGCTTCGCTTATGCCGCAAATGAAAATAAGACTCAAGCACTAGCTGATGTAAATAAAGCAATAGAGTTAAGTAAAAAGCCGCGTGATATGGTTTTTGCATACACTTTTCGTAGTTTGGTTTTTTTAGTCCAAGAAGAAATTAAAAAATCCTTAGCCGATATTGAAACAGCATTTAAAATAACGATTGATGATAAAGAAATTGAACCATTTATTAAATCTTGGTTGTTTTTTATGAGAGCTGGTATCCATTTCGAGAGAAAGAAATATGAATTAGCTTTAGCAGATATTAATTTGGCTATTAGGTTGAATTCAAATATGCCCGAATACTATATGATTCGAGCTGAAATTTATAGAAAAATTGGGAAAATGGCTGAAGCAATTGCTGATGAACAAAAAGCGAAAAAATTAAGTCAATAGCAATAAGTTTTCAGATGAGTTGGCAAGAGAAAAATTAAACTGGAAGTTTGGTTTTATTGATAAAAAGTGGGAAGTTATCATTCCTTTTACTCTCGAAAAAGTTTTGCTGATATTTACGGTAATGAGTATTTTGATTTTTAGAACTGTTTGAGAACTGAAAAATATAATGAATTTTGAACCGCTCGAAATAAAAAACGCCATCCTCAAAGAACTTAATTTGGAGATAATCTCGGACGAAAGAGGCAGAAGGTTTCCGCATCCGGGAATCGAAATTCAACTGTTTGCGCCCGAAGACGCGGATAAGAATAAGTACCTGGCTTCGTTTGGCGGCAATATTTTGCAGAATGAAATTCACGGCTTTTTGAAAGAGCCGCGATGTTTGAAGGCAACGCCGTTCGTCGAAATCGGTTTTATTGAAGAAACCGAAGATGCGGCGATGAAGAAAAACGGCTTTCTTTTGCGATATATTGCCAAAACTCCGGCAGCAGATACGGAAGTTTATTTGGAGATTTTGGAAGGTTATGCTAACCGCAAGCAGATGAAGTTGGTTCACGAACGAACTTTTATCGGGCGTTGTCAAACGGTCGTCAATCGGCACGGAGGCATTGAGCGCGTCAACGATTTGTATTTTCCCGATGCCCGCGAGATGAAGGGCAAAATTCCGAAAAGTTTGAAAGATGCCGAAACTATCAACATTTCGGTTTCCAGAACGCACGCTCACATCAAATCTGTCGGCGGACATTACTTTTTATTTGACGATAATAGTTCAAAAGGCACGACGATTCTGCCGGGTGGTCGCGGAATTTCTGAACGGGTTGATAAACTCTCCGGCAAAAAATTGGCGAATAACGACGTAATTACCTTCGGAAAAGCCACGGTCAAAGTTCGCGTCGTCAAAAAATCATAAATTTTTAAGGCGTAGAAGTATTCGGAAACAAAAATCTGAAAAGCAAAAAAACAATCAGCCCGCCGAGCAAAATTCCGTAGATTAAAAAAGCCCAGGGATTTAATATAAATCCGACTATTTTTCGGGAACTAGTCGGCGCATTTTTTTGTTTGAGCGTGATTTCGGCAAAATCCTTTCCGGCGATAAAGATAACGGTTATATTATCTTTTCCGCCCGATTCGTTAGCTTTAGCAAGCAATTTTTCGACAATAATTTGCGGCGAATCTGCATTTTCTTCGATGACTTGAAAAATTTGCGCGGTAGTCAGTAAATCGCTCAATCCGTCGCTGCATAATAAAAAAGCCGCGTCCGCTTCAAAATCAGTTTGATAAATTTCGACAAAATCTTCACTCTCCAATGATTTTTCTTCGAATCCGACACAGCGTGTTACTTCGTTGCGGCGCGGATGTTCGAGCAAGCGTTTTTCGGAAAGTTCGCCTTCTTCTTCGAGCATTCCGACTAACGAATGGTCATTAGTGATTCTGTTTATTTTGCCGTCGCGGATTTTATAAAGCCGCGTGTCGCCGATGTGTCCGACAGTTACCGAATCGTTTTCAACCAGCAGAGCCGTCAGAACGCAGCCCATATCCGAAGAGTCTTTACGGGCGCGTTCGTAAATCGCGTTATTTGCCAGAATTATCGAATCGCGCAGACGAATTTCAGGCGAATTTTCGATTTTTCTGATGCCGTTTTGAATCGTTTCGGCGGCAATTCGGGCGGCAACTTCGCCTTTTTCGTGTCCGCCCATTCCGTCCACGACCATAAAAAAACCGTGTTCGGCATCGAACACGAAAGCGTCTTCGTTATGCTCACGTTTTTGTCCGACATCCGTTCCGGCGGCGCACAAAAAAGGAATCGAAACTATGCTCATTTTTTTGTTTTGTTTCCGAAGATATTAAAAAAGACAAAAATCAACACCAAAAATAATAAACCGCCGAGAAAAAATAATCTTATATAAAACCAAATTTCCAAACCCATCATTTCACCCTTCTTGAAAAATCTATCAAAACTTCGCCTCCGGCAAGTGCGATTCGGGCTTTTTCGGGGATTTCGATTTCTTTGTCCAATTCCTGAATCGTATTTTCTACGATCTTCTCGCTCATCGAAACAGGTTTGCCTTGAAGCGTGGTGCCGTAGAT
>Ga0136617_10003054_pt1 | contig 14927 bp, 13 predicted proteins | sample AntDrymUQ3222106_2_FD_129672 | JGI IMG/M metagenome (GOLD analysis project Ga0136617, IMG submission 129672) | Polar desert sand microbial communities from Dry Valleys, Antarctica - metaG UQ322 (21.06) | ecosystem: Environmental > Terrestrial > Soil > Desert | place: Antarctica: Dry Valley... | reverse complement strand
GCGAGCACGTCAGCGAGCACGTCAGCGAGCGCGTCGTGGGGGCTGGACTTCCCGTTCTCCCTGCCCGAGGCGGTGTACCGGGACTTCGCACTTCGCGACTGGCCGGCGCTGGTGGACTTCGCGGAGCGTTGGGAGAAGACGGAATTCGAGCAGGCCCTGGAGGACTGCGAGCTGTTCGATCCCAGGGGGAAATGCCGGCGCCCCGGGGACGGCTGTCGGATAACCGACGCGGAGTCGGGGGCGTTCAGCCCGCTGAGGCGGTACCTGCCGAACAGGCTGGAGGCAGCCCACAGCGGGCTGAGGCTGCTCGGGTACCTGAAACGCTTTAAGGCCGCCGTCGTGTACCCCTTCGAAGGGCCCGATCGCAAGCGAGCGAGGCTCTACGAGACGAACCCCGAGGGCACCATGGACCGGCTCGGCCTGGGCAAGCCCCGCAATCCCTGGGATTTCATCGAGGCCTTCAACGACCTGCCGGGGCGCGCCGTGGAGATGGCCCCGCTCCCAGACCACCTCCGGGGCCGGGAGTACGAAATGGCCGCCGTGGTCTCCTGCGCGACGCTGGCCAACGCGATCCGGGCGTTCGACCTGGACGAAAGCTGGGACCACAGACCGGCCTTCGCCACCGTCCCGGAGTGGGAGATTCGACAGAAGGAGGGCCTGATCGTCAGGCTCTAGCGGTCCCAGGGTCGTCCCTGTGACAGCGCGAGCCGCCAGACGAACCGACCGGGGCAGGTGAACCCGGGGTACGCCCCTCTTAGATGGACGGTCCTTGACGCGGCCGCCGTTCGAGCAGGCGTGCCGGTCGCTGATGAGAACTTCTGGACACTCGAAAGCTCACACCGCCTCGCCCTCCTTCGGGGGGAAGGCGTCTCCGCCCTCACACTCCGGGCACAGCTCCCAGGCCCACTCCTCTTCGCCCTCGACCGTCTCTACCCGGTAGAGCCGCCAGCCGCGATCGGAACACTCCGGGCAAACGACCTGGGCGGCCATCAGGACCGTCCAGCATCCGTCGCCCTGCCCTCGGGGCGCATCCGCCACGCCCCCGCCGGGCCCGCGAACCCGACCCGTGGCGCGATGGATGCACGGATCGGGGAGAACCTTGCGGTCGGCTTCCCGTGTACTCCCGGCGAGCGCCATCGAGGGCACCCCCCTCCCTGGTCCAGGCCCTCCGAGCGATGATCTGGTCGCCCACTCGGGGGCCGCTTTGACACCCTACAATATTACCAACTTTATCCCAATTTACCATCTTTTTCCTGTATTTTTCCCATGTTTTCGCCAAGGTGCGGTAAAGTTGCTACACACTGCCCTGTGGAGGTAGACGTGGTCAAACTAAAGAATCTTCGGCGGCAGCGGGTGCTCACCATCGAGCAGCTCGCCGAGAAAGCGTGCGTTTCCAAGAACACGATCTCGAAGGCCGAACGCGGCGGTAGCGTCTACCCGTCGAGCATCCACAAGATCGCAACCGCGCTCCGGGTGGACCCTTCCGAGCTGGTCAAGACCGGCTAACCCCACTAGCAACCTTCTTCCACGAAGGAGCTAACCTGTGCAGAGCGGCTGAAGATTTTTCAGTCGCTTGGCGTTAACCAATCTGACGGTAACCTCGAGGTATGCAGCGCACTCGGCCGGAATGCCTGTGCCGACCACCGCCGCGCTTGGACCCGATGCCGATGCCAATGCCGGAGGGGGCGTCGATCGACCTTCCCGACATAGGTTTCTGCGCATCATCCCTTTCGACCTCTACAGTGTCGGGCTCGTCTTGTGTGCTGCCGAGGCGCGTTGCACGGAAGCCGTGCGAAACACCGCCCCATCCCGGTCGGGGCCAAGCTACAGGTCGGCGCTTTCCGTGGTTGGGGTATTGGTAGGAAGGACAATACTCGCAGGGAAAGTGTCCGAATTCGCCCCAGGCTCACGGGTACCGGATTAACAGAGAACCCGCCCGAGGGTCTCTTGCCTACGCCGGTACGCCGTTCTAGATACCTTTGCGCAACGCCCCTCATTTACGGGCCAGATTAGTCCCCAAGTCCAGTGGGATTCAGGGGGCTCGGGGGTGCTGTCTGGCACCCAACCACCCTCTCCATCCTTTCCGGCGCGCCGTCCCACGGTTCGCATCGAGGAACTCTCTTAGTTCCTCGATGCCGTACGCGGGCGTTCTCCTGTGGATCATGGCGTGGCAGTTGGGGCATACGGGGCGCAGGTCCCTTACGGGGTCGACCCTGTAGTCGTCCCTTTTCTCGGATAGCGGCTTGAGGTGGTGGACGTGGACGAATCCTTCGCCAAGGTTGCCATAGCTCCGTTCGAAGTCGAAGCCGCACACGCTGCAGGCGTGCCCGTAGTGACCAACGCAGAGCTCGGCCGCCTTGCGGCTGCGCTCGTAGGCGTTCACGGTGATACGCCTGGTGGCTCCCTCGAGGTAAGTCCCCGCGCTGGGGACTTCTTGCGGTGTCTCGAGGCCGGAGAATGAGGCCCACTCTTCCTCCAGCGCTACCGCCACGTGCTCCCGGATCTTTATCCCGGAAGATTGCGTGTCCCAGTGCTGGTCGGAGAAAGGCGGCACGTCGAGTGATCCTCGCGCGAGGATCGGTCGCTCCCTCGGATCCAAGAGCGCATCAAACCTCACGTTAACGTAGTGGGTGGTCACGCCCGTTCGGGCCTTGGCCTCGTCCCAGTGCAGGTCTTCGTACCAGTCGGAGTCCGCAACCCCCGAGGCAAAGATGCCCCTGGGTTCCTCGCCCTGCCGGATCAGAAAGAGGCGGTCGCCCTCCCTTATCCGCGTCGAGTTCGCGCAGCTCCAGCGGTGTACCGTCGCCCCCTCTGCCTCAAGCTCTCGGACGTGGTCGTCTATGTTCTCCCAGTCCCAACGCCGCGGGTTCCAGGCAAGCAGGTACGTGGCCAAAGTTATCGCCTCCTCGGCATGCGCGGACCTGGGGGCTCGTCGATCCGGGCTTTGGGGTTCACCCGCCGAAAGGCTGCGCCACCATGAGCGGGGCCCATTGGCCCCTCGCGCTCTCCGTTTCCCCGCCTTCTCTCTTCGAGCCGCTTCTCGTTTCTCCTCCTTGAGTCGCTTTCTCTCCTCCCGCCGGTCCCTCTTGAGGCGCATCTGTTCTTCACGCCCCTGCTCCCGCTCCACCTCACTCACCGCTTCGCTGTGGGAGCGCAGCCGCCACGGTCGCCGACCGATACCCATCTTTTTCATGACCCTGATGTCCATCGCCGAGTAGACGGGCTGGCCTCCAGAGTGTCTTCTGCGCGGGACTCCTAACTGGCCCGTGTTTCCGAGAGTCCGCAGGTACGACTCGCTCACGCCGAGTTCCAGCGCAGCCTGGGCGACGCTGAAGGTGCGGTCCGTACCGGTTCCCCCGCCGTTCCCGGCTTCCCTGCCCGGATCGCTTCGTCGCCGAGCGGGGCGCGGGTTCGATGGATACCTTGGCGGGAAGCCCAACGCCTCGCCGAGCTCGGGAGCCTCTTCGGCCACCTGCTTCGCCGTGTAGCCCCTCACCCCCCGCCCCTCCGTGTCGTGCGACAGCCAGCGCCTCCGGCTTCCCAAGGGAGGGCTCCGATCGGTGTGGATCAGGTAGCCGCCCTCCTCCCACTCGTAGAGCCTTAGGGTCTCGTAACCGAGCGTGCGTGTCGCCACCAGCTCGCCGACGAACCCAACCACGCGCGACGAGTCGTGCCCGTCCTTGTCCACTGAACCCTGGACGGCCTCAACCCGCTCCATCGGTTGATCCTCCCACGACTGCCACGAGCACGTAGTCGTCGTCAGCCAACGAATACCCCCCATTTTTTCGCCAGCGCCTCGCTAAGCGACCGGCCTGCCCTGACACCTCATGGCGAGGTTGCTCTGGAAGACGCTTTGATAAGCGTGCTCTTGCCCACCCCAGTGCGACCGGCGATTAGCACGTTGGCGTGCCCGCGCTTCTCGTACGCCTCTTCGAGCACCTCTTTGATCAGCTTCCCGAAGTCGATGGTCTCCATAGGCAGTCCCTTCCGCCCAGCGGATCGTCACCCATACCATTAGCCTACTGCACACGAGCATTTCAGGCTCACGATTCCTTAGCTTGCCAGCCTGTTGAAAAACTCCCCGTTGCTGCTTCCGGTCCTCGATTCGGGTCCAAAAAAGCCTGTTTCGCGACTCTGAGGCCCGATCTGGAGCCTCTATAGCCAGTCTATGCGGCCATGAACGTGCTCGGGTTGGGTTTTTCAACAAGCTGGCAAGCTTAGAGGCTCCGCCAATAGGGATGTTGTCGGGATGCAAGTAGGGCACGGATGCTCGATCATCCGGGGAGTGTCTGAAGCTTCCCGAGGCGAAGGAGCAAAAGCCCGTGCCCACCATCCCACGATACATCATAGAGCCGGTCTGGGAGCAGTTCAGAGCCCTGCTTCCCCGCAGAGATGCGGACGTTCATCCACTCGGCTGCCACCGCTCCCGCATCCCCGACAGGTTGGTCTTCGACAAGCTCGTGCAGGTCTTGGTCTTCGGGTGCGCCTACGAGAGGATCTCGGACGAGTTGTGTTCGGCGACCACCTTGCGTCGACGGCGCGACGAGTGGATCGGCTCCGGGGCGATGGAGAAACTGCGGGGGATGGCGCTGGAAGCCTACGACCGCCTCATCGGTCTGCGGCTCTCGGAGGTGGCCGTGGATTGTTGCATCACCAAGGCGCCTTGCGGGGGCGAGATGGCGGGAAGAAGTCCGGTAGATCGGGGAAAACGGTGCCTCAAACGCTCCGTGGTCGTGGACTCGGGCGGTATCCCGCTGGGGGCCGTAGCCGCACCGGCCAACCGCCACGACTCGCCTTTGTTGGAAGAGACCTTGGGCACCCTGGACAAGCTGGGCCCGATGCCCGAACGGATGAGCGTTCACCTGGACCGCGGCTACGATTCGGAGGCCACCCGCGAAAGGCTCCGCGACCGCGGCCTGGTGGGGGCGATCTCCGAGAAGGGCAAGCCGGCCCCCCTGGCGTCCACGAAGCGGTGGGTGGTGGAGCGCACGAACTCCTGGAACAACGCCCACAAGAAGCTGGTGTGGTGCACGGAGAGGCGGGGTCGGGTCATAGACTTCTGGATCGCCTTCTCCGAGGTGATCATCGTCGTGAGGCGGCTCATCCAGGAAGCTTGGACTCGCTACCGCTGGGAGGGTCGACCCCATCGTAGGCCATAAGGAGGCGCCTATTGGCGGAGCCTCTAAGTGATGCTGTAGGGCTATTTCGGTACCGTGACCCCTGGATAGTAGGTGGCGCTATCCTTGCTGCTGCCCAGAATGGAGCTGCGTTCTTATCCACGATCGTGCGGCGCGAAGCGTCAATCGGGCACCTTCGAAGCGTTATTGGCTCTGGTAAGGTCGTTAACGGCGTCCTTTAGATGCGCGTCGATGAGCTCCAAGGCCACCCGTTCGTCTCCCTGGCGCACTGCGCCCAGAAGGTTCCGGTGTTCCTGGACGAGCCGCTTGTGGACAGGATAGGCGGTCTCGAGCCGAGCTAGACACATCCTCGTCTCGATGAGAAGGGTGCTGAACATCCTTTGCAGGCGCTTGCTGTTCGACGAGCGCACGAGCGACTCGTGAAAGCGTAGGTCGGCGTCGGCGAGGTCTTGCCAAGCTTTTCTATCGGCCGCCGAGGACATATCCTTAACCGATTCGTCCAGCCTATCGAAGGCCGCGTCGTCCGCACAGCGCACGAGGATGGTGATCGCCTCCCGTTCGATGGCCCTCCTGGCGAGATAGACGTCAGCTACGTCGTCTCCGTCTAGAGATACGACAAAGACGCCGCGGTTACGCCTGGTTTCCAGTAGACCTTCCTGGATGAGCCGCTGGAGCGCTTCCCGAACTGGCCCCCTGCTGACGTTCAGCCTGCCGGCGAGCTGCGCTTCTCCCAGCTGGGACTTCGGAGGGAAAGTGCCGTCCGTGATACGGCCCCGGATCTGGGCCGCGATGACGCTCGGCGTGGTCTCCCGATTTACGGGCTCAAGTTTCTCCAACCCACGCACCCCCTGGCCTTCTGGTCGATACAAGCCGCCGTTACTAATACGTTGCGCTCATGATCGTCGCTGTATTCAGAAGAAAGTATACCCGAACATCCTGATGCTTAATGTTGACAATCTTACAATAATCGGATAATTTTAGCGGATATGGGGGGCTGACATGGCGGGGGCAGCGAGGTGAAACCTAAGGACAAAGATCGCCGGCGACCGACCGTCGCGATCATGGGGGCGAGGAGCGCTGATCCTCCGGCTGGGGCGGGGCCGGTGGCGGAGCATGCGTCCCTTCGGTATGCCGTCGGGACCGAAGAGCTGAAACGGGCGATCGAGGGGGCCGAGGCGCTCCTGGTGTGGGACTTCCGCTCCACCGAGCTTCGAGACGCCTGGCACCGGGCGGATAAGCTCCGGTGGGTCCACGTGGCCGGTGCGGGGGTGGACGCCGTCCTCTTTCCGGAACTGGTCGAGAGCGCGGTAACCGTGACCAATTCGCGCGGGGTCTTCGACCGTTCGATCGCCGAGTACGTGCTCGGCCTGATGCTCCTTTTTGCCAAGGACTTCCGTCGGAGCCTGGAGTTCCAGCGGCAAGGGAAGTGGGCGCACCGGGAGACCGAGATGCTCGCCGGCAAGAAGCTGCTCGTGGTGGGGGCCGGACCCATCGGAAGGACGATCTCCAGGCAGGCCCATTGTATCGGGATGGAGACGAGCGCGGTGGCCAGGACGTCCCAGTCGGAGGATGCGGACTTCGGGCGGGTGTTCTCCTCAGAGCAACTCGATGAGGCGCTCCCGGACGCCGACTACGTCGTCGTCGCGGCGCCGCTTACGGCTCAGACGCGGGGCATGTTCGGCGCCGCCCAATTCGGGCGGATGAAGCCCGGCGCGCGGCTCATAAACGTCGGACGAGGGCCCATAGTCGACGAGCCCGCGCTGGTAGAGGCGCTTCGAGAGGGATGGATCGCGGGCGCCGCCCTCGACGTGTTCGCGGAGGAGCCGCTTCCCGAGGACAGCCTGCTTTGGGAGATGCCCCAGGTCGTGATCTCGCCGCACATGTCCGGCGACTTCGTCGGTTGGCACGAAGCGCTCGGCGAGTTGTTCGTCGAGAACTTCCGGCGTTGGGAGCGGGGCGAGGAGTTGCTGAATGTCGTCGACAAGGAGCGGGGCTATGCTTCCTCTGGGTAGCGCGAGCTTCGTGACGATCGAAGATCGTTTGTTGGGAAGCGACAATCCGGCCAAGGGCGAAGCTTTCCCATGAGCGATATCGCCTTTCTCCCCGCCACGGAACTCTCGAAGTTGTACCAGGAACGGGAGCTTTCCCCGGTCGAGGCTACCGAGGCGGCGCTCCGCCGGATCGAGCTGCACAACCCGCGCGTCAACGCTTATCGTCTCGTCGACGCGGAGCAAGCCCTGGCCCGGGCTCGGGAGTCGGAAGAACGGTACCGGACGGGCGAGCCCAGAGGGCGGCTCGACGGGGTGCCGGCTTCCATAAAGGACCTCTTTCTGACCCGGGGATGGCCGACGCTGCGGGGATCGCGGATGATCGACCCCGACCAGGAATGGTACGAGGACGCGCCGGTGGCGGCGCGGCTGCGGGAGCACGGCGCCGTCCTTCTCGGGAAGACGACCACGCCCGAGTACGGGTGGAAGGGCGTCACGGACAGTCCCCTCACCGGATTCACGGGAAACCCCTGGGACCCCACGCGCACCGCCGGCGGCTCGAGCGGAGGGAGCGCCGCGGCGGTGGCCTTGGGCATGGGGCCTTTGAGCGTGGGAACCGACGGCGGAGGCTCGGTCAGGATACCGGCCGCTTTCTGCGGCATAGTGGGCCTGAAACCCACGTACGGTCGAATTCCCTTGTGGCCGGCGAGCCCGTTCGGAACACTCGCTCATGCCGGGCCGATGGCCTCGACGGTGGCCGACGCCGCCCTGATGCTGAGCGTGCTGGCCGAACCGGACGCTAGGGACTGGACCTCCCTGCCCCAGGACGATGTCGACTATGTTGATGCCCTCGAGGGCGGCGTCGAAGGGCTGCGCGTAGCGTTCAGCCCCGACCTTGGCTACGTCAGCGTGCAGCCCGAGGTGCAAGAGGCCGTGCGGGCCGCGGTTCGAGTATTCGAGGACATGGGGGCCAAGGTCGATCAGGCCGATCCCGGCTTCCAGGATCCTCTAGAGATCTTCAACATCCATTGGTATGCGGGTGCCGCCAATGCGTTGCGCGCCTACAGTGAGAAGCTCCGCGAAGTGATGGATCCGGGCCTTATCGAGATCGCCAACGCGGGCGCCGAATACTCCATGTTGGAGTATCTGGATGCGGTCGGCCGACGCAGCGAGCTTGCGATCCATATGGGAAGGTTCCACGCGGAATACGACCTCTTGTTGACCCCGGCCGTGCCTATTCCCGCCTTCGAGGCCGGACGCGAAGTGCCGGCGGGCTCATCCCAGCGGCGTTGGACGAGCTGGACGCCTTTCACCTACCCCTTCAACCTGACGCAGCAGCCTGCCGCGTCCGTGCCATGCGGCTTCACGAGCGCTGGCCTGCCTGTGGGCCTGCAGATAGTCGGGGCCAAGTACGAGGATGCGCTGGTGCTACGCGCCGCGCACGCTTACCAAACCGCCAATCCCCTTACTGACCGGAGACCTTCGTAGGCCATGACACGGGAGGAGAATACGAAGCGAATATCCGAGCGCCCAAGAGTTCTAGAGATCGGGTTCGTCTCTTCAGGCGACACAGTGAACAGGAACAGGAGGTAGACCATCATGGAAGCACAAGCGGTACAGGAGGTCGATCAATCGTTGATGCGGCGGGCCCTCGCCGCCTGCGCGATCGGCAATGCCACGGAGTGGTTCGACTACTCCACCTACGGTTTCCTGGCGATCATTCTCGGTAGTGTCTTTTTCCCGTCCGAAGACCCGACCATATCGCTGCTCTCCTCGTTCGCGGTCTTTGGCGTAGCCTTTGCCATTCGCCCACTCGGGGGACTCGTCTTCGGTCCCTTGGGCGACAGGGTCGGACGCCAGCGCATCCTGGCTTTCACCATCATACTCATGGCCGCCGCCACCTTTGCCGTCGCCCTGCTGCCGGGCTACGCCACGATCGGCATCTGGGCGCCGATACTGCTAGTCTTTCTGCGGCTGGTGCAGGGGTTCTCCGCGGGCGGCGAGTACGGCGGTGCCTCCACGTTCATGGCGGAGTACGCCCCCGACGATCGCAGGGGGTTCTGGACCAGCTGGCTCGAGTTCGGATCCCTTACAGGGTACTTTATGGGCGCGGGTTTGGTCACCTTGTTGACGGTTAGCCTTTCGGATGCTGCCATGAGTTCCTGGGGTTGGCGCGTGCCGTTCCTGATCGCGGGGCCGCTGGGCGTCGTCGGACTCTACCTGAGATTGAAGCTGCAGGATACCCCGAATTTCAAGGCGCTCGAGGAAGCCGGAGAGGTAGAGGAAACTCCCCTCAGGGATACCTTCACGTACGCCTGGCGACCGATGCTCTTGCTCGGAGGGATCATGATCATCGGACACGTGGGCAACTACGTCCTCCTTGCCTACATGGTGAACTACCTGCAGAACACCATGAACGTAGGTGGGACAACCGCCCTGCTGATCACTTTCGTCGCCATTGTCTTCATGCTTGCGGTCATCTGGCGCGTCGGGACCCTTTCCGACCGCTTCGGACGGAGAACCGTGCTGGCCGCGGCGTGTGGCGGCTTCATAGTGTTCGCGTACCCGGCCTTCTGGCTCATATCGCTGGGCAACTGGCCCACCACGATGCTGGGGATGCTGATACTCGCACTCTGCCAGGTGCTCATCCTGGGGACGATCCCCTCGACGCTGCCAGCGCTCTTCCCGACCGAGGTGCGCTACACCGGCTTCGCCATCAGCTACAACATAGCCGCTGCGGCTTTCGGGGGTACCGCTGCCTTTGTGGCAGGCTATCTGGTCTCCGCGACCGGCAGCAACTACGCGCCCGCCTTCTACCTCATGGGCGCGGCCGCAGTCTCACTAATCCCGGTCCTGTTGTCGCCAGAAACCGCCAGGCAGCCCTTGAGAAGCGGCTTGGAGTCGCCGCCAAGAGAGGCTTCGCCGAGCGGGATTTCTTAGGAGCACAAGGAGCCCGGTAGTTCGGTGGTGGCCGCCCGCGGGCGGCCACCACCGAACTCGATCAACGGCGGCACCGCCAGATGCCGCCGCGCAGCTCGGCGGGGTACCCCCCAGGACACGACTACACAGGAGGGCTACCCGTACTTTTGCGCTGGACTCCTGAAACCATGCCACAATGTCCGGGACACATGGGCCGACCAACGCTGACGGGTAAACGCCCGCCCCGAACCGGCCCTAGCGGCATCCCCGCCCGAGTAGACCGGGCGTCAAGACCTGGCCACCGCCACGGCCTCGACCTCTATCAAGAACTCGTCTTGGATGAGACGGGTCACCTCGACGGCGGTGCTCACCGGCGGCCTATCGGTGTCGACGTACTCGTCGCGCACCCCACGCACGATGCCCATCCGGGAGATGTCCGTGAGGTAGAAGCCGAGCTTCACTACGTCGCCGAAGCCCGCGCCCGTGGCCCCGAGCGCGGCTTTGAGGTTCTCGAAGACCTGGCGAGCCTGTGCCTCCAGGTCGCCCTCACCAACGACCTCGCCGGAGCGGTCGAGGGCGACTTGACCGGAGACGTGGATCGTGCGGCCACCGGTCACCTGCGCCACGTGAGAGTAACCCGGCGTGGGCGGCAACTCGGGCGGGCTAAAGAAACGCACGTTCGCGTCGTCCGTGGTCACGACTTCCTCCTGTGTAGGGTGGGCGATGCTACGGCCGCGAGCCGTCCTTTTCCGGCCTGCGCTCGATGAGGCCGAAGCGAAGGATGGTCCACGAGCTGCCGACAGCGTATCAGAGCCGTCAGCGCAGGTCTTGCTAAAGGGCGTGGACATTATGGCTGTGAGAATACGGCCACGGCGTTTGCGGCGGACCCTAAGGTCGGCCTGACCCAACTTTGTGGTGGCCACGTGCCTTGACCTCGACCAGTCGACCGGCTCAGCGGCCCGCCGCGACGCCGAGGTCGGGGCAGCGCGTGGCCTCATAGGAGCACGCCCTCAAGACGTAGGGCTCGTCACAGTCTCGCCCGCCGCATCTCGACCGCTGCTGCACCAAGAGCAGAGTCGGACACGCGGAGGTGGAGGAGAGCTATGGAGAAGACGAAGGAGTGGGGCGCGCCGGTCTACTTGGGCGTGGACACGCACTCGGAGACCCACGTCGCGGCGGCCCTGGACGAGGCCGGCCGGCTCCTGGGAGTGCTAGCCATCCCCAACAACGAGGTCGGCTACGCCGAGCTCTTAGGGTGGGTGCTGGGATTCGGAGCGCTGGCCGCGGTTGGGGTCGAGGGCACGGGCAGCTATGGGGCCGGTCTCTCACGCTTCCTCAGGTCCAGAGGAGTGCGTGTGATGGAGGTCAACCGCACGAGCCGCCAGCACCGCCGCCGCCACGGCAAGCACGACGCCGGAGACGCGGAGGCCGCAGCCAGGGCTGTCATGGCCGGCACCGCCTCGGGGGAGCCCAAGGGCGCCGACGGGGCGGCGGAGTCTCTGCGCGCCCTGCGCCTCGCCCGGCGCTCGGCGGTGAAGGCCAGGACCCAGGCGGCCAACCAGTTGCACGCGCTGGTGTCCACCGCCCCCGACGAGCTGAGGGAAGGTCTGCGGGGGCTTCCGACGAAGCACCTCGCCAAGAAGGCGTCGCACTTCAGGTGCGCGGCGGGGACGGTCGATCCGGCCGCGGCGACCAGGTTCGCCCTGCGCTCCGTGGCCCGCCGCTACCGCGCCCTCTCCGAAGAGATCGCCGAGCTCGACGACTGGATCGAGCGGTTGGTCGGGGAGGCGGCCCCGGAGTTAGTGTCGCTCGACGGCGTGGGGCCGGATACGGCCGCCGCGCTGCTGATCGCCGCCGGGGATAACCCCGAACGTCTGGGGAGCGAGGCCTCCTTCGCCCACCTGTGCGGGGCGGCGCCCGTGCAGGCCTCTTCCGGCAAGGTGGTGCGCCACCGACTCAACCCCGGCGGCAACCGGGATGCGAACCGGGCGCTGCACGTGGTGGCGTTGAATCGCATGAGACGCGACCCCCGGACGCAGGGGTACGTCGCCAGGAGGATGACCGAAGGCAAGTCCAAGAGAGAGGCCATGCGGTGCCTAAAACGCTACATCGCCCGCGAGTCCTAACCGCGCCATCCTCCTGGACGCCGCGGTTAGGACTCGCGTACCTCCGGGTTGACGCAGATAGGAGCGTCGAGGTTTCGACGCCTCGAGGTCGTGCGGAGCTCGCATTGAGCTTCATGCGACCCCCTCACAACCTCGGCATCAGCGGCGTAGCGACCACGGCCGAGGGGTTGTGGAAGGCGAAGTTCTGCCCCTCCTCCCGGTACAGCTCGGCGTAGTGGCCGACCTTGTTACGGTCCAGCTCCACCCCGATCCCGGGCGCGTCCGGCACGGTAAGCTCGCCTTCTACGTAGGAGAGGGCACCGGTGCCCTCGATGATGTCGTCGGCGAGAAACGCCGCGTACGACTGGTTGGCGTAGAGAAAGTTCGGCGTCGAGGCCATGACGTGCGTCGCGGCGTACACGGCGACCCCGAGCTCGCCGAGGCTGTGCTTGAGGACGGGAAGCCCGGCAATTTCGCACAGGCCGGCGGACCGCTTCATGTTGAGCAGGCCGCCGTCCATCTGGTTGTCGACGGAGACGACGTCGGCCGCGTTGTGCCCGATGACCTCGAGCTGGTCGTAGCGGGTCCAGGAGGCCTCGTTGGCGAGGAGCGGCGGGTTTATACGACCCCGCACGTAGGCCATCTCCGAGAGGTTTCGCGCCGAGACCGGCTGCTCGACCAGCTCGAGGCCGAAGCGCTCCATCTCCCGCACGATCCGGATGGCGGCGCTCGGCGACCACGCCTCGTTGGCGTCCACGCGGATGGCGGCGTCGGGCCCGGCGCCGTCGCGGACCGCCTCGACCCGCGCGACGTCCAGGGACGGGTCATTGGAGCCCACTTTCATGTACAGCGTACCGAAGCCCTGCCGGACCGCGGTCCGGGCGTCCGCCGCCATGTCCTCGGGAGACTTCTGGCTGAGGTAGTAGAAGAATGGCACGCGATCTCGCACGGGGCCCCCGAAGAGGTTCACCAGGGGCTGACCGCAGACCTTGCCGACGATGTCCCAGCAAGCCATCTCGATCGCGGCGATGCCGGGGCTTGTCGCCCTTACGTGGTGCCAGGTCCCGATGACCTCGATCTTCTTCACGATCCGCTCGATACGGAACGGGTCCTCGCCCACCACCAGGCCCTCCAGCGAACGCAGCACCGCCAGGACGACGTCCGCCGACGGGTAAGCGGCGGCCTCGCCGAGGCCGACCAAGCCCTCGTCCGTCTCGACCTCGACCAGGATGCTGATCAGGCCGCGACGACCGCCGAAGGCCCAGAGCTCGTCCTCGCCGAAAGGCACGGCCACGGGCGTGGCCTTGATATCGGTGATCCGCATCTTCAATCCTCCCTGTATCTTGCGCCGGTTCGCATACGTACCTTCCTCACGAAACCACCGTCGGTGTACGCACTACTGAGGTGAGAAGCTCTGCCCCCGTCTCGGTGACGAGGACGGTATCCGAGACTGCGTAGTCGGTCGGTCCCTGCCCGAGCAGCCAGGGCAAGAGGTGGAAGACCATGCCCGGCCGAATCGTTATCTCGCCCCCCGGGCGGATCCCGACGGGCACACCCGCCCCCGACCAGCTCGGCGGAAACCCGATGCCGGTCACGTAACCGCAGTGATGACGATGATAGTCGTGGTGCCCGAGCGCCTCATCTACCCCGACCTTCCAGGCCGCGTACACCTCCCCCGTGAGGGTACCCGGCTTGAGAGCGCCGCGGGTCGCTTCCAGCCCGGCGATGACGATCTCCGCCGCGGCGTCCGCCCCTGCGGGAGCATGCCCGACGTAGACCATGCGGGTGAGGGGGGCGTGGTAGCGGTGCACGCAGCCCGACAACTCCATGAACAAGGCGTCCCCGGCCCGCAGGGTGCGGTCTTGCCAGGTGATGTGCTCTTGCAGGAGCCGGTCGCCGGTACGGATAAGCGGTGCTAACCCCGGGTACTCGCCGCCGCCCGCGACCATCGACCGGTAGACCTCCGCGGCCACCTCCCGTTCGTTGGCACCCGCGCCGGCCGCGCGGATGCCGCTTTGCATGGCGCGGTCCGAGATGGCCGCGGCTTGCCGGATGCAGTCGATCTCGGCCGCCGACTTTACGAGACTAACGCTGTCGACGATCCCCGCCTCGTCCTCCCATTTCGCTCGAGGGATACGCGCCACTACGTCCTCCCACACGCGGATGGGGAAGGACATCCTGTCCTTCTCGACGCCGATACGGCCGCGTCCCAGTCCGCCCGCGTCGACCGCGCGCGCCACGGCCTCGGCGGGATCCTCCCTGTCGCCGAACAGGACGTGCTCGCAGCCCGGTACCTGCGCCGCCAGCGTGTGCCGCTCCATGGCGCGGGCGACGAGCAGGCAATCCCCTTCCGCCTTGAGAAGCAGGGCGGTGAACGCGAAGTGGCCCTGGTGGTTCAGGCCGGTGAGGTAGAAGACATTCTCCGGGCTCGTCACGAGCAGCGCGTCGAGCCCGCGCTCTCGCATGACCCCCCCGACCGCGGCGCCGCGGGCCGCGTACTCGGAGGTGGTGAATGTACTGTGCATCACGCCAGGTCCCCTTTCGATAGACACGCTCACGTCCTACCCCAAATTCTTATCGACCACGGCGATCGCGCCGATCTCAACCTTCAGGCCCCAGACCTCGCCACGAAGTGCGGGCTCTGTCGCGTTCTTGTTACTGCTGGCGAATTCATCAGACGGCGGCAGGTGTGGCGATCAACCTGGCAAACGGGGAGCGTCTGGTGGTAGCCTTCGGCATCCCCATCAGCCACTCGCCCACCCGCAGGAAGTTGAGCG
>Ga0136617_10003053_pt1 | contig 14927 bp, 13 predicted proteins | sample AntDrymUQ3222106_2_FD_129672 | JGI IMG/M metagenome (GOLD analysis project Ga0136617, IMG submission 129672) | Polar desert sand microbial communities from Dry Valleys, Antarctica - metaG UQ322 (21.06) | ecosystem: Environmental > Terrestrial > Soil > Desert | place: Antarctica: Dry Valley... | reverse complement strand
GCATAGCTCCGCGACTGCTCCGCGATCCACACGAGCAGCTGAACGGTGGCGGCGCTTACGGTAGGCATTCTGGTTCATCCGTCTAGGTGGCGTCTGCCCTTTGAACCCTAGTCTGCGGAGACCGCCTAGAACCCGCCGGCGGCTCGACCCACCTCGGGTGACATTCCCGATCACTGGCCCAGCCAACTGTCGTGTCGGCAGGACAGGGTTGTCAATCCACGCGGCGGACGGAAGAGTGTGAACGTGGGTAGTTTCCGGACGGCGCCGACTGATCGGTTGTCTACATGAGCTTCGTGGTCAGGCCCCTCGCGGCCAAAGCCGTTGATCGTGTGGCTTCTGTGCTGGGACTCGCCAGGCTTCATCAAGGCGATGGCTTCTATCTGGTGGCCTGGGAAGAGGAGGAGCCACTCGGACATGCGTACCTCGCGTTGACAGATCCTCCAGAGCTGCAAGACGTGTCTGTTCGCTTGGCGCACCGCCGACGCGGCGTTGCCTCTGCGCTCAACGAGGCTGCTGAGGAAGAAGCTCGCAAGCGGGGGTTCGACCGGATCAGGCTCACCGTCGGCATCGACAACGAACCCGCGCAGACGCTCTACCGACAGTGCGGATACCGCGACGTCGGTGTGCCGCCTAAGCACGTTCAGGGAACTGTCCTGATTCGGACGGGCCCGATAGAGGTTGCTGACACGCTGTTGACCTGGGAGAAACCTCTTGGCAGCGGGCGATGAGTGTCCCTGAACCCGATGACGGTTGTTCGGGTGACATTTCTTGAAAGCTCGCCGGGGCTAGGCCAGGCCCCGTGCTGCCCAGGCGCGCGCCGATAGCACGAATGGCGCGGCGGGGAGTTTGTCGCGACAGAGTTCCCGCAGCTGGGCCTGCCGCCTTGGGTCGAGGCGAGCAGCGTAGGAGCCGGCGGGCCCCACACCGGGCGTGAACGGTTCCCACCAGTCTTCGAAGGTCGGATGCCCGACGCTCACTGCGAGGTGCGTCTCCTCGATCGCGTGGAGGCCTGCTGCCTCGAACAACTCCGTCAGGTGTCCCGCTCGCGCGCCCGCAAGCTCGGATTCGTCTTCGACCTCGGGGTCGAGCTCGCGCGCCGCTTCCCAATACACGCTGAGCGGCCCCTGCCCACCGGCATGATCCCAGACGCAGGCTGCGACGACGCCATGCTCGCGAGTCACGCGCGCCATCTCGCGCAGCCCGGTAACAGGGTCTGCCATGAAATGAACGACGAGTTGCGCCAGGGCCGCGTCGAACGCCTGGTCTGGAAACGGCAGGTGCTCCGCCGAGGCACATTCCACGTTGACCCCGGGATGGCGCTCTCGAGCTGCGGCAACGAACGGTTCTGAGGGGTCGACGGCCGTTACAGCGGCAGGGCCAAGCCGCCTGACCAACGCCGTTATGAGTGCGCCAGGCCCGCACCCCACATCGAGCACGCGCTGACCAACGACCACATCTGCCAGATCCGCAAGCTGCGGAGCGAGCAGAACGGAATAGCGGCCCATGAACCGGTCATACGCGTCAGCGGCGACCGTAAAGCTCACCTGGGCTATCGAATCCCGAGTCCGAAGCAGACGCAAGCGGCCGATTGCCCGTCAAGGGACGTTTCCGAACCCTCGCGCAGGCGGCGCGGTTGACGTCTGAGGTCGTTTGTCTCAGTCGCTGGCGGGTTCGCGTTCACTGAAGGATGCCCGACCCGCGTGGTGCGGCGTCGTCGATTTTCCCTTCTTCCTGGAACTGGAGCTATCGCTGTTTCAGCACGTACACGGTTGGCTGCAGCTTGCCGAGAAACTGGAACACTTCCCAGTGCAAGTTCGCCTCGACGTGATTGTAGATCTCCTCGCCGTGGCTCTCTACGACCGACCTTCGGAGTCGGCGCAGGCGCGCGATCCGCAACAGCGTCCTCGAGGCAGGTTGAGTTCTTTCCTCCGCGTACTCCTTGTATTCGGTCCCGACCACGTCCTTGCGCTCGATCGACAGTCCGGCGCTGCCGAACGCTTCCTCGACGTTGCGCTCGACCAGGTTCGACGAGACGTTGCCCATGTGGCGTTCGAGCAGCTCGAATTCCTGGGGCGCGAGCAGATCGGTGACGAACACCGTGTAGACGACCATGCGGCCGTCCTGCTTGAGGACGCGTGCGGCTCCCTTCAGGGCCGGCACGAGGAGGTCGACTTGCTCGACGACGTCGCGGCACCAGACGAGGTCGAAGTGGCCGTCGGGATACGGGAGCGCTTCCAACACCCCTTGAACGACCTCGATGCGCGCGCCGAGTTCAGCCGTGGCCACTGCTGCGTGGGCCCGCGCGACGTGGATCTCGACGGGATCGACGCCCACCCCTGTCGCGTCATGTGTCCGGACGAGTCGGATGAGATCCGCTGCATCGCGGCAGCCGGCGTCGAGAATGACCGCTCCCGGCACCAGATACTCGGCAGCGAGGTCGTGCAGCGAATCGGGCCTGCGCGGCTCGAGGCTTCGGTCCAGCAGGTCGTACACGCTCCACGTCTCCTCGCTGTAAACGCGAGACATCTGCTCGAGATGAGTCGGCATCCGTGACGCTGCGCCTATTCAGCGTGAGCCGGCGCGTCGGCTCGGTCACCGCTGTCGGAGTCCCCTAGGACCACCACGCAAATCGCAATGAAGCGGCGCATCGCCGGAAGCGTAGTTCTGTGCCGGATCTTGCGTGCGCGCTCTGCGTCATTCCCGAGCTCTCGCGCACCCAGCGGCGACGGCCCTCGACTCTGACCTCGCCACCGCTCGAACGCGACGAGCCTCGGGCGAACCCCCGAACTCGCTGCAGGATCAGTGGGCGGGCGCCTCAGGCAAGCCTGAGCCCCATGGATTGGACCCAATCGCGTTCTACGGCGACAAGGTCGGCTTCGACCTGAATCGACACGAAAAACGAGCACGATCTCTGTCAACGCGGATGGGTCTCGATCAGGCCAGGCCGAATCTCGTCTGACCTTTCCACAACCGCCATCACCCCTGCGAGTGAGGTGGCCCCTACGTCAAGTCGCTCGCTTTCAGCACGGGACGCAGGGCACGGCGGACGAGCGGTGAGCGCCCGGAGGCGGAGATCCCGGACAGCGCCGTCACGCCGAGGACCCCCCGCGACAGGCCGAGCGTCTCGAGCTCCGTGTCGCCGTCGGCGAAGCGGTACTTGAACGACTCCCCGCCTCGCAGCAGCCGGTACTCGCGCACGCCGTCGGCGGCCGCCTCGCGGAGCGAATGCGCCAGCAGCACGAAGCCCACCGACGCGTCGTCCCACCGCGCGCCGCGCCCGGCCTGGTAGTACGACTCGACCCCGGCGAAGCGGAACCCGTACCACGCGGCCGCAGGCTGTCCGTCGAGCTCGAGGAACCACAGGCGCAGCCAGCCGCGCTCGAGCGCGGCCGTCGCGAACTCGCGGTGGAACGGCTCCCGCCTGCCGCCGAAGTCGGACCCCTCGCCCGGCCAGCGCTCCGCATGCAGTGCGAAGAGCGTGTCGAGGTCGGCGGAGAGTCGAGCGGGATCGTCGGCGAGGCGGTAGCGCAGGTCGTGCTCGCGGGCTAGGCGGCGCTCGCGCCGGCGCACCTGCTGACGGAAGTTGCTGCTTTTGGCGGCGAGGTAGGTCTCCCAGCTTCTCCCCTCCAGGTGGACGACCGGGCTCTTGCCGCGGCGGAGCGTCGTCGCGCCGAGCAGGGAGCTCCAGCCCTCATCGCCGGGCAGCTCCTCGCCGAGGAAGACGTCCCAGTTCCACGGACTCTCGGCGAGCGTGCGCCGCAGGCAGCGGGACGCGAACGAGCGGTCCTCCGACGCGCAGATGGGCCCGAGCTGATCACCGGGCCCGTGGCCGAGGAAGCGCACGATGCGCAGGGGCCGGGACGACCACAGGTACAGCGGCAGGATCACCGCCAGACGGCCGTCCCTGTCGCGACAGGTCGTGACGAGCAACGGCTTGCCCTCGCCGAAGTGCCGGTACCACGTCATCGACCACTCCCAGCTGGCGAAGACGTTGCCGCTCCGCTCGGCGAGCCGGTTCCAGTTGTCGCGCATCCCCTCGAGCGACGCTGCCGACTCGAGGCGGACCGGCCTGCGAACCGACTCCGACCCGCGCACGACACGCACGAGGCGGTCGAGGTCGCGCGGCCGCAATTCCTGGTGCACTGGCAGGCCGATCGTGCGCGCCCGCCGCTCCGCCGCACGGGGGAAGTCGTGCTCGGGCAGGAGGGGGTGGGGAACCGACCAGATGTTGAGCGCCGCGATGCCGTTCTGCGCGAGCCGCGCGAGCAGCTCGGTGCGCCCGTCGCTGTCGACCGGAAAGACGAGCGGGCAGGCGCCCGGCGTGAGCTCGGTGAACGGCCCGGGGACGAGGTCGGAGAGGCGCTGCAGGAGCGCCTGGTAGTTGGCGCGCCGCTCCTCCCGTACCTCTGCGGTGGCGAGGCGCGGCAGCAGGTGGAAGTCGGCGGCGGTGGGTTGGCTCTCGCGGTCGCCGAGGTCGAAGTCTTCCTCGGGCACGTACTCGCGCTCCTCGCGCATGCGCTCGCGCAGCGCGCTCAGGAGGGGCAGCCGCATGGCGAGCCGGGCCACTTGCTTCTTGGCCACCTCGTTCCACCCCGCCTGCAGGGGAACCGGATCGCCGAGAGCCGCGGGGCCGCCCGGACGGAGGACGGCTGCTCCTTCCGGTAGGCCGAGCATGGTGTAGTAGCCAAAGACCGCGAGGTCGCCGAACGAGCCGGCCGGCCGGTCGCGCACCGTGGCGAGCCACCCGAGCGCGAGGTCTTCGATCAGGAGCAGCCCGCGCTCATCGCACCACCGCCGCCAGCGCGCGGCGTCCTGCGGGAAGCCGAGGTTGTGGATCAGGTAGAGGCCGCGCGTGCGTGGGCCGACGAGCGTCTCGAGCTCGGCCTCGTCGGGCTCGAGCGCGTCCGTACCCTCATAGAAGCTCGGCACGAGCCCGTTGGCGGCGGCCGCCTCGACCTCGGATCCGTGGTGGTAAGCGGGCATGAGGAGCTCGTCCCCGTCCGCGAGAGCCAGGGCTGCGAGTCCTTGCCAGAGTGCCTGACGCGGACGGAGGAAGTGTCTGGCGCTGGGCTCGGCGAGCGGGAAGGGCAGGGTGTGGACCGGCTGCCGGCCGTAGGCGGACAGGGGAACGGGCGGCAACCACGCCAGCGGCGGCTCTGTCATCGACCTCGCCCGGTGCTTCAGCCGGGCAGCGCGCCGAGAACGAGCTGCGCGTGCGCGTCCGGCTTCACGCCGTAGAGGGCCTTCGTGACAGTGCCGTCCGTGTCGATCACGAAGGTGGAGCGATTGACGCCCATGTACGTCTTGCCGTACATACTGCGCTCCCCCCAGACGTCGTAGGCCTGCGCGGCCGTCTTGTCGGGGTCGGCGAGGAGTGTGAAGGGCAGCTCGTACTTCTCCCGGAACCGCATGTGGGAGGCCTCTCCGTCGGGGCTCACGCCGAGCACCACGGCGCCGCGCGCCCGCAGATCGGTGTAGACGTCCCGGAGTCCACAGGCCTGCGTGGTGCAGCCGGGGGTGTCGTCCTTCGGATAGAAGTAGAGGACGACCGGTTGGCCGCGCAGCGAGGACAGCGAGACTGTCTCGCCCTCGTCGCTGCGAAGCTCGAAGTCGGGTGCCTCCTGGCCTTCCTCGATCATGCTCAACCTCTCTCGCTCGGGTGCCGGGGATGCTAGCTGCGCACGCAGCGCTGGCCCTCGCTGCGATCGCCGTGGCTGCCGTCGCGGCGGTCTGGGGAGGAGTTTCCTACCGCAGGGGGCGGGGAGCCGGGCGCGTCCTCCCTCAGCTGCTCGCACTCGCCCAAACGCTGCTCATCGCCCAGGTCGCGCTCGGCCTGCTCCTGCTCTCCGACGAGCGGCGCGCGGCCGACGATCTCCACTACGTCTACGGCACGCTCGCGCTCGGCGCCGTCCTGTCGCCCTGGCTGTACGCGCCGAGGGAGCCCCGGCGCCGGCTGCTCTGGTTCGCGGGCGCTACGCTGCTGGCGGGTGCACTCGCCGTGCGCGCCTACACGACCGGAGGAGCCGCTTGAGACGCTTCTGGAGTCAGCTGAACCCGACGCTCAGAGGGTTCGGGATCATCGTCCTGATCGCGCTCGTGATCGTGCTGCTCCAGCTCGAGCAGACGCTCGTCTCGCTCTTCCTGCTCGCGCGTATCGCCTTCTTCCTCGCGATCGCTTTCGTGCTCTACCTCTTCTGGCGCGACCGCCGCGACGACATCGGGAGCTGGTCGCAACGCTCGCGGGCGGTGTTCTACGGGGGCGCTGCGCTCATCCTCGTCGACCTGGCCGCCTACTTCTGGCCCGGGCGCACGACGGCGGGCCCGGATGCACTCGCCTTCCTGCTCGTGCTCGCGGCAGCCGGTTTCGCCATGTTCCGTGTCTGGCGCGACGAGCACACCTACAGCGTGTGAGCGGGAGCTACGCCGTGACGCGCGCCGCGGCGCCGTCGAGCTGGTCGAGCGCAGCGCGGATCTCCATGGCCGTGCCGACGAAGATGGGCGTGTCGCGCTCGGTGTAGGAGCTCGCCTCCGTCTCGCGCAGCGTCTGCATCAGGTGCATGAAGTCGGACGGCTCCTCGCACTCGAAGACGGTCATGAACTCCTGGTCGTCGAGTCCGAAGGAGTAGGTGGTGTGATTCTGGATCGACGGGAAGCGGGCGCCGATCTCGATGTGCTCGTTCATCGCGCGCTGGCGCTCCTCGGGCGGGAGCGCGTACCAGGGCCGCGTCTTCACGAAGGGGTAGACGACGACGTAGGGATGGCCGCGCGGCACGATCTTGCGGGCCCGGCGGGCGGAGGTGTACTGAGAGGCCTTCGTCGTGGCGAGGTAGGAGTACGGCGTCTCGAGCCAGCCCGCGAGCGGTGTCGCGTTGAGGTCGGCGCCGAGCTCGCCCAGGTCGGCGTAGCGCTCGGTGATCTTCCAGACGAAGAAGTCGCAGTCGGGTCGCACGCCTGTGACCGAGTACGCGCGCAGGCCCTCCATGCGTGCCGCCCAGGCTTCGACCACCTCGGCGAAGGCCTCCTTGCCGGCCTCGCGCTCCTCGAGCGGCAGGCGCCGCCAGGCGGGATCGACGCGGTAGAAGGTGTAGGCGACATATTGCCCGGTCACGCCCCGATCGTACCGGCGCTAGACGCTCGATCGACCGTCTAGCGCAGGTTCAGGACAGGGCTCGTGAGCGTGCGGTCGAGGCCCGGGTTGACGGGCGCGGCCAGGCGCAGGCGGATGCGGTAGCGGCCCGGGGGGAGCGCCACACCCCGCAGGACGACGCGCGTCAGCTTTCCGCCCACGAGCTCGACGCCGGCGGTTCTCGCCGGGAGTGGGGTGCCCACGCGCACGAGGCGTGCCTCTCCGGCACAGTCGATGGAGCAGAGCAGGCGGAAGGAGATCGGCACCGCCGCCCGCAGACCGGTGCCTCGCGGCCACACAGCCCGCTGCACGCCCGGGACGAGCGCCAGCCCCTCGCAGCGCGCGACGACGCCGCGCCGCGCCTCGCGCGCGGCAGCGGCCACGGTCGCGAAGCTCGTCTTCGGGGAGCCGTCCGCATAGGTGAGCCCCGACTGCCAGCCGGCGAGCGCCGGCTCGTCGGCCACGTGGAAGAGCATCAGCCCGCGCACGTTCGGCTGGCAGAACGCCATCTCGATCGCCTCGCGGTAGTACGCCCCCTGCGTTGCCTCGTCGACCGGGCGCGTGGTCGCGGGCTCCGAGCCCGTGTAGCCTGCCGCCTTCGTTGGGGGGATCTGCGACTCCACGCCGTACTCGTCGTAGAGGATCGGCAGCGTGGAGCCGGGCTGCGCGGTGCCGTCGAAGGCCTGGCCGAGCACTGCCACGAGCTTGCGGTAGTCGGCGAGTCCGATGTTGAGGTTCGTGTGGGCGGAGGCGCTCGGCGCCTGGCTCGAGCTGTCGCCGTAGGGGTGGATGGCGAGCGCGTCCATGACCGGCGCCGCTCGGGTGCTCGCGCGGAGGGCTGTGCCGAGGTCGCGGATGAACTTCGTCGGCGAATGGGTGTCGCGGCCCGTGCCCGGCCGGTCGATACCGCGAGGCGCGAGGGCGCCGCCGTCCACGACGATCTCGGGCGAGACCGCCTTGAGGGCGTCGTAGGTCTGGGCGAGCAGCGCGAGGTACGCAGGCGCCGACGCGTTCGAGCCGTCCTCGGCGAACTGCGGCAGCCAGAAGCGGTTGAGGTTCGGTTCGTTGCCGACGATGAACTCGCGCAAGCTCGGATTCGCGCTCGCGATGGCGGCCGTGTACGCAGCGAACTCCGCGCGTGCCTCCTCGGTCAGCGGCGTCGTGCGGCTGCCGAAGTGGTAGACGGAGACGATCACGCGGACGCCGGAGAGTCGGGCCGCCGCTGCCACGTTGGCGAGCTCCGCGGCCTCGCGCTCGGAGGGCGCGCGGTCCCCGGGCGACCAGATGCTCGTGATGCGCACCGAGTCGAAGCCGGCCAGCCGGACGAGGCGGAGCTTCGCCGTCGCGCCGACGAGATCGGGCTGCTTGACGAAGTCCTCCGCGGTGCCGACGAGCATCGTCGGTCCTGCCGCCTGGGCGGGCCCGGCGAGGGCGAGTATGGCCAGGCAGAGGAGGACGGGGCGCGGCACCGGCGGGACACTATCGCTCGTTAGGCTCGAGTCATGGAGAAGCGAGTCGAGACGAAGCTGCGATCGCTGCCCACGAAGCCGGGCGTCTACCTCTTCCGCGGCGAGCGCGGGGAGGTGCTGTACGTCGGCAAGGCGAAGTCGCTGCGTTCGCGCGTGCGCTCCTACTTCCAGCGCGGCGGCGACGGGCGCGCCGCGATTGCGCAGCTCCCCGGCCGGGTGCACGACCTCGAGGTGATCGTGACGGGCTCGGAGGTCGAGGCGCTCCACCTCGAGCAGAACCTCGTCAAGCGCCATCGCCCGCCCTTCAACGTTCGCCTTCGCGACGACAAGTCGTTTCCATACATCGCCGTCACGGTCGAGGACGACTTCCCGCGCGTCATGTTCACGCGCGAGCGGCACCGCCGCGGAGTCGTCTACTTCGGGCCCTACGCGAACGCGAAGAAGGTGCGGGAGACCCTCGACGTGCTCAACCGCGTCTTCCCCTACCGGCCCTGCGAGGGGCCGAAGCCCGGTCGCCACTCGGGCATCCCGTGCCTCGACTACCACATCGAGCGCTGCCTGGCGCCCTGCGTGGGCTACGTCACGCAGGAGGAGTACCGCACCATTATCGACGGCGTGATCGAGTTCCTCTCGGGCGAGACGCGGCCCACCCTGCGCCGGCTCGAGCAGCGGATGCGCGAGGCGGCCGCCGACGAGCGCTTCGAGGAGGCGGCCCGCTACCGCAACCGCCTCCAGGCGGTGCAGCATCTGACCGAGCGGCAGACGGCCGACCGGCGCTCGGTGGGCACGGTGGACGTGCTCGGCCTCGCCGTCGAGGGCGACCGGGCCGCGGTGCAGGTGTTCCCGCTGCGCGGCGGTCGGCTCGTCGACCGGCACGGCTTCCACCTCGAGAACGTGGGGGGACAGGACCTGACCACGATCCTCGAGGCGTTCTGCCTCGAGTACTACGGCTCCGTCCCGAGCGTGCCGCCCCAGATCGTCGTCCCTCGCGATGCCGGCGACCTGACTGCCCTGGCCGGGTTCCTCTCCGAGCGGCGAGGCGCCCGCGTGGAGGTGCGGGCCGCCGAGCGCGGCGAGAAGCGCCGGCTCCAGGAGCTGGCGGCGCAGAACGCCCAGCTCGCGCTGCACTCCGAGGTCGCCTCGGCCCAGGGCGCCCGCGTGCGGCGGATCAGCGCGCTCGAGGAGCTCCGCGAGGCGCTCAACCTCGAGAGCCTGCCGCTGCGGATCGAGTGCTTCGACATCTCGAACATCGGCACCGAGTCGCCCGTCGGCTCGATGGTCGTCTTCGGGGACGCGCAGCCGCTGAAGGCGCACTACCGCAAGTTCGGCGTCCGCAGCCTCGAGGGCCAGGACGACTTCGCCGCTATGGCCGAGGTGGTGGCACGCCGCTTCGCCCGGCTCGCAGGCGGGGCCTCCGGGAACGGCGGCCACGACGAGAGCTTCGCCGCCACTCCGAACCTCGTGGTCATCGACGGCGGCAAGGGGCAGCTGTCGGCCGCGCTCGCCGCCATGCAGGCGTACGACCTGCCGCGGGTGGCGGTGATCTCGCTGGCGAAGCGGGTCGAGGAGGTGTTCGTCCCCGACCGGGCCGAGCCGATCCTGCTCGACCCGCGCTCGCCCGGGCTCCAGCTCCTGCAGCGGCTGCGCGACGAGGCGCATCGCTTCGCGCTCGGCTTCCACCGGCAGCGGCGGCAGACCCGCTCGTTCGAGTCGATCTTCGACGGGCTCCAGGGCGTGGGCCCGGCGCGGCGGCGCGCGATCCTCCAGCACTTCGGCTCGGTCGAGCGCTTCCTCGACGCGACGCCGGAGGAGCTCGAGGGTGTCTCCGACCTCCCGGCGAAGACTGCGCGCGCGATCTACGCTCAGCTGCACAAGGCGGGAGGCGCGTAGTGCATCGATACGGATGGGTCTTGCTAGTCGTCGCAGCGCTGCTGATGGTCGCCGGCTGCTCCGGCGACGACGACGAGCCGCAGGCGACGCCGACCACGACGGCCGCGACGACCCCGGGCACCACCACCGACCAGCCGAGCACGACCACCGACCAGCCGAGCCCGACCACCACCGCGTCCCCCACCGGCGAGGCCTCGCCCGCGCCGGGCCCCGGGCGCACGCTCCTGCGCTTCGTCAAGGCTGCCGGCCGCGGCGACGCCGACGCCATGTGGGCGCTCCTCGGCGCGCCCACGCAGGCGAGCATCGGCCCGACACTCGAAGACTTCCGCACGGGCTCGGCGGAGGATCTCCGCCGCGGCCTCGGCAGCCTGGCGCCGACTGCCCGCGTCATCCTCTCGCAGCGGGTCGGCGAGCGGTGGGGCGCGGCGGCGGTGGCCGGAAGGCGCAAGGTGGGAGGGCGCACGGAGGAGTTCGCCTACGGAGCCGCCCTGGCTCCCGAGGGTGGCGGCTGGCGGCTCGAGCTCGGCGGCGTCGTCCTTACCCGCCTCAAGCCGGAGCCGCTGGCCGTCGTCGGGCAGAGCCCCGCTGTAGGCGTCAACGTGGGAGCGGCCGGCGATCTGAACGAGCTCCTGATGTGGCTCGACGGCGAGGCGCTCGGGGTCGACCGGGGCGGGGCGACGCCGTTCACGGCGACGCTCAGCGGGCGCGTGACGGGGCCGCTGAGTGCGGGCCGGCACGCCGTCGTCGCCTTTGCGGCCACGTCCGACACGGCCACCGCGACGGCGTGGACGTTCAGAGTTCGCGGCTGACGCGGCGGGCCCGTCCGGCCGGAACCCCCGAGCCCCCCGGAACGCCCGAGTTCCCTGGGGTGTAGAGACCATGTGCGTGCACGCGCCCGAGGCCTCACACCGCTCGTCGCCCTCCTGCTCGCGGGCTGCGGCGGCGAGGGCGAATCGGTCCGCGTCTACCTCGAGGCGCGCCGCGGTCCGGAGGGTCCGCCCGGCCAGCGCTCGACCGTCCTGACGCCGGTCGAGCGGAGGCCGCGGCCCTCGCTGTCGCCTGAGCGCCAGGCGGTGCTCGAGTTGCTCGTCGGGCCCTCGCCGGACGAGCGAGCGCGCGGGTTCCGGGACACGATTGCCCTGGAGACGCGGGTCACGGGCCTGCGGGTCGAGGGCACGACTGCCGTCGTCGAGCTTGCGGGTGCAGAGCCGGACTTCACGGCGGCCGCCGCAATCGTCTACTCGCTGACGGAACTCTCCGCCGTGCGCGACGTTCGGCTCCGGCTGGAGGGAGCGCCGTGCTGCATCTCCACCCACGACGGCGAGGTTATCCCCGCCGTCTCGCGGGCCAACTTCGCCTACTGGTCGGGAGAGCCATGTGTGCTCAGGACATCGCCGACGCACGTCCGCTGCCGGAGGACTGACTAAGCGCGGATCACCGCGAGTACCTCGTCCCGCTTGCGCTCCATCAACTCGAGGGAGCGCGCCTCGAGGTTCAGGCGCAGGAGCGGCTCGGTGTTCGAGGGGCGCACGTTCATGTGCCAGTCGGCGGCGGTGACCGAGATGCCGTCGAGGTGGCTGATCTCCCCCTCCCGGCCGAAGCGCTCCTTCAGCTCCTGGAGCTTGAGCGCCACATCGTGCACGGGTGTGTTCAGCTCTCCGGTGATCGAGTAGCGCTCTCGCATCGGTGCGAGCAGGTCGGAGAGCTTTCCCTCGCGCCGCGACAGGAGCTCGAGCATGAGCAGGAAGGGGACGACGCCCGAGTCGGCCTGCGAGAAGTCCCGGAAGTAGTAGTGCCCCGAGACCTCGCCGCCGAAGAGGGCACCCTCCTGGCGCATCCGGTGCTTGATGAAGGCGTGCCCGACGCGGTTGATCAGGGGAATGCCGCCCGCGCGCTCGATCGTCTCCGGCACGGCCCAGCTCGCGCGCACGTCGTAGATGATCTTCGCGCCCGGCTCTTTCGCGAGCATCACCTCGGCGAGGAGGGCGGTGACGAAGTCACCCGGCACGAACTCGCCCGTGTCGTCGACGAAGAAGCAGCGGTCGCCGTCGCCGTCGAAGGCGACTCCGAGCTCGGCGCCCTGCTCGCGCACCGTGCGCACGATGAACTCGCGGTTCTCGGGCAGCAATGGGTTCGGCTCGTGGTTCGGGAAGCTGCCGTCGGGCTCGAAGTAGCAGCGCACGGCGTCGATCGGAAGGCGCTCGAGCACGGGCGGCAGCATGGCGCCGGCCATACCGTTGGCAGCGTCGATCACGACGCGGAGCGGGCGGATCGCCTCGACATCGACGAACGAGAGCACCCGCTCGACGAAGGCGGGCCAGATGTCCTCGGAGCGCACCTCGCCTCTCCGGGCGACCTCCCCGAAGCCCGCGAGCGCGCGCTCGCGCACCTCTGCGAGACCCGAGTCTCCCCCGACGGGCAGGGCGCCCCGGCGCACGATCTTCATGCCCGTGTACTCCTTCGGGTTGTGCGAGGCGGTCACGCAGATGCCGCCGTCGAGGCCGAGCTCGCCGACGGCGAAGTAGAGCATCTCCGTGCCGACGAGACCGAGGTCGAGCACCTCGGCGCCCCCGTCCGCGGCTCCCTCGATCGCTGCCTGCGCCATCGCCGGTCCGGAGAGGCGCATGTCCCGACCGACGGCGATCCGGCGCGGCTCGAAGTGCTCGACGTAGGCGCGCCCGATCGCGTAGGCGCCCGCCTCGTCGAGCTCGTCGAGATAGAGCCCGCGCACGTCGTAGGCCTTGAAGACGGAGGGCGACAGCACCGCGGGGATGCTAGCGGCCGGACCGCCCTCGGCCCCTGCGGGGAGGGATCGCAGCCGAGAGGTGACGGAGGCGGGCGGCGGCACGTGCCGCCGCCCGCCTCGCAGCTACTGGTCGGTCCGGCGCAGGATCCAGAGGCCGGAGTTCATGTCGCTCGCGTACACGAGGCCGGTAGCTTCGTCGACGTAGACGCCCCAGACCTGCGTCGTGTTGCTGAGGATGCCCCGCGCCGAGGGCTTGACCGGGTTCTGCGCAGCCGGTGGGACGAAGAAGGCGACCTCCCGTGGCGCGCTCGGGTCAGTCGTGTCGACGACCCGGACCCCGTCGGAGTACCAGGAGAGGTACACGTCCGTACCAACGACGAACGGGTTGTGAATGACGTAGTCGCCGGAGCCCTGAGCACCAATTCCGAACGAGTTCGGCGTGCGGTACTCGCCGATCTGTGTCGGTGTGGAAGGGTCGCTGTAGTCGAAGACGCGCAGGTACCCGTAGCCGCGCTCGATGTCTCGGCCGGAGAGCTTGCAGAAGTCCTCGTCCGCCGTGAAGAGAAGCTGACGCGCGTCGTCGTAGCTCGACGAGTGTGCGTCGCCGTCCTCGTCCGCCTCGTACTGGGTGCGGCCCAGGGCGAGCGGGTTCGTCGGGTCGCTGACGTCGAGCGCGATGAACCCGGAGTCCCAGTAGCTGAGGAACACGAGCTTCCCGTCGTCGGACGGCTCGGCGCCGTGGCCGTAGTTCGTGTCGGGATCACAACCTTGCCCGGCCCCGAACGGGCCGCCGATGTCCTGGATGCCCCAGTCGGATACCTGCGTCGGGTTCGACGGGTCGGTGATGTCGATCAGCCGAAAGTCCCCGTCCCCGTCGGCGTCGCGGTAGCCGCTCGGGGTCGTCGAGTCGGGGTAGCGGCTCGCCGGCACGGTTGCGTAGGCGAACGTGCGGCCGAGATCGGGACGGTGCTCGACCTCGAACTCGTGCACTCCGCGCGTGCAGCAACCCGTGTTCAGGAAGCCGACCTGCACGGGGGCGGTCGGGTTCGTCACGTCCCAGAGCATGAGGCCGCGGGAGGCGCCGGCGTCGTAGCGCGAGCCGCCGCAGTACTGGATGCCCGCCACCGCGATGTCCCGGCCGGCCCACCGGCTGCCGTACTGCGCGGTGTAGACGACGACGTCCTCCGCGGAGGTGCGGGCGGGATTCGGCAACGTCGCGACCTGGGTGGGATGTGCGGGGTTGCGGGCATCGACGACGGCGACACCCCCGTCGTCCCGGCAGAAGCGCGAGTTGCCGGTCGCGAAGTCCGCGAAACCCCAGCGGCCGACGTACGCGTAGCCCTCGTGCGCCCAGACGTCCGCGTTGAACCCACGAGCACCGAGATCTGTCTGCCCGACCGCCTCCATGTTCCGACTCGACCCGGCCTTGCTACCGCCCGCGTAGGTCTTCTGCGACTGCTCGAGAAAGTGCCGTTCGTCCTTGAGCAGGTCGTCCCTGCCTCCCGGCGCCGTCACCGCGACGGCCACGAATACGAGCGCGGCGCCCGTCGCGAGCACTGCCGTCCAGATCCTGCGCATCCCCTACCTCCAGAGTCGTCGTTCGGAGGAGTGTGTCGCGCGCGGCAGGCGAGTTCAAGCGACTGCTAGCCCGTGCGCTTGAGAATCCAGAGCCCGGAGAAGATGTCGCTCGCGTAGG
>Ga0136617_10003052_pt1 | contig 14928 bp, 9 predicted proteins | sample AntDrymUQ3222106_2_FD_129672 | JGI IMG/M metagenome (GOLD analysis project Ga0136617, IMG submission 129672) | Polar desert sand microbial communities from Dry Valleys, Antarctica - metaG UQ322 (21.06) | ecosystem: Environmental > Terrestrial > Soil > Desert | place: Antarctica: Dry Valley... | reverse complement strand
GCCGCCTCTTTCATCGCGTTCTTGATGCGCTTGATGTCGGTCAGTTGCGACCCGATGTGAAAGTGCAGCAGGCGCAGCATCGAGATGCGGTCGGCCTCGTGAAGCCGGCGGATGACTTCGAGAATCTCGGTCGTGGTCAGCCCGAACTTGGCCGCTTCGCCGCCCGACTTTTCCCAGCGCCCGGAGCCTTTCGAGTAAAGCTTGACGCGGATGCCGACCATCGGCAGTACGTCGCCTTCCTCGAAACGCTCGGCGATGCGCAGGATCGAGTCAAGCTCGCTTAACTTCTCGATGACGATCACGACGCGCTTGCCGGAGCGCGCGCCGCCGTAAGCCAGCTCGATGAATTCCTCGTCCTTGAAACCGTTCAGCACCAGCAGACTGTCGGGCGCCTGGTCGAACGCGAGCGCGCCGTAGAGTTCGGCCTTCGACCCGGCTTCGAGGCCGAAGTCGTAGCGCGACCCTTCGCGCAGATACTCTTCGACCACGGCGCGGTTCTGATTGACCTTCATCGGGTAGACGCACATATGCGCGCCCTGATATTCGTATTCGCGGATTGAGTTGCGGAAAGCGCGCTGGAGCTTGCGCACCTGCGCGGCGACGAGTTGTGGGAAGCGGAGCAGCACCGGGGTCGAGATGCCGCGCCGGTGGAGGTCTTCGATAATCTCTTTGAGGTCCGCCGAGCGCCCCTCGGACTCGGACGGGTGGACGATCAGATTGCCTTTCCGGTTGATACAAAAGTAGCCGGCCCCCCAATTTTCAATGCCGTAGGTTTCGAGCGTCTGTTCAATGGCCGTCGTCAACTTCGGTTCTCCTGCCTCCCTCGTGTCCGTGTCACCGCCGCCACGTCAAATGCGCGGTGAATACCGTTAGTGTTGAACTAAATGTCAGTGGAAAATTAGAAATAAGAAAACTTTATGACCCGCAATGTAACAGAAAAAATGGGGTGGGTCAAAAACTATTTTTTCCGCCCTGGCGGCCCGCGCGTGCGGTTAAGCCGTCGCCGCAGAAAGGTTTAGCGGGAATTCAGGAGCGCGCTTGAGGCGGGGGCGCCACCTCGGCGTGAAGCCCGAACCTTGACAGTTGCGGGCACCGGAATATAATCCGAGGCTGCTACGATGGCCCTTGCGATTGATGGCTCCCGCGCAAAATATAGACCCACACATCTGCCTGTTGCCTGTCCGAACTGAAGGCGGCAAAACTATTGACCACTCCCAAACTTTTTTTAGGAGATACTCAGGAGACACTATGGACGCTAAAACGGCTCTCAAGTATGCCGAAGACCAAGGGGCGAACTTTCTCTCGATACGTTTCACCGACTTGATCGGTGCCTGGCATCATTTAACTTACCCGATCCACGAATTGTCGGAAGGCTCGTTTGAGGACGGCTTCGGCTTCGACGCTTCCTCGCTGCGCGGCTGGGCGTCGATTCACGAGTCGGACATGCTCTTAGTCCCCGACCCGGTGCGGATGTGGATGGACCCGTTCTCCGAAGAACCGACGCTCTGCCTCATCGCCAAAGCCGTCGACCCGATCACGAAGGAAGGTTACGGACTCGACCCGCGCTCAGTCGCGCAACGCGCCGAAAGCTACGTCAAGTTCACAGGCATTGCCGACACCGCCTACTTCGGCCCCGAAGCCGAGTTCTTCGTTTTCGATTCGGTGAAGTTCCACAATGACCAGAACTCCTCCGGCTATTCCGTCGAGTCAGACGAGGCGCACTGGGCAAGTGGCCGCGCGGCGGATGAATTCAGCGGCGCCAACCTCGGCTACCGCATCCGCCCGAAGGAGGGCTATGTGCCGGTGCCGCCGACTGACAGTCTGAGCGATTTGCGCTCGGAGATTTCGATGATTCTCGAAAAGGTCGGGATCACGGTCGAGTGTCATCACCACGAGGTCGCGACCGCCGGCCAGTGCGAGATCGACTTCCGTTACAACACGCTGCTCGGCACCGCTGACAACCTCCAGCTCTTTAAGTACGTCGTGCGCAACACCGCGTACCGGTACGGCAAAGCAGCGACGTTCATGCCGAAGCCGCTCTACGGCGACAACGGCAGTGGCATGCACTGTCACCAGTCGTTGTGGAAAGGCGAGAAGCCACTGTTCGCCGGCGACGGTTATGCCGGACTATCAGAGACGGCGCGCTTCTACATCGGCGGCCTCTTAAAGCATGCGGCGGCGGTGGTCGCTTTCGCCGCGCCGACGACGAACAGCTACAAGCGGTTGGTGCCGGGGTTTGAGGCGCCGGTGAATCTGGCCTACTCGGCGCGGAACCGGTCGGCGGCGATTCGCATTCCGATGTTCTCGACCAATCCGAAATTGAAGCGCGTCGAGTTCAGACCGCCCGACCCGTCGTGCAATCCGTACCTGGCGTTCGCGGCGATGCTGATGGCAGGCCTCGACGGTGTGCAGAACCGGATCGATCCGGGCGAGCCGCTGGACAAGGACATCTACGACCTGAGTCCGGAGCAACTGAAGTCGGTGCCGTCTTTGCCGGGGTCTCTGGACGAGTCACTGGCGGCGCTGGAAGCGGATCACGAGTTTCTGTTGAAGGGCGACGTGTTCACGCCGCAGTTGATCGAACGGTGGGTGCAGTACAAGCGCGAACGCGAGATACAACCGCTCCGCATGCGCCCGCATCCGCTGGAGTTCGCCAACTACTTCGACATCTGAAGGATAGGGGTCAGGGGCCGGGGGCCGGGGGTCAGCGGTCAGGCAATTTTACTCTTCCCCGTCCCCTGGCCCCTGACCCCTATCCTCCGTCCCCTGAACCCCCGTCCCCCGCACAATGGATATTCAACCAGTGACGCTCGAAGGTCAGCACGTCCGGCTTGAGCCGTTGTCGTTGAAGCATCATGCGGCGTTGTGCGAGGTCGGGTTGGACGAAGACCTGTGGCGCTGGACGACGGTCAGCGTCATGACACCGGGCGAGATGCGTGCCTACATCGAGACGGCGTTGAAAGAGCAGGCCGACGGACAGTCTCTGCCCTTCGCGACCATCGAACGGGCGTCGGGGCGAATCGTCGGCTGTACGCGGTTCGGCAGCATTGATCGGAAGAATCGGCGACTCGAAATCGGTTGGACGTGGGTCGCGCGCGAGTGGCAGCGCACTGCCATCAACACTGAAGCGAAGTACCTGATGCTCGGCCACGCCTTCGATACGCTCGGCGCGATTCGCGTCGAGTTGAAGACAGACTCGCTCAACGAGCGTTCGCGGCGCGCCATCCTTCGCCTCGGTGCGAAAGAAGAAGGCACGCTGCGCAACCACATGATGACCCACTCCGGGCGCATCCGCCACACCGTCTACTTCAGCATCATCGACTCCGAATGGCCCGCCGTCCGCACCGCGCTCGAAGCGAAACTTGGCCCATCGCTGAAATGATGAGCGCGGAACGATGGAATCAATAGACCTCTTACAAAAGTCAATTGCCATGTTTAGAGGCGGGCTGCGCCCGCCGTTGCCCGTTACATTTGACCATGCACCGGCGGGCGCAGCCCGCCTCTAAACAAACGGATTTTTTACTTTTGCAAAAGGTCTAATAAAGATGCTCCGAAATTCCAACGACTTTCATTCCTCTCAACCATGCGCATCTCGATTTGGGTTTCGACTCCCGACTCCCGACTCCCGACTTTCGACTCTTGACCCTGAATCCCTGACCCCTGGCTTTCGACTCCCCACGCTGACACGTCGTCGACATTTCTTTGCGCCCCTGCTTCACATCCCGCGCTGACCTGTTCTATGTTATCTGCGCATTGGAAACACCTAATGGAAAGATCGCATCGCTGTTGGGCGAACTGCCGGACCCGGATGGCGCGCGCCACTTTTACGAACGGCTGACGGCGGAGCACGCGCGCGCCCTCCGGCTGCTGGCGCGCGACCCCGGTCTGACCGCCGACGCGCTCGCGCTCGCGGCGTGGAGTCCGTTGCTGGCGACGACGCTCGTGCAGCACCCGGAGTATCTGTCGTGGCTGGCGCGCGAACGAACGCAGGCCGGTGTGAAGACCGTCGAAGAACTTGGCGAATCGCTGGCGCGTTATGCGTTCACTAATTCGCAACTCGATTCGCCGACGCTCGTCGCACGCTTCCGCCGTCAGACGCTGCTGCGCACATACCTGCATGACATCCGCCGCACCAACACGCTGGTCGAGACGACCGACGAACTTTCAAATCTCGCCGACGCGGTTCTCCAGTACGCGCTTGGGCTGGCGCAGCAGGAGTTGGAGAACCTGTACGGTCTGCCGCAGCACCGAGACGCGCGCGGGCGCAGCGCCGCGGCTGTCTTCTGCGTCGTTGCGCTCGGCAAGCTCGGTTCGCGCGAGTTGAACTACGCCTCCGACATCGATCTGCTTTTTCTCTATTCGCACGATGGCGAAACGTCCGGCACGGGCGAGCGCGGCGCGGTCAGCAATCGCGAGTACTTTGCGAAACTCGCCGAGCGTGTTGCGCGCACCGTCGGCCAGCCGGCGGGCGAAGGCGCCGCCTATCGCGTTGATTTGCGTCTGCGTCCGCACGGGCGCGACGGCGCACTGAGCACTTCGCTTGCCGAAGCCTTGCGCTACTACCGCGAGACGGCGCAGGCGTGGGAGTTGCAGGTGCTGATCCGCGCGCGGGCGGCGGCTGGGTCGGCGGCACTCTACGCGGAATTCGCCGACGGAGTGCGGGCGCGCGTCTACCGCACCGACGAAACGGTCGCACGCGCGCTGGCGCACGTGCGGCTGGCGAAGCAGAAGATCGACCGTCAGCACCGCGTCGAAAGCGGCGGCTTCAACGTCAAGCTGGGGCGCGGCGGCATCCGCGAGATCGAGTTCATCGCGCAGGCTCTGCAACTCGCGCACGGCGGGCGCGACCCGTGGCTGCACGCGCCGCACACTTTGATTAGCCTCGGGCGTCTCGCGGATCGAGGTCTGATTACGGAGCATGAGCGAACCGATTTGTCGGACGCTTATCTATTTCTGCGCACGCTTGAGCACCGCTTGCAGATGGAGCATGGCTTGCAGACTCATACCGTGCCGGAGGATCAGCAGCGGCGCGCGCTGGTCGCACGTCGCATGAGCTTGACCGGCGCCGATGCCCTCGCTGCATTCGACGCCGCGTTGCGCGGCCAGACCGCCCGCGTGCGCGCCGCCTTTCAGCGCGTGTTCGGACAGGCCGCCGGCGTCGAAGATTCGTCTACCACCGCGCCCCGCACATCGGCTGCGTCCGCTCGCCAAGACACACCGATCAATGACACATCAATCAATGATGCGGTCATCAATGAATCAACCATCGATGATGTATCAATCAATGACGCCAATGACGCGACGATAAACGAAGGAGGCACGTCGGCTTCGACTGACTTGACCGACTTGGCTGATTTGGCTGTCGCTTCACGCGGGAGCGTCGGGGTTGGTTCATCTGCCAAGGTAGTAGTTGTTGCCGCAGCCTCCGAGCCTCGGCCCGTGGCGCACGAGCCACCGGCGGACGCCGAGACCGCCGCGGCGACTATGGCCGCGACTCTGCTCGCCCGGCGACTTGCCGGCGGCGAAGAACCGTCGACTGTCGAAAGGCTCTGTGGCCTGTTGCGTCGTGCGGCGCATGAAACGCTTAACGCCCGACGTGCGCTCGCGCTGGTCGCCCGCGTCGCCGCCTCGCTCGATAAAATGAGCGCGCCGGTCGAGTTGTCGGAAGAGAATCTGACCCCGCTCGTTCGTTTGTGCGGGGCGTCGGAATTTTTCGGCGAGATGTTGGCGAATAACCCGGCGCTGATCCCGGCGTTGCTGACGCCAGCCCCGATTGTCACCGCGCGCGACCACCGCGCATTGCTGCGAGCCGCCATCGACGGTGAAGAAAGTTTCGGCGGGGAACTGTCGGCGCTGCGGCGCGCATGGGCGCATATGCTCATTGAGATCGGGGCGTGTGACGTGGCGGGCGCGCTCACGATGCGCGAAGCGAACCGCATTCAGGCGGAACTGGCCGCCGCCAGTCTCAACGCCGCGTATCTAATCGCGCGGCGCGAACTGGCGCGCCGTTTCGGGCATCTCGCCGCCGGGCCGCGCGTGGCGATTTTGGGCCTCGGGCGACTCGGCAGCGGCGGCACCGACTACGGCTCCGACCTCGACATCGTGCTCGTCCACGATCCGGTCGTGCCTTCGCCAATCGCGGCGCTCACGCGCGACGGGGCTTACGCGCGCCTCGCCGAGATTCTCGTCACCGCGCTCTCCAGCCTGACGCGCGACGGGTATTTGTATCGCGTCGATTTGCGCCTCAGACCCGACGGCAAAAACGGCGCGGTCACGCTCGGAGCGCCGGCCTTCGTCAGCTACCTGCGCGACCGTGCGGAGGTCTGGGAGTGGCTCGCGTATGTGAAGCTGCGCGCGGTCGCCGGCGACATGGAACTGGCGCGGCTGACCGAGCGCGACGCCCGGCGGGCGATTCATGAAGCGGCGGTCTGTATCGAGCCGGAGTCACTCCGCATCGAGACACGCCGCGTGCGCGAGCGTCTGGAGCGCGAGCGTGCAACGACGGGCGCGGCAGCCCATGCGGTTGATATTAAGTTCGGGCGGGGCGGGATGCTCGACGTGTACTTCGCGGCGCGCTATCTGCAACTGCGCGACAACGTGCCCGACGATGGCGAAGACCGTTCGACGCCGGCGACGCTGGCGCGGCTCCACGCCGCCGGCTCGATCAACGCGGCAGACTACGCGGCGTTTGATGAAGGGTACGCGCTGCTGCGCATGCTCGATCACGGCCTGCGCCTGCTGGTCGGGCGCTCAACGCGCCTCCCCGTCGCCGAAGATCATCCGGTGCTCCGCGACCTTGCACGCGCCACCGGATACCCTTCCGCCGCCGTGCTGACAAGTGACCTCGCCGGCCGCATGGAGAGCATCCGCGCAGCCTATGACAACATCACCAAGCCGCCGCTTCGAGCAGATGATTGAAGAGGTAGAGGAATGAAGATAAGTACCTCAGCAAAAGATTTTCGGTCTCAAGATTGACAACAGCCCTCGAACAGTTTTGAGTTTTACTTACTACGGCGTGTGACCGAGTCACTGTCATGCATCGCGCGACTCGCCGCCAGTCTCTTCGTACCAGCACCGCGGGCACCATCTGTGACGCGCCCGTCGCTCCTCAAGCGAATAATCAGCGGACGCCGGCAGACGGCGCACCACCTCACGCTCTTCCGCGCTTAATTCGTTCCACCCGCGCAGCGTCTTCGAGTCGCAACGCGGACACGAGTCATGTTGTTGATAGCTCATTGATAGCCCCTCGAAGTTGTTTCACCGAATGGTCATGATCATCGTTTGACGCGGGACAGTCCGCGGGTCGTCGTTGGTTTAGAGTCACCGCCCGTTGACGTGTCTGTCGAATCGGAGCGCCAGCTTGTAGACCAGTTGTATCGGTAGACCGACGACGTTCCAGTAGTCGCCTTCGACGGCTTCGATGAAGAGCGCGGCCTGCCCCTGCACGGCGTACGCGCCCGCCTTGTCGAGCGGCTCGCCGCCGGCGACATACCACGTCACTTCTTCATTCGAGAGCGCGGCGAAGCGCACACGCGTCCGCTCGCAAGCGACCGCCTCGCGCCTGTCTACCGCGCGCACAAGCGCGACGCCGGTCAGAACTTCGTGCCACTTTCCGCTCAGCAGTTTAAGCATCCGGCGCGCATCCTCGTCATCAACCGGCTTGCCGAGCACCAGGCCGTCGATGACCACCACGGTATCGGCGCCGAGCACGAGGCCGGACGATGCGGCAGCCACGGCCACGGCCTTCTCACGCGCGAGGCGTTGCACGTAATCGACAGCGCCCTCGCCAACGATTCGCGACTCGTCAACGTCGGCGACCCGCGCTACGAACGGCCACCCGACAATGCGTAAAATCTCGGCGCGGCGCGGGCTAGCCGATGCCAACACGAGCGGCGCGAGACCGAGCGCGGCCGCCGTCGGCGTGCGGGTTCCGACTTGTGGCGCTTGATTGTTTTCCATTACACTCCCCGTAAATGTCGATTCGCGATTTTAGATTGAAAGGGAAAAACGCGGTAGCTCTCCCCCTCAAAATCGCGAGTCAAAACTCGAAAAATCGTGAATCGTTTATGGAAGGTTTGATCCGATCATTGCCGAAACTGCTACGCGCGGCGGGCGAGTCCGACGAGGTGGCGGAGGTCGCCGCGCAGGTCGCGTGGCGTCGTGTCGCCGGCGAGGCGTTGCGCGGTTGTGCCGTGCCGTTCCGACTTTACCGCAAGACGTTAATCGTCGCCGTGCCCGATGCGACGTGGCAAAAGCAGATGGGAGGTTTGAGTAGTCAACTGCTCTTCCGACTCAACTCGCTGCTCGGCCAGGCGGTGGTCACGTATATCGAGTTCCGCATCGATCCGAAGACGGTCAGCGCGGAGCGGTCGCGGATTAAAACGTCCGTCGTCGATCACCAGGCGCGCGAGGAGCGGGCGCTGGAATGCGCCGACAGCCTGCGTTCCGCCGCCGCCGGTATTCGTGATGAAGCCCTGCGCCGCCGCTTCCTCGTCGCCGCCGGCAGCTACATCGACGCGCAGGAACACCGGAAATGAAAACTTGATTATCGCGAATCGAAAAGCAACGTCATGCCAATTACCGAATCCGACATCGAAAAGATCGCGAAGCTCGCGCACCTCGAAATCACCGACGAGGAGCGCCGCGCGCTGACGCCGCAGATCGCCTCCATCGTCGCCTACGTCGAGCAGTTGAACGAGCTGGACACCAGCCAGGTCGAACCGGCCACCGGCGGCTTCACGCCCGAAGGCGAGCGAACCAGGGCGGGGCGCGACGACGTGCGGCACCGCTCGCTCGGCCAGGCCGCCGCGCTTGACCAGGCCCCCGACCCGTCCCACGGATACTTCCGCGTCCCGAAAGTGCTGTAAGAACATAGAGGTAAGCAGGAAGGCAAAAGCAAACAGTTTTGAGTTTTCGGTTTTCAGCTCAAAACTCAAAACTCAAAACTGTTCGATGGCTTTTGTTCATCCTTCTCTGACCTCTCACCCTTAACTCATAAAATGAATAATCCTGATCACACAATTGAGAGCCTATCCCTGCGCATCGCGCGTGGCGAGACGACGGTGCGCGCCGTGACTGACGCTGCACTTGACGCCGCCGAGAAGTTGAACGACACGCTCAACGCTTTTCTGCAAATCGACCGCGCGGGCGCAACGAGACGCGCTGACGAATTGAGCGCGCCGCAAAGTGTTGGTGACGCGCCCCGCGCGCTGGTCGGGGTTCCAATCGCTGTCAAAGACAACATCTGCGTGCGCGGTCTGCAAGCCTCGTGCGGGTCGCGTATCCTGGCAAACTATCACCCGCCTTACGACGCGACGGTGATCGAGCGGTTAAGCGCCGCCGGAGCGGTCATCATCGGCAAAACCAACTGCGACGAGTTCGCGATGGGTTCGTCGAACGAAAACTCGGCGTTTGGCCCGGTGCGCAATCCGTGGGACACCGCGCGTGTGCCCGGCGGCTCGTCAGGCGGGTCGGCGGCAACGGTCGCGGCGCGCATCGTGCCCGTCGCGCTCGGCTCAGAGACGGGCGGCTCGGTGCGTCAGCCCGCGTCGCTGTGCGGCATCGTCGGCGTCAAGCCAACCTACGGTCGCGTCTCGCGCTACGGACTCGTCGCCTTCGGCTCGTCGCTCGATCAGGTAAGCGTCTTCGGCCTGACGGTGCGTGATGCGGCGGCGGTGCTCGGCGTGATCGCCGGGCGTGACCCGCACGACGCGACGACGGCGGACGTGCCGGTGCCCGACTACGCGGCGGAACTCGACACGGAAGGAGCACGCGGCGCACGCATCGGCGTCCCCCGCGCGCTGTTCGGCGATGGCCTCGACGATGAGGTGCGCAGAAGCGTCGAGCAATCGATTGAAGCGTACCGCGACCTCGGCGCGGAAATTGTGGATGTCGAACTGCCGCACGCCAAATACTCGATAGCCGTCTATTACATCATCGCGACCGCCGAGGCATCCGCGAACCTCGCGCGTTTCGACGGCGTGCGCTACGGCCACCGCACTGAAGAGGCGCGCACGCTCTCCGAGATGTATCGCCGCACACGCGACGAAGGTTTCGGCGCCGAAGTCAAACGGCGCATCATGCTCGGCACCTACGTGCTGTCATCGGGCTACTACGACGCTTACTACCGCAAGGCGCAGCAGGTGCGCACCCTCATCAAGAAAGATTTCCTCAACGCCCTCGCGCAGTGCGACGCGATTCTGACGCCGACCACGCCGACGCCCGCCTTTCTGCTCGGCGAGAAGACAGACGACCCGCTCGCGATGTACCTGAGTGATATCTACACCTGCACCGCGAACCTCGCCGGCATCCCCGGCATCGCGGTGCCGTGCGGGCTATCGTCGACAGGCCTGCCCATCGGCTTTCAATTGCTCGGCCGCCACTGGGGCGAAGCGACGCTCTTCCGCCTCGCCCACGCCTACGAGCGTGCGCAACCCTTCACCGCGCGCCCGCCGCTCATCGCCACGTCTGAAGATTAGACCTCTTGCAAAAGTAAAAAATCCGTTTGTTTAGAGGCGGGCTACGCCCGCCTGTGTCCGTTACATTCAACCATGCGCCGGCGGGCATAGCCCGCCTCTAAACATAGCAATTGATTTTGCAACAGGTCTGATAGAGTTCTCTTCGTGTGGGTGAGTTAAGTAGGAAGACAACGGTTTCCAGTTTCCATCTCAAAACTGAAAACCGAAAACTGAAAACTGTTCTCATCATCCATCACCGCTTCTGCGGCTTCGCGTCGCCCTTTGCCTGATTGAGCGCCCAGCGGATGCCGCCGAGAAGGTGCTGTTTGTACCAGTCAGCTTCGAGCACATCTTCGCGATGGCCGAGCGCCGTGTAGAAGACGCGCCCCTTGCCATACATTCGTGTCCACGCAATCGGGTGATACTCCGGCTTGTTGTAGTTCGGGTCTTTCTGGTCCGGGTTCTTATCGAGCGACAGCAGCATGTGGACTTTGTTGCGGTCGAAGTTCTTCAACACGTAAATCTCGTCGAAGACAGTCTTCGGGCTCGACAGACCCTTCGTCGCCGGGTGCTTGGCGTCCTCCACGATGCAGTCGACGCTGACCTGCGGTCCGTGCGTTTTGAATTCGCCGTTGATCATTTCGATGTACGGAGGGTAATTGTGGAACGTATCGGCCGCGGCGTGGATGCCGATGAATGCGTGGCCGGCTCTGATCCAGTCGAGGAACCCTTCGCGGTCAGGCAGCGGCAGGTCGCCGGTGGTACTGGCGAAAACAACGCCGTCATATTCCTTGAGCGCCGCTGGCGTCATCTTCGTCCGCATCTCTTCGTCGGTGCGCACGTAGTCGACGCTGAAGTCGCGGCTCTGCTCGCCCAAAGCTTGCAGCACTTTTTCGGCGGTCGGGAGCGATTGATGACGGAAGCCCTTCGTGACCGTCACGACCAGCAACTTCTTCGGCTTCCGCGCGGTGGCGGTGGTAATCGCACTGACAAAGCCGACGGTCACAGCAACGACCACCAGTAGGCACGTCGCGCGCAGTAATCGCGTGGGTGAAAAGGTCATAGTCTGCATCTCTTGATGTTTTGAAAAGTTGTGAAAGGGAGAAACGCCAGAACGAACGGGACGGAGTATAACATGACAGAAAATACGCGCCGTCGCCGGGAGCGGCGGAAAGTCTCTAAATAGAGACGTGGAAGAATGGTACAGCGACGATTCGCATGGCGAAGGCAGTCAGCTTTAACACAGAGACACGGAGACGGAAGACACAGAGGACACAGAGAAGACTAAACGCATCGGCTTTTCTCTGTGTCCTCTGTGTCTCTGTGTTAAGTCCGTGTCCCACTCTCTCTGATTTAGAGTCGAACCGGACCGCCGCACTTCAAAGGCTCCCCGAGTTCGTCCGTCCAAGACAGGATGTGCGCCCCTTTCGTCTTCAGGTAAGATTCGGATTAAGTTGCCGACGCTGCCGCTTGGTGCTGTGCTGGTCGGTGTATTCATGGCAACGCGATTAGTCATCATCACAGATAAAATGATTCCCTCAACTCAAAGAAAATATCTGGCGCGCGTTTCGCTATTGTTGATGATGCTGATGTGCGCGTTTATCTCATCGAGCTTCGCGCAAGTTTCGCCGAGGCCGGGCAGCGTTGTCTTCACCGACGTGACGAAAGCGGCGGGCATCAACTTCGTCAACGTTTCGTCGCCGGATAAGAAGTTCATCGTCGAGAGCATGAGCGGCGGCGTCGCTCTGTTCGACTTCGACAACGACCATCGGCTCGACATCTACTTCACCAATTCGCACACGGTCGAAGCGGCGATAGCGGATCGGCCACGCCCGCCGTCCGCGCTCTATCGCAACCGCGGCGATGGAACGTTTGAGGATGTCGCATTGAAAGCGGGCGTCAGTGACCCCGGCTGGGCGATGGGCGTCGCCGTCGGCGATTACGACAACGATGGATTTGATGATCTCTACGTGACGTGCTTCGGCCCGAACCGTCTGTATCGCAACCGCGGCAACGGCACTTTTGAGGACGTGACGATGAAGGCCGGCGTCAGTGACCCGCGGTTCTCGACCGGCGCGGCGTGGGGCGATTACGACCGCGACGGCCGACTGGATTTGTTCGTCAGCAACTACGTTGATTTCAAACTGAGCGACCTGCCGCAGTTCGGCAGAGGGAAGCTGTGCCAATATCGCGGCGTCCCCGTCCAGTGCGGGCCTCGCGGCCTTGCGGGCGCGGGCGATTCCCTTTATCGCAACAACGGCGACGGGACGTTCACCGACGTGTCGAAGGCGTCCGGAGTTAACGACCCGTTCGGCTTCTACGGCCTCGGCGTGATGTGGACGGACTTTGACGATGACGGGTGGCCGGACATTGTCCTGGCGAACGACGCGACGCCAAACTACGCCTATCGCAACAATCACGACGGGACATTCACTGAGATGGGATTCGCGCTCGGCATCGCGGTTGACGAGAACGGCGTCGAGTTAGGCAACATGGGAATTGCTCGCGGCGATTATGACCGCGACGGGCGGATGGATTTAGTCACCACCACGTTCGCCGATCAATACAATCTGATTTTAAAACAGAACACCGACGGCAGTTTCGCGGACGTGTCGCGCGTGACGAAGACCGCTGGCGTAAGTATGCCTTACGTCGGCTGGGGGACACGGCTCTTCGACTATGACAACGACGGTTGGCTCGATTTGTTCGTCGCCAACGGCCACGTCTACCCGCAGATTGAAGGCGCGTTTCCGGGCGCGATGTATCGGCAACGCAAACTCCTCTACCGGAATTTGCGTGACGGCACGTTCGCCGAAGTCGCGGCATCCGCAGGCGCGGCTCTCTCGGAACGGCGTTCTTCGCGCGGCGCGGCGTTCGGAGATTTCGATGAAGATGGTGACGTTGATATCGTCGTCAACGACCTCGACGGCCCGCCGATGTTGCTGCGTAACGACGGCGGCTCGAAGGCGGGGCACTGGATCACCCTGCGTCTGACCGGCACGAAGTCGAATCGAAACGCGGTCGGCGCGAAAGTCACGCTGATGGCGGGAGGGTTGACGCAGGTCAGCGAGATACACGGCGGCGACAGTTATATATCGCACTCGGATCGGCGGCTGCACTTCGGCCTCGGCGCCGCAACTAAAATAGACTCCGTCACGATTCGGTGGCCGAGCGGCGCGGTCGAGAAGTTGACCGACTTGCCCGTTGATCGAATCATATTAATCGTCGAGGGGAAAAGCAGTAAGCAGTAGGCGGAAAGCAGTCAGGAAAGAAACATCCTGACTGCCTTCAGGGTTTCTGCGTTCGACTATCTGCCCACTGTCCATTGGCCACTGCCTAATGCTTCGGCGTGCGCGCGCGGTCGGTTTCAAGTTGTCGCGCCTTGAGGCGTTGCACTTCGGCGAACTCGCGCGTTGCGTCCTGGCGGCGACCGAGTGTTTGATAGACGCGCGCCAGCAGGTAACGCTTGTCGGGGTCGGTCGGGTCTTTGAGGACGGCGCTCTCAAGAGGCTGTAGAGCTTCCGCTGACTTTCCTTGCTTCATCAGAATCTTGCCGAGCAACGCGTTCGCTTCCGGCGACTGCGGCTCCAGCTTCAACGCTTCGTCGAGGAGCCTTCGCGCCGCACTCAGATCATCACCGGCCTCGTGCAAATACGCGAGGTAAAAAATCGTGGTGAAGTCTTTCGGCGTCAGTCGCAACTCTTTCTCGAAGGCGGCGATGGCTTCACTGTTGCGACTCAGTTTTGTGTACCCGATGCCGAGCGAGTATTGGAGGCGCGGCAGCTCAGGGTTGAGCTTCGCGGCGGCTTCGAGTTCGGCGATGGCCCGCTCGAACTCGAAGCGCGCGAGCAGCGTTTGTCCGTTCAGCAGATGTGACACGGCGACTCCACCGGGTAACGCGGCGAGTCGCTCGGCGATGTCTTTCACCACCTCCATCCGATTCGCGCGCAGGTAAACCACTCCCAAACTGTGAAGCACCGCCACGTCATCGGGTGCGGCCCGTAGCGCTTGTTCCAGTTGTCGGACTGCTTCCGCGTCCCTGCCTCCGACCTCGACGAGCGAGATGCCGAGCAGTTGACGCGCCTGGATGGAATCGGGGTTCGTCGCCAGGAACTTTTCAAGAGCCTCGACAGCGCTCTCAAACTGCCCCGCGCGGTAATGGGCAATGCCGAGGTTGAGATTGATTTGCGTCAGCTTCGGCGCGAGTCGCAGGGCGGACTGATAAGATTCGACCGCCTGTTGGTGCTGCCCTAACTGCGCGAGTACGACGCCGAGATTGGCGTGCGCTTCGGCGTAAGCGGGCGCGACCTTGAGCAGCGCGCGATACTCATCGGCCGCTTGCTCGAGTTGTCCCGCGCGCTGAAGCTCAACTGCGCGGTTGAATCGTACCGTAGGATCAGTTTGTTGTTGGAGTGCGAGCGGCAGAGTGATAGCCAGCGAGAGAAATAGAACCTGTGCGATATAACTCATG
>Ga0136617_10003051_pt1 | contig 14929 bp, 13 predicted proteins | sample AntDrymUQ3222106_2_FD_129672 | JGI IMG/M metagenome (GOLD analysis project Ga0136617, IMG submission 129672) | Polar desert sand microbial communities from Dry Valleys, Antarctica - metaG UQ322 (21.06) | ecosystem: Environmental > Terrestrial > Soil > Desert | place: Antarctica: Dry Valley... | reverse complement strand
TGGCGGAATCCAGGTTGGAGACGATCAGCAGGCGCATGGGCTCTTCCGGGGAGGGTCGACGTTAGATGATTGATTTCGCGGCCGTCGTGCCCGGATGTGCGTGCACCGTGGATGCCGGGCGCCGCCCGCCAGACCACGGCAGTACCGGGTGTACGACTTGGTCTGGCGGGTGGCGATCCGGCGCCGCGGGGCGCGTGCAGCCGGGTGCGAGGGTCGTGGAATCAGTCATCTAGGTACGGCGGGCGGTGAGCGCCTCGATGCGGCGGCCCAGCTCGAGCACGGCCGCCTCGGGGCGGCGCTGCGCGGTGTCCAGGCCGGGCTGCCGCTGGGCCGCGGTGGCGATCGCCGTGTCGAGGTCGGTGATGTCCTCCACCACCAGCAGCCCGCGCTCGCGGCCCAGCCGGCGGCAGAAGGCGACCTGATGGTCGTCGACGTGCTCGCCGAAGCGGTGCTGGCGGGGCACGAGGACGAGCGGGCGCCCGGCGGCCAGCACCGGAGCGATCGTCCCCGGGCCGCCGTGGCTGACCACCACCTGGGAGCCCTGCAGGCGCTGCTGCATCTCGGCGAAGCCGACCATCGCGGCGTGCTCGGCGTGCTCGGGCGTGTACTCCGAGTAGCCCGTCTGGCAGAACACGGAGCGCAGCACGCCCTCGCCGGCGAGGCGGTCGACCTCGCGCAGCAGGCGGTCGAAGGGCTGCTCGTGGGTGCCGACGCTGACGAAGATCACAGGACCGGCCCCACGACGACGCCGCGGCGGTAGAAGCGGCGCTGCTCCTCCCACTGCAGGGCGAACAGGTGGCAGAACGGCTGGCAGACCCGGCCCGTGATGGTCGGGCTGTCGATCCGGTCGTAGACCTCGAGGTAGACGAGCGTGGCCCCGAACAGGCGGCCGAGCACGTAGAACGGGATCGCCACGGCGGCGCCGGTGGAGACGATCACGTCCGGGCGCTCGCGTCGCAGCACCTTCCAGGCGACGCGGAAGTTGCGCACGAGGTTCTTGACGTTCCGGTTGGAGGGGTAGTGCGCCCAGTAGGTCCGCTCGTCGGCGAGCAGCGACCGGGCGTCCTCCTTGTCGAAGGTCACCCACGAGCGCTCGCCGGGCTCCCACAGCGCCTGCAGCGCGTGCAGCTGCATGAGGTGACCGCCGCTGGAGCCGACCAGGCAGTAGTTGAGGGCGCGCGGACCGGTGGCCTCCAGCAGCGGGCGGTCGCCCGTGCCGGCCAGGCGGAAGCGATGCGCGGTGGCGGTCATCAGGTCGCCGCCCCGCTCGGATTGCGCCCGAGGGTGCGCCCGATCTGCCCAAAGGACGCCCGCAGCAGCCCGCGCTCGGAGAGCACCAGCGCCAGCGCGTACGCGCCCAGGCCGGCGAGCCCGCCGAGCAGCAGGGCCGGCAGCGTGCCCGCGCCCTCGAGCGCTTGCACGGCCAGCCAGGCGGCCGCCCAGCAGCCCGGAGCGGCGATCGCCACCGGTCGCACCGCGCGCCACTGGCGCGCCAGCGCCACGCCCCCGCGGCGGTCGGCGAAGAAGCTCAGGACGCACAGCGAGGCGACCATGTCGGCGAGCATCACCCAGGCCACTGCCTCGACTCCGCCGTAACTGGCGCCGAGCAGCAGCCCGGGGATCAGCGGCAAGAGGACCCAGAGCGAGATGATCCCCATGAGCCCCGCCTCGCCGACCGAGTTGAGCAGCCAGGCGATCGTCACCTGCACCGTGCGGACGGCGGCCCAGACGCCCATCACGGCCAGCGCGCCGATCATCGGGATCCACTCGTCGCCGAGCACGACGCGCGTGAACGGCCCCGCGCACGCCGAGAGCAGCAGCCCCATCGGGACGGTGACGACGGCGACCAGGCGCAGCGCCGAGAGGAAGGCGGGCGTCACGTCCTCGCCGCGGTGACGCATGCGCGAGAAGCCGGGGAAGGTGACCTTCGCCACGGGGTCGGCGACGGCCATGTAGGGCAGCTCGGCCATCCGGTAGGCCATCGACCAGTAGCCGACGGCCGTGGTGTTGAGCGTGCGACCGACCGCGAAGAAGGCCGCGTTCTGCTCGATGAAGGCCAGGCCGCCCTGGAGCAGGAAGCCCTTGCTGGTGCCGAGCGAGTCACGCGCCACCGGGCGGTCGAAGCGCGGCCACACCCGGTAGGGAGCGACGCTCGCGAGCATGACGGCGTAGGCCAGCGACGCGGCGATCTGGCCCCAGACCAGGCTCCACGCGCCGGTGCCGGCGGCGGCGAGCCCCAGCGCCACGCCGGCGTACACGACGCTCTGCAGCACCTGGGAGTAGAAGCGGTTGCGGAACTCGAGCTCGCGCTGGAGCAGCGCGTCGTAGAACCAGCCGAACGCGCCCAGGATCACCGTGAGCGAGAGCGCGGCCAGGATGCCGGTCAGGCGGGGGGCGTCGAACACCCAGGCCGCCAGCGGCGCGATCGCCGCGACCACGGCGGCCACCACGGCGGCCATGCCCAGCATCAGCGTGAGCAGGGTCCCCTGGGCCGCTCGGTCCAGGTCCTGGCGCAGGATCAACGCGCCGCCCAGCCCCAGGTCGCGGAACAGGCCGATGAAGCCGACGGCCAGCGTGGCCAGCGCCACGAGGCCGAAGTCCGCGGGGACCAGGATGCGGGCGAGGATGACCGTGGTGAGCACGGTCATGAACTTGTTGCCCCCGTAGGAGAGGATCGTCCACACGACGCCGCGGACCGCGCGCTCCTCCATCACACGGCCGCCTTCACGGAGGCGAAGAAGTCCAGGTGCGCCTGGGCCACCGGGAGCACGTCGAAGCGCGCACGGGCGGAGCGCTCGGCCTCGGCGCCGTAGGCGGAGGCTAGCTCGGGGTCGGCCAGCAGCCGCTCGATCCGCTCGGCCAGCGCGGGGGCGTCGCCGGGCGGGAAGAGCAGCCCGTCGTGCCCGTCGGTGACCATCTCGGGGAATCCGCCCGCCGCCGAGACGATCAGCGGCTTGCCCAGCGCCATGATCTCCAGGCCCGCGAGCGCGAAGTTCTCCCACAGCGACGGCAGCACCACGACGTCGGCGGCGGCCAGCGCGGGGAAGAGGTGCTCGGGCGGCTGGCGCCCCAGCACGTGCAGCCGGTCGGCGAACGGTCCCGCCGCGTCGCGCAGCTGGGCGCTCATCGCCTTGCCCTCCCAGAGGCGGTCCTCGCCGAGCAGCACGACCTGCGCCTCCGGCCGCTCCGCCCACACGCGGGCCATGGCCGCGACGAGCACGTGGACGCCCTTGCGGCTCTCCAGCCGGCCCGAGAAGGCCACCACCGGGCCGTCGCCGGGGTAGCCCGCGGGCAGCGTGCCCTCCGCCGCGAGGCGGCGGGTGCGCTCGACGTCGACCGCGTTGGGCAGCACCACGGTGGGCGGCCCGTCGATCCGCCACAAGCTGCGGGCCCAGTCCAGGATCGCCTGCGAGGAGGCGATGATCGCGGTCGAGCGCTCGGTCTGGCGGCGCTCCAGCGGACCCTGCAGGAGCGCATGGCGCGCGCGCCAGCGGCGCGAGCGCTCCCAGCCGGGCATGATCGCCCGCATCTGCGGCAGCGAGGTGGAGAGCAGCGTGACGAGGGCGCCGGCGTCCTGGCGGGACGCGTACAGGCCGGCGTCGCCACCCCACTCCGCACTGAAGACGATGTCGAACGGCCCGAGCTCACGCACCCGCCGCATGCCGGCGCGAGCCCACAGCACGTCCTCGAGGGGCCAGGAGCGCTGCGGACCCGGGCGCGGGACGAGGTGCACCTGCGCCCCGCCGTGGTCGAGCGTGCGCGACGGGCCCTCGGGCGCCATGGCGACCACGGCCGAGTCGTGCCCCAGCCGCGCGAAGGCAGGGGCCATGTGCGTCCACTGGGTGCCGATGCCGCCCTTGGCCTCGGTGTAGGGCGGATACTCGCGGGTGAGGATGCAGACGCGCATGGGCCGCTCGGCGAGCACGGCCGCGCCGTCGGGCGGATGGTGGTCGGCGACGGTCACCGAGCCTGCTCCAGCGCGGCCATGCGGTCGCGCACCTTCTGCACGCCGGGGACGTCGGGATCGGTCTGGACCGCGCGCTCGAGGTACAGGCGGGCGGTCTCGAAGTCGCGTGAGTCGAGCTCGTGGTCGGCGTCGCGCACCCAGTTCTCGGCCCGCGTCTTCTCCCCCTGGTACTCGCGGTAGGCGTAGAGCGGCGCCACCAGCACCACGGCGGCGAGCGCGACGGCGACCGCGCCGCTCAGGACGCCGAGCCCCACGCCGCGGCGCAGCCGGACGGGCGCGCGCTCGGCGGCGCGGGCCAGCCGCCCGGGGCGCCGGGCCACGAGCACCGCGACCAGCACGGCGGCAACGAGCAGCAGCAGGCCGTAGAGCCAGAACTTCGTGCCGGCCACGAGCGCGGCCAGCACGCCGACGAGCAGCGCGCCCGCGAGGGCGCCGCGGTCACTCGACATCGAACGTCCCCTTCATGCCGGCCGCCTCGTGGCCGGGGAGGGAGCAGAACATCTCGTAGGCGCCGGCCTTCACCGCGACCTTGAAGTCGACCGACTTGCCGGGCGCCACCGACTTGGTGCCGCCGGCGTTCCCGCCGTCGCGGCGCAGGCGCAGGTCGTGCTCGACGGCGCCGGTGTTCTTGACGGTGAGGGTGCTGCCGGCCTTGACCGCCACGTCACCGGGGAGGTACTCGAACTCCGCCATCTCGACCTGGCCGGGGGCGCCGCCGCCGTCGGGCGCGGGCTGCGCCGCCGCGGTGGTCCCGGTCTCGTCCGAGCCTCCGCATGCGGTCAGGCCGGCCATGGCCATGCTCCCCACGATCAGCGCCAGCGTCGCGCGTCGGGAATACTCCGTCACGTCCTTGCTCCTCATCCGTCGGTCGCCGGAGCCGTTCCGGCGATCACCACCTGCATCCTGCGACCTGCATGGTAAGCCAGGAAACGGTGCGATACCTTCGGCTTTTCGTCCATTCGAGCCGGCCCGCCTTCAAGGATCGGGTCGGCCGGTCGAGCGGAACGCCGAATTGACGCTCTTACGCTCGCTCGGAAGCCAGCCGGCGGCCGAGCCGCACCGCGAGCGCGCCGATGGTGAGCGTCGGGTGCGCCGGTCCGTAGGTCGGGAACACCGCGCCCCCGGCGACGTTCAGGTTCTCACGCCGGCGATGGCGCATCTCCGGGTCGAGCACGCCGTCCTCGCCGTCCGCGCCCATGCGCAGCGCGCCGAGGTGGTGGGCGCCCGTCGGGGCGAAGAGGAACTGCGCGTCGTGCGCCCCCAGTGAGCGCAGCCGGCGCGGCACGTCCTCGAGCAGATGCGCGGCCGCGCGGTCCAGGTACGGCGTCTGCTGCGGGTAGCGGACCTCGTTCTTGGGCAGGCCGAACGCGTCCTTCTGGCGCGAGAGCCTGATCGTCGCGCCCGCGTCGGGCATGTCGTCGAGGTAGACGTCGAACGACAGCGACCGCTGCCAGGTCGCGACCAGCTCGGCGCGCAGGCGCTTGCCGGTCCGGCCGGCGACGAGACCGTCCACCACCTGGCCGAACATGGTGGTGTTCGGGGGCCCGGAGTTGAGCGGCAGCACCAGCGCCGCCGCGCGCTCGCGCCGGTGCCGGCCGGTGTAGTAGCGGTAGGAGGCGCCCGTGATCAGCGAGTGCCCGTAGCCGACGCCGACGGGCTTGCGCGTCGTCATCAGCAGCTTGGCGTTGCGGTGGTCGAAGAGGTACTTGCCGGTGTCGCCGCCCCCCAGGCCCGAGCGGAGCAGCAGCCCGGCGCTCTCGAGGCCGTTCGCGGCCACCACGAAGCGCCGCGCGGTGTAGCGCGTGCGCTCGCCGTCGCGGCCGATGCACTCGGCGGCGACGATCCGCTTGCCCGCCGCGTCGGAGATCAGCCTGGCCGCGACGGTGTCGGGCACGAGCTCGACCTGGGGCGACTCCAGCACGTCGCCCAGGCGGTTGTAGACCGAGGCGCGCGAGTCGACCGGGCACAGCTGGCAGCGCGCCGAGCCGCAGCACGCGGGCGAGTCGCGGTAGGGCTTGGTCGGTCGCGCCGAGGCCAGGCCGATGAACGGCTCGAGGTGCGCCCGCACCGCCTCGTCCTGCGGGCTGAACGGGAAGGCCGGCATGGGGTAGCCGCCGCCCGGCATCAGCTCGGTCTCGGGGCCGGAGATGCCCATCTCCCGCTCCGCGACCTTGTAGTCGGGCAGCAGGTCGTCGTAGCCGAGGGGCCAGTCGCGCATCACCCCGAAGCGTGAGCGCATCTCGAAGTCCTCGGGCAGGAAGCGCGCGCTGGTGCCGGCCCAGCGGTTGGAGGCCCCGCCCACGGCGTAGACGTAGTTCCACGGCCAGTCCAGGCCGCTCGGGTCGTTCACGTGGTTGCGCTCGGTCCCGGGCCCCGTGCCCTCCCACTGGGAGGTCTCCTGCTGCACCTTCCAGGGGCGGTCGGCGCCGCGTTCGACGATCGTGACGCGCTGCCCGCGCGCGGCCAGCTGGCCGGCCACCAGCGTGCCCGCCCAGCCCGAGCCGATGACCAGCGTGTCAGCTTCGCGCTGGCGCATCGCGGCGCAGGAGGCAGGGCTGGTAGCGGCCGGTGTCCTGGATTCCGGCCAGCGCGTACGGGCCGACGAAGCCGTTCTCCATCTTCAGCAGCGGGCCGATGAACGCCTCGATCGCCTCGCGCCGGGCACCCTCGGGCATCGCGAGGCGCGCCGGCGTGGTGGTGGCCAGGACGAAGGCGGAGGCGCGCGCCTCGTAGTCGGGCCGCTCGAGCGTCGCGCGCAGCGTCTGCACGAGCCCGTCGGCGGTGGCGCGCGGCAGCCCGAGCTGGTCGGCGACGTGCTGCTCGAACGTCCCGCCGACGCCGTACCGGCCCACGAGGGCGAAGCCGCCGGCGGTTGCGACGGTGGCGCCCACCAGCGCCTGGCGTCGGGTCACACCCATGGCGATCGACTGTATCGGGGGGTCGCTCCGGTTCCCGGAGTGGGCGCGGGGGCGCACATGCCCCGGTCAACGCCCGCGGTTCGGAGAACCTTGCGGCTGGTGGACGGACGGTCGAGGCGCGGCCGCCCCGCGCACTCGTCTCAGGGCCATCTCAGCGGCGACTGGGACGCTCGGGCGGTGCTCGGGAGACGCAGGAACGTTCGTGTCGCCGTCGCCGCTCTGGTCGGCGTGGTGTTGCTGGCAGCGGTCGGCTCGCTGGCGGCTCGCCAGATCCGGTCGCCGGCGCAGATCGCGGCGGACACTGCGGCGCCGGCGGCGTCGCGGATCAGCGTGCCGGTGGAACGTCGCTCGCTGGCCACCGAGGTGATCGTGCGCGGGACGGTCCGCTATGGCTCTCCGCAGGAGGTGACGTTGCCGGTATCGGCGCTGAAGACCTCGACGTCGGTCGTCTCGCGGGTGCCGAAGCCGGGCGTGCGGCTGGGCGAGGGCGACAAGGCGCTCCTGATCTCGGGCCGGCCGGTGTTCGTGCTTGGCGGCGCGACCCCGATGCACCGCGATCTGGGGCCCGGGTCGGAGGGCCGCGACGTGCGGCAGCTCGAGCAGGCGCTGGCGCGTGCCGGCTTCAGTCCCGGGAGCCTCGACGGCCGCTACGACGGCGCGACCGCGGCGGCGGTGGCGGCCATGTACGCCAAGCGCGACGAGGCTCCGTTCGGCCCGACCGACATCCAGGCTGAGGGGCTGCGCACCGCCGCAGCCGCCGCCGCCGCCGCTCGGGATGCGTCGCTGCAGATGCGCTTGGCGCTGCGCACGGCGGAGCAGGGGGCGTTGCCGGCGGACGTCAACCAGGCCCGGTTGGACGCGTCCGCGGCGGCGGAGCAGATCCCGCTCGCGCGCACCGCGATCGCGACCGCGCAGGACAAGGCGGCCATCGCCGGCGCAGCGATCCGCGCCGCGGAGCTGCAGAAGGTCGAGGCGGGCTCCACCGCGGTTCGCGAGATCGCCCTGGCTGACGCCGACGGCGTGACCAAGCGGGCCGCCGTCAACGACGCGCTGGACGCTCAGGCCGAGGCGCAGCGCCAGCTCGCGAGCGCACCGCCGGAGGCGTCGCCCAACGAGTACGAGACGTTGCGCGCCATGCTGCGCAGCGCGATCGACAAGGTCGCCGTCGCACAGGCGGATCTCAGCGCCGCGGAGCGGTCGGCGGAGGCAGCCCGGGCAGCGCCCATCGTCGCAGCCGCGAAGGCGACGAACGACGGCGAGCTCGCCGCACGCCAGCTCGCGCTGGCCGAGGCGGAAGGTCGAGACGCCCGGGCGTCGCTGGCCATCGCCCGGCGCAAGCGCGACCTGGCGCAGGCGCGCGTGCGCATCCTGCGCATGCCGCCCGACGCGGCCCTGGAGCGCCGGATCGTCGCGTCCGCCCGGAGCGAGGCGGAGCGCACCCAGGCCGAGCTCTCCCGGCTCGCGATCCGGACCGGTGTCCAGGTCCCGGCCGACGAGGTGCTGTTCTTCTCGTCGCTGCCGGTCCGCGTGGATTCGCTGGCGGTCAAGCGCGGCAGCCAGCTGGCGGGCAGCGTCATGACGGTGAGCAACTCGCGCCTGGCGGTCGATTCCTCGCTTTCGGTCGGCGACGCCAAGCTCGTGCGCCGGGGCGGGCCGGTGAGGATCGAGGAGCCTGACCTCGGCGTCAGGATCGACGGCACGGTCAGCCGGATCGCCGACAAGCCCGGCACGACCCCTCCCGATCTCGCCGGCACGACCCCGGTCGACCCAGCGCGCACCTACCTCGAAGTGCTTCCGAAGGCCGCGCCGCCGTCGCTCGTCGGGACCTCGGTCAAGTTGTCGATCGCGGTCGAGAGCACGAAGGGCAAGGTGCTGGCCGTGCCAGTCGCCGCCCTCTCCGTGGCTGCCGACGGCAGCTCCCGGGTGCAGGTCGACCTCGGTGCCGGGAAGACCCGCTTCGTCACGGTGGTGGCGGGTCTGGCCGCCCAGGGCTTCGTCAAGGTGTCTCCGACCGCGAAGGGCAAGCTCAGCGAGGGCGATCTGGTGGTCGTCGGCTCCGGGCCGTCCGCCGCGAACCAGGCTCCCACCGGTGTGGGCACCGATCCCACCCCCGGTCCTGGCTCGAGCGCCGGCGCGGCCGCGCCGGGCGCCGCGAGCGGCGGCGCGACGAGCACCCCTTCCCCGGCCGCCGGGGGCGCCGCCGCCACGCCGGACCCGGGCGTGGCGCCCGTCACACCGCAGGCTCCCTCGACTCCCCCCGTCGCTCCGCCTTCGAGCCCCGTGACACCTGCCCCCGCGGCGCCTGGAGCACCACGTGGACCCTGAGCCGCCGGTTGTCGAGCTGCGCGACGTCGGCCGGACCTACGGCACCGATCCACCGGTCCACGCGCTGCGTGGCGTGGACCTGGTCGTCGCCGGAGGCGACGCGATCTCGATCGCGGGGCCGTCGGGCTCGGGCAAGTCGACGCTGCTCAACGTCGTCGGCTGCCTCGACCGCCAGTCCAGCGGCTCGTACCTGATGGACGGGATCGAGGTGGCGTCACTCGACGAGGACGAGCGCGCGGCGCTGCGCGGCGGGCGCATCGGCTTCATCTTCCAGACCTTCAACCTGTTGGCGCACCGGACGGCGATCGAGAACGTGGCGCTGGCCGAGGTCTACCTCGGCCTTCCGCGCGAGGGTCGCCGGGAGCGTGCCCTGGAGGCGCTCGAACGGGTGGACATAGCGAACCGCAGCGACTTCCTGCCCGTGAAGATGTCCGGTGGGCAGCAGCAGCGGGTGGCGATCGCCCGCGCGCTGATGGGAACGCCGAGCCTGCTGCTCTGCGACGAGCCGACCGGCAACCTCGACTCGGTCAACACGAGGGCCGTGCTCGAGCTCTTCGACGAGCTCGTGGCCGAGGGGATGACGATCCTGATCATCACCCACGACGACGAGGTCGCCGAGCGGATGCCTCGCCAGACCCGGATCGTCGACGGCCGGCTCACGGAGCAGCGCTGATGCTGCGCCGCCGCAGGCCGGGAGCCCGGCCCGTGCTGTCCGTCCGAGACCTGCTCGCCGAGGCGGTCGGCGGCCTGCTCGCGCGTCCCGCCCGCGTCGCCCTCACGGTGCTGGGAACGGTCGTCGGTGTGGCGGCGCTGGTGGCCACGCTCGGGCTGTCGAAGACCGCGTCGAACCAGATCGTCGGCCGCTTCGACGCGGTGGCGGCCACCGACATCGTGATCTCGCCGGCTCGCCGCCGTGCCCGCACGGTCTCCAGCGTCCTGCCGTTCCGCGCGGAGGAGCGCGTGCAACGGCTCAACGGCGTCGTCGCCGCGGGCAGTCTCGCCGACGTCGACGTCAAGGGAGATCTCGCGAGCTCGGTCCCCGTCAACGACCCGCAAGGGCTGTCGCGGGTGCAGATCACGGTCAAGGCGGCCTCGCCCGGACTCTGGCGAGCCGTGCGAGCGCATCTGTCCACCGGGCGCTTTCCCGACGCGGGCCACTCGAGTCGAGCCGATCGCGTGGCCGTGCTGGGCCGCAACGCCGCCGCCCGGCTCAACATCAACCGCGTCGATCAGCAGCCGGCGGTCTTCCTCGGTGACCGGCTCTACCTCGTCATCGGCATCCTCGACCGCGTCGAGCGCCAACCGTCCCTGCTCGGCTCGATCGTCATGCCCGAAGGCACCGCCGTCCGCGAATACGGCCTGCCGGCGCCGGGACTGGCGCAGATCGAGACCCAGGTCGGGGCCGTGCCGCTGATCGCGCGCCAGGCCCCGCTCGCGCTCAGCCCCACCTCATGGCGAGAGCTCAAGGTGGCTGCGCCACCCGACCCGCGCGAGCTCAAGGGAGCGATCCGCAACGACCTCAACGCCCTCTTCGTGCTGCTCGGCGGCGTGTCGCTGCTCGTCGGCGCGATCGGCATCGCCAACGTCACGCTCGTCTCGGTCTTGGAGCGAGTCGGGGAGATCGGGCTGCGCCGCGCACTGGGGGCCGCCCGACGGCACATCGCGGCGCAGTTCCTGCTCGAGAGCACCGCCATGGGAGCGCTCGGCGGCATCGCGGGCGCCAGCATCGGCACGCTCGTCGTGGTCGCCATCTCCGCGACGCGGACCTGGACCCCCGTGCTCGACCCCCGCTATCCGCTTGCCGCCCCACTGCTCGGGGCGGCGATCGGCCTCATCTCCGGCACCTACCCGGCGCTGCGCGCCGCCCGCATGGAGCCGGTCGACGCGCTGCGCTCCGGAACGTGAACCCACCAAGAAGGAGTGGACCTCATGAAGCCAGCCCATGACCAGGGAAAGCCCACAGCGCTCATGGCCACCGTGCTCGCGGCGCTGACCTGCGGCGTGCTGCTGGCTCAGTGCGGCGACAGCGGGAGTCCGAACGCGGGCCCCGTCTCGCAGGGCGGGTCGATCGAGGACCAGCTCGGCTTCACCCAGAGCGGGATCCAGGCCGCCCAAGCCAAGGTGGAGACCGAGATCGCCGCCTGCATGAAGGCCCAGGGCTTCGAGTACACCCCCGTGGACCCGACCGCGGCGCGCGCCGCGCTGACCGGCAAGTCGAACCTCAGCGACGAGGAGTTCCAGAAGCAGTTCGGCTACGGCCTCGCCACGCTCTACGGCCGCGGCACGCAGCAGACCGACCCCAACGACAAGATCAGGCAGAGCTTCACCCCGGCCGACCAGCTCGCCTACGACAAAGCCCTCTCCGGTGGGAATCCGCAGCAGACGTTCTACGTCGCGGCCGATACCGGTGACTTCGGCCAACTCGGCGGCTGCACCAAGCAGGCCACCGACTCGCTCTTCGGCGGGTCTCAGCTCCTGACGACCCTGCAGCGCCGGCTCGACGAGCTCGACGACTCGATCGTCCAGGACCAGCGGATGGTGCGCGCCTTCGAGCAGTGGACGACCTGCGTGCGCCAGCGGACCGGCGAGACCTACGAGGACTCCGAGGCCGTCGAGGTCGACATCGTCAAGCGCCTCGCGGCCGTCGTCGGGCCGCTGCCCGAAGGCGAGTTCGCCGCCGGCGCGTTCGCCACGCTCACCCCGGACGGTCCCTACGATGCAGCCGCGCTCGAGAAGGTCCGACGACTCGAGGTCGAGTTCTCCAACGCCGACGTCGCCTGCGAGGAGAAGCACATCGTGCCCGTGGAGGACACCGTCCGAGCAGAGAAGGAGCGGGTCTTTCGCCAGGCCAACGCCGAACTGCTGCGCACGGTGAAGCCGCTGGGTGGTTGAGCCATGATGAAGCGACTCCTCGTGACCCTGACCGCCATGGCCTTGCTCGCCGGCTGCGGGGGAGGCGACGACGAGACCTCAGGCGCCCCTTCGGGCGGCGGCAGCGTCGAGGAGCAGCTCGGCTTCGGCCGAGCCGATTCCCCCGACGCCCTCGCCAAGGCGGAGAACGAGATCGCCGCCTGCATGCGGGCACAGGGCTTCGAATACGTACCGGTCGATCCGGTCGCCGCCCAGGCCGCGCTGACGGGCAAGTCCAATCTCAACGACGAGGACTTCGACAAGCAGTTCGGTTATGGCATCGCCACCCTCTACGGACGCGGAACGCCGCAGAGCGACCCCAACGCCAGGATGCGCCAGAACCTGAGTGCCGCGGATCTCCGCGCCTACGACCGGGCGCTCTCCGGCGGACAACCCGAGCAGACGTTCTCTCGCGCCGCGGACACGGGCGACTTCAGCCAGCTCGGCGGTTGCATCAAGCAGGCGGCCGACGAGCTCCTCGGCGGGTCCGAGCTCCTGACCACCGTTCAGCGCAAGCTCGACGAGTTCGACGAGGCGGTCCTGGAAGACCAGCGGATGGTCCGCGCCTTCCAAGCCTGGAGAGAGTGCGTGCGCGCCAAGACGGGGCAGACCTTCGAAGACTCGGAGGACGTCGAGCAGGACATCCAACGGCGACTCGCGGAGATCGTCGGCCCACTGCCGCCCGGCGAGTCCGCCCCTGGCGAGTTCGCCGGCCACACGCCGGAGGGTCCGGTCGACGAGGCCGCGCTGGCCGCGCTGCGCCGGCTCGAGCTGGAGTACGCCGGCGCCGACGTGGCCTGCGAGGACGAGCACATCGCCCCGGTGGAGGACATCGTTCAGGCCGAGAAGGAGAAAGCCTTCCGCGCGTCCAACGCCGAGCTGCTGCGCAGGACGCAGGGCGCCGGGGGATGAGCCTTGGAACCGACCCGGGAACGCGTCAGCCGCGCCTGCCGCGGAGGCGGCCCCAGCTGCGCGCGACCGGCATCGCGAACCAGAGCGCGGCCGTGGCCAGCCGGGCCCGCAGCCCGCGCGGGCCCGGCTCGGGCGCGAAGACCGGGGCGCGGGTGGACACGACGGCCACGAGCGCGGACGCGCCGCCCAGCGTGGCGCCGCCCCAGAGGCCGAGGCGGCCCAGCCGCGCCGCCGGCAGCGCCCCGACCAGGCCGGCGGCGAGACCGGCCACCAGCAGCTTGGACGGCATGCCGATGTGCAGCGGCTGGCTCGTGACCGTGTAGAGCTGCCGCGCCTGCGGCCCGGTCAGCACGTAGCGCGGCCGGCGCGGGTCCAGCCGCTGCAGCAGCGTGCGCTCGGGCACGGCGATCAGCTCGCGCTGCGGCGCCTGCTCCATCACCGAGCTCGCGCCGTACGCGCGCTGCTGGCGGATGAAGCCGGCCATCGTGTCGCGCCGGTGGTGCACCACCGCCGCGGTGGGCGAGAAGCGCAGCCTGGCGCCTTCGTCGAGCGCGCGCAGGCAGAACTCGACGTCGTCCGTGGAGGCGACGAAGGTGGGATCGAAGCCGCCGACCCGATCGAACAGCGAGCGCCGGAAGGCCATGTTGCAGCCGGCCAGGTGCAGCGCCCCCCCGTCGGCGTCGACCACCGGGATCGCGGCGCCCGGGGCGCCGGACACCGCCCGCTCCTCCCAGCCCGCGTCCGGGAACGGCAGGTTCGGGCCGCCCGCGCCGTCGGCGCCGAGCCGGTCGCAGATCCGCCACAGCGCCGGCAGCCAGCCCGGGAGCGCCGCGGCGTCGCCGTCCAGGTAGGCCACGAGCTCACCCTGCGCCGCCCGCCAGCCGGCGTTGCGGGCCACGGACAGCCCGGCGTGCTCGAGCTCGAGCACCCTCACCTCACCGAAGCGGCGCGCGACCGCGACGGAGTCGTCGGTGGAACCGTCGTCGCACAGGATCACCTCGTAACGGGGGTAGGGCAGCCCGCGCAGCGACGTCAGGCAGCCGTCCAGGTAGCGGGCGCCGTTGTAGTTGCAGACCACGACGGAGATCAGCGGCGCGTCGTGGAGCCGTGCCGCGTCCTGGGCCAGCGCCGCCGCGGCGAGGCGCGCGTCGGCCTGCTCGTCGCCGGTGCGCACGAGCGCGCCCGCCGCGCCCACGTCGCGCGCGGCGACGAAGGCCTCGGGCGGCGTGTCCGGCGAGCGCACGTCGACCAGCAGCGGCCGGCCCGCGGCGCGGATGCCGGCCGCCAGCACCGAGGTCGCGGCGACCGCCGGGTCGGCGGGCAGGTGGCACAGGACGACGTCTGCGCCCCAGCCGTCGAACGCACCGGTGGAAGCGGCTGGGGCGGCCACCAGGCCCGGGTGCACGGCACGCTTCAGGCGGCGGATCGCGCGGGCGACGGCGCGCGGGCCGCCCTCCGCGGCGATCCGCGCCGCCAGCTCGGCGTCGACGACGGTGAGCGCGGCGGGTGCGGGCGCCCGCATCGTACGTCGGTCCAGAAGCTGGACTGCGGGCTCATTCCCGTTACCCTTGGCCTCGTCGGGTGGGCGAAGGACCGCCGTGCGCCCGGCCACGGAACCCCATGTTGCGAGGAACGGCTTCTGCGCCCCGGGCGGTTCGAGGAACTTCCCGTCGGAAGTGGGCTTCACGAAGCCCGGCGATGGCTCGAGACAGGGACGGTTCGTGAAAAGCCAGCGGTCGCCCTGGGTCGTGACATGCACTTGAATGATCGCACACAGTTGGTCGAATTCTTCCCCGAAGAGACTGAGCGCGACGCCGGCTCGCAGCTGCGCGAGCAGCTGCGCGTACTGCGCGAGCAGCGCTGGCTGATCGTCGCCTGCATCCTGCTCACGGCGACC
>Ga0136617_10003050_pt1 | contig 14932 bp, 15 predicted proteins | sample AntDrymUQ3222106_2_FD_129672 | JGI IMG/M metagenome (GOLD analysis project Ga0136617, IMG submission 129672) | Polar desert sand microbial communities from Dry Valleys, Antarctica - metaG UQ322 (21.06) | ecosystem: Environmental > Terrestrial > Soil > Desert | place: Antarctica: Dry Valley... | reverse complement strand
CGCAACCATGCGTAGCGCCTTCAGCTCTTCGCGGGGCATAGCTCATCTTGCTGCTGCCGCCGATCGGTCGCGACACAATTCGCGGTCGTGGCGAGTCGTCGCACGCGTGAGCGCTCTATGGCCATTTCTTCTCCTTTTTCGTTGCGCCCTATGCGTTCCAGGTCGCAGATCCGTCTACCCGCCGGCGATCGCCGCAACGCCGGCGAGTGAGGCGAGCACACCGGCCACCTGGTAGGCCGCAAGGCGTTCTGACAGCACGAGGTAGGCGAGCAGGACGGTTACGACCGGATACAACGCGCCGACAACGGCCACGAGGCTCAGCTCGCTATAGGTAAAGGCCAGCGTGAAGAGCCCGGTGGCGGCCAAGTCCATCGCGCCGATGGCCGCAATGGCGGGGACGGTCGCCCGTGAGAAGCTCATCGAGTGGCCCAAGCGCACGACGATGAGGAGAGCCACCGCCCCCACCGTTGCACGCTGTACGAGCAGGACCCACAGCACTCCAGCCGAGCTGGCAGCCGCCAGAAGGGTCGCCGTCAGGCCGCTGCCAACCGCAGCGATCAGGGCAAGGCCGACGCCTCTGGCGAATCCTCCGTCGCTCGCGTCGGCAGGGTTGCGTTGGTGCGAGGCGACCGTAACTCCGACTATGGCCGCTGCGACGCCGACGCCCTGCAACGTCGAGGGGCGGTCGCCGGTGGCGAGGCCGAAAGCAATCGGGATCACCGCCCCGGTGGCGGCGATCGGCGTCACGAGCGCCATCGCGCCGACCGCCATGGCGCGGTAGAGAGTCCCGAGCCCGAGCGTCAGCGCGAGGCCGGATCCCGCGGCGTAGACGAGGTCGATCGGAGCGGGCTCCTTCAGGCCCGCCACCAGTGCGGCGACGGCGACTATCGCGAAGCCGAGGCCTTGAGACGCCGCCAGGACGACGACGGCTGACACCCGTCTGCTGGTGCTGCCGGCCAGGAAGTCGGCGATCCCCCACCCGAGCGCAGCTCCGAGGGCGAGTACTACTCCGGTCAACGTCCGTGACCAGCGAGGCCTCGGACCGGCGTCTGTCGTCCCTCGATGGGCTGGCCCCCGCGTGATGCAGACCCATAGGCGCGCCGCACCAAGCTCACGACGTACTTGAATCGGGGGCGGTCAAGCAGGGCTTGCGGCCGTCTCGCGCCGCTTCGACCAAGTCGGTCGCAGTGGCCCTGATCGATTCTGGGTTCCAGCCGGCGATGTCGTAGAGAACCGAGTCGACCGGCGTCGGCGTGCCGCGGGGGTCGCGGTCGTCTTGGTAGAAGTCCATCGGAGGGTCGAGCACCTGATCGATTACCAGCGTCCCGTCGCTGCCGCAGATTTCCAGCCGCTCGCCGCGCGGGTACTCCGTGAGCGAGCAGAACTCATGCTGAAGAGCGGCCCGGCGACCATCTTTCCCGTTACGACGGCATGGGGATTGTCGAGCTTGATGTCAGGGACCCAGCCCCGCGCGAAGGCCTGCAACGACTCGCCCGGCGCCGAAGAACCACTTGAGCAGGTAGTGGCTGTGCGGCTCGCAATCCATGATTGCGCCGCACCCGTGCGGCTCGCGCTTCCAAGCCTGGGTGTCGTCATTCCTATCGGCCCACTCGTCGAGTATCTGGTCCGGGATGAAGCCGCGAACCACGCGGATTGTCCCCGAGCTTGCCGGCGCGCAGCATCCGTTCGGCTTCGATGTACGCTCGGACAACGTGATCCTCGCAGAAGGGCTGAAGTGCCCGCTCACTCTGAGTGGGTCCAGCGCAGCATTGCGCCTTGACGGCGACGTTCGGCAGTGTCCGGGGCGGGCGGTGAACCGGCTGTGGCTACGGATTCGAAAACGTCGAGCGCTTGCCCTTTCGATCGTCCGTCGCGTAACTGTGCCACCAGCGCGTCGTAGTCGACCACGCCGCCGCGGCCGACGTTGACGAAGACCGCGCCCGGGCTCGAAGACGGGCGAGACTGGCGGCTCTCGGGCAGCTTGCAATCCTAGGATGATATAAAGCAATGCCAGGCCTGAACCGGAGGAAACATGACGATGCAGCCGAGCGGGAAGCAGAGCGGGAAGCAGAAGGCCTTTGGTTCCATGGCCCACGGGATCATCTCGATGCTCGGCTCTCCCTATTGCGCTCCTGAGGAGCTCGAGCAGTCCGGCGCCCGGGCGGCGTTCCTCGGGGTGCCATACGACGGAGCAAACGTGTGCATCGGGCGGCCCGGCTCGGCGCTCGGCCCGCAGGGGCTGCGGATCGCTTCGCAGGAGTATTTTCCCTGGTCGTTCGAGTGGGACATCGACCTGCACGAGGCGTATGGGGTCGTCGATTGCGGCGACACGAAGATCGCGGTGGGGAATGCGGTGCGTACTCACGAGCACGTCCAGTCGGACGTGGCCACCATCCTTCGTGCGGGCGCCATTCCGATTTCCATCGGCGGTGATCACTCGCTTCCCATCCCTTGCGCCCGGGCGCTCTCCGAGCATCTAGGCGACAAGCGCATGGGTTATCTGGCCATCGACGCGCACATGGATGCCGGCTACAGCGTCGACGGCGAGAAGGAGACGAACTGCTCAGGCGTCGCGCGTGCTTCCGAGCTGCCGAACGTGCGGCCTGAGAACGTCGCGATCGTCGGGGTCCGGGGCACGCTGAACCCGCGGGAATGGCTTGATCTCATTCGCGAACGCGGGATCAACATGTACCCCATGCGGGAAGTCAAGGAGCGCGGCATGGAGGCGGTCCTCAAGGACGCTCTCGACCGGGTCTGGGACGGTGTCGACGGCGTCTATGTCACGTGGGACACCGACTCGGTCGACTCCGCGCATGCCCCCGGGACCACCGAGCCCGAGCCGGGCGGGTTTACGTCGCACGAAATCATCGATGCGGCGCGGATCATCGGCGAACGGGGCTTCACGGCGTTCGACAACGTCGAGCTCGCTCCCATCTACGACATCAGCGGAATCACGGGCAAGCTCGTCTGGTGTGTCATCTCCGAAGCCCTGTATGCCAACGCCAAGGCTCGTCTCTAGCCAGCCGCCACGAGGCCGCCTCGTCCGCCGTGCGGACGAGGCGCGGATGGCGCTGCTCGCCGGGGTCGACCGGGTCGCGGACGCGGTAGCACCGACGTTGGGCCCGCGGGGACGGCAGGTCGCGCTTCAGCGGCTTGATGCGCCTCCGCTGCTCACGAACGATGGCGTGACCATCGCTCGCTCGCTCGAAATGCTTTCCGACCCGGTTATCAATCAGGGCGTTCAGCTGCTGCGGCAAGCATCCTCGGAGGCCGAAACGCTCGTGGGTGATGGGACGACCACGGCCACGGTGCTCGCACGAGCGCTGTTGCACGAAGCCGTCCGGGCGGTAGCGGCGGGAGCCGACCCGGTGGCCCTCGAGCGCGAGATCGGCGAGGCGATCGGCATGACAGAGCGGTGGCTGCGTGCCCACGCTGAGCCGCTAGACGGCGACGAGCACATGCTGGGCCGAGTTGCGGCAATCGCGGCACGCGACAAGCGGATCGGCGCGCTGGTTGCCGAGGCGCTCAAGCGCGTAGGGGCCGACGGTGTGGTGCGAATCGAGGACGCCAATGCCTACGGGGTCAGCCTCACGCTTAGAGAGGGCATGCAGTTCGAAAACGGGCTGCTCTCACCCGGCCTCGTTGTCGATCCAAACCGGCGCGAGACGGTCTTCGAGAGGCCGTACGTCGCGCTCGTCCAAGAGCGGATCACCCAGGTGCGGCAGCTCGGGCCGTTGCTGGGCCAGGTCGCGGAGGCCCGACGCCCGATCGTAATCATCGCCGACGAGCTGTCGGGCGACGCCCTGACGCTGCTTGTCCTCAACGTAGCTCGGCGCCGGATCCCAGTAGCCGCAGTCAAGGCGCCGGAGTACGGACCGGACCGCGAGGAAGCGCTGCGCGACCTCGCAGTATGGTCAGGTGGAACGGTGGTCGGTGCGGCCCTAGGCCGAAACCTCGAGCGCGTCAGACTTGACGAGCTCGGCCAAGCCGGGCGCGCAATTGTTTCGCAGGAGACGACGGCCCTGATCGACGGAGAGGGTGCTCCTGACGCCGTGGCCGCGCGTTCCGCCACGATCGAGGCCGAAATCCGGCACGTCGCATCGGACTACGAGCGCACGAAGCGGCGCACACGGTTGGCCCGGCTTGCGGGCGCCATTGCGGTAATCGGCGTCGGAAGCGACACCCAAGTCGAGCAGGAGGGGATCCGCCACCGAGTCAACGATGCGGTGCAGGCCGGAAGGGCCGCGATCAGCGGAGGGATGGTTCCCGGCGGAGGCACGGCCCTTGTGCACGCCGCCGCTGCATTCGACCGAGAGGCCAGTGATCCGCTTGCGCGAAGCATTGTCGTGCGGGCCCTAGAGGCGCCGCTGCGGCAGCTAGGGATCAACAGCGGCATCGAGCCGGCCGTCGCGGTGCAGCAGGTACGCGGCCTGCCTTTCGGCCAGGGACTCGACATGGTCTCAGGGCGCCCTGTCGACCTACGGGAGGCCGGAATTGTCGATCCGGTCGATGTCGTGATCGCCGGTCTGGTCGTCGCCAGCTCGATCGCACGGACGTGCTTGCGGTGCGAGCTGATCATCGCCCAGAAGCCCACGCCGCGGGTCCGCCGCTCGCACCATCCTCACGGACATCATCACCACGGCGATCCCCACGGGCACACTCACGAGCATCAGCCGAAGGTAGACGCCGCCGAGTGACGGCGCGCCGCCACGCTCAACCGCTCACCGCCCGTTCGTCTCGCGGGCGAGCTCAACTTCCATCTTCGTTGCGTCGGCCCGCGTCACAATGCGCGAGTACTCGGCGGGCCTAAGCATTTCGCCCACCCGCACTTTCTCGATGCAGCGGGTCAGAAAGCACGGATCGCCCGCCGACATTCCAAGCTGCGCCGCCTCCCATTCGCTCACCCACGACAGCGCGATGCTCGCGTCGGCGCGGCCGAATTCGACCGGAGCCTGGAGTTCGAACGGCGCCACGATGCGCATGTCGTCTTTCCCCGGACTGTGCTGCAGCGCCTCCTCGAACCATCGCACGACCGCGACGGCGATGAAGCTGTTCCACATGCCGACCGGCGTGCCGTCTCGTAGGAGCAGTGCGGTCACGTTGACTACGCGGGTGTCCGGCTCGAGCTTCAGCGCGGCGCGCACTGCCGCGTCGGGGACGTGCTGGTGGGCGCTGAGCAGGGCGATCTCGAAGCCGCTCGTCAGCGCAACCGAACTGAGGTAGGTCAACCCCGCAAGGGGAGTGCCGAGCTTAGGCGGCGTTACAAAAGTGCCCCGACCCATGATGCGGACGAGCAGCCCATCGCCGACAAGTAGGTCGAGCGCGGGGCGGATCACTGTGCGCGAGACGTGGAACTCGTCCGAAATCTCCCGCTCGGACGGGAAGCGTTCGCCAGCCTCCCAGCGTCCAGCCTCGATGCGCTCGGTCAGAATCTCGGCGAGCTGGAAGTACAGCGGTACCGACTTCGACCGCTGCAGGCGTGCCACGTCACCTGTGCTCGGCGCTCCGTAGAGGGCTGGCAGCCGCGGATCAAAGCTTCCCCTCATTACCACGATGCTCTCCGATTGTCCGGGTTGGTGGCAGCCTGCATCACGTGGCGAAGAATCGAACGTCGTTGCGGGCATGCCGCAGCGCGCAGATCTCGAGCTCCGGTGCCGAGGACCAGAGGTCGTCGACACTTAGCGTGAGGGCAGTCGAGACGGCCTCACTTATCACGCCTCCGAGCTCCACTTGGAGCACCTGGGCCTGCGACGGCGAGACAGCGCCGAGCCGGATCGCAGCAGATAGCAGCGCGATGACTGTGTCGCGGAGGGCGAGGGTGACCGCCGCCTCGACCGAGATCCCCATCGCGCGCGCGAGAGTTCCCTCTACAACGGCGAGGTTTCCGCTTGAGCGCTGCATGCGGACAAGGTCGGCGAAGTCGTGTACCAGCGGGTCGTCCACAAGCTTGACGGCTAGCAGCGCGAGCTGGCGTCCGCACGACTCAGATGCGGCCCGAGCCGGCGGTAGGGGCTTGCGGACAGTGAGCGCGCGGTCCAGGCAGGCGAGCCCGTCCGCGGTCCGGGCCCGATGCGCGTGCGCGAGCATCGCGGCGTCAAGTGGGCCGGCCATCTGCCGCACCGCCACGACCAGGAGCTCACCCAGCGTCTTCGGCGAGGGATCCGGATGGTCGCGCAGCCATTGCTCGAGCCCATGGGAGTGCACGAAGCGGCCAATCGGCAGGCCACTGTCCCCGAGCTGAAGGGCCGCGAGTAGGGAACGATGCGCTGCGGCAGTTTCCCCCTCCCTCACGGGCGCCGCTCGCACCAGAGCGGGACGTCGGTGACCTCGACGTGGGCGGTAACGAGGCCGAGCCGCTCGATCGAATCCCGAAGGATCGCCGCGCTGGTTGTGATGGGGATTGCCACCCGCAAATTGCTCACATCGGCGGGCAGGTGCTGGTTGCCGAGCGTGTGCCCGAGCCGGAACGCGTCGCCGGCAAGGTCCTCTGCGCGCTCGCCGGTGCGAAACTGCACGACGACCGCCGGCTGGCGCGGGCGCACCACCACGACGATTCGCCCCTTCTCGACGTGCAGGACCGCGCCGTCGGCCAGGAAGCTTCCCGGCGGGAGGTCGATCGCCAAGTCGGTTCCGCTGTCAGTTACCCGCCGCAGCCTCCGCTTGGTGGCCTCGTCCCACGCCACCTCGACACACTCGACCGCTGCGTCGCAGAAGCGCGCTTCGTCTCGGTGGCCGACGATGCCTTCGACGCGGAGCATCACTTGCGGACACTTGGGAGAGGGAGGCCGAGCAGCGTCAATCGCGCCTGGGCCCAAATGCGGTGAAGACTGGCTTGAGCTTGGAGCCCGTCGGTGGCAAGCACGCGCGCAAGCACTCCGACGCCGTCAGGCAGCGCGCCGGCGCCGCCGACGACGCCAGGCTCCTGCGCGATCGCGGCGTCGAGCTTGGCTTCTAGCGACACGGCGTCGCGCTCGGGAGCCACAACGAGCATCGAGACGAGGTAGTGGCGATCGAGCAGCATCCCCCCCGCCGAGGCCGGCACGTCCGCGTTGGGACGCAGCTCGAGGCGGTCGATGCACACCGGCTGCCCACCGACGCGGACCTCGGTGTGCAGGCTCAGCCCGTCATAGGCGAACCGCTCGCCGCGCAGGCGTCGGCCGGGCGCGACTGTTTCGCAGCCGATGAAGCATGCACTCGCGTCCATGTCCACCACGGTGCGCTGACGGTAGCGGCTCCCCGCCTGCGGGATCAGGGGGTCGGGCACCTGCTCGACGTACGAGTCGGGCGCCAGTGTGAACGCCACGTCGCTGACGCCTTCACCGTCGGCCATGCGGTGGATCTTCGTCGCCGACTGCGTTGTCACGTGCACGCGCGACCCAGGCCCTGCCGAGACCGCGGTCGACAGGCGGTCGTGGGCTAACACTGCCCCCGTCGGATTCTGGACATAGAGGAAAGCCATAGCCGGATCCTCAGCATCGAGGTACAGCGGCACGGTCATGCGTAGCGGGAAGCGGTGGCGCAGCGAGCTCAGGACAGTCCGGCCGGCGGCGTTCCGGCACAGGCCGACGTCGAGGACGCCGTCCTGGTGGACATGGGTCACGCCACGGGCTCCACCTCGAACAAGATCGCCCGTCGCAGCTCAGCGAATACATTTTCGGCCCCGCCGGCCCGCAGGTCGGTGAGCAGCCAGGGCCGCGTAGGGCGCACCTCTGCCAAGTCGGCCCGCATCCGCTCGAGCGATGCTCCGACATGAGGAGCCAGATCGATCTTGTTCACGAGCAGAAGGTCGGCTTGCGCAGGCCCGAGCCCGCGCTTGCGCGGGATGTCGTCGCCGGCCGCCGTGTCGATCACGTAGATCCAGTAGTCGACGAGATCGGTAGTGAACGTAGCCGCGAGGTTGTCGCCGCCCGACTCGATCAGGATAAGGTCGAGTGGGCCGTGCTCGTGGGTGAGTTGGGCCGCTGCCTCGAGGTTGGCGGACGGGTCCTCCCGGATAGCGGTGTGTGGGCAGGCGCCGGTCTCCACCCCCACCACGCGCTCGGGCGCAATCAGGCCAGTGCGCTGCAGCCGCTCGGCGTCCTCCTTGGTGATCAGGTCGTTCGTGATAACGGCCGTGCGCACACCGGCCGCCTGCAGGAGCGGCAGGAGGCGCTCGATGAGCTGGGTCTTGCCGGAGCCGACGGGCCCGCCGACGCCGATCCGGATGGGCTCGTGCGCCGGCGTCACTTCAGCACGTACAGTGGGCTCAGCGGGACGCGATCCACCGGCTCGCACGTGCACAGATCCCCGTCCACCTCGACCCGGTAAGTCTCCGGATCGACGGAGATCGCCGGTGTTGCGTCGTTGTGCAGCATGTCCCGCTTGCGCAGCGCGCGCGTTCCGCGCGGCGCGACAACGCGCTTGACCAAGTCCCAGCGGCCCGCCACACCTTCGTCGATCGCAGCCTGGGCCATGAAGGTAACTCCCAGGTCCTGCGGCGCGCGGCCGTAAGCCCCCCACTGGGGTCGGTACAGGAGCGGCTCACACGTCATGAGCGAGGCGTTGGACTCGCCCATCACCGACCACGCCGGAAAGCCGCCCTTAAAGACCACCTCGGGCTTGACGCCGAAGAACTTCGGCTCCCAAAGCACGATGTCGGCCAGCTTGCCCGGCTCGAGGGAGCCGATCTCGTGGTCGAGGCCGTACATTCGGGCCGGGTTGATGGTGAACTTGGCGACGTAGCGTTTAATGCGGTGATTGTCGTGTGCCGTGCCCGCGTCCTCGGGCAGCGACCCGCGCTCGGCCTTCATATGCGCGGCCACTTGCCACGTTCGGGCGATGGTCTCGCCCACGCGCCCCATACCCTGGGAGTCCGAGCCCAGCGCGCTGATCGCGCCGAGGTCGTGGAGCACGTCCTCGGCCGCGATCGTCTCGCGGCGGATCCGAGACTCCGCGAACGCCACGTCCTCTGGCACGCGCGGGTTGAGGTGGTGGCAGACCATGACCATGTCGAGGTGCTCGTCGAACGTGTTGCGTGAGTAGGGGTTCGTCGGATTGGTGGACGAGGGGAGGCAGTTGGCCTCGCCTGAGACCCGGAGGATGTCCGGGGCGTGGCCGCCGCCCGCTCCTTCTGAGTGGTAAGTGTGGATGGTCCGCTCCCCGATTGCGGCCATCGTGTTCTCGTAGAACCCCGACTCGTTCAGCGTGTCGGTATGGATCTGGATCTGGATGTCGAGCTCGTCGCCGGCATCTAGGCTGGCGCTGATCACGGCGGGCGTAGCGCCCCAGTCCTCGTGGATCTTCAGCCCCACGGCTCCCGCTCGGCCCTGCTCGAGCAGCGGCTCGACGTCGTGCGCGCTGCCCTTTCCGAGGAAGCCGAAGTTCAACGGCCAGGCCTCCGCCGCCTGCAGCATCCGCGCGAGGTTGACCGTGCCCGACGAGCAGATCCCGACCGTCACGGGCCCCAGCCCGCCCCCCAGCATCGTCGTGATCCCGCTCGCCAGCGCCTCGTCACACAGGCCCGCGGAGTCGAAGTGCACGTGCACGTCGATGGCGCCCGGGGTGGCGATGAGACCCTCGGCCGACCGCACGTCGGTGTTGGCCCCGACGACCATGTTCGGCGCGACGCCGTCCATGGTCCCCGGGTTCCCGGCCTTGCCTACGCCGACGATGCGCCCGTCCTTGATCCCGATGTCGGCCTTAACGATCCCGAGCACCGGGTCGACGAGGAGCACGTTGGTGATCACGAAATCCAGCGCGCCCCCGGCCGCGGTGGCGGCTCCGTCGCTTCCCAAGCCGTCCCGCAGGGTCTTGCCCCCGCCGAACACGCACTCATCCCCGGGCACGAGCCGATCCTCCTCAACCTCGGCCCACAGGTCTGTGTCGCCCAGGCGCACGCGGTCGCCGGTGGTGGGACCGAACAACTCGGCGTACTCGCGACGCGAGATCTTCTTACCCATCGCTAGCGCGCTCCTTGGAATCCGCGCGCGGCGGCGCGCGCGACTGCGGCATCCACGTCCGCGTCCTCGGCTGTCGAGCCGTTGGTCAGCAGATTGAGCCCGTGCACCTGCCGCTCGCCTCCGAAGGCCACCAGATCGACCGATCGCTCCTCGCCCGGCTCGAAGCGGACGGCGGTGCCCGCCGGGATGTCGAGGTGCATGCCGAACGCGCTCCGGCGATCGAAGTCGAGCGCCGGGTTAACCTCGAAGAAGTGGAAGTGTGAGCCGACCTGCACGGGGCGGTCGCCGGTGTTCGCGACCGTTATCTGCGTGGTCTCGCGGCCCGCGCTGAGCTCGATGTCCCCGTCGGCGACGACGATCTCGCCCGGGACGGGCCCCGCGACCGGCTCAGTGCCCTGGCGGATCGGATCGTGAACAGTGACGAGCTTCTGTCCGTCGGGAAAGACCCCCTCGACCTGCAGCGTCCCCACCAGCCGGTCAACGCCGGGCATGACGTCGTCCGTCGTGAGCACCGTCCCGCCGAGCTCCATCAGCTCCGCCACCGACTTGCCGTCGCGCGCGCCTTCGAGGATCTCGTCGGCGATCAGGGCGCGCGCCTCCGGGTAGTTCAGCTTGAGCCCGCGCGCGCGGCGTTTGCGCGCCAGCTCCGCAGCCATGAAGAGCGTCAGGCGATCGGTCTCCCTCGGGGAGAGGTGCATTTAGGGACCCCATTCGGGCGGGAAGCTTGAGTGGAAGGCGCGATCCTACATCCTCGCATCCTGTAGTGATAACCTGCCCGCGCCGGAGCCTTCGGAAGGGCTGGCGAGCGTCGGCTCAAGCGCCGGGTTTGAGACGGGGTAGTCAATCGATGGCCTAAGAGGAGACCGCATGGCCCTGAGCAGAATTTCCCGATCGACGTTGCCCGCGGCATTGGCGGTAATCGCGGTCATCGCTGGGTGTGGCTCGGACGACAGCGAGCCCTCCGGTGGCGGCAGCGAGTCCGCGAGCGCCGCGGACCCCCAGCAGGAGCGACTGTTCAAGGGTGAGGGGTACAAGCTGCCAGCGACGACGGGCCCGAAGCCGCAGCCCGGCAAGGAAGTCTGGATCTTCTCCTGCAGCGAGTCGATCGCAAGTTGCTCCACCCCCTCCGCGGCCGCGGTCGAGGCCGTGGAGACGATCGGCTGGGAGCCTACGCTCTACGACACCAAGCTCGAGCCGTCGCGCATCACCGAGGGTTACCGGCAGGCGGTCGCGGCCGGAGCGGACGGTGTCATCGAGTACTCGCTCGACTGCTCGATCTCCAAGACCGGGCTGCAGGCGGCCGAGCGCGCGAAGGTGCCCGTCGTGGCGGCCGAGGCGCTCAACGACTGCGGCGGCTCCCCGACGTTCAGCCACATCGTGACTTACACCCTAGGCGACTACGGGAAGTGGTGGGGCAGCTTTGGCGAGGCCCAGGCCACGAACGTCATTGTCGGGACCGAGGGCAAGGCAAAGGCGATCGCGATCCTCCAGACCGACTTCCCGGCCATGCGTAAGACCTTGGCCGGATTCGAGGCGGGGATAAAAAAGTGCGGCGGCTGCGAGATCCTGCAGACCATCGACTTCACCGTCGCAGACATCGGCACGCCACTTCAGCAGAAGGTCCAGCAGGCGCTGGTCAGCCATCCTGACGCGAACGCCGTCTTTCTCGTCTACGACCTGCTCGCTCTCGGCGTCGACGGTGCGATCCGGGCCTCGGGTCGCTCCCGAGACCTGTTCGTCGCCGTGGCCGAGGGCCAGTCCTCCACCATGGAGCGGCTGCGTACCGGGGCGATCAAGGGGGCCGGCGTAGGGATCCCGCAGGCTTGGGAAAGCTACGCATCCGTCGACGCGCTCAACCGAATCTTCAACGGGGAAAAGCCGCTGAACTCGAACATCGGCCTGCAGGCCTTCGACACCGAGCACAACTTCCCGGCGGAGGGCCGCTGGGAGCCGCCCGTCGACTTCAAAAAGGCCTACCTCGAGGCGTGGGGCAAGTAGAGGTCACGGCGCCCGTAGGAGAGCACGATCGCAGCCGCTGAGCAGCGGCTGCGCGCCGAAGGGATTCGCAAGCGGTTCGGACCCACTATCGCGCTGGACGGCGTCGACCTCGCCTTGGAGCCGGGTGAGATCCATGCGCTGCTTGGCGGCAACGGATCCGGCAAGTCGACGCTCATCAAGATTCTCGCCGGTGTTGAGCGCGCCGACGCCGGCGAGGTTGCGATGGCAGACCGCACGTTCGACTGCAAGCACCTCACCCCCGCGGACGCGGACGAGTGCGGAATGCGATTCATCCACCAGCAGGGCTCGACGTTCAGCACCCTGACCGTGACCGAGAACCTCTCGGCCGGCGTCGGGTTCCCGCGCCGGCGGACGGGCGCCATCGACTGGCGCGCCGCTCGCCGCCACGCCCAAGCACTGATCGACCGCTACGGCATCGAGGCGCGGCCCGACGACCAGCTAGCCGATCTGAGGGCGGTGTCGCAACAGATGGTGGCCATCGCGCGCGCCCTGCAGGGCCGCGACGACGTGCACGAAGGCGTGCTCGTCCTAGACGAGCCGACCGCCGCCTTGCCGTCCGGCGAGGTGGCCGCGCTGCACGACGCGCTGCGGTCCTACGCACGCGTGGGGCAGTCCGTGCTCTACGTGACCCACCGCCTCGAGGAGCTCCCCGGGTTCGTCCATCGGGCCACCGTCCTGCGGGACGGGCGGGTGGCGGGCCGGCTCAACGGAACGCAGGTCGAGCACAACCGTCTCGTCGAGCTCATGTCCGGCTCGGCGCTGCTGTCGACCGAGACTCGCGCCGAGGGCGCTTACGCGGACGCCGGGCGGCGCGAGCGCCTGGAAATTGAGGCCCTCTCCGGCGGCCCGGTGCGGGCGGCCACCCTGCGCGTCGGCGCCGGCGAGGTGGTCGGCCTCGCGGGAATAGTCGGCTCGGGCCGCTCGTCGTTGCTGGAGATGGTGTTCGGGGTTCAACAGCCGGTGAAGGGCACGATTCTCATCGACGGCGAGCCCTTGCGCGCGGGCGAGGGACGCCCTCACCCGGGGGTGGCCTACGTGCCCGAGCACCGCATCCAAGACGCGTCCTTCCTGCCGCTGACGCTGACCGAGAACCTCATGGCCGCTTCAACCAAGGCTCACTTCCGGGTGGCCCGGATTCACCATCGCGAGGAGACCGCGCAGGCGCACGCGCTCATCGCCGAGCACGGCATCAGGGCCGAATCGGTGACGGCGCCGTTCACCAGCCTCTCGGGAGGCAACCAGCAGAAGGCGGTCCTGGCCCGCTGGCTGGTCCGCCGGCCGGCGCTGCTGCTGCTCGACGAGCCCACACAGGGCGTAGACGTCTCCGCTCGGGCGGCGATCCACCGCACCATCCGCGAGGCCGCGGCCTCGGGCGCCGCCGCGCTGGTGGCCTCCTCCGAAGCCGAGGAGCTGGCCTCGCTCTGTGATCGCGTGGTCGTGATCGTGAACGGTAGAACCGTCAGGGAGGCCACGGGGGACGAACTGACGCCCGAGAACCTCGAGCGCCTTTCCTACGGCAAGGGAGGTCAGCATGGCTGAAACCGGCGTCTCGGCCGGGCGGGGGCAGGCGCCTGGCGACTCGGGCGACCACGAGGGCGGTGGCGAGCGACGCGCCCCCGGCTCGAGCGTGGCCGCATATGCCGAAGCCTACGCGCTGCTCGGCATGGCGCTCCTGGTGGCGATCGTCTTCTCGGTGCTCCCGTCGACGAGCGAGACCTTCCCGACAGTCCTGAACTTCCAGGCGATCGCCGGCGGCCAGGCGGTGCTCGTAGTGGCTACGATGGCCGTGCTCGTCCCCCTCATCTGCGACGAGTTCGATCTCTCGGTGGGGGCGAACCTCGGGCTCTCCTCGGTGCTCGCGGGCAGCGTCCTGGAGGCCGGCGCGCCGCTCGCGGTCGGCATCGCGGTAGGGATCGTGTCCGGCGTGCTCGTCGGCGGCGTCAACGGCCTGCTCGTGACGCGGGCCGGCGTCAACGCCGTCATCGTGACGCTGGGAACGGCGACGATTATCCACGGCATCGTCCAGGCGCGGACCGGCGGCCAGTCGATCACCGAGGGCATCCCCATCGCGCTGCTCAACCTCGGTAGCAGCGATGTGCTCGGGATTCCCCGAATCCTCATTGCCGCGCTGATCGTCGTGGCCGTCCTCTACTACGTGCTCGCCTTCCTCCCCTACGGCCGGCACCTGTACATGCTCGGCGCCAATCGCCAAGCGGCGAAACTCGTTGGCCTGCGGACGAACCACCTGCTGTTCTCGTGCTTCGTCGTGGGCGGCGCGCTCGCCGGGATTGCCGGGGTGCTGCAGCTGTCCCGCGCTGGAAGCGCAGTGCCGAACGTGGGGGAGACGTTCACGCTGCCCGCCTTCGCCGCAGCGTTCCTGAGCGCCGCCGCGATCAAGCCAGGCCGCTACAACGTGTGGGGCGCCGTGACCGCGATCGCGTTCCTCGCGATCATCAATGGTGGGCTGAACATCGCGGGCGCGCGTGCCTACATCTCGGACTTCGTGAACGGGACGGCGCTCATCGCTGGCGTCGCCCTGGCGGTCTTCCTCAGCCGCCGTCGCCGGGCTTGATCGCCCAGCCTGAGGGCTCTCTCGAGTGTCGACCGACCTGCCGGCTTTGACCCCGCTTCGGAGCGCGGTTGGGGGCTCAGCCGGTGAGCCGACGCGTCCCCCAACGGCCTCCAGCTCCCGCCAAATAAAAACGTCGTGCTTCCGGCGTTGGCGTATGGCTGCTCATTGGGCCATACGGCTCGTCGGCCGGGGACCCCCGCGCTCTATCGGTCGAGCTCAGGCGGACTCGTCTGACGACTCCTGTGCGCGGCGCTCCTCACTGCGCTGCTGCTCCTCGCGGTCTTGTTCTTGGTGGTTGGGTTGGGTGCCGAGGTGGCCTTCTTGGACGAGGGTGCCGAGGACGTCCATGATGGCGCGGGCGCCGAGTTGGGCGGTCATGTCGGAGACGTCGTAGGGCGGGGCT
>Ga0136617_10003049_pt1 | contig 14935 bp, 14 predicted proteins | sample AntDrymUQ3222106_2_FD_129672 | JGI IMG/M metagenome (GOLD analysis project Ga0136617, IMG submission 129672) | Polar desert sand microbial communities from Dry Valleys, Antarctica - metaG UQ322 (21.06) | ecosystem: Environmental > Terrestrial > Soil > Desert | place: Antarctica: Dry Valley... | reverse complement strand
CTCGGTGATGGCGTTGAGCTTCGTCGCGAAGTCGGCCCGCGGAATCGGGTTGCCGATGGTCCCGCAGGCCGAGATCGACAAGGCCCAGACCATCGTCGAGCGCTTCATGATCCGCTGGCGGGGGGAGCCCGACCCGCGCCACGTGCAGGCGGTCGACGCCTACTGGACCTCGGCGGCCGAGCACGGGATGAACGCCTCGACGTTCACCGCGCGGGTCGTCGCGTCCACCGGCGCCGACGTCGCGGCGTGCCTGTCGGCCGCGGTCGGCGCGATGTCCGGCCCGTTGCACGGCGGCGCCCCGTCGCGGGTGCTGCACATGCTCGAGGGCGTCGAGGAGACCGGCGATGCCGAGGCCTACGTCAAGGATGTGCTCGACCGCGGCGAGCGGCTGATGGGCTTCGGTCACCGGGTCTACCGCGCCGAGGACCCCCGCGCCCGCGTGCTGCGCCGCACCGCGCAGCAGCTTGGGGCCCCGCGCTATGAGGCGGCCGCCGCCCTGGAGAAGGCCGCGCTGGCCGAGCTGCGTGCCCGCCGTCCCGACCGCGTGCTCGAGACCAATGTGGAGTTCTGGGCGGCCGTCGTCCTGGACTTCGCCGAGGTGCCCCCGCACATGTTCACCCCGATGTTCGCGTGCGCGCGCACCGCCGGCTGGTCCGCACACATCCTCGAGCAGAAGCGCACCGGGCGGCTCATCCGCCCCGCGGCACGCTACATCGGGGAGGGCCCGCGCAAGCCGCAGGACGTGGCGGGCTGGCGCGACCAGTGACCGACCCCGCCCGCATCGAGATCCCCGAGAGCCTGCGCCCGTCCGACGGCCGCTTCGGGTCGGGCCCGTCCAAGGTGCGCCCCGAGGCGGTGGCGGCGCTCGCGCACTCCGGTGCGTCATTGCTCGGCACGTCGCACCGGCAGACAGCAGTCAAAGATGTCGTACGACGGGTGCGCACCGGTCTGGGTCAGCTCTTCTCGTTGCCGGCCGGATATGAGGTGGTCCTCGGCAACGGCGGCACCACGGCGTTCTGGGACATCGCGCTGTTCAACCTGATCCGCGACCGGTCCCAGCACGTGACGTTCGGCGAGTTCTCGGCGAAGTTCGCAACTGCGGTCGCGAACGCGCCGTTCCTCGGCGAGCCGACGCTGCTGACGTCCGAGCCGGGCACGCACCCGCACCCCACCGCTGAGGAGGGTGTCGATGTCTATGCACTGACCCACAACGAGACCTCGACCGGCGTAGCCATGCCGATCCGGCGGGTCACCGGCGCCGACGACGGCGCGCTGGTGCTCGTCGACGCGACCTCTGCCGCCGGCGGCCTGCCCGTCGACATCACCGAGGCCGACGTCTACTACTTCGCCCCGCAGAAGTCCTTCGGCTCCGACGGCGGGCTCTGGCTCGCGCTGATGTCCCCGGCCGCCATCGAGCGGGTGGCGCAGGTTCAGGCCACCGGTCGGTGGGTCCCCGCGTTCAGCGACCTGCAGATCGCTATCGACAACTCCCGGCTGGACCAGACCTACAACACCCCGGCACTGGCGACGCTGTTCCTGCTGGCCGAGCAGGTCGACTGGTTCAACGCGCAGGGCGGCATGGGCTGGACGACCGAGCGCACCGCCGACTCGGCCAACCGGCTCTACACCTGGGCCGAGAAGTCGCCCTACGCCGCACCGTTCGTGACCGACCCCGGGCAACGGTCCGCCGTCGTCGGCACGATCGACTTCGACGACTCCGTCGACGCCACTGCGATCGCGCAAGCCTTGCGGGCAAACGGGATCGTCGACACCGAGCCCTACCGCAAGCTAGGTCGCAACCAGCTGCGGATCGCGATGTTCCCCGCCGTCGACCCGGCGGACGTGGAGGCGCTGACGGCGTGCATCGACCACGTCGTACCGCAGCTGTCCTGACGTGGCCCAGCTGACCCGAGACCGGCTGACCTGGCTGGTCTACCTGCAGCTCGGAGTCTTCGGCTACTTCCTCTACGGGTTCGGTCCTACTGTCCCGCTGCTGCGGGAGGAGCAGGGGATCAGCCGCACCCTGTCGGGCCTGCACGGCACAGCCCTGGCCTTCGGCACGCTCGCAGCGGCGGCACTGACCGCGGCGGTCGTGCGTCGATGGGGCCGCGCCACCGCGCTGTGGGGCGGGCTCGCGGTGCTCAGCCTCGGCGTCGTCGTCTATGTCTCGACCACGGCGCTGCCACTGACGCTGCTCGGGGCCCTGCTCGGATCGATGGGTGGCTCGTTCACGCTCGCGGCGGTCGCCCCAGCCCTGATCGAGCACCACGGGGCGGGTGGACCCGCGGCGATCAGTGAGGCCAACGCCACCGCGGCGGCCGCCGGGATCGCTGCGCCGCTGATGATCGGGGCGGGTGTCCTCACCGGACTGGGCTGGCGGGCGGGGCCTCTCCTGCTGCTCGTGCTCGTGGTCGCGCTGGTCGCCACGCTCGGCCGGACGCCGATCCCGCCGGTCCACCAGGTGCCCGGGCACCACGAGGGGTCGAGCCGGCTGCCGACCCGCTACTGGATCGGCTGGGGAGTGCTGGCCGCCTGCATCAGCGCGGAGTACTGCCTGACGCTGTGGGCAGCGGACCTCCTGCGCAGCCGCGACGATCTCGGCGCCGGAACCGCGTCCGCCGCCATCACCGGTCTGGTCGTCGGCATGTTCCTCGGCCGGCTCTCGGGTGGCCGGTTGGCGCTGCGCTTCGGCGTCGACCCGCTGCTCTACGCCGCGATCGGAGTCGCGGCGGCCGGCTTCGCCATCTTCTGGGCCAGCACCTGGGCGCCGCTGGCGGTGGCCGGCCTGCTGGTCTGCGGCTTGGGGGTCGCGCTGCACTACCCGCTCGGCATCGCCCGCGCCATCGACGCCTCCGAGGGCCGACCGGACCTCGCGTCCGCGCGGGCCGGGTTCGCCGCGGCGCTCGCCGTCGGGGTCGGCCCGTTCGCGCTGGGCGCGCTCGCCGACCAGGTCGGGCTGCACGGCGCGTTCCTCGTCGTGCCGGCCCTGCTCGGCCTCGCGGCGCTCGGGGTCCGCCTCGGCGGCCGGAGCCGCTACGCCCCCGCCCTCACCACCGGTCCCGACGGTGGCGCGACCGCAGCGCGCTCGCACCCGCAGCGGCGGCGAACGCGCCGGCCAGCAGGCTGAGACCGACCACCGGCCACGAGACGCCGGAGCCCGGCTGCGCCGGCGCCCCGGGGGCGGCGTCGGGCGCCGTCCCGCTCGTCCCGACAGAAGAAGGCGAGGACGTGACCACCGGGCCGGGTGGCGGCAGCCCCACGCCGTGCACCGCCGAGCGCGTCCCCTCGCTGCCGACGAGCATCCGGTCGCCATCGACGGCGAGGGACTCCCCCTGCTCCTGCTCGGGGAGAACCGACCGCCCGCCCAGGCGGCGCATCTCGTCGTACCGGAAAGCCGTGGTGTAGGAGCGCAGCAGGAAGCCGCCGTCCGGCAGGAAGGCGCCGTCGGTGATCAGGCCAGGGACGTCGCCGACGCGCTCGAGGGAGTTGGCGCGGTCGGTGCGCGGTCGGGGCGGCGCTCGGTAGAGCCCGCCGCCGAACACGTCCTTGGTCGCCACCCAGAGGCGGCCGTCGCGCGGGTCGACCAGCAGGGCCTCCGCGTCTCTGGGACCGTCGGGGTAGGTGAACCGGAACCAGCCCGCGTCGACCGTCTGGTCCACCAGCCGGCTGGGCTCGGGGAACCGGAAGACGGAGATGTCCGGGCGCCGGGCGCGGTTGTCGCCGATGTCGCCGAGGAACAGCGCCGGCCGGCCCGTCTCGTCGCGGCCAGGCGCAAGTGCCTCCGGGTCGTAGGGGTCGACTCCGCGCAGCCGGACCGTCGCGACCGTGCGGCCGCGGCCGTCGACGGCCATCACCTCGGCCACCTCACCGCCATCGGGATGGGTCCAGACGATCCCGTCGTGCCGAGTCGAGACGGCCAGCCCGCTGGACTCCTCGAGCGACGGGTCTGCAGCCGGAACAGCTCGGTCGACGTCGGCGCCGTGGCGGCAAGGACGAGCGACGCGAGAGCTCCGGCGAATGCGGCGCTAGCCGGCATCGTCGGCGAGCAGTGTCTGCAGGTAGGGCGTGACTCCCCAGGCACCGGCCAGGTCGGCGTAGTCGCGCTCCGCGTCGGGATCGGGCCCGGCGCCGGTACGGACGGTACGGACGGTACGGACGGTACGGACGGCGCGGATCATGGTGTTGCGCGGGGTGTACTCCGCGGCGACGAAGGCGATCACCTCGGTGCGGTAGCCCGCCCGGCGCAGCAGCGCGGCGCGGAAGGCGTCGGTGAGGGCGTCTCCGAAACGTTCCCGCAGGATCGGATGGCGGGTGAGCAGCCCGTACGGCGAGGGCGCACCGCTTGCCTTGAGCTGTCGCTGCAGGTCGTGATGGCAGCAGGGAGCGGCCAGCACGACCGCCGCCTCCCAGCGGACGGCCTGTGCCAGCGCGTCGTCGGTCGCGGTGTCGCACGCGTGCAGCGCCAGCACCACATCCACCGCCCCCTTAACCGTTGTGTCCGAAGTGGCGTGCGGGTAGGTGCGCTGGTGGTCTCGGACATAAGGGAGTGGTTCGGTGGGCTGGCTCGCGATGGTGCCGGCCTCGAACCGCACGTGGTCGGCCCAGCCGAGCTCCGCCGCGATCGCGGTGTTGCGCAGGCGGGCCTCCTCGCGCAGGTCGACGCCGACCAGCTCGACCTGGTGGGTCTCGCTGAGGTAGCGGTAGGCGGCGAACGTGAGGTAGGCGTTCCCGCAGCCGAGGTCGACCACGCGCAGCGGCCGGTCGGCAGGCAGGTCGGCGTCCTGTACGGCTGCGGCGAGGGCCCGCAGGAAGGCGTCGACCTGGCGGCGCTTGCTCGCGCCGGCACCGAGAACCGTGAACAGCGGGTCGCCGGGGTCGATCAGGTGCGGTGCGGCGCGGTCGTGCCCGGTGTGCTGCGCCGCCGCGGCCGCGCCGCGGTGCACCTGGGCGGCGCCCTTCTTGGTGACGCGCAGCTGGATGGTCTCGGTGGTGGTCTGCACGTGCCAGTTGCCGAACGGTTCGGCCAGCAGGTCGTCGACGGCCTGTTCGGCCACCGCCCCGTAGGGCTCGTTGCGGGTGATCGGTGCGCGCTCGCCGTACGTCACGATCTGCAGTGCCCTTCCCGCTTTGAGGTCGACCGGGCGCAGCTCCGCGCGCTCGAAGCGACCCGCGTCGCGGAGGGGGCCTCGACGACGGCCGGCAGCGACCGCGCGCACGAGTCGCTGGGGATCGAGCAGCGCAGGGCGCAGGGATGCCAGCGCGACATCGAGGGACTCGGGCACGATGCCCAGCCTGCCTTATCGCGTCCCGGAATCCACGGTCGCGACCCCGGCGCTGCGCAGGGGCGCGGCAGCCGCGCTCAACCCGACGATGCCCGCCGCGAGGACGAGCAGCGAGTAGAGGGCGTTGCCGAGGCCGACGTGCTCGGCCAGGATGCCGACCAGCGGCGGGCCGAGCAGGAAACCGCCGTAGCCGAGGGTGGACACGGCCGCGATGCCATCGGCGGAGCGCCCCGGCGTCTCGCCGCCTCGGCTCATCGCCGCCGGGAACACCACGGCGACCCCCGCACCCCACAGCAGCACCCCGACGTACGAGCCCACGATCCCGGGCGCGGCCAGGGCGATCACGATGCCGGCAAACGTGAGCACTCCCGCGCCACGCACCGCCCTGTCCCGGCCGACGCGCTCGATCACCCCGGTGCCCGCGAGCCGGCTCGTCGCCATGGCGACGGCGAACACCGCGTAGCCTCCCGAGGCCGCCGACGGCTCGGCGCCCCGGTCGTCGGTGAGGTAGAGCGCGATCCAGTCGGCGGCGGCGCCCTCGATGCAGGTGGCGCAGGCGGTGAGCAAGCCCACTGCGACCAGCGACCTGGTGAGCAGGCGGCCGCGCCGGGCGTTGTTCGTGTCGTCGGTGCTCGTCACATCGTCCGGCGCCCGGTCGGGGACGAACCGCCGGCTGGCCAGCAGCACGGTCACCGCGAGGACGGCCGCAGCGCCGCCGAAGTGGGCACCCACCGGGACCGAGAGCCCGGCGGCCAGCACGCCGAGGCCGGCGCCAGCGATGCCGCCGATGCTCCAAGCCGCGTGGTAGCGCGGCATCCAGGCGCGACCGGCTCGCTGCTCGACGGCGCTGCCGTGCACGTTCATCGCCACGTCCCACGCGCCGTAGAACGCGCCCCACGCGAGCAGGGCGGCGCCGAGCAGGCCGACGGACGGGACGTGGGCGAGCAGGGCCAGCATCGCGCAGCCGGGCAGGGCGGTGGCGAGCACGATGGTGCGGCTGCCGAACCGCGCGCACAGCTTGCCGGTGAACGGCATCGTGAACAGCGAGCCGAGGCCGATGCCGAGCAGTGCCAGTCCGAGCTCGGCGTTGCCGGCGTCGATGCGGTCACGGACCGCGGGCAGCCGCGAGACCCACGTCGCGAAGACCGCTCCGCTCACCGCGAAGACGACGCCCGTCGCGACTGCCGCGTTGCGCAGGTCGCGTGCCGAGGCGGGCGCGGGGAGGGGCGGATTCGGCACCGGGGAAGGCTTGCACAAGGATGAGGCCATGGACTACACCCACCTCGGCCGCAGCGGCCTCTCCGTGAGCCGGCTCTGCCTCGGCACGATGAACTTCGGCCCCGAGACCGCGGAGGACGACTCGCACGCGATCATGGATCGCGCGCTGGAGCTCGGCATCAACTTCTTCGACACCGCCAACGTCTACGGCTGGAAGAAGGGTGAGGGGATCACCGAGCAGATCGTCGGCCGGTGGTTCGCGCAGGGCGGTGGGCGGCGGGACAAGACCGTGATCGCCACCAAGCTCTACGGCTCGATGAGTGACTGGCCCAACGACACATTCCTCTCGGCGCGCAACATCCGGCGAGCCTGCGAGGAGTCACTGCAGCGGCTGCAGACCGACCACATCGACCTCTACCAGATGCACCACGTCGACCGGGACACCCCGTGGGACGAGATCTGGGAGGCCTTCGACATCCTCAAGGCGCAGGGCAAGGTGCTCTACGTCGGCTCGTCCAACCACGCCGGCTGGCACATCGCCAAGGGCATGGAGGCCGCGCGCCGCCGCCACTCGACCGGGCTGGTGAGCGAGCAGTCGATCTACAACCTGCTCACCCGGGACGTCGAGCTCGAGGTGCTGCCGGCCTGCGAGGACTACGGGCTCGGGGTGATCCCGTGGTCGCCGCTGCACGGCGGCCTGCTCGGCGGCATCATCCGCAAGACCGAGCACGGCAAGCGCCGGCTGACGGGTCGGGCCAAGGACGGGCTCAAGGCCAACCGCAAGGCGATCAGGGCCTACGAGGACCTGTGCGACGAGCTCGGTGAGCAGCCCGCCGACGTGGGCCTGGCCTGGCTGCTCGCCCAGCCGGCCGTGACGGCTCCGATCATCGGGCCGCGCACGATGGAACAGCTGGACGGGTCGCTGCGCGCCCTGCAGATCAAGCTGAAGAAGGACACCCTCGAGCGGCTGGACGAGATCTTCCCCGGTCCCGGCGGCACCGCTCCGGAGGCCTACGCCTGGTGACTCCCGGTCAGGCCGGGCGGGCGTGACGTCCTGAACGGTCCCCGGGCGCAGTTGCCGTGAAGGTCAGTCGAGCGCGCCGACCACCACGACCGCCACGAGCACGAGCAGCGCGCCGAGCACCAGCCAGCGCCGGGTCCGTGGATCCATGTCCAGCGACCCTAGCCATCCTGGCCGGAGGCGACCGGCCAGCTCCGGACGGTCTCGTAGCGCGGCTGCGGACCCAGGAACGAGCGCACCAGGTGCACGGCGCCGACGCGCCACCTCGGCCCGGCGTACGACGTCATCGCGGCGACCACCGGCGAGGCGTCGTGACCACCGCGCAGCCGCGCGACCGTCAGGTGGGCACGGTAGGGCCGCCGGTCGGTGTTGACGGCCTTGGCCAGCCGGCGCAGCTGGTCGACCTCGCCGTCGACGCCGACCCACATCGCGCGGCGGGCGAACTGCCCCGCCCCGGCGAAGAACAGCTCGAGCGGTCCGTCGGGCCCGCGCGAGAGCCGCTCCCCGACCATGTCGGCGACACCAGCGAGCGACGCGTCGGGCACCTCGCCATAGAACGCGAGCGTCAGGTGCCACCGCTCACGCGGGATCCAGCGCAGCTCCGGCTGCAGACCGCGGACGGCTCCGAGCGCCGCGTCGACGTCGGCCAGCACGTCGGGCGGCGGCGCCACGGCGACGAAGAGCCTCACCGGAACCGCTGCGGGTCGAACAGGCCCAACGGATGTTCCGTGACGCCGTCGACGACCAGCTGCGCCAAGGCCTCCCCGACGACCGGGGTGAACTTGAAGCCGTGCCCGGAGAAGCCACAGGCGACAAGGACACGCTCGTACGCCGGGTGCCGCCCGATCACGAAGTGCTCGTCGGGGGTGAGCGTGTAGGAGCAGTCGACCGATCGGACGTGGCGGTCCCCGAGGCCCGGCAGCACTGGGGCGAGCAGCTCCGCAACCTGGGCTGGCGTCCAGTCCGAGGCTGGTTGCACCGTGGAGCCGTGCACCGCCGCCTTCACCCCACCGGCGGACCCGCCGACCGCAGGGACGCCGTAGGGCGTGGTGCCGTCATCGCGGTCCCAGATCCAGACCGGGAACCGGCCGGGCCGGAAGTCATCGACGCCGCCCGGCGGGTCGAACCAGTGCATCACCCGGCGTTCCACCCGCAGCGGCAGCTGCAGGCCCCCGAGCAGGTCCGGTGCCCATCGGCCGGGGGCGAGGACCAGGGAGCCCGCGTCATGGCTTGCCTTGCCGGTGTGCACCGTCACGCCGTCCGCGGTTGCCGACCACGAGACGACCGGCTCGTCGTGATGGAGCTCGGCACCGTGCCGGGCCGCGACCGTCAGGTGGGCCCGTACTGCCGACTCGGGTGAGACCACGCCGGCGGCCGGCTCGAACAGCGCGGCGGTGCCGGCCGGAGGATGCAGCGCCGGAAATCGCCGCGTCACCTCGGCCGGCTCGAGCACCTGGTGGTCCAGTGACCACTCCTGCGCGGCGGCCAGGCTGCCGGCGAAGACACGGCTGCCCGGCCGGCCCAGGAACAGCCCGCCGGTGGGCGTCAGCAGCGGCCCGACACCCGCATCCGCGCTGAGGCGGTCCCACAGCTCGTAGGTCCGGCGCAACAACGGCACGTAGCCCGTACCCTCGAAATAGACCTGTCGCACGATCCGCGTCTCGCCGTGGCTGGCCCCGTTCGCGTGCGCGGGCGGGAAGCGGTCCAGGCCGAGCACGCGCTGGCCGCGGGCGGCCAGGTGGGCGGCTGCGGCGCTGCCGAACCCACCGAGACCGGCGACCACCACGTCGTACGACGTCATCCCGCCGCCCCCTCACCTTCGCCCATGATCGACTGAAACCTTCGGCACCGGATTCGCGGCTGATCGCAGGCGGAACGTCTCACTTGGCGGGGCGATGTCACTGGGTGACAATGCGCAACCGCTCACGCAGAGCGGTGAGGAGCTCCGCGTCGCCCTCGAGGGTCACCGCCGAGTCTGGCCTGCGGCCCCACAGCCACAGCAGCAGCTCGGACGGCTCGCCGGTCGCGACCGCTTCGCACGGTCCGGGGTCGCGGGAGAGTGTGACGTCATCGGGGAGCAGCTCGAGGCGCCAGATGTGGTCACCGGTGCGCACCGCCACCGTGCCGCGGCCCGGACCATCGGGTCCGACGTCCTCGGCCTGGTAGGCCAGGAACCAGTCGAGCACCTCGTCGATGCCGTCCACGGCAAGCTCGTCATCGACGTGGGTCACCGCGTCGAACGCGCTTTCCACGTCGACCCGGTGCACGACGGTCTCCTGGGCCATCCGGCGGAACCAGAATCCGACGGTCTGCTGCGGGTCGTACCACGTGTAGGACGGAGCATCGGGGCCGCGCTCCTCGAGCTCGGTGACCAGCTCCTCGAGCCGGGTGCGGAACCACGCCACCATGTCGTCACCGTCGTCCGGGCCGTGCATCCAGTCGTCGTCCTCCGGCCGGGCGCCCTTGCGCATGCAGGCGACCTTGTGGGAGTAGACGGAGCCGGTGTGCGACATCACCTCACGCACGTCCCACCCCGGGCAGGGTGGGACCGCGGCGTCCAGGTCGCGGCCGGCGAGGTCGGCCATCCGGTCGGCATCGGCACGCAGGTGGTGCAAAAAGGTCTCAGGCGTCATGGGGCCATCCTGGCCGCCGGACCGGGGAGCCGCTAGCGCCTTGGGCAGCTCACGCCTGCTGGGCCCGGTCGGCGAGCTCCTCGGCCCGGAACCTGTGCCGGGGCAGGTGGATCAGCTCCCCACGGACCTGCAGGCCTTCCCGCCGGGCCAGCAGGAGGGCCGCGATCACCGCTGCCAGCACCGAGATCAGGCCGCCGGCGATCAGGCTCCAGCGCGCACCGAAGGTCTCGGCGACGAAGCCGACAAGCGGAGCCCCGAACGGGGTCCCGCCCATCAGCACCGCCATGTAGAGCGCCATCACCCGCCCGCGCATGATCGGGTCGACCCCGAGCTGGATCGTCGCATTGGCGGCGTTGAGCAGCGTCATCTGGGCGAGCCCGATCGGGATCAGCACGGCGATGAAGGTGATGTACGTCGGCATCAACCCGGCCAGCACCTCGACGAGGCCGAACGCGATCGCCGACAGCACAACGAGACGCAGTCGTGGCCGCCCGCGTCGGGCAGCCAGCAGGGCTCCGGACAGCGAGCCGATGGCGAGGACCGAGCCGAGCAGGCCGTACTCGGCGGCGCCCTTGCCGAACACCTCGGTCGCCATCAGGGCGGAGGTCATCTGGAAGTTCAGCCCGAACGTGCCGACGAAGAAGACGATTACCATCACGAGCATCAGGTCGGGCCGGCCCCGGACGTAGCGGATCCCTTCGCGCACCTGGCCACGACCGCGTGCCATCCGGGGTGGGGTCTGCAGGTCGGCCACCCGCATCGCCCGCAGTGCCAGGATCACCGCGATGTAGGAGACGGCGTTGATGAGGAACACCGGGCCGGTGCCGAACAGCACGATCAGGAAGCCGGCCAGAGCGGGTCCGATGACGCGGCCGAGGTTGAACGACGCGCTGTTGAGCCCGACGGCGTTGGACACGTCGTCGGGCCCGACCATCTCGATGACGAACGACTGCCGTGCCGGGGCGTCCACCGCGGCGCCGATCCCGAGCATGGCGGCGAGCACGAACACGTGCCACACCTGCACGACGTCGGTCAGGACGAGCAGGCCGAGGAGCCCGCCGACGACACCCATGAATGCCTGGGTGAGGATCAGCAGCTGGCGCTTGGAGTAGCGGTCGGCGAGCGAGCCGGCCCACGGACCGATCAGCAGCATGGGCAGGAACTGCAGACCGGTGGTGATGCCGAGGGCGATCCCGTTGTTGTCCGTGAGCTCGAGCACCAGCCAGTCCTGGGCGATGCGCTGCATCCAGGTGCCGATGTTGGAGATCAGCCCCCCGGTCGCGTAGAGGCGGTAGTTGCGGATGTGCAGCGAGCGGAACGTCGGGCTCACGTGCGGGTGATCCGGTCGATGATCGGCGCGGCCGCCGCCAACAGCTCGCGCTCCCCGACAGTGAGCTCGGCGAGCCGCTGGGCCAGCCACGCCTCCCGGCGTCGCTTGTCCTCATGAAGCAGGTGCTTCGCTGCCTGGGTGAGCGACACCAGATGCTGGCGGCCATCGTGCGGGTGGGGAGTGCGCGCGATCAGGCCGAGCTCCTCGAGACCGGCCAGGATGCGGGTCATCGACGGCGGTTGCACCCGCTCGTGCTCGGCGATCTCGCGCGGGGTCAGCGAGGCGTGCCGGTCGATGGTGCCCAGGGTCGCAATCTGGGTCAGGCTGAGCCCCGTGTCCGGCCGCTCGGTGCGCAGGCGGCGGGCCAGCCGCATGACCGCGACGCGGAGCTCACTCGCCAGCTCGGCCGTCCGGGTCATGGTTGGCATCTCGTTAGCATAACTCATTACCTCTGCTAACGATTATCCAGTCCGCCCCCATTCCCTCGGCCACCCCCCCATCCCATGATCGGGAAAGATCCCCCCAACTAGAGCGGGAAAGATCCTTCACGATCATGGAGGGCGGGCTACTGGACGCCGAGGAGCTGCTGGATCGGGTCCAGCGCGAAGTAGACGACGAAGAGCGCCGCCACGACCCACAGCAGCGGATGCACCTGCGCTGCCTTGCCCCGGACCGCCTTGATCAGCACGTAGGACACGAACCCCGCCCCGATACCCACCGTGATCGAAAACGCGAACGGCATCAGGATGATCGTGAGGAACGCCGGGATCGCGATCTCGTAGTCGTCCCAGTCGATCGCCTTGACCTGCATCATCATCAGGAACCCGACCACGACCAGCGCCGGCGTCGCCGCCTCGTAGGGGATGATCGCGACGATCGGCGCGAGGAACGTAGCGAACAGGAACAGCACTCCGGTCACCACGCTGGCGAGGCCGGTGCGGGCGCCTTCGCCGACCCCGGCCGCTGATTCGATGTACGACGTGTTGCTGGACACTGCGGCAGCGCCACCCGCAGCCGCCGCAACCGAGTCGACGATCAGGATGCGCTGCGTGTTCGGGGGTGTGCCGTCCTCGTCGAGCAGGCCGGCCTCGGCGCCGATCGCGGTCATCGTGCCCATCGTGTCGAAGAAGTCGGCGAGCAGCAGGGTGAAGACGAACAGTGCAGCCGCGATGAACCCGACCCGGTCCCAGGACCCGAGCAGGCTGAACTCACCCAGGAGCCCGAAGTCTGGTGTGTCCGCAACGCCGCCCAGGGAGTCCGGCAGCGCGGGCGCGTTCAGACCCCAGCCGGTCGGGTTCGGTTCCTCGCCCGGCGTGAACGAGGGACCGATGTCGGCGATGGCCTCGATGACAACCGCGAGCAGGGTCGCGCCGACGATACCGATCAGGATCGCGCCCTTCACCCGCTTGACGATCATCACGATGATCGCGAGAAGGCCCACCACGAAGACGAACGTCGGCCAGCCCCGCAGCTCCCCGCCCACGCCAAAGCCGACCGGCACCGGCGTGTTCAGCGCGTCGGCGTTGCGGCGCACGATGCCGCCGTCGACCAGGCCGATGAACGCGATGAACAAGCCGATCCCGACGCTGATCGCGACCTTGAGCGAGGTCGGCACTGCGCGGAAAACCGCGCCGCGGAAGCCGGTCAGCACCAGCACCAGGATGATCAGGCCTTCGATCACCACCAGGCCCATGGCGTCCGCCCAGCTCATCTGGGACGCGATCGAGAAGGCGACGAAAGCGTTCAGGCCGAGTCCGGTGGCCAGCGCGAGCGGGTAGTTGGCGACTGCCCCCATCAGGATCGTCATCACCCCCGCGACCAGCGCGGTGGCCGCGGCGACCAGGGCGAGGTTCGGCTCGGAGCCGCCGCCGAGGAAGTTGCCGTCGGCATCCTGCGCGGTCCCGATGATCAGCGGGTTCAGCACGATGATGTAGGCCATCGTGAAGAAGGTCGCTACCCCGCCGCGCACCTCCCGCGACATGGTCGACCCGCGCTCGGAGACCGAGAAGAAGCGGTCCAGGCCGTTGGTGGGGCGCCGGGGGGTGTCCCGTTCGCCGCTGACCGAGGTGGTGTTCGAAGCGGACATGGTCCCTCGCAGGTAGGTGCGGCCATCAGGCCGACAACGGTCGGTGCGCGGCGCGGGGAATCGCCCGGTCAGCAGGGTGCCAGACGTAGCCTGTGCACATGCCGTTTTCGCCCGCGCCGCGCCGTGCTGATCCCCAGCCGTTCGAGACTGACGACGTCGCGATCGTCACGCTCGGAACCGTTCTGTTCGGACTTGCCCTGCTTGCAGCGCTCGTCCTGCGCGACCGGCTTGTCGACGGCGGCAACGAGGGATGGACCTGGGTCCTGCTCGCGGGCACCTTCCTGGGCCTGATCGGCGTTCGCTACGTACGCCGGCGCCGCGCCGCGCTGCGGGAGGTCGCCGCGCGCCCGGATGGGGACACTGCGCCCCGAGAACCCCTCACCTGAGCCGACACGCCCGGAGGGGTTGCTGACCAAGATCGTGGTTGAGTTGGATCACGCCGGGTAGGTCGGGAGCGCCTGAAATTCAGGACCCATCCGGGGCGCAGCCTCGCACCGAAGGACGGGTTGTCGGACCGCCACATTCGGTGGCTCAGAAAGGACTGCACATGAGCAGCTCGACCACGCGCGGCACCACAGGCCGCCTCCAGGACTCACCGAACCGGCTCGTCGGGGCCATCTTCGGTGTCGTCTACCTCCTCGTCGGGGTTCTCGGATTCTTCGTCACCAGCGATGTTGACTTCGCGGCGACCGAGGGCGAGCCCTTGATCGTCTTCGACGTCAACCCGCTGGCAAACATCGTCCACCTGGCCGTCGGCGCACTGCTGCTCTTCGGGGCCATGAAGGGCGTCTCGGCGGCCAAGGGCGCCAACACCCTCGTCGGTGGTGTCTACCTGCTTCTTGGCATCATCGGGCTGTTCATCCTGGACAGCGAGGCAAACATCCTGGCGCTCAACGGCGCGGACAACGTGCTGCACTTCGCGAGCGCGCTGCTGCTGCTGGGTGTCGGCCTCACTCAGGACAAGAACGTGCGTGGCGACGCCCCGGTCGTTCCCGGCGTCTGAGTGAGCTCAGCTCGCGGTTTCGACCGCACGGATGTGGCCCGGTGCTGGGCGGGGTTCGCCTCGCTCGGCACCGGGCTCATTCATATCGCGGTGGTCCGCGAGACGTTTGCGGCGACCTGGGCCCACGGGATCTTCTTCGCCGTTGTCGGCTTGACCCAGGTCGGATGGGCGCTGTGGGCATTGAGCCGCAGCACAGTTCCACTTCCGAGGCTGACAGCGGCCGCGACCCTGGCAATGATCGCCCTCTGGGCAGTCTCCCGAACTGTCGGCCTGTCCCTGGATCCACTCACCTCGATCCCGCTGCCGGTGGGGACGCCCGATCTGCTGGCCGTTCTGCTTGAAATCACCCTCATCTTGTGCCT
>Ga0136617_10003048_pt1 | contig 14936 bp, 17 predicted proteins | sample AntDrymUQ3222106_2_FD_129672 | JGI IMG/M metagenome (GOLD analysis project Ga0136617, IMG submission 129672) | Polar desert sand microbial communities from Dry Valleys, Antarctica - metaG UQ322 (21.06) | ecosystem: Environmental > Terrestrial > Soil > Desert | place: Antarctica: Dry Valley... | reverse complement strand
TGTGGCGAGAGATGCGCAAGATGTCTAGGTATTCTCCCTCATGAAGGGCGGCAGTATCTCATCCCGCCGCCCGCTCCGCAACCTCCACGGCGACGGTCCAGCCGGCGTAGTCCGGGTCGTCGCCGCGAGCGGCCCGGAAGTACAGCTCCTGCAACCGGCCCGCCACCGGTCCCATCTCGCCGGTCCCCACGGGGCGTCCGTCTATCATGGTGACAGGGGCGATCTGATACCCCGTCCCCGTCAGGAACACCTCGTCGGCGGCGTAGAGTTCCGTGCGGTCCACATCTCGCTTTTCGAGGGGCATGTCCAGTTCTTTCTCCGCCAGCTCCATGACCGCGTCGCGGGTGATGCCCTCCAGGATGTCCGCCGTGACAGGAGGTGTGATGAGCCCGCCCTTCCGCACCAGGAAGATGTTGGCCGCGCTGGCCTCTGAGACGTGCCCGTCCTGTGTGAGGAAGATGGCGTCGTCGAATCCAGCCCGCTGGGCCTCATCCACCGCGAGCGCCGTGTTGATGTACGAGCCCGTGAACTTGCCCCTGGCCGGTATCGCCGTGTCCGAGGTCCTGCGCCACGAAGAGACGCAAACCTTCAGGCCCGTCAGCTCCACGTAGTTGCCCATCGGGACTGTGAAGATGGAGAGGGAATCATCCACCGCCAGCTTCACCCCGACCGACTCGGCGGACTTGTACGCCAGAGGACGGATGTACGTGTCCTGCCGCGGCGCGTTTCGGCGCAGTATCTCCAGCGTCACGTCACACAGTTCGTCCACCGTATGCGGCAGTTCTATGTGCAGCATCCGGCACGACTTCTCGAACCGCTCGTAGTGCTCGCGCAGCTTGAGGGCTTGCAGCGTCCCCTTTTCTTCGTTCCAGTACGCCCGGATGCCCTCGAAGACACCCGTGCCGTAGTTCAGGGCGTGGGTGGCGGGGGATAGTCGCACGTCGCCCATCCTGACCATCTCGCCGTCGTGGTAGCACCATTCCTCTTGCGAGACGGCGAATGCCTTGCGTTCGCTCATCTTCCGTTACCTCCCGTTCCAGCCTCGACGCCTTCGGCGGCGAGCGCCCGCAGATCCTGACCGACCTTCTCCACCAGCGATTCGGCTCCCCGGCGGCGCATCGCCAGAAAGCTCGCGGCCCCTGCCTGGTTCTCGAGCACCCATTCTTTCGCGAACTTGCCGCTCTGGATGTCCGAGAGAATGCCGCGCATACGCTCCCGGACGGCGTCGTCCACGATCCTGGGCCCGGCGGTGTAGTCACCATACTCGGCGGTGTTCGATATCGAGTATCGCATCTCGGCGAGGCCGCCCTCATAGATGAGGTCAACGATCAACTTCAGCTCGTTTACGCATTCGTAGTAAGCGAGTTCCGGCTGGTATCCGGCCTCGACCAGCGTCTCGAAGCCCGCCGTGAGGAGCGCCGAGAGCCCGCCGCACAGCACGGCTTGCTCCCCGAAGAGGTCCGTCTCGGTCTCTTCCGCGAAGGTGGTTTCGAGGACCCCGGCCCTGGCGCATCCAATGCCTCGGGCGTAGGAGAGGATCACATCCCGCGCCTGTCCGGATGCGTCGTTCTGCACCGCGAAGAGCGCGGGAAGCCCGTTGCCCTCTACAAATACGCGTCGCAATACGTGTCCCGGTCCCTTCGGCGCGACGAGCCCGAGGTCGACCTCGGGGGAGACGGAGATCTGATTGAAGTGGATGTTGAAGCCGTGGGCGAAGAGCATGAGGTCGCCCTCGGAGAGGTTCGGCGCGACCTCGTTCTCGAAGACGGGGGGCTGACGCTCGTCTGGGATGGTCATCATCACCACGTCGGCCCACCCGGCCGCCTCGGCGACGTTCGCCACCCGCAGACCGGCGTCTTCGGCCTCGGCCCGGCTCTTCGAGCCTTCATAGAGCCCGACGTTCACGTCGCAGCCGGATTCCTTGAGGTTCAGCGCGTGGGCGTGGCCCTGGCTGCCGTAACCAAGAACCGCGATCTTGCGGCGTGTGATCTCATCCCCTATGTCTCCTTCGCGATATACCCGCGCCATCTAACCTCCTCCGTTTCCTGGCCGGGCCATGGGGCCAAGCCGCATGATGTTGTCTGCATCTCCGTCTTCCAGCGAATCGAGCCAGTCTTCCATCTTCTGGACCGCGCCCGACGCAACGACCGTGCCACCGTACTCGTGAAACCCTATCCCGGCTCCCTCCGCCAGCCCGCGCCAGCCTTCGCCCGCTGGCTTCAGCAAAGCGATCTCCATGCTCTCCTCAGCGGGCCACACCTCGTCCACGTCTTCGAGTGAGGATAAGAGGGCCGTGTAGCGGCGCGCCGTCTCCTCCGGGCAGTCGAGTCGCAGGGTGACGCGAGTCGCCTCGCGGTCGCCGTCAACGGTGACGCCGGTGACGGGGACGCGCTTGTTCTGAAGCGTCATCAGGAAGCGGTTGAGGGCGTACATGCCGCCGGCGAGACGTATCCCCAGCGTGGGAGTCGCTGCCTTCGCGGAGGTTGTCCGGTTCATTGCTCCTCCCGCGGAGGTCCGAACTCCAGGTCCGACAGCGTGATGAGGGATTCGTAGTCCTCCGCGAGGTCCGGCGCTTGGACCTCGACGAGACGCCGGGTAGAGGCGCGCTCGTCCGGCGGCGTGGCGGCAAGCAGCTGCTGGACGTCAGCCAGGTCCTGCGTACGCCCGGCCTGTAACTTGAGCAGCGTGAGGTAAGGCCGTGGGAGGACAGGGTAACCGGCGGCATCAAGATTGGGATTTTTCAAGGCGTCTTCCAGCCAGGGATCGTCACGGACGATAACGTCAACTGGCATGGCGTCAGGCGTTTCCTGCCGGGCGGTGAACCCGCCGATGCTCAACTCACCGGTGATCTCGTACCCCGCTTCGACGAATGCTTCGCGAGCCTTCGTGGCGTCGCGTTTGTGGACGACGATATCCACGTCCAGGGTCATCCGCTCCGGCGCGTAGGCTCGTAGGGCGACCCCGCCGACGAGCGCCCAGCGCAAGGAGCCCAGAACGGGTACGAGGTCAGGGATAGGTTGCACGCTCGTCCTCCGATCGTACAGGTCCTTCTGGGAGCCAGTACCGTGCGCCGCGCGCCGCAACGCCATGCGCAGAAGTTGGGTGGAGCTACGCGCCATCGTCTTCGATCATCTCGTGGACGCTCATGCCGCTCGGGATCATGGGGTACACGTTCGTCTCGGGATTGATATGGAAGTCGAGGATGGTGCATCCTTCCATTCCCCGAGCCCATTCGATAGCCTCTTCGATGTCGCCGCCCGGCTCAACCGTGAGTCCGGCGAGCCCGTAGGCTGACGCCATCTCCTCGTAGTTCGGGCCGGTGATGGGCGTCTGCGAGTAGCGGCGGTTGTGGAAGAACTGCTGCCACTGGCGCACCATCCCGAGGTATCCGTTGTTGAGGATAGCGACTTTTATGTTCAGGCCGAAGTCACGGATGGTGGCGAGCTCCTGCAAATTCATCTGGAAGCCGCCGTCCCCGGCCACGACCCACACTTCATCGTCCGGGTAGGCGAAGGCCACGCCCATCGCCGCCGGCAGAGCGAAGCCCATCGTCCCGAGGCCGCCAGACGTGATGTGGCTGTTCTTCTTGGTGAACTCGAAGAACTGCGCGGCCCACATCTGATGCTGGCCCACGTCCGTCACCAGCCGAACGTCGCCGCCGGTGGCGTCCCTGATGGCGTCCATGATGCGGATGGGACCGTATTCCCCGCTCGCATCGTCGCGGCGCTGCTTCTCCGGCTCCTGGCTCTTTGAGATCTCCTCGCGCCATTCGTCGCAGCCTGACTCCGCCGGAGCGTTCTCCAGGTGTCCGAGGACGGCGCGCATCGCCAGCTTCGCGTCGGCGGCGATGCCGACCGTCGGCTCGATGACCTTGCCGAGTTCGGAGGGGTCAACGTCTATGTGGACGACCTTCGCGTTCGGGGCGAAGCGGTCGGCGGCGCCCGTTATTCTGTCGTCGAAGCGCATCCCGACGGCGAAGAGGAGGTCGGAACGATCTATGGCCCGGTTGACGCTCGCCATGCCGTGCATCCCAGGCCATCCCAGGTACAGCGGGTGGTCGTCCGGGAACGCGCTGATCCCGAGCAGTGTCGTCACGACCGGGATGCCCGTGCGCTCCGCCAGCAGCCTGAGCTCCATCTCCGCACCGGAGAGCGTGACGCCATGCCCGGCCAGGATGATCGGACGCTTCGCGTTCTTGAGCAACATCGCCGCCCGCTCCAGCGCCGGAGAGGCGAGCGGCTCCGGGGCCTCCTTGAGCCTCCGGTAACCGTTGTCGTTGCACGCGGCGAACATCACGTCCTTCGGCACGTCAACGAGGACGGGTCCGGGCCTGCCGCTACGCGCGATCTCGAACGCCCGCCGCATCGTCGGATAGAGCTCGTCTGGGTCCTCGACCAGGAACGAGTGCTTGGTGAAGGGGAGCGTCATGCCCATCACGTTGGTCTCCTGGAAGGAGTCCTTGCCCATCGCCGGACGCCCGACCTGCCCGGTTATGGCGACTATCGGCACCGAGTCCATCTGGGCCGTGGCGAGGCCCGTTACCAGGTTCGTCGCGCCGGGGCCGCTGGTCGCCACGCACACCCCGACGCGGCCCGTTGCGCGAGCGTAGCCGTCGGCGGCGTGGGCGGCGGCTTGCTCGTGCCTGACCAGGACGTGTTTTAGCGGGTAATCGGGGAGGGCGTCGTAGAAAGGCATGATCGCGCCCCCAGGGTACCCGAAGAGGTGCTCGACTCCTTCGTCCAAAAGCGCCTCGCACATGGCCTCGCTGCCGGTGCGCGGTTTGTACTCGATGTTGAGGGCGGTGTTCTCCACGGTTCTCCCATCCAAATGCAGTCGAAAGTAAAAAGGAAACCCTCGGCCTGTGACGGGAGCTTTGCTGCCCCGCCTGCGGCTCTAGGCGGACTGGGGTACGTCGCCCCGGCCCGCCCCGGTAATTAGTCGTGGGGAGGGTAGGACGGCGAGCGTGGGTACTCGCGGGTGGATGGGCGGGGCGAGCAGGCGTGGGATCTTGAGCATCAAGCCCGAGATCCTCTTCCTCCGCGCCGTTTTGGAGACTTCGCTCAACGTCCCTCGCTCATTCGCTCGCAAGTGCGTGAAGGGTTACACAACGGTAGAAGGTTGTCAAGTTGCACATAGCTCCTTTTCGGCATATTCAGACGGATTCGGCGTGGTCCTCGAACCAGCGGGCCAATTCGTCCAGGCTCATGCGGTGCGCGGAGACGTCAAGGGCGAGCTCCACGAGGTGCGCGTTGGAGACCCCAGCCAGCCTATAGTCATGCCTTCGTAACAGATAGACGGCGGATGCGACGCCGGTCCTCTTGTTGACGTCCACGAACGGGTGGCGCTGTATGATCGACTCCATGAGCGCGGCTGCTTTCGCGAAAGGTCCGAGGAACAACCCGGTTCCGCCGAAGCTCGTATAGGGACGGGCTACCGCTGCTTCCAGGGAACCGGCGTCGCGGATGCCGGAGGCTCCCCCGTACCGGGCGATGGCGGCGGAGTGGATCCAGACCAGATCCTCGACCGCCACCATGCGCTCTTCGCTCAACGATCCGCCAACTCGCGCATGGCTGCGTCGTACTCCTCGAAGAACTCCGCTACGAACTCCATGACCTCCGGCGATGGCCTCCTGGCGGTCGGCTCAATCCGGACCCCCTCACCCTCAGAGTCTATTGTCACTTTGAGTCCCGCCTCCCATCGAAGCTCACGCAGGATCTCCGCCGGTATCGGCGCCATCACCGACCCGCCAACTTTCTTCAACTCCCGCTCTATCTTCATCTCGTGACTCCTCTCAAGCTCATTATATGAAGTATAACTTTGCCCGCAAGAGGATGATCATCGGGCGAAAATCCTGGGATGATAGGGTAAAGAAGCTTCTCGGGAGGAGGGATGTGGTGGTTGGGATCGGGGTTTCGAGGGTAGCTTTGATCACCGGCTGCTCCTCGGGCATCGGCAGGGCGACGGCGGAGCGATTGGCGGGCAGGGGATGGATCGTCTACGCCACCGCCCGCAAAGTCGAGGACATCGCCGGTCTGGAACGGCGCGGATGCAGGCTGCTCCCGCTCGACGTGACGGACGAGGACTCGATGCGGAGCGCCGTCGAAGAAGTCGAGAAGGCCGAGGGCTCGGTTGGGGTTCTCGTCAACAACGCGGGCTACAGTCAGTCCGGGGCGGTGGAGGCGGTGCCGATGGATAAGGTCCGCCGCCAATTCGAGACCAACGTCTTCGGGCTGGCGCGGATGTGCCAGCTCGTGCTGCCGGGGATGAGGCGGCAGGGGCACGGTCGCATCGTCAATTTATCTTCGATGGGCGGAAAACTAACCTTCCCCGGCGGAGGTTACTATCATGCCACCAAGCATGCTGTCGAGGCGTTGAGCGACGCGCTGCGCTTCGAGGTGGCGGGCTTCGGGGTCGAGGTCATCCTGATCGAACCCGGCATCATCCGCACCGGCTACGCGGAGGCGGTCGTCGGCTCGATGGGTGAATCGGGGACGGACGGACCCTATGCCGCGTTCGACGATGCTGTGGCGCAGGCGACCCGTGACACCTACGAACGGGGACCGCTGGCTAGGCTGGGCGGAGGTCCTGAGACGGTCGCCGGGGTCATCGAGCGCGCCATATCAACCGAGAGACCGCGGGCACGATACGCTGTCACCCCATCGGCGAAGCTGTTGATGACGCTCAGGCGGCTCATGCCGGATCGGGCATGGGACGCTTTCCTGCGCTCCAGCTTCCCGCGCCCCGGCCGGACGAACGGCGTGCCGCCCTCCTAGAACGCTGGCATGGAGTGAGGAGCGGAGACCTCCCCCGGCGGCTCGACCCGCGCCCCAGAGAGGTCAACGTCCAGCGCCCAGGCTTTCGCCTCGACATCCTTCGCCTCGAAGGCGGCGCGCATCGCGGAGGCTATCTTCATGGCGTGTGTTTCGGGGGCGAAGGCGAGGACGGTTGGGCCTGAGCCGGAGAGGCAAGCGCCGTGAGCGCCGTTCGCGAGCGCCGCCTCGATCACGTCTTCGAGGCCGGGGACGAGGTGCGAGCGGTATGGTTGGTGGAGGCGATCCTGCATGGCGACGCGCAGAAGATGGTACTCGCCGGTCGCCAGAGCGCCCAGTAGGAGCCCGGATCTTCCGACGTTGAAGACGGCGTCGCGGTGCGGGATTTGCTCCGGGAGGGCGCGCCGGGCCGCGGTGGTGGAGACGGCGAAGTCAGGGACGGCGACGGCTACTTTCAGGTCTTTGGGTTCAAGGCGCACGGCGCTCACGCCGTCGGGGGTGAGGGTGCCGATGACGAGGCCGCCGAGGAGCGCGGGGGCGGCGTTGTCAGGGTGGCCGTCGAGTTCGCAGACGATATTGAGGAGGTCGGGGGCGGCGATCTGCCCCCCGAACATCTCGTTCGCCGCGACGGCCCCGCCCACCAGCGCCGCCGCACTCCCCCCGAGCCCGCGCGTTGGGGGGATGTCGTTCTCCTGGACGAGCCGGAAGTGGACGCCGGATTCGCCCACGATCTCCGCGACGAATCGGGCGGCGCGGTAAGCGGGATGCTCGGGGCCGCGCGGGATGAGGTCAGCCCCGGCGCCGCGCACCTCGATGGACGGGGCGGAGGCCCGGTCCAGGCTCACGCGCATCGAAAGCGACAAAGCCAACCCGACCGCATCGTAGCCAGGCCCCAGATTCGCCGAGGTGGCCGGGACGCGGACGGAGATCATGGAAAGATCGTGAGTCGAGAAGACCCGAAGACCGCCGAACCGTTGCCTTTGAGAGTCAGGACGATGCCTCCATGACCTTTGTGACGGCCTCGAAGGTCGCCTCGACGGGCTCCGGTAGCTCCGCGTTCTTCAATATAATGTCAGGGTCTTTTAGACCGTGGCCGGTGAGGACGCTGACGATTGTGCCCTCGGGGGCGCGTCCTTCTCGGACCAGCTTGAGGAGACCGGCGATCCCGGCCGCAGAGGCCGGTTCGCAGAAGACGCCCTCCTCCCGCGCCAGAAGCAATTGGGCCGCCAGTATCTCTTCGTCGGTGACGCTCTCGATGAGGCCGCCGGACTCGCGCATTGCCCTCATCGCGCCCTCCTTGCTGGCCGGGGAGCCGATGCGGATGGCGCTCGCCACTGTCTCCGGCTCCTCGAAGTCGTGGCCCGTCACCAGTGGGGACGCGCCCTCCGCCTGGAAGCCGAGCATCCGGGGCGCGCTGTCGGCGTGGTCGGCTTCGCGCCACTCGGAGAAACCCTTCCAGTAGGCGGTGATGTTTCCGGCGTTGCCGACGGGGATGGCGAGGGCGTCCGGCGGGTGGCCGAGGACTTCGCAGACTTCGAAGGCGGCCGTTTTCTGGCCCTCGATGCGGTCAGGGTTCACGGAGTTGACCATGGCCACGTCGTCACGGTTCTCGTCCAGCCGGCGAGAGAGTTTCAGGGCGGCGTCGAAGTTGCCTTTGATCTGCACTATCTTCGCGCCGTGAGCCAGGATCTGGACGGCTTTGCCCATTGCGATCTTGCCTGCGGGAACCACTACGAGACACTCCAAACCGGCCCGCGCGGCGTAGGCTGCGGCTGAGGCGGCGGTGTTGCCGGTCGAGGCGCAGACGCAGATGCGGTTCCCGGCAGCCTTCGCCCGGCTGAGAGCGACCGTCATGCCCCGGTCCTTGAAAGATCCCGTCGGGTTCATCCCCTCGAACTTGAGGTGGACCCTCGCGCCGACGCGCTCGGAGATGCGGGGGGCTTCTATCAGGGGCGTGTCGCCCTCGCCGATGGAGGAGATGGCGTGGTCCGGGATCTCGGGCAGCCATTTTCGATAGTTCCGGATCACACCTCGCCTGTAAGTTTGAGCCCGAACTTCCAAAATAGTCGCGCCTTTCGAGAGAACAGCCTTACCAGGGCTGGAGGTCATTGCATCGGAAAGCTACCACGCCCGCGTCCGGCGTTTCAAGCGGGCGGCTCGGGGGCTTCGGGATAGAACTCCCGCAGTAGCGGAGCCGTGATCTCCTCTACGATCCGGGCCTGTTCCGGCGTGAGGTCGTCGCGCCATCCCCCCGGTGTGCCCTTGCGATAGAATTTACCGGCCCCCTTTTCACTCTCCGGCAACCGCTCCCACGAGTGTCGCTCGACCGCCCGGACGAGGTCTTTTTTCTCCGCCGGTATCCCGAGTTCGGAGTAGACACGCGCCATCGTGCCTAAAGTGTCCGTCCTGAGATCTTCGTAGCGCACGAGTGTCTTGTGTCCACGATGGGCCTCGTAGGCTTCCCTGGCCTTCGTCATGTGCCGCCGGTACGAGGCGGCCCTCCTGCGCACGAAGCGATCGGGGCGTTCGTCGGCGAGGTTTTCGCGGTCGGGCCGGTCCCCGCCGCGCCACTCATGCAGCCAACTCTCTCCTTTCGCGCCGTCCAGGGAGGAGGCCACGGCGTCTCGCGGGTCGCGGACCAGCAGGATCATGCGGCTCTCCGGCAGCGCTTCCATGAGAAGTGGCGCGCCCGTGGAGCCGTTGGGCTCCTTTACGATCAGGTAGTCGCCGGGGCCAAGCCGCGGATGGGAGAGGCGGGCGCCTTCGAGGACGAAGGTTCTTATGGACCCGATCCAACCTCTCCGGATTGGATCTCCCATTATGAAATCGGGGGAGAGCAGGTTCCCTTCCTGGGCTCTCGCATGGAAGTCTCCGAAGAGCCGCCCGACCATCGGCTCCTCCCATACGTGGTGGGCCTCCATCTCGGCCATCATGGACCTGAGCCACGTGGAGCCCGAGCGTCCCGAGCCGAAGATCCAGACCACGTTCTCCGGGTTGACCCCGCCCGCCCGGCGGCCCGCGCCAGCCCGTAGCCTGATCCGATGTAGACGTCCTCTCAGCCGATGATGGATGCGCCGGAGCCTCGGGTCACGCCGGGCGAGACCTTTGAGCGAGCGGCGGGTATTGTCTACGAAGTTTCTCATCCCTTCCAGCGGCCAGTCTAGCAGAGGGGCTCCACCATCCTCCCGGCGGTAGTCGCCGGACGGTTAGTGTGCTTGACTGAAATGGTGGCGGAGAGCGTCAACAGGAAAGGCATCGTGCTGGCCGGCGGGTCAGGGACGCGGTTGTACCCGCTGACCCACGTGGTCAGCAAGCAACTCTTGCCGGTCTACGATAAACCCTTGATCTACTACCCATTGAGCACACTGATGCTCGCTGGCATCAGGGAGATACTCGTGATCTCCACCCCCGAAGACCTGCCGCGCTTCGAGCGGCTGCTGGGCGATGGCTCCCACTGGGGCATCTCCCTGAGCCACGCTGTTCAGCCGGAGCCCCTGGGTCTCGCCGACGCCTTCGTGGTCGGGCGGGAGTTCGTTGGAAAGAGCCCGGTTGCGCTGGTCCTCGGGGACAATATCTTCTATGGTCAGGGCTTCGGACAGACGTTGCAGAAAGCGTCAGCATATACGGGCGGCGCGACGGTCTTTGGGTACTACGTGAGGGACCCGGAGCGGTATGGCGTGGTCGAGTTCGACGGGGACGGGACGGTCCTCTCTATCGAGGAGAAACCAGAGCGGGCGCGTTCGCACTATGCGATCACCGGCCTGTATTTCTACGACAATGATGTGCTCGACATCGCGGCCGGGCTCGCGCCGTCGGCGCGGGGGGAGTTGGAGATCACCGACGTCAACGTCGAGTACCTCAGGCGCGGCAAACTCTCCGTCGAGCTGATGGGACGCGGGATGGCGTGGCTTGACTCAGGCACCCACGAGGCGCTCCTGGAGGCGAATACATTCATCGAGACCATCGAGAAGCGGCAGGGTCTCAAAGTATCTTGCCCGGAGGAGATCTCCTACCGCATGGGCTACATTGACACCGAACAGGTCGCCCGGCTCGCAAAACCCCTGGCGAAGAACAACTACGGCCAGTATTTGTTGGACCTCATAGAAGAGGGGCGTCCGTGAAGGTGATCGAAACTTCCCTCCCTGGCGTACACGTCGTCGAGCCTGACGTGTTCGGCGACTCGCGGGGCTTCTTCATGGAGACGTACAACGAAGCTCGTTACCGGGAAACTGGGCTCCCGCACCGCTTCGTCCAGGACAACCTCTCGTTCTCGGCGCGGGGCGTGCTGCGCGGCCTCCATTACCAGAACCCGGACGGGCAGGGAAAGCTGCTCCACGTCCTCTCGGGCGAGGTCTTCGACGTGGCCGTGGACATCCGGGTCGGCTCCCCGACCTTCGGAGAGTGGGTTGGCGTCATGCTCTCCGGGGAGAACCATCGCCAGCTCTGGGTCCCCGAAGGCTTCGCCCACGGCTTCCAGGTGACGAGCGAGAACGCCCTGATCGCCTACAAGTGCACCGCCCCCTACAACCGCGAGGCGGAAGGCGCGGTTCTCTGGAACGACCCGGAGATCGGGATACAGTGGCCCATCGAAAAGCCTACTCTTTCGGAGAAAGACCGGAATGCCCCACGCCTCCGCGAAGTCCCCGAAGATGTCCTGCCGCCCTATGCGGGAGAGTGAGCGCCGTTGGGTCAGGCCGCGTACTATGGGAAGCGCTTTACGTCGGACAGATGGTCGAAGTGCGCGTCCAGGGTCAGGAGTGAGAGATCGTGCCTCAGGCACAGGACTCCGATGAGACAGTCGGCGCTGGGGATAGTGATACCTTTCCGGCGCAACTCACCTAAGCATTCGCCGGCCGCAATATAATCTTGCCGCTCGATTTCGAGGTACGGAAGTGCGACGAACAAGTCAGCAACAGTTCGCAACTCTGGAGTATCGAGGCCATTTATCATATGAATGCCTTGAATAATCTCCGCCTCCACCATGCCGCAAAGAGCCGCCCGGTCTTCCTGGAGCAGACTGTCCACCGCATCGGAGGCCGCGCCCCGGCCCAGACGCAGGTATTCGATCCACGCGGAAGAGTCAATCAGCACCAGATGACTCAAGGTCCTCCAACTCCTCGATGTCGGCCCGGCGTATCTCCTCCATGCTCCTGTCGAAGCTCAGCTTGCCCCTCAACGACCGAATCCCCTGTATCTTCCTGAGCCTCACCCACTCCGCCACGGCCCGATTGACAGCCTCCGTCCGCGTCGAAGCCTCGGTGAGGCTCATCAAATCCTCCAGCACCTCGTCCGGTATCGTTACGGTGGTCCGCATGCCAACTCCGATCATCAAAACCGATAGCACATTGATGATAGCACCCGACACCGAATGAACCGGTTTCTTGATGAATCTCGCCAGCGAACCGCCGCGTTACCAACCGTCATCCTTCTCGCCCTTTGCCGAAACCCGATGCCTGACGCCTGCTGCCTGCGAAGCGACCAGCTTCGCCAGCGCCCGCGCCGTGAGGCCGAGCAAGACGACCAGGCTGTAGACGCCCAGCGGGCCGTGGGGGCCGTGCTTGCGGTGGTAGAGGAAGGCGCTCTTGTGCAGCCTCCAGGTGGCGAGTGGTTTGCTGCGGCTGCTCTTGCCGGTGTGGTGGACGACCTCGACGCCGGGCAGGTAGTAGACGAGCCAGCCTGACTCCCGGGCGCGGCGGCACAGGTCGGCGTCCTCGAAGTACATGAAGAACCGTTCGTCGAAGGGTCCGATCCCCTCCAGCATCTCCCGTCTCGCGGCCATGCACGCCCCCGAGACCCAGTCCACGGTGGCCGGGCCGCCTGAAGCGTCCGCCGCCGGGAAGAGGCGCCGCACCGCCGCGCTCTTCGGAAGGAGGCGCGTCAGGAGCGAGGTGCGTCCCATGAGGCCGGAGATAAAGCCAACCTCCTTGCGGGCCGAGAGTTGCACCGCGCCTGAGCCGTCCAGGATGCGCGGTCCCGCGATCCCGGCGTCCGGGTGTTCAGTGAAGAAGTCCGCCAGATGATCCAGAAATCCTCTCCCCACCAGGGTGTCAGGGTTCGCGAACACCACACACTCCCCGCTCGACGCAAGGATGCCCCTGTTATGAGCCCGCGCGAAGCCCACGTTCTCCTCGTTCTTGATGAGGTTCACTGCCGGTGGCAGATTGGGTACGGGCCTTTGGTCGTTGTCAACGACCGTGATCTCCACTTCCCCGTACTCTGTCGCCAGCAGCGACTCGACGCACCGCAGAGTGTACGGCCACGAGTCGTAGTTGACGATGACCACCGAGAATTTCATACACTCATCCTCCCGAGAACCTGGTCGCGCAGCCTTCTCAAGATGCTCGCCCGCGCCGCCCGCGAGGAGTTCCGCAGTAGCGTTCGGGCGTGGGCGTTCGGGACGCGGCGGCGCTTCTGGATGTCGCGCCGCTTGCGGAGCATCTTCGGCATCAGGCGCAACGCCTCGGCGAGACCCGTGAGATGCGCTGGCAGCACGCCGGAGAGCGCGGTGACGGCGAGGCGTGAGATCTGGCCCGCCACGAAAGGAATCAGGATGCCGGGCACGAGTGGCGCTGGGAGGTCTTTGACCAGAAGACAGATGCCGTTGCGGGTGCCAAGTCGCGTCGCGGCCTGGCTGCGCTTGCCGCCGGTCGAGGCGCCCCCGACGTGGTAGACGACGGCCTTCGGCACGTAGAGGCAGCCGTAGCCGGCTAGCTGGGCGCGGAACGAGAGGTCGCCGTCCTCGCAGTAGGCGAAGAAGTCCTCGTCGAAGAGCCCGATGTCGTCCAGCATCTCACGCCGGTACAGGGCCGCTGCCGCGCACGCGCCGAACACGGGGACCGGCTCGTCGAACTGACCGAGATCTCGCTCGCCGTGGCCCAGACGATAGGGGAGCCCGCTCTTTCGCAGCGCGTCCCCCGCGCCGTCCAGGACGCGGCGGTCGTGGAAATTCACCAGCTTGCTCGCGAACGACCCCGCCTCCGGGTGGGCATCCGCGGCCCGCACCAACTCCGCGAGCCAGGCCGGGTCCTGCTCCGTGTCGTTGTTCAGGAGGACGGCGAACTCCGCCTCCGACGCTCGTATACCGGCGTTCACCGCGCCGGAGAAGCCCCGGTTCTCCCCCAGTGCGATGGTCTCGACTTCAGGGAAATTTTCGGCTACGAAGGAGAGAGAGCCGTCGGCCGAGCCGCTGTCCATCAGCGCCGTCTCGAAGTCGCGGAAGGTCTGTTTGCGCAGCGAGGCCAGGCAGGGGCCCAGGAACTTCAGGGTGTTCCAGTTCGGGATGATGACGCTCACGCGGGGGGGGCACAGTGTATCCAGGGTCATATGGAATCCGGGCGGAGGATACCGTCACTGGTGGGCGCGGGAGTAGAGAGTCGCAATGCTTTTCCCGACTCCCTACTCCCGAAGCGAGCGCAGCGAAGCGCCTCCCGACTCCCGTACAACAAAAGACGCGAAGTCATCGCCTGGATTCCGTGCTATTCGTCTCGGCTGGCTCTGTCGGGGCCGTGGACGGCGGCCGTGGTGGGGAGGCGGACCAGGCCGGGGATGGCGGGCTGGCCTTCGGCGCGCTCTATCTTGAAGACCGACGCAACGTCAACCCAGTCAAGGTAGACGTTCTTGGCCTTCGGGGAGGAGACGGCCGCTGTCACGCTGTACTGGCCGGGTTGCAGCCACGCCTCGAAGGTGAAGTCCACTATCGCGCGCTCGCCCTTTCGCATCTTCTCCAGCGGGGCGTTCTCGGCGTTCGTGTTGGTCGAGAACACGTCGAGCCCCGCCTTGTTGCGGAGTGTGATCTCCAGCCGACTCTTCTTTACGTCCTCGGAGTACTGGAGGTGGACCCTGGCGGTCACGGTGGAGAGGGAATCCACCCGTTCGACCGAACGTCCGCCCCCGTCCAGGAGCTCGACGCTCATGATCCTGGCTTCCCCCGTGCCGTGCCTGAGGCCCGGAGCGCGGTCGTCGAGGTCCGGGTTCTGCTTGAAGGCCGGGCCATCCAGGTAGTCGTCTTCGTCCTGATCCTCTATCTTGTAGCCGGTGTCCGAAGTGTCGCCGCCCCTCTGGGCCTCGGTACTGGAGAGCAGGGCCTGGTAGCGGTCCACGGTCTCGGCGGTGCCGCCGTGGTAGAGCATCTCCCCCTTGTGCAGGAGCATGGCCCGGTTGCAGAAG
>Ga0136617_10003047_pt1 | contig 14937 bp, 11 predicted proteins | sample AntDrymUQ3222106_2_FD_129672 | JGI IMG/M metagenome (GOLD analysis project Ga0136617, IMG submission 129672) | Polar desert sand microbial communities from Dry Valleys, Antarctica - metaG UQ322 (21.06) | ecosystem: Environmental > Terrestrial > Soil > Desert | place: Antarctica: Dry Valley... | reverse complement strand
GAGACGACCGCGCCACCATGCCCGGATGACCCGTCGGCGTTTCCCCCGTGGCCATTGCACGAGCCCGTCGTCGCATCGATCTTGCTCGCGACGGCCAAGCGCTATGGCCAGTGGGAGTTCTTGCTCGAGTCCGTGAAGTTCGAAGACGGCAGGGCTGCTATCGAACGATGCAGCAATCTGCTGGAGGGTCGGACCGTAGTCGGACTTAATTCGCGAAATTTTGATATTCGCGTCCTTGCCAAGGTCGCGATGCTTCACCGTCGCTTCAACGGATCCGGATTGGCTCGCGCCTGGCGAGCCAACCGGTTCAGCGACGACCATCTCGACGTCATGGACCTCGTCGCCAACTACGGCGGCGGCCGCGGCGCAAGCCTCGAGGTGCTGTGTCGCTCCCTTGGCATTCCGGTCAAACTGGACGGTCACGGCAGCGAGGTCAGCAAAATGATGGCTGACGGTCGGTCACCCGAGGTCATCAATTATTGCGAGCAGGACGTGGCATCGACTCTGGTTTTGTTCGCCATGGTCCAGTCATTGCGCTGCACCGATCCGGGTTATGCCGGTGGTCTCATCAGCCAGTTTGGTCGGTGGATCCGCGACAAGAAGCTGAAGCACCTTCGAGCATTCGAGCGGATCGAAGGCCATGCCGAGCTCGAGCGACTTTCCTTTGCCAACATGGTCGCCCAGGGCATCGCCAGTCTCGAGCACCGGATCCACCTGAAGTTCGTGACAGGCAAGCCGGGTGACACCGGGCTGATGTCTCCCGGCTTCTCAGACTTCCCGGGCTAAACCCACCCCCATCGACGCTCCTCGTCCCCTGCCCCGGCACTGCCGCGGCAGGCACGCCGCGCGTCCATCGTTCAGGAGAATACCCATGTCCTATCCAAACCACCTGACCGTGGTCAGTCCGCTGTTCGCGGTCGCCAATGATCCAGTCAAAGGCGGCCACGGCCGCCGCCTCGTCTACCTCATCGCCTTTGCCGTTCTGATCGTCAGCCGAGATGACAACGGCAAGCTGAACTTCCGGCAACAGGTCGAGGTCGACCCGACTCATTCGCGCTCCCTGCCGATCCTTGAAAAGCTTGGCGAGTTGATCGACCCCGATACCGTGCTCGCGGGCTTTCGCCTCGACCATGTAGTCGGCTCGCTGATCCGAGTGCCTCGTGACAGCGAGGAAGAAGATCTGGGCAAGCGACCTTTGATGCAAATCCTGCTCGCACTCGGGCAAGAACCGATCGATGCTTATTGGCTCGACCAGAGCGGCGGGCTCGACACGCTACGGCAGGTTGACCTCCTATACGAGCTTGGCGCCGAATGGGACCAGCCAGGCACAACCTATAACCCTGCACGCCTTCGCCAGCAACTCGCCGGCCGCACCCACTCGGCGTGGCTCGCGATCGCGGTTGATCGGATGGAAGAGGAGGGTGGGATCGATGCCATTGAGCAACTTCTGGAATGGAAAAGGAAAAGGCCATGAATTGATGACCGACACCGCCTGACGATCACCTCCCATCACCAACTTTGACAAGGCCCGCCATCGCGCGGGCCTTGTTGTTTTTACAAGAAAGCCAATCCCATGTTGAACACTATCACTGGCGCCCAGCACTATTGCGTCCTCGACATCGAGTTCGTCGACGATCCGGAATTATATCTTCGCTATCGGCGCATTGACCCTCGTCCCGCCGTGCAGCGATGGCCACTGCGCAAGGTTGTCGCCGCTAACGTCATGACCCTTTTTACGGACGGCTCCACGCTCGAGGTAACCGGGTTTAAGAGTTTCAGCGGACCCGACGAGGATAAGCTGCTACTTGCACTGTTCGCTCACATGAAGCAGCACTCCGGCCATCGGCTCTGCACCTACGGCGGCTGCGCGACTGACGTCCAGATCCTCCGGGCAGGGGCGATGGCGCACGGCTTGAAATTGCCACCGCAGCTCGTCGGCAATCGTCGAAATCGTCATGGCGAATTCGAGCATCTTGATCTTGCCATCCTGATGCGGGGTGGCGGCGGCACCTATGTGCATATGAGCGAGATAGCTGTGCGACTGAACGTGCCGGTGAAGATGGGTGGCAGTGCCCTGGCTATCCCCGAGGCAGTGCGGGCAGGCAATTTCAGAGTTTGCGAATGGCTGGCCGAAGCCGATACGATCACGACGGCTTGCCTGCTCGCCGCCCACCTCGCCAGCACGGGCCAAATCCTCAGTGCCGAGGCGGCGCAATATTCGATCATTAAGTTTGTCCGGCCATCACGACGCTACGCGCCCTACGCCAACTATCTTGGAAATGTGCAGGATCGCCTTCGTCGCTCCATGTGCAACGAGCTTCAAAGGTGGATCGGTAGGATCGAGTGCGCTGAAGAAACTCTGTAGGTTTTGGTTGCAGGAACCTAAACCTGATGGTACAGCCGTGGCAGAGTTGAAGGATGGTCGTTCCATTCTGCTCTGCCACGGAGTCGAACATGCCAAAACCCACTAAGCGTGAACATTTCCGCGACAACGCGGAAGCCTACAATGAATTCATGCACAGTCTCGACGACCACGGCTATTCGAGCAACGTGATCAAGACCATGCTCGAAACGGTGTCGCGCACTCAGGCGTGGCTATGTATTCGTATTGATGGCGCGTGGACGGTTGTGCCGACGAAGTGGTGCGCTGAGACCAACATGACGCCGTCGCGTTATGAGAGAAAGCGGGTCGGCAATCTCAACGTTCTTGAAATCACGAACACGATTGGCGAACTGTTCGGCGCGGGCGGCGGTAAGGCTTGGGATGAAATCGGAGCGCCGCATCCAGCCGTCACTGCCGCTCGCCGTCTCGCAAAAGCGGCGGGCCGCAGCTTGCGCGCCGACACGCACTTCTATGTCCTTCGCGGCGAAGGGATCAAGGAAGACGAACGCGCCGACGTTGAGGCATTCGAGCGCCAGATCAAGCGCGCCGGCCTTTCCCCCGAGGCCATCGACGCTCTAGTAGCGCGGATCGCAGCATGAGTTGTGCAGAACAGAAGGTCGAGCGAAGGGGGGGCAATGAGCGCGATGGTGTCTAAGGCGGCACGCTATACCGTGAGCATGTGTTGAGGCTCCGGTTGCATATATCGCGGGGAGATGCACTTGAGGTCCTACACTCCGTCTTTCCGCTATGGATCATTGCGCTAGGCACGGCGGCAGCACCACGATACGACCGTCCATGGTCTCAGCAACTTTCTAGGAGGCCTTGAGGATCATGCCGAGGCCAGCGAAGCGCAGTTCTACTTGCGACCATTGAGCAGCTCACATCCTTCCCTCCGGCCAGACAGATTGCCACAACGCGACTGAAGCTCTTTCCGACGCTTCGACAGTCGAGCACGCGGCCTGAAACAAGTGTTGAAAGCGCCGCCTTCGCGTCCGCGCCGCTTGCAGTTGGACAGGGGTGGCCGGGGCGACAGGTCTCATCAAGTTCACGCGCAGCGATACCGTTCAGCCGTATCTTCACTGGCTTTCCTTGTACATCGAGTTCCCGGCAATAGATGGGACCGTCACCATCATGAACGCCCGTCACTGTGCATTGAAATGTCGTGTCGGAGCGCAGTTCTAGCCTGACCTCCACAGGTTCTGGGCTGCTGACGGCTTCCTCCGCCCTACAAGCTCCACCAAGAACCACGCAGAGGCTCATCAACCCACGCCCGAGGCGCATCATTCAGACTTCAGCCCTGCCAGTTTCCCGGCACGGACTAGCTGCCACGTGTCGCCTACCCGCGTCGCCACGGCCGCCTCCATGAGCCGGAGCATGCCAGTGCCGTCGTTGACCAACTCGAAGGCCTCGCGCGTGACGCGGCGTAATGCAATGGTGGTAGCGAAATCTGTTGGGAAGTCGACGACAAGCCGCCCGCCAGGGACGATGATACCGACGTCGTCATCCCGGGCGATGAGCACCAGAAGCCCTCCGGCCTCTCGCGTCACTGGACGCAGCGTCCCATCCTCGCGAAATTCACAGGACCACCCGCCGCGCTCGTCGCTCCAGCGGTTAATTTCGTTCTTCCTCGGCTCGGCGATTAGTTCGCGATATTCCGTAACGAGCGGCTTGAGACGCTCTAGGCCAGCATCTACGTCCAGCCCTCCCCTTGTCGACGCCGTGGCGTCTACAGGGGGATCCGCTGCGACGACGCTTTCATGAATAGCAGGGCGCGGCGATGTAGCCGCCGCCGCATGCTCCTCCCTTGCAGGGCGCTGCGGGGCCGGTGTCGGGCTGCTCACCGGTTCAGTCGTTGAACGGACTTCTCGTGCCTCAGGCTCAGGCGCAGGGGCGGCCGGCTTAGCCTGGCGGACCGCGTCTAATTGCGCCTGTATGTCGGAAAAGACGATGTCGAACTTGCCAATTTGGTCGGCGATGTCCTTCAACTCCCCGGCCAGGGCCTGATGAAGCGGCTCCTCCCTATTAGCCCGGGCCGCGGGCTGGGCCAAATAAAGCTCACGCACGGCTTTCGAAACCGACCTGATCTGCAAAAGGACGACGATCAGCAGCAGGGCGGACAAGCCAGCCAGGCCGGCGGCAACTAAGGCAATATCCATATGATCGCTCCAAGATTGCGGCAGGCTAAATGCCCCTGATCAGTTCCAGACCGTCTTGGGGCGCATCTTGTCGCCGGGCCTGGACCTTACAAGGGAAACAAGGGCCTTCAGGACCGCAGCGAACTCCGACTGACGAGGACGACCGTCCCGATCGTCCTCGCGATCGATGTCGGCAACGCCATTGATCAGCTTGGCACGCTGATTTTGATCAACGGTGAGCGTGAAGCCCGACACGCGCGCGAACGCCTTCAGGAATTCATCGAGATCCTCGATGCCGATGTCGAGCGGCATGGCAGAGTAGACGGCTTCGCCCTCGTCTCCGTTACCGACGTCCTCGAGCACCGGGTCCTCGTCGCCAAAGCTGATCCCCGCCGATTCGTCGATCACGGGCGCATGGCCAGGGAGCTCTCGATTGCGGGCACTAATGATCATTCCGGCCGCGACTTCGATCTTGGGCACCGGCGACACCTGCACCTGCGGGAAACGCGGGCGGGTCTCGCCAGCGGCCGCCGCAATCAGTAGCATGATCTTGCTAATGTCAGTCTGGGCGAACGGATCCGTGCCGTGCAGGCGGGCGAAAAGGCCCGAGCCGCGGCCGCACAGGGCCACCGCGACGTCGTTCAGCGCCTCCCTTGGAAGCTTGTTGTCGCGCACGAGGTTGCGTAGATGCCGCCCGACGAACCAGGCAACGCCGCCCAGGAAGACGTAAGCAGTCTCCTTAAGAACTCGGACGTTGTCGGTGTCAGAGATGCGGCTCCACTCACGCTCAATTGCATTGTCGAGCGCCTTGCCGCTGAACAGCAACTCGCCGATATAATGGACGTTCCGTTTCAGCTCCGCCTCAGATTCCTGGTTAAGCTGCTTAATTACGGTCGCCCAGGCCTTGAGGCCAAAATCTTCCAGAATCTCGGGATTGGCCATAATGTGGCCGGTGAAAAAATCGCCCCCGGCCAGCCGCATCGACGACGAGTGCAGGCGCTTGGGCTTGGTGCCGTTGTCCCAAATTGCGATGTCGGTAGTGCCGCCACCAATGTCGAGGATGATGTTAATCGCGCCCTTTGTGCCGCTGCCCTTCGTCTTTTCGTCGAGGATGTAGGCTGCCGCGGCGTCGCCTTCGTATACGATCGGCCGGATGCTCTCCGCGGGAGGGTTATCGACAACGCCGGCGAGGGCAAGCCGGAGTTGGCCTTCAAAGGCTTTGTTATCACCCATGTCTCTGGGCCGCGAGAAGTGCCAGTTGAGCCTTGACGGATTACCTCCCTCGGCGGCCCATTCACACGCGATCATCAGCATCAGCTGGCGAAGATAGCGGCGGGCGGCATCGCGCATCTCGGGCGCGCGCGACCATTTTAGATTGTATTTAATGTTCTTGAGAAGCGCTGACCATTCCCCGATCGGAACCGCGCTTATCGTTCCGTCCTCCGCGAAGTCCGGTTGGAAGTACATAAGGTGGCGGATTAGCAGAGCGTCGTTGAGCTGCGCGTCCGTGTCGAGAAGCTCGCGCGCTGGCCCGTCAAGCGGACGCCCGATAATTACCGTCGGGGTTGGCAGGTGACGCTCGTCAGGTGGCAGGAAGTCACGAAACTTCTGCGTCAGCTCCACCGATGTGACCGCACCGCCCGCATTGGGCGCCGGTTCGATCGGATGCACAATGCGCGGCCGAAGCTTTTTGGAAGTGGTGTCGTCCAGGCAGGCCACCGTATTGGTCGTGCCGAAATCGATCGCGACGTCGGCGGTGCCGTCGTTGGTGTTGCTGACGTCTCTTAAGATCGTGAGGCAGATCCCTGCTGGCAAGGGCGGCTGATCCCGGTTGGAGGCAATCGAGAAGAAGGCGGCTTCGAAGGGGATCGACGACACCTGAATCTCGGACGCCCTGCCGCCCGTATTGCTCGAACGCAGCCGCCGGAAATTGGCGCCGGAGAACGCGCGGCCGCTGAATTCGTGAACTCGGTCGAGCAGGGCCGCGTCACCACGATTGTCGAGCGGTGCGGCGTCGGCCCAAAGCCCCGCCACCTCCGCCCGCGCCGTCTCGTTGGCCTGCGATTCGCGAAGCAGGTCGGCGAGCAGCCGGCCGGACATCGCGAAACGTCCGCGCACTCGGTTGAGGCTAGCAGAAGCGTAATCAATGCGGGCGCAATAATGCCGCCAAAGATCGCTTCGGAAATTGGGCCAAAGGGCGAAATCGCCCAGTCCCCAATCGACTTCGCGCAGCAATTGTCCCTCATTCCCTTGCGGCTTTTCGACATAGCGGCGCGAAAGGATGTGCGGCCGGCCCGCAACGGTCAGGTTGAACGACACCTTCCCGTCCCGGTTCAGCACGACGTCGGCGGCAAGCCCCTCGGGCGTCCGGATCAAAAGCGCCAGAGGCGACAGAGGAAGGAGGCAATCCTGCAGCCCCTCGGGATGCGCAGCGATACGGCCGCGGTGCTCAGCATCGTCCAGCTTCAGCAGCACGCGGGTGAATAGGTCGTCGGGCGTCACCAGGAGGTAGCCGGCCTTTGCGATCTCTTCCCGGAGGCGTTCCCGCTCGCTGACCGGCGCGTCGATCGCCTGCTGAAGCGTGCGGTGACCCCAGAACGTGATGTGGGCGGCAGGCTCGTCGACGGTGCCCAGGGCCGGGTCAAGGAGGATGAGGCCCTTGAACGGCGGCCGATCCCCAAGATCGTCGCGCAGCCGGATTATGCAATCCGAAGTGCCTGGCTGGGGCGGGCGCGCCTTAATCGGCACCGACAGCATATGGTAGAGGTGCGGCAACCCCTCAGCGACCGCGTCGCCAGGCTCCAGCGCGAAGCTGCGCTCAGCGACGCCGGGGTGCCGCTGCGGATCCAAGCAATCGCGCGCATAGGCCTGCAATCTTTCACGTAGGTTCTTGAGCAGGAACTGCTGGTCGTCAGTCCCCTTCCCGCCGCACAGGGCACCCAACGCCTCGTCCAGCCCACGATTATAGCGCGCAAGCATATGCAGGGCGGCCGGCGGAAGTCCGTTGTTCTTGGTGAGCTTGGTCGGATCGGTGAGCCCGTTGCGCATCCAGGGGATGGCCGCGATCCTTATGCGGTCCGCGTCGCGCCCGCCGGCCACCAAGCAGGCTGGATTGAGGAGACCGACATAATGGCCCGCCCCGGTGGCCTGACGCTCACGGTCGAGCTCGGACACCTTGATCAACACCGGCCGGTCCCAGCCGTGGCTCAGGTCCCCGTCCGGAGCCGCCAGAGACGATTGCGGCAGCAGTGAACTCATAACTTGGGCGAAGCGCGACGTACGCTCCCGGAGCGCCACTGGCGTGAGCGTAAGCTTATAATAATCCTCATAATAAGCGCTGAGCGCGAACAGCGCGATCAGCCCGCGCCATTGATCGATGATAGAGCCTGACGCTACGGTGGGATTGACGACTGCATCGGCAAAGCTGCGGGCCTGCGACCACGGGTCGGGAGTGGACCGGACCACATCAACCTTAGCGTCCGCCGCAACGTCGAGCGCGTTGCCCAGCTCCCCGAGGGTCCCGGAGATTGGCTCCCAGGTGCCCGGGGTGGTCGCCCCTTTCAGATTGTGTCCGGTCACCTTGAGCGGGGTCAGGAGCAGGATCGGTTCGGCCACGGATCAGGCCTCCTTGCGAAATGGGCGTGAGGCACGATGTACGGCGGCGACCAAGCGACCGAGGCCCTGGCTGCTTCCAGCGTCGACGCGTTCGTGAAGATCGTTGAATACCACCTTCGCATCGACCGGAGGGCTGTTCTCGTCGCGCGGGCGAAGAATGGCGCTGAGGTCCACCAGCGATTCGTCCTCCGAGCGAGCCGGAAAGAGATCTACCGGATTTGCCGGCTCGTTTTCGTTCGCCCGCTTTCTGATCCGGGCGCTGTCCCAAAGCGCGAAGTCGCGGAGGCGATTGTTGCCAAACAGGTGGAGCGACGAGGCCCAACGGAGCAGCAGCTCGCAATATTCTTTGAGGTCGATCCGCGCGTCGGGCGTATCCACCTGCCAGTCTGTATCGCCGGCAAGCTTCTTCAGCCAGCCGGTCTTGATCCCGCCAAACAGACTACGGTCGTCCACCGCAGGCTCTACCCGGTAGAGCCACCACAGCGCGAATCGAAGGGTCCCGCCGAGCCCTTCGTAAAGGCTTTCCTTTAGCGTGCCATGGGCGGGAAGGTCTGCCCATCCGAATGCATCGCTTTCCCGGCGTGCGGATACGAGCGGCTGGCTCGCCGGCAATTCGGCTACGGGAATCGTGAAGAAGTCGATGGCGCCAAGGGCCGCAACCAGCTCGGGAAGCAGCGGTGGATTGCGCTGCTCGGCGCGCCCCGGCTCGTGGTAGTTGAGCGAGAACATCTTGTCCCAACCCGACACGTAGAGCCGGTCAAAGACGCCCTCCTGCTGGAGAAGGTTCTGGTAGAACTCCACCGCAACGCGCGCTTGTGGCAGCAACTGCGCCGAGGTAATGACGTTGGCCGCTTCGCTGTCCGGATCGCTGAACTGGAAGTAAGGAAGCATCAGCGCGCCGCCAATGTGAACTTTGTCTCCCTTTATGCGCTTGTCGTTGTCCGGCGCCCGCAGCTTGTGCAGCATTCGCGCGATGGTCGGGAAGCCAGCAGCACCGGTGCCACCGAACAACGACCCCGCCATGAAGATGCGCACCTCTTCGCCGCCGGAGCTGGCCCGCATGAGCTCGACGAGCCGCGTCAGGAATTCAGGCTGGTCGTAGTTTATCGCCGACACCAGCGCCGCCGCGCCCACATGGGCCCGGCCGCGATACCCTTCGGCAAGCTCCATGGTCTGCTCGGCATCGGCCGGCGCCGCCGTCTCGTTGCGGAAAAGCAGGTCGAACAGAACCTTTTCGTCGTCCGGCAGCTCGGTGTGCTGGAGGATGTGCCGAAGCGTGCGCAATTTGTCCGGGGCGGGCCGCCAATGAGCCGACGAGCCTTCGCCGAATAACGGCTCGAGCTCGATTGAAAAGAGCGGCGTGCCCCCGTCCGAGTCTTGAGATTTCCAATCGATCGCATTCTTGCTGCCGTTGAAGCGCTCCTTCACGCTGGAAAGAAGGCTGAGCAGATGCTCGGTGCGACGGACGTTGCCGTTGCTGTTGTCCTGATCGACCAAGCCTACAATGACGCGAGGCTTTGGTCCTACGCCGGCAGAAAGGAGAAACAGCGCGGACTCGACGATCTTGGCGCCCGTCCCGCCGACGCCGATGAGCACATTGATAGCCATAGGATTTTCCTCAGCGAGCGAAGAGCGAGCCGCCTGGTATGGCAACCTTGGTGCTTGCGGGTGCGAACAGGCCGGTGCTCAGCCAATAGCCGAGCGCGACCAGGATTAGGCCTCCGGCGGCGGCATATAGCGGGACGCTCGGTGCCAGCGTCGCCGAGATGGGAGCGCCAATTACCTTGAACCAGAACAAGGCGCCGGTCACGATCAGCGCCAGCAGCATCAGGCCCGCCCACGAGCCCCGTTTGCCGCGCGCCGACTTGTCGCCATGAGGCGGATTGCGGTCGATCGTTGTCAGCCAGAGGCAGGCCAGGATCGCGGCCACCAGCAGTGCGCCGATGCCCGCGAGCAGGATGCTGGAAACCATCTCGTCCAGATAAGCCTGGATTCGGGCAGGATCGCCGTCCAGCCGCGCCACCAGATCGCCTGCGAGACCACCCTGGGTCGCCAAGCCAAACTTCACGAAGCACCAGAACAGCACCGACATCACCAAGAAGATGCCCAAGACTCCGAGCAGGCGCGGAAATAATTTCGATGTCACCCTGTTTGCCCCCTATTCGATTTCAACCGCCACGGCGAAACCGCCGATCGTGATTGGCTTTGCTTCTGCAGATTTCAGCAGCGCCACTTCAAGGAGACGCGCGGTCTCCCCAAGGTTCAAAGTCGGCATCACCGGGCGCTTCACTGCCTCGGCCTCGTCGAAGCTGCCGAAACTCCACTCCCGCATCCACTGAGTGGCGGGATTAGGTGAAAGAAGCGACGTGCGGCGCACGGACCCGACCAATAAGTAGCGGCCGGCTGGCAGCGTCGCCAACTCCGCCGGCTCAATCTTGAAGCTCGCCGGATCGTCGTTGCGCCAGCCGCCGCGCAGCTCCCCTTCAGCGCGCCAGTCGCCGCCCTTGGCAGCGCATTTGTCCCCGACCTGCCGGTACAAGAGCGTCTGGCCTGCCGTCGGGCCCAGCCATACGGCGCCCGGAAGAACGGTGGCGTCGGACACCCCGCGCCACAAGGCGCCGGGGGCAGCGGCGGGATCCGAAGCACGCAATGCCAGCCCCTTGTCAAGGCGGAGCTGTGAAGCGATGCGGACACCGCTGCGGACCGTCAGGAAGGTCGATTTAATGAACGGGCTCTTAGGTTCGAGGTCAAAGCCCCCTGCACTGTCGGACGCCGCGACCACCGGTTCGCGCGTGAAAAGCGAGTAGCGCGCCTTGCCGCCGGAAAGATCGCGCGCAATGGACGCGGACGGCGCCGTTCGCATCGCTTTGTGGAAAGCCTGCAGCCGGGCGAGAGGCCCCACTGCAACGACGAAGAGATGGCGCCGCGACGCGGTAACGTTCCGATTGCCGCTGGGCAAATCGTTGACGCGGCCCTGATAGGGGCTTTCGAAACCGTAAATAGCGACGCTACGCCCGCTCGCGAAAAAGTCGGAAAGCGGCTTCGACAGAGCGACGCCGTCCGTAGTGAGAACTTCGCTGTTGGCGAGCCAGAGATCGCTGACGATAACCGACAGCGAGGTGGCATCGCTGCCCGCCGCCCGGCCAAGTACCTGATCGATATGGCTTTCCTGTGCATCGCAGCCGGCGCTGCCCTTCGGACAAAGATAGGCCGCTTCGGTCTGCATGCGGGCAACGTCCGGCTCGGACAGGGGTGTGAGCTTTTTGTCAAATCGGACCACTTCAAGCTTGCTGCGGTCGATCGTGTCGAGCTGGGGGAGCATTGCGATCATGTCGGTGAGCGGTCGTTCGTCGGGAGTTGCTCCGCGGATATAGCCGACCATGCTCGCCGAGCCGTCGAGGAATATCGAATATTTGCCGCCCGGATCGCGCACTGCGCCAGCGTCGCGTTTGTCGGCGGTGATCCACGTTTTGGCGGCCTCGGGATAGCAGGCCGCGCCCTCGACGACCGCGGAACCGCTGCCGCACGCGGATAGGAGCACACAAAATACCGATGCCGAGACCCGTGTGAACCGCTTTTTCATTTTTGTCATTTCCCCCGACGCGGTAGTCATCACTCATAGCTGGGACCGAGTCCATAGAGATTCCAAGGCACTCGCCTTGATAGACTGCTCGGCAGAAGAAGTTGCGAGGGCGTCGCGTTAGCTCTTTCGAACCTGCGCGGACGCGGTGCCTCCGCCTGCGCTGCGGCGCACCTAGTGCAGCTGTGGCAAATTACACCGTCGCTCAAGTGAGGCGGTGCGGCATTGCAACTGTGCAAGCGGCGATATTCTGGTAGGCAGGCGCCGCCTCTTTGTACAAGGTTTCGCATGCTCTCATTACGCATGGGCGCGAATGCTGCGCTCAACACTAGTCGCTTCGAAGCGGTCATCGCGTGGCCTGCCGGCGCCGGCACGCTTGATTGCTCGGCATATCTGCTTGCCGGCGATGGCAAGGTGCGCTGCGATGACGACATGATCTTTTACAACCAGCGCACCCACCCAACGGGCACGGTGGAGATCTCTCGAATAGAGCACGGCCTGACTCACTTTGCCGTCGATCTCGGTTCAGCGCCTACCGAGATCCAGCGCATCGTGATCTGCGTCACGATCGACGAGCCGGCGCGCACCATGGCCTCGTTCGTGGGCGCCAGCGCAACAATCCGAAGCAATGGGGAGGCGCAGCTGCAATATTGCCCTGAGCTGAGCGGCGCCAGCGAGGTCGCCATGCGCTTCGTGGAATTCTACCGCCGCAATCAGGCGTGGAAAATACGCGCGGACGGGCAAGGCTTTAACGACGGTCTTGCTCCTTTGGCGCGATCCTTTGGGATCGACGTGGCGGAGGACGAAGCCCCGCCGCCGCACTCCTCCCCAAAGCCCCTCAACTCGGAAACGCCGCCGGTGTCAGCACCGTTGCCCTATCATTCTGCCCCGGCTGCCCCGCCTACTGCTGCTACACAGCCCGCGGCTGCGGTGTCCGAGCCTACAACTCCGGTATCTGTGCCGCGCGGTGTCGACGGCACGGTGCGGCTCGATGAGGGAGCTGAAGCGCCGCATTGGGACACCGGCCCGGACAAGCATCTCGGAGCCATCACCGCAAAGCTGGCGTGGAGCAGCCAGTGCGGCGGCATTGACGGCCGCCCCCGTCCGCTTGAGCTGACGCTTGGATGCCTTTACGAACTGCAGGACGGCCGCCGCGGCGTGGTGCAGGCCTGGAATGGCAAAGGCCGCTTCGACGGGCCTCCTTTCCTGCAGCTCTTGGACGCAGAGATCGCCGGCCTTAGCGGTAGCCAGAAGCTACGCATCAATGGCGAGCGTTGGCCGCAGATCAAGCGGTTCGCGCTGTTCGGCTTCATACCAAGGGGGGCACCGAGCTGGCGCGCCTCCAACGTCTCCTTGGAAATCTCCGCCACAGATCGGAGCCCGGTACTCCTCGAGCTGGATCGGGGATCGGAAGGATCGGGAATGGTGGCCTTAATCCTGATCGAGAACCGGTCGCAGACCGTTGCGATCAAGAGGCTCGCCCAGTTCCTGCCCGGCCATCACGAGCTCGACCGCACGCTTGAATGGGGCCTGGCTTGGGGCGTTCGCCCGGAGGATTTACGCTAACTGTCATCCATCGCGACGTTGCGTTCGATGCGACCTTCCGACTCCACCGTGGCAAGAAAGTGATTGCGTCGAATCCTCCCGCTGGCCTAGCCTCTGGCAAAAGGGGGCTAAATATATGGTGAGTCTTGCTAAAGGGCAGACCATCCGTCTCGAGAAGACGGGTGGCGGTTTATTGACGCGCGTGACGATGGGGCTCGGCTGGGACGTCCGTAAGTCCAAAGGGATCTTCGGTATGTTCGGAGGCGGTGGAGGTGACATCGACCTTGACGCTTCCTGCTTGCTTTTCGACGGCAATCGTCAGGTGTTAGACGCCGTTTGGTTCCAGCAACTGCGCAGCGAGGACGGAAGCATTATTCACACCGGCGACAATCGCACGGGTGCGGGCGACGGCGACGATGAACAGATTATCGTGGACCTGGTCGCTCTTCCTAGGGAAGTGACGACGCTCGTTTTCACGGTAAACAGCTTCGCCGGCGACACGTTCGATCGGATTGAGAATGCCTATTGCCGCCTGGTGGATGCGACCACCAACGGCGAGCTTGCGCGTTACGACCTAACCGGGAGCGGATCGCACACCGGCCAAGTGATGGCGAAAGTGACCCGGGCAAACGGCGGGTGGGAGATGAAGGCGATCGGCGAGAAGACGCTCGGCAGAACCTTTCACGACATGCTGCCGGTCGTTTCGTTGCACCTTTAAGATTACAGGGCCGATCAGATGCAACTTCAACGCGGGGGCAACACGACCGTCGGCACCGGCATGGTCCAGGTGCTGGTGGACCCGGCGAACGGCTCGGGATCCGTCGAGATCTCCGCTTATCTTCTAAAAGAAAGCGGCAAGGTCGGCAGCGACGCGGACATGATCTTTTACAACCAGCCTCTCGGTGCCGGCGGAGCAATAAAGCTTTCCCAGAATGGCGGGGCGTCTTCCTTCGCCGTCGATCTCGACGGAGTTCCAGCGGACGTAGCGCGCATCGTATTCTGCGTCACGACCGACGCCAGCGGAGCGATTCGCACCCTCGCAGGCCTCGGTCCGGCAAGCATCATCGTTCGCGACAGTTCGAATGCCACGGTCGCGGAGTACCGCCCTGAGCTGCAGGGTGCGACCGAAGCCGCGATGACGTTCGGGGAGCTCTACCGCCGTGCTGGCGAGTGGAAGTTCCGCGCGGTCGGGCAGGGCTTCAACGGCGGCCTGGCGCCGCTCGCGCGCTCTTTCGGGATCGACGTCGCAGACGAGTCGGCGCCGCCGCCGCCTGCCCCGGCGCCGGCTACTTCGCCGCCCCCTCCGCCGCCACCTGCGACGTCGGTAAACCTTTCAAAGGTCAGCCTCGAGAAAAAGGGCCAGTCCGTCAGCCTTACCAAGAAAAGCGCGACATTTGGTGAGATCGTCATTAACCTCAACTGGTCGCGGGGCAAAAAAGGCTTCTTCGGCGGCGGCGCAGTCGATCTCGATCTCGGTTGCCTGTTGGAAATGAGCGACGGCCAAAAGGGCGTCGTGCAGGCGCTTGGGCGCGTGTTCGGCGACTATCACGGCCCGCCTTACATCCAGCTCGACGGAGACGATCGCACCGGCGACGTTTCCAAGGGCGAGACGATGCGGATCAACGGTGCCCAGTGGAGCAATATCCGCCGGATCGCGGTCTTCGCCAACATATATGACG
>Ga0136617_10003046_pt1 | contig 14939 bp, 14 predicted proteins | sample AntDrymUQ3222106_2_FD_129672 | JGI IMG/M metagenome (GOLD analysis project Ga0136617, IMG submission 129672) | Polar desert sand microbial communities from Dry Valleys, Antarctica - metaG UQ322 (21.06) | ecosystem: Environmental > Terrestrial > Soil > Desert | place: Antarctica: Dry Valley... | reverse complement strand
TGGCCACGTTCGACGAGTTGGCACGGGTGGCCAACCCGACACCTGTTGCAGTCAGCGGACCTCGTCGGCGTGCTCGGCCAACCCACTCGCGAAAGGAACTCGCCGGCTCCCCGGTGACCTCCTCGACGGTGGCGGTGACCAGTTCCGACTGCCGCCGCGACCCGGTAAGAGCTCAGCTGTGCGCCTGAAGTCAAACCGTGTGACCTCAGGTGCGGTTGAGGTCCGAGACTCCTCTGCGTAGAGGGTGGCGACGAGCAGGGCGGGAGACACATGCAGGTAGCAATGGTGACGCAGTTCGGTGGCCCCGAGGTGCTGGTGACGAGCGAGGAGCCGGACCCGGTTGCCGGGCCGGGCGAGGTCGTGATCGACGTGGTGGCCGTTGATGTGCTGTGGGTCGAGACCATGATCCGAAGCGGTCGTGGCGGCCCGTACTTCGACGTGACCCCGCCGTACGTGCCCGGCAACGCAGTCGCGGGGCGGGTGCGCAGCGTCGGCGACGGCGTCGATCCGGGGCTGATCGGCCGCGAGGTGGTCACCCGCACCGGCCAGCGCGGGGGCTACGCCGAGCAGGTCGCGGTAAGCGCGGACGGATTGTCGGCAGTACCGAACGGGGTGTCGCTGCACGACGCGGCCGCGCTCAGGCACGCCGGCCCCACCGCGCTGGCGCTGCTCGAGGGGACGCGGATCGGCAGCGGGGACGCGGTGCTCGTGGTCGGGACGAGCGGTGAGCTGGGCATCGTGTGCGTGCAGCTGGCGTGTGCCCGTGGCGCGCGGGTCGTCGCCATCGCGCGCGACAAGCAGAAACTGGCTCGTATTCGGGAGCTGGGAGCCGATGCCGTCGTCGACTCCGAGCAGCCCGACTGGGTCGGGCAGGCCCGAGCCGCGCTCGGCGGCGAGGGCGCCGACGTGATCCTTGACAACGTCGGCGGGGCGATCGGCGAGGCCGCCTTCGCCGCGATCGCGCCGGGCGGCCGGTTCTCCGCGCATGGCACTTTCAGTGGCCGGTTCGCCACGATCGACCCTACGGAGGCAGCACGCCGTGGCGTCACCGTGCGAGGGATCCAGCACGTGCAACTGTCGCCGGACGAGCTTCAGCGGCTCACCGAACAGGCGCTCACGGACGCGGCGGCCGGTCGGATCGCACCGGTGGTCGGCCAGACGTTCCCGCTCGTGCGTGCCGCCGATGCGCACGCCGCCATCGAGGGCCCGCGCCGTCTTCGGCTCGACGCTGCTGCTGCCCTGAGGGCCCGATCCAGCGGGCGCGGTGTCGGGGCGGGCAGCCGGCGGACGGCACCGCCGTAGACTGCTGGCCGTTCCCCGACCCGCATCCGCAGGAGACGCATGGCTTCGATCTCGCGCGAGGAGGTCGCGCACCTCGCCCGGCTCGCCCGATTGGCCGTCACCGACGCCGAGCTCGACGTCTTCGCGGGGCAGCTCGACATCATCATCGGCTCGGTCGCCCGCGTCGGTGAGGTGGCCGCGGACGACATCCCGCCCACGAGCCACGCCTTACCGGTGACCAACGTCCTGCGACCAGACGAGCTCCGGCCCTCGCTGGCTCGCGATGAGGTACTGGCCGCGGCCCCGGCGGCCGAGGACGGCCGGTTCCGCGTCCCACGCATTCTGGACGACCCCGAATGACCGATGTCACGAGAATGGACGCCGCCGCGCTCGGCGCCGAGATCGCGTCGGGACACCTCAGCGCGGTCGAGGTCACCCGGGCGCATCTGGACCGGATCGGGGCGGTCGACGACAAGGTCCGCGCCTTCCTGCACGTCGATGCGGCCGGCGCACTCGCCGCAGCCGGCGCCGTGGATGAGCGCCGAGCCGCCGGGGAGGAGCTGGGGCCGCTGGCCGGCGTACCGCTGGCGATGAAGGACGTCGTCGTCACCCGCGGCCTGCCGAGCACGAGCGGCTCCAAGATCCTGCAAGGCTGGGTCCCGCCGTACGACGCCACCGTCACCCAGCGGGTGCGGGCAGCCGGCATCGTGATGCTCGGCAAGACGAACATGGACGAGTTCGCGATGGGTTCCTCGACGGAGAACTCGGCTTACGGGCCGAGCCACAATCCTTGGGACCTGGATCGGATCCCTGGCGGCTCCTCAGGGGGTTCGTCGGCGGCGGTGTCGGCGTACGAGGCGCCGCTCGGGATCGGGACGGACACCGGCGGGTCCATCCGGCAGCCGGCCGCGGTCACCGGCCTGGTGGGGCACAAGCCGACGTACGGCGGGGTGAGCCGCTACGGGCTGATCGCGTTCTCCTCCAGCCTGGACCAGGCCGGGCCGCTGAGCCGCACGGTCCTCGACGCGGCTTTGCTGCACGAGGTCATCGGCGGACACGACCCGGCCGACTCCACCAGCATCGACGCGCCCGTTCCCGCGGTGGTCGCGGCCGCCCGCGACGGCGCCCGCGCCGATCTGAGCGGGCTGCGGATCGGCGTCGTCCAGGAGCTGTCCGGCGACGGGTATGAGTCCGGTGTGCTCGACCGGTTCTCTGACGCGGTCCGGCTGCTGACCGAACTCGGCGCCACGATCACCGAGGTGAGCTGCCCGCACTTCGGCTACGCGCTGCCGGCGTACTACCTGATCGCCCCGAGCGAGTGCTCCTCGAACCTGGCCCGGTTCGACGCGGTCCGCTACGGGTTGCGGGTCGGAGACGACGGCGTACGCGGCCTGGAGGAGGTCATGTCGCTGACCCGGGAGGCCGGGTTCGGGGCGGAAGTGAAGCGGCGGATCATCCTGGGCACGTACGCCCTGTCCAGCGGCTACTACGACGCCTACTACGGGCAGGCGCAGAAGGTGCGCACGCTGATCAGCCGCGACTTCGCGGCCGGGTTCAAGACCTGCGACGTCCTCGTCTCCCCGACGACGCCGACGGTCGCCTTTCTGCTCGGCGCCCGGGTCGACGACCCGATGGCCATGTACGCCGCCGACCTGTGCACGCTGCCCGCGAGCCTGGCAGGCACGCCGGCGATCTCCGTGCCCTGCGGCTTGTCCGAAGGCCTGCCGGTCGGGCTGCAGGTGATGGCACCGGCCCTGGCCGACGATCGCTGCTATCGCGTCGCCGCCGCCGTCGAAGCCGCAGTCGCCGGTCGCGACGGGCAGCCGATCCTGGCCGCAGCGCCGTCGCTGTAGATGATGGTCCTGACGCTGCTGCTCGGCTTTGTGCTGCTGGTGGTCGGGGTGATCCTCTTCCTGTTGACCGGAACCACGCTGTTTCTGGTCCTCGCGTCGGTCGGCCTGGTCACCGGCGTTTCGGGGTTTGTGCTCAACGGAGGGATGCGATAACGGTGAGCGGACTGTCATCGGACGACTTCGGTGCGTACTCGGGCTCGCCCCAGCAGTCCCACCTGTGTCACCGTGGAGCTAGCCGACGCGGTATCACCGCGCCCGCAGCGGACAGGAGGCAGCGTGCCGCAGCCGTCCCGTCCTGCCCACCAGCCCCCGACCGGGCTGACCTGGGAATCCTTCGTTGTGTCTGCGCTGTGGCGGCTGGTCGGACTGCTGACCCTGCTGGTGGTCGTCGTCGGCGTACTCGCCTCGTCGTGGGCGGTCGCGATCAATACCGCGCGGCTGTCGCTGCTGGTGCTGCTCGTCCTGTCGACCTGGCTGTACATCGTCTGGTTCCGCCGGCAGCGTGCGGAGCTGTCCCGTCGCGACGAGGTGCAGCAGGACAAGTCGCAGAACTATCGCCTCGGCTGATCTCATGAGTGCCGTCCTGTCGGCGTACGACGATGTCATCACCCGCTACGCGCCCGTGATCGGCCTGGAGACCCATGTCGAACTCGGAACCGTGTCCAAGATGTTCTGCGGCTGCTCGACGAGCTTCGGCGGTGAGCCGAACACCCAGGTCTGCCCGGTCTGCCTGGGCCTGCCGGGGGCTCTCCCGGTCGCGAACGCGGGGGCGATCGAGGCGACGATCCGGATCGGTCTGGCGCTGAACTGCTCGATCGCGTCCTGGTGCCGGTTCGCGCGGAAGAACTACTTCTACCCGGACATGCCGAAGAACTTCCAGATCAGCCAGTACGACGAACCACTGTGCACCGACGGCTGGGTCGACGTGCGCCTGGCCGGCGTCGTACACCGCATCGAGATCGAGCGGGTGCACCTGGAGGAGGACACCGGGAAGTCGCTGCACGTCGGCGGCGCCACCGGCCGCATCCACGGGGCCACGCATTCCCTCGTCGACTTCAACCGGGCCGGCATCCCGCTCGTAGAGATCGTCACCAAGCCGGTGGCCGGCACCGGTGCCCAGGCGCCGGAAGTGGCCCGCGCCTACGTCACGGAGCTGCGCGACATCCTCCGTACCCTGGGCGTGTCCGATGTGCGGATGGAGCAGGGCTCGTTGCGGTGTGACGTCAACACTTCACTGTCTACTGTGGACAGTGAGGTGTGGGGTACCCGCACGGAGACCAAGAACGTCAACTCGCTGCGGTCGGTCGAGCGCGCTGTCCGGTCGGAGATGATCCGGCAGGCGGCGGTACTGGACGCGGGGGAGCGGGTCATCCAGGAGACCCGGCACTTCCACGAGAACAGCGGCGAGTCGACAGCCGGCCGGTCCAAGGAGGAGGCGACGGACTACCGCTACTTCCCCGAGCCGGACCTGGTTCCGCTCGCCCCGGCGGCCGAGTGGATCGAGCAGCTGCGGGGGACCCTGCCGGAATTGCCCTCGACCCGCCGGCAGCGGCTGCAGGCCTCCTGGAACCTGTCCGACCCGGAGATGGACGCTCTGGCCAACGCGGGCGCGCTCGACCTCATCGAGGCGACCGTCGCCGCGGGGGCGCCGGCCGAGGACGCCCGGAAGTGGTGGCTCGGCGACCTGTCGCGACGGGCCAACGAGGCAGGGCTCGAGCTCGGCGAACTGCCCGTGACACCGGCCCAGGTCGCCCAGCTCGCAGGTCTGGTGACGGCCGGCCGGGTCAACGACAAGCTGGCCCGGCAGGCGCTGTCCGGCGTACTTGCCGGGGAGGGTTCACCCGAGGAGGTGGTGGCCGCCCGCGGCCTCGAGGTGGTGAGTGACACCGGTGCGCTCGGCACCGCCGTCGACGAGGCGATCGCCGCCGCTCCCGACATCGCGGCGAAGGTGCGCGGCGGGAAGACCGCTGCTGCCGGGGCGCTCGTGGGTGCGGTCATGACGGCGACTCGTGGGCAGGCCGACGCGCGGGTCGTCCGCGAGCTGATCCTGGCCCGCCTCACCCAGAACTGACGCGGTGCACCCTCACTGCTGCAGCGCACTTTGCCTGTCGAATGGCCCCGCAAAACCGGACAAACCGACGCGGATCACGGCCACCCGACAGGCAAAGTCGTGAACAGCGGGCGTGGCTGGGGTCTAGCTGACTCCGCCGCCGGAGTCTGACGGCGGCGGCACCCGCAGCACCCGGTCGTCTGTCGGCGCCGGTTCGTCGGTGCCGTCGAGGTTGGACGTCGTGATCCAGAGGGCGCCGACCGGGTCGACGACGACGGTCCGCAGCCGGCCGTAGGTGCCGGCCAGGAACTCCTCCGGTTCGCCGACCGTGTCACCGTTCCCGTCCAGGATGGTGATCCAGATCCGCTCGCCGTCCACAGCGCCGAGGAAGGCAACCCGGTTCAGGATTGCGCAGCCGCCGAGACCAGCATCCGGGAAGACCCGCGTCGGGACCTGCGGATTGTCCGGCCGGTCACGCCAGCCGTAGTCGCCGCCGGGTTCCAACAGGGCGAACTCGTCGCTCAGCGATTCGGTGACGAACAGCCGGTCCGCCCCGTCGAAGCACAGCCCGGTGACGTTGCTGTGCCCGCGGGTCAGCACCGGCGAGGTGCCGAGCGGATTGTCCGGCACCGGCTTCCCGAAGATGTCCAGGCGCAACACCTTGCCGGCGAGACTGCGGGAATCCCCGGCCAGTTCGGGCTTTCCGGTGTCGCCGGTTCCGACGTACAGCCGCTCGTCCGACCCGAAGGTGATCCGTCCGCCGTTCCCGGTCGGACCCTTCGGAATGCCGGTGAGGATGGCCTGCGGTGTGCCGCCGAGAGTGAAACGCAGCAGCCGGTTGTCCGTCGCTGTCGTCGCGTAGGCGTAGACGAGCGCGTCTTCGGTGTACGTCGGGGACAGCGCCAGCCCCAGCAGTCCGCCGTCGCCGGTCGGGTCCAGACCGGTGATCGTCATCAGCTCGACCGGCGGGGACCGGTCCGGGAAGACTTGCAGGATCCGGCCGGTACGGCGCTCGCCCACGAGGGCCGAGCCGTCCGGCAGCAGCGCCAGGCCCCACGGGGTGTCCAGGCCGGAGGCGACCACGTTGGGGTCCGCCGCGCCCTCCACCGGTGGGGGCGGCGGCTGACCCGGTTCCGGCGGCGGCGGGAGGTCGGTGTCCTCCGGCGGAGCGACGACCGGCGGCGGACCCTCGATCTGTGGCCGCCACGGACCGGCGGCGACGTACTCGGGGGAGCTGCAGCCGGCCAGCAGCCCCAGCGCGAGAGCGGCCGCCGCCAGCTGCCCCCTGTTGCGCGTCGCCATGCGATTCACCCTACGTCGGCGCCGGCCAGGGCAGCGCCCACGTGGCATTGCCCCCGGGCGGCGGCGACACGCCGCGTCGCCACCGGCGTGTCCGCGCTTTCACGGGGCAAAGCTGCTGGGTTCGGCCGGCTGCCTAGAGTCGGACGGTATGGATGCCGGTGCTGAAGTCGGAGTCGTCGTGCTCGTCTCGCAGGAGCGTGGTCGCGAGCTGCTCGGTGAACTTCCGGCGCACGTCCGGGTCGAGGTCTGGGACGGCACCGGATCGGTTCCGCCCTCGGCCGGCTCGACGCAGTTCTGGATCCCGCCGTTCCTGAGTGGTTCGGAGATGGCTCGTGCGTACGCCGAACTACCGGACCTGAAGGTGGTCCAGCTGCTGTCGGCCGGCGCGGAGAACTTCGTCGAGGGTGTGCCCGACGGCGTGACCCTGTGCAATGCCCGCGGGGCGCACACCGGTCCGACGGCCGAGTGGGTGGTGACCGCGATGCTGTCGTCGTACCGGATGTTCCCCCGCTTCCACGCCGCCCAGCTGGAGGGGCGCTGGGACTATGCGGTCAACGAAGAGCTGGCCGGTCACCGCGTGCTTGTTGTCGGCGCCGGAGACATCCCGGAGCGGGTTCGCCGGATGCTGGCCGGCTTCGACATCGAGGTCGAGCTCGTCGGTCGTACGGCGAGGGACGGCGTCCGCGGTGAGGACGAACTGCCGGCGCTGCTGCCGGAGTTCGACGTGGTCGTGCTGCTCGTGCCGCTCACCGACGCGACCCGCGGGATGGTGGACGCCGCCTTCCTCGCCCGGCTGCGGGACGGTGCGCTGCTGGTCAATGCGGCCCGGGGTCCGGTGGTCGTCACGAACGACCTGGTCGCCGAACTCGCATCAGGCCGGTTGCGGGCCGCCCTCGACGTCACCGATCCGGAACCGCTGCCCGAGGGTCATCCACTGTGGACGGTCCCTGGGCTCTTGCTGACGCCGCACATCGCGGGAAGTGTCCCGGGCGCGACACCCCGGGCGTACGCCGTCGCACGCGAGCAGTTGCACCGGTTCCTGAACGGCGAGGAGTTGCAGAACGTCGTCGGGGACTACTGACGCGCCGATCAGTTCACCGGGCCGTCGCCGGCATCGGAGATGTCCTGGACTCCGGCGACGGGCTCCTCGGCGATCATGTTGCCGGCCGCGTCGAGCGCCTGGACACCGGTGACGCCGTCGACGGGCTGGACGCTCAGGATCCGGCCGTTTCCCGGTTCCTCGACCGCCGGGCTGGGGCCAAGGAGTCTGAAGGAGACGCTGCCGGGTGGTCCGAGGACGACTAGCTCGCTGGTGATCGGTGTCGGCCCTTCGCCCTCGTGGACGTCGCATCTCATCACCAGCATCAGGTCCTGCGCCGCTGTACCGCTGGGATGCAGCGACAGCAGATCCCCGAAACTACGGGTTGTGCCGTCAGCGTAGAGCTGACCGCGGCCGCCAAGGACGACAACAGCTCCGGAGGGCAGTGCAGCGGAGACGAGGACGGCCTCGGTTTCGCCGACAGGCCCGGCCCAGAGCACCGAAAGTTCGAGCTCGTCGACCGCATAGCCGGCCTGGTCGGTCAGCGGATCCAGCACCATTCGTACAACGTCGAGGTTCGGTGTGGTTCCGAGGGCGCGACGGTTGAACAGTCTCCTCGCCCAGAGGTAGCCGAGCAGTGCGATGCCGACGCACCAGCCCACGGCGATCGCCGCGTTGAGGCCGATCGGCTCGCCTACCAGCAGTCCGCGCAGCGTCTCGATGACGGGGGTGAAGGGCTGGTAGTCGGCGAACCACCGCAGTCCGGTCGGCATCGAGTCGGTGGGGACGAATCCGCTGCCGAGGAAGGGTAGGAGAACCACGATCGTGGGGGAATTGCTCGCGGTCTCGACGCTCTTGCTGACCAGGCCGAGCGCGACCGACAGCCAGGTGAGTGCGCGGGTGACCATAGCGAGCATGCCGATCGCAGCGATCCATTCGACGAATCCGGCCGTGGGTCGGAAGCCGACGCCCAGCGCGACGCCGATGACGACTGCCAAGCTGAGCATTGTCTGGATCGTGCTGCCGAGGACGTGGCCGGTCAGCACCGAGGCTCGGGTGATGGCCATCGTGCGGAATCGGGCGATAATGCCTGAGGTCATGTCCATGGCGACCGATATCGCCGTGCCCTGGGCCGCGCTGGCCACGGTGAGCACGATGATCCCGGGGGTGACGTAGTTGACGTACTCGGCTCGGCCTCCTGACGCTCCGCCGGACCGGCCGGCGCCAGTGCAGCTCAACCCGGCGCAGCAGTTCTTGTCGGTGGCCCCTCGTACGGTCGGCTGATCCGCCGGCGGTCTGGCAGCGCCGGCCACACCAAGGAGGATTGCCTTGGCCGGACCCAGGTTCGACGCCGTCGGCGTCGTCGCGAAGGACATGGCCGCAACCGTGGCGTTCTACCGGCGGGTCGGCGTCGGATTTCCCGAGGGCGCGGAGTCGGAGGAGCACGTCGAGTGTGCTCTGGGCTCCGGCATGCGCCTGATGATCGATAGCGAGGACCTCATCCGCGGTTTTCATCCCGGCTTCACCGGGGACGCCGGCGAGCGGGTCGCCTTTGCCGCCCGCCTGGACACGCCGTCGGAGGTCGACGCCCTGTACGCCGAACTGGACGCGGACGGCTATGGGGTGACGGCGCCGTGGGACGCACCGTGGGAGATGCGCTATGCCACGGTCCGCGATCCCGACGGGGTACATGTGGACCTCTACGCGGTCGAGGCCTCGGACACGTGACTCATCGCATCGCGCGCGCCCACGGCAGTCGTCTTTGCCCTGCGCGATGTCGACACGTCGATGTCGACCGAGGGCCCCGGGTGAGCTGCTGCCACTGACCGACCCGATCACCGATCTGGCCGCGCTCGCGGAGGCATCTCGAGCGGTCCTATGACAGCGGTCCGCCGGTTTGGCAGCTCCGGCGTGTGCGCGGGCTTCGTAACGCCGCGCGCTGGTGGCGCGGGGCTTGTGCCGGTTCAGGCGTCGGCCGGCAGGCCGAGCCGGCCCCCGCTGGCAGCGTGCAGTCGATGGATGTCTCGCAGCCGCAGTGTCGGCAGCCGAAACGCCCCTCCCTCTCGCCGGACGAGCCAGAGTTCTCCCCGGCGGCGGATCTCCACGCCGGCGATGTCCGCCCACGGCACCTTCGCGCTGCCGAGCACCGCGTGAACCCGCACCCCGTCTTGGCCGATGTCCACGCCGCTGCGCCAGACGTGCACCCCGGCGAGGACCGGCAGGACGAGCAGGATGAGCAACCACGGGCTGACCGAGACCAGCGGGATCGTGCACACCACGAAGATGCCGACGGCGAGCCACGCCGAGCGCGGCATGCGCAGTCGGCTGGTCGTTATGTCGGCGCCCACACGGTCAATCGTCGCAGAGCTAGGCTGGCGACCGTGCCGGGTGCCCGAACGCGCAAGCCTCGCAGCCATGAGGTAACCGAGGGATACGAGCGTGCCCCCGCCCGCGCGATGCTCCGCGCGGTGGGCATGGGGGACGAGGACTTCGGCAAACCGCAAATCGGCGTCGCCTCGTCCTGGAACGAGATCACCCCGTGCAACCTGTCCTTGGACCGGCTGGCCAAGCGCGCCAAAGACGGGGTCCGCGCGGCGGGCGGCTTCCCGCTGGAGTTCGGCACGATCTCGGTCTCCGACGGCATCTCGATGGGGCACGAGGGGATGCGGGCGTCGCTGGTCAGCCGCGAAGTGATCGCCGACTCCGTCGAGACCGTCATGTTCGCCGAGCGGCTGGACGGCTCGGTGCTGCTCGCCGGGTGCGACAAGTCCCTACCAGGAATGCTGATGGCCGCCGCCCGCCTCGACCTCGCCGCCGTGTTCGTCTACGCCGGTACGACGCTGCCCGGTCGCCTCGACGACCAGGACCTCACCATCATCGACGTCTTCGAAGCCGTCGGCGCGTGCGCCCGTGGTCTGATGACGCGGGAACGGTTGGACGCGATCGAGCGAGCCAGCTGTCCCGGCGAAGGCGCCTGCGGCGGCATGTACACGGCGAACACTATGGCCTCGGCGGCCGAGGCGATCGGAATGTCCCTGCCCGGCAGCGCCGCCCCGCCTGCGGTCGACCGGCGCCGCGACGACATCGCGATCCGCAGCGGCGAGGCGGTGGTCCGGCTGATCGAGCAGGGCATCACCGCCCGCCGGATCATGACTCGGGAGGCGTTCGAGAACGCGATCACCGTCGTCATGGCCCTCGGCGGCTCGACGAACGCCGTACTGCACCTGCTCGCCATGGCCACCGAGGCGCGGGTCGACCTGACGCTGGACGACTTCAACCGGATCGGTGACCGCACGCCGCACCTGGCCGACGTCAAGCCGTTCGGTCGCTACGTGATGGCCGATGTCGACCGGATCGGCGGCCTGCCGGTCGTCATGAAGGCGTTGCTCGACGCTGGTCTGCTACACGGTGATGCCCTCACCGTCACCGGCCGCACCGTTGCCGAGAACCTCGCCGAGATCGCGCCGCCGGACCCGGACGGGGCAATCATCCGCGCGGTCGCCGATCCGATCCACGCCACCGGTGGCATTGTCGTTCTGCGCGGGTCGCTCGCTCCGGACGGCGCAGTCGTCAAGGCCGCCGGGTTCGACGCCTCCGTTTTTGAGGGCACCGCCAGAGTTTTCGAGGGCGAGCAGGGCGCGATGGACGCCGTCACCGAGGGCAGCCTTCGCCCCGGCGACGTGCTCGTCATCCGGTACGAGGGGCCGCGCGGAGGCCCGGGTATGCGGGAGATGCTCGCGGTGACCGGAGCGATCAAGGGCGCCGGTCTGGGCAAGGACGTGCTGCTGTTGACCGACGGGCGGTTCTCCGGAGGTACGACCGGGCTGTGCGTCGGCCACATCGCGCCGGAGGCGACCGACGGCGGGCCGATCGCGCTGGTCGCCGACGGCGATCGGATCCACCTCGACGTGGCCGCTCGCCGGCTGGACCTGCTGATTGACGAGGCCGAACTCGACCGCCGGCGCGCCGGCTGGAAGCCGCCGCCACCTCGATACGAGTACGGCGTACTGGGCAAGTACGCCCGGCTGGTCGGCTCCGCGTCCACTGGCGCCGTCTGCGGCTGAGACTCGCTGCGCGGCGGCGGAGCGGAATTGACGCCGGCGCCCCGGATGGGTCACCCTTGGCTCGTGCGAAACAGCATTCTCGTACTCTGCTAGCGCGACCGGTCACCACGACCGCCGCGCTAACCCCTCCGTGCTCCGGCACGAGGGGTTTTTTCATGCGCCGCCCGCCGCCCGCGGACCCGCCGACCGGAACAGGCCAGCAATGAGCAGCAGCCCGACACCACGACCCGCCCCGCCACCGGGCGTCCCTGGTGCGACGCGAACCCTGACCGGCGCACAGTCACTCGTCCGGTCCCTCGAGGCCGTGGGGGCGGACCTCATCTTCGGCATCCCCGGTGGCGCGATACTGCCGGCGTACGACCCGCTCTACGACTCCACGGCGGTCCGGCACATCCTGGTACGGCACGAACAGGGCGCCGGCCACGCGGCCGCCGGCTACGCACAGGCGACTGGTCGGGTCGGCGTCTGCATCGCGACCAGCGGTCCCGGCGCGACGAATCTGGTCACGCCGATCGCCGACGCGCACATGGACTCAGTGCCGCTCGTTGCCATCACGGGACAGGTGCCGAGCGCGGCGATCGGGACCGACGCGTTCCAGGAAGCCGACATCTGCGGCATCACCATGCCGATCACGAAGCACAACTACCTCGTCACCGATGCCGCCGACATCCCGCGCGTCATCGCCGAGGCGTTCCACATCGCCGCTACGGGACGCCCGGGACCCGTCCTCGTCGACATCCCCAAGGACGTGCTGCAGGCGACGACGACTTTCGGGTGGCCGCCGACCCCCGATCTGCCGGGGTATCGCCCCGTTCTCCGCCCGCACGGTAAGCAGATCCGCGAGGCTGCCCGGCTGATGGCGTCGGCACGACGTCCCGTCCTGTACGTCGGAGGAGGGGTGCTAAAGGCCCGCGCTACCGCGGAACTCAGGGTGCTCGCCGAGGTAACCGGCATCCCGGTGGTGACCACTCTGATGGCGCGCGGGGCGTTCCCCGACAGCCATCAGCTCAACCTCGGCATGCCCGGTATGCACGGCACCGTCACGGCAGTGACCGCGCTGCAGCGCAGTGACCTGATCGTGGCACTCGGCGCTCGTTTCGACGATCGGGTCACGGGCCAACTGTCGACGTTCGCGCCCGGTGCCACCGTGGTGCACGCCGACGTCGACCCGGCCGAGATCTCCAAGAACCGCGTCGCCGACGTGCCCATCGTCGGAGACTGCCGCGAGGTGATCGCCGACCTGATCGTGGCGGTCCGCCAGGAGCACGAGGCCGGGCACCGCAGCGACATCGCGGCCTGGTGGGCGCAGCTCGACGGCTACCGCACGACGTACCCGCTCGGCTACGAGTGGCCGCCCGACGGCTCGCTCGCCCCGCAGTACGTGATCGAGCGGCTCGGAGCGATTGCCGGCCCGGAGGCGATCTACGTCGCCGGCGTGGGTCAGCACCAGATGTGGGCGGCGCAGTTCATCCAGTACGAGCGCCCTTACACCTGGCTCAACTCCGGCGGGCTCGGCACCATGGGGTACGCCGTACCAGCCGCCATGGGCGCCAAGGCGGGCCGTCCGGAGGCGACGGTCTGGGCGATCGACGGGGACGGCTGCTTCCAGATGACCAATCAGGAACTGGCCACCTGCGCGGTCGAAGGCATTCCGATCAAGGTGGCGATCATCAACAACGGCAACCTCGGCATGGTCCGGCAGTGGCAGAACCTGTTCTACGGCCAGCGGTACTCGCAGACGAACCTCGGCACCCATGCCACCCGCCGGATCCCGGACTTCGTGCTGCTCGCGGAGGCGATGGGCTGCGTAGGGATGCGGTGTGAGAGCCGCGACGACGTCGATGCCACGATCGACAAGGCGATGCGGATCGATGACCAGCCGGTCGTGGTCGACTTCGTCGTGGGCGAGGATGCGCAGGTCTGGCCGATGGTCGCCGCCGGCACCAGCAACAACGACATTCTTGCGGCCCGTGACGTGCGCCCCGACTTCGACGCGGGGGTCTGAGGTGACCACCCACACCCTGTCCGTGCTCGTGGAGAACAAGCCCGGCGTACTGGCCCGGGTGGCCAGCCTGTTCAGCCGGCGCGGCTTCAACATCGACTCCCTGGCCGTCGGCCCGACAGAGAACGAGCACATCAGCCGGATGACGATCGTGGTCAACCTCGATGAGTTGCCGCTGGAGCAGGTCACCAAGCAGCTCAACAAGCTGGTGAACGTCATCAAGATCGTGGAGTTGCATACCGCCACAGCCGTGCAGCGCGAACTGCTGCTCGTCAAGGTCAAGATCGACGCCACTTCCCGCACGCAGGTGCTGGAGACCGCCGAGCTTTTCCGCGCCAAGGTGGTAGACGTCAGCACCGAGTCGCTCACCCTCGAGGCGACCGGCACCCCCGACAAGCTGGACGCGCTGCTGCGAGTGCTGGAGCCGATCGGCATCCGCGAGATGGTTCAATCCGGCGCCGTCGCGGTGGGGCGTGGTCCGCGAGTCATCGCCGCAACGCCCGCCGTACGCCAGCTCGACCGTCCCGCCTGATCCCCCGAAAGGACACGCATGGCTGCTCAGATCTTCTACGACGACGACGCCGACCTGTCGGTGATCCAAGGCAGAACCGTCGCCGTGCTCGGCTACGGGAGCCAGGGTCACGCGCATGCACTGTCCCTGCGGGACTCCGGGGTCGACGTGCGGGTCGGCCTCTTGGAGGGGTCGAAGAGCCGCGAGAAGGCCGAGGCCGAAGGTTTGCGGGTCGTGACGCCCGACGTCGCCGCGGCCGAGTCGGACCTCGTCATGATGCTGGCGCCCGATCACAAGCAACGCGGCCTGTACGCCGACGCCGTGGAACCCAACTTGCAGGAGGGCGACGCGCTGTTCTTCGGCCACGGCTTCAACATCCGCTTCGGCTACATCACCCCGCCGGCCGGCGTGGACGTCGCGATGGTCGCGCCGAAGGGTCCAGGGCATCTGGTACGCCGGCAGTTCTCCGACGGCAAGGGCGTGCCCTGCCTCGTCGCGGTGGAGCAGGACGCCAGCGGTTCCGCGCTGGAACTGGCGCTGTCCTACGCCAAGGGGATCGGCGGCACCCGCGCCGGCGTCATCAAGACGACGTTCACCGAGGAGACCGAGACCGACCTGTTCGGTGAGCAGGCGGTGCTCTGCGGCGGGGCGAGCGCCCTGGTCCAGGCCGGGTTCGAGACGCTGATCGATGCCGGCTACCAGCCCGAGATCGCGTACTTCGAGTGCCTGCACGAGCTCAAGCTGATCGTCGACCTGATGTACGAGGGCGGGATCGCCAAGCAGCGCTGGTCGGTGTCGGACACCGCCGAGTACGGCGACTACGTCTCCGGCCCGCGG
>Ga0136617_10003044_pt1 | contig 14946 bp, 13 predicted proteins | sample AntDrymUQ3222106_2_FD_129672 | JGI IMG/M metagenome (GOLD analysis project Ga0136617, IMG submission 129672) | Polar desert sand microbial communities from Dry Valleys, Antarctica - metaG UQ322 (21.06) | ecosystem: Environmental > Terrestrial > Soil > Desert | place: Antarctica: Dry Valley... | reverse complement strand
GCAGGGTGCGGATGTGCTGGCCGTCGACGTCGGCGTCGGCCATCAGGATCACCTTGTGGTAGCGCAGCTTGGTGATGTCGAAGTCATCGTGGATGCCGGTCCCCAGCGCGGTGATCATCGCCTGGACCTCGTTGTTCTTCAGCGCCCGATCCAGCCGCACCTTCTCGACGTTGATGATCTTGCCGCGGATCGGCAGGATCGCCTGGAACATAGAGTCACGGCCTGACTTCGCTGAGCCACCTGCGCTGTCGCCTTCCACCACGTAGATCTCTGACTCACGGGGGTCGGTGGACCGGCAGTCGGCGAGCTTCCCAGGCAGTGAGTTGACCGTTAGCAGGCTCTTGCGGGCGAGCTTTCGCGCCTCCTGCGCGGCGCGGCGCGCCCGCGAGGCCGCCGACGCCTTGTTGATGATGACCTTTGCCTCGGCGGGGTTGCGCTCCAGCCAGTCACCGAGCCAGTCGTACGTCGTGGTCTGCACGAACGAGCGGGCCTCGGTGTTGCCGAGCTTGGTCTTGGTCTGGCCTTCGAACTGCGGGTTGGCCATCTTCACCGACACGATCGCGGCCAGGCCCTCCCGGATGTCGTCACCGGTCAGCCGGTCGTCCTTGTTCTTGAACAGCTTCTTGTCCTCGGCGTACTTGTTCACCACCGACGTCAACGCCGACCGGAAGCCCTCCTCGTGGGTCCCGCCCTCGTGCGTGTTGATCGTGTTGGCGAAGGTGTAGACGCTCTCGCCGTACGACTCGTTCCACTGCATCGCGATCTCGACCGCGATCCCGTCGCCCTCGGCTCCGAATCCGACCACCGACCTGTGTACGGCACCCTTGCTCGCGTTCAGGTGCCGGACGAAGTCCTCGATGCCGCCCTTGTAGTGGTAGGTGACCTCGACCGGGACGTCCTCCCGCTCGTCCCGGATGAGGATCGTCAGGCCGCGGTTGAGAAACGCCATCTCCTGCAGCCGGCTGGTGACCGTCTCGAAGGAGTACGACGTGGTCTCGAAGATGGTGTCGTCGGCCCAGAACGTGATCGTGGTGCCGTGCGTGCGGGTCGGCGCGCCCTTGTGCAGCGGCGCGGCCGGCGCGGTGTTCACGTACGGCTGGGTCCAGACGAAGCCGTCCCGGTGGATCTCGACGTCCAACCGGCTCGACAGCGCATTGACCACCGACACACCCACACCGTGCAGGCCGCCGGACACGGCGTAGGACTTGCCGTCGAACTTGCCGCCCGAGTGCAGCGTCGTCAGCACGACCTCCACCGCCGGCCGCTTCTCCACGGGATGCCGGTCGACCGGGATCCCACGGCCGTTGTCCTCCACCCGTACGCCGGCGTCGGCCAACAGCGTCACCCGGACGGTGTCGCAGTAGCCGGCCAGCGCCTCGTCGACGGCGTTGTTCACAACCTCCCATACCAAATGGTGCAGGCCGCGCTCGCCGGTCGAGCCGATGTACATACTCGGCCGCTTCCGGACCGCCTCGAGACCCTCCAGCACCGTGATCGAGCCTGCGTTGTAGATGGACGGTTCCCTTGGCGGCACGGATGGCCTCTCACTCGCGGTACACATGGCAGTCGCGCGGCTGCCCGCGCGACGTTGATCGGTGTGCAGCAGACCGCTGAGCGGCCTGTTCGGTGAATGGTTGGCTCCAGTCTATCTGCGTTCGACCACAACCCGGTGCATTACCACCCTCAGAATCGCCGTGAGACGTCGTACCTGGCCGGTTGGACTCCCCCCACGGAGGAACCGTGGCAGCGGGTGACCGGGCGGGTAGCTGCAGGAGCCAACACGGTCATGATCGCGCACCTTCGGCCGGGCGACCTGGCCGTACTGGAGGCTGTGGAAAAACTGCATCTCTGCCCGATCGGGGTGGGTGCAATGTCCGGATCCGGACAGCGGCCGTAGGCGGGCCTTGCGGCTGCCCGCTCGAGGATTCATTGTTACTCCGGGTCCCACACCTATAACTCTACGTAAGGGACCGCACGGGAACCATTATGAGGAGGGACGATGGGACGAGTAGCTCCGGCTGCCCGAGCAGTACCTCAACCCCACGATGCTCAAGTGCGGTGCCTTGACCCCGGGTACGCCGGCCGCTGTGGGCTACCGGGTCACCTTCCACCTGATCGTCAATCTGGTAGTCGTCTTCTTTGCGCTCAAGGCCGCGCTCGCCGTCCGGGATGCGCGGATGGGGCGTGATGCCTCCTCCACCGGTCAGCGGCTGGACCGCGTCGGGTACGCCGTACTGGCCGCTCCGCTGGCTGGGGTGATCTTTTTGCTGCCGGTCTTCGGCGCGCACGCCGGCCATGGCGTAGCCGCAGCCGGCGACCCCGCCGCGATCGTGGCGACGGTCAATGGGACCGACATCACCCGCGGTGAGCTTGACACCGCGGTAGCGCTCGCCCTGCAGCTGACGAACGTTCCGCAGCTCGGTGTGGCCACCTCGGACCCGAACGTGCAGATGTCGGAGGAGCAGGTGCAAATCGCCACCCTCAACCGGCTGGTGCAGAACACCCTGATGGAACAGGGCGCGGCCGATCTCGGCATCACCATCGAGGACTGGGAGGTCCAGGCCCGGAAGACCGAGCTGATCGAGACCGACTTCGTCACCCGGGAGGCCTTCGACCAGTTCCTCGCCGACAACAACGCACCGGAGGAGTACGCCACCGACCAGGTCCGCTCGCTGCTGCTCCAGGAGAAGGTGCATGCGACGTTGACCCAGGACGTGGTGTTCACCCAGGAGGCCATCCAGGGTGTCTACGCCGAGCAGTACGAGGGCCAGCCCAGGGCTCGGCACCTGCTCACCGACTCGGAGGCCGCCGCCAACAAGTTCCTTACACGGGCGCAGGACGGCGAGAACTTCCCCGAGATGATTCGCAGCGAGACCATGGACCCCCGTGCCGCCAGCACCGCCGGGTACATGGGCCCCGTCCGTCAGGACGCCGCCGTACCGGAGATGGTGCAGGCACTCAGCGGCATGCAGGACGGCGAGTACGCCGTGGTGCAGACCCAGTACGGCTGGCACGTCGTGCAGCGCATCACGCCCGCCACCTTGCAGGAGGTCGAGACCGAGATCCGGGACAACCTCCTCCTCGTCCAGCAGGCCAACGCCGGCCAGGAGTGGCTGGCTAGCATTCGAGCGGCTGCCGTGGTCACCCTCGAATCCGGTTTCGGAGTCTGGGACACCGAGTTCGGAGCGGTGGTGGCCGAAGGCTAGGAACCACCAACAGATCTCGGCCGACCGTACGGAGTGGCGACAGGCCGGGCGTATCGCCAGCGGTCGCGTGGGTGGGCAGCCCACGCGGCCGCTGGCATGTTTTTCGTACCGTTCGGGGACACTGGCGTCATGACCGTTCCCGCCAGACGTTTCGCCCGCGACCCGGCCAACAGGATGATCGCCGGCGTCTGCGCCGGCATCGCCCGCAGCTTCGGCTGGCCGCCCGGCCGGGTCCGGCTGCTGTTCGTCTTGTCCTGCATCCTGCCCGGGCCGCAGATCCTGCTCTACCTCGTGTTGTGGCTGCTGATGCCCGAGGCCTGAGCCGGCCGGTAGGGTGGCCGGAACCGCTGAGTCTGCAGAGAGTCAGACGGCCCGTTGCAGGCCGGCCATCGCCGCGGCCAGCAGCCCCGAGTGCTCGTCCAAGAGCCCGTCATGGTGGCCGTCCACCCGGGAGACCGCCAGGTGCCCGGCGGCCGTCCACAGCTCGTCCAGGTCAGGTCCACCCAGCAGTGCGGCCCGAAGCTGCTCACCCATCACCCCGCGCACCTCCGGTGTGTCGTGGTCGGCGAGCACCAGCCAGCGGGCGTCAAAGGCGTCGTCCCCGGACGGCAGCACGAGTAGCCCTGCCGTCCCGTGGGAGAGGAACCGCCGCGGCGCCAGCCGTACGACGGGCAACGGGATCGGCACCGGCACCGCGGTGACGGCGTACAGGGGCTGACTGTAGTACCCCTTCGGCATCAGGTAGACGACGTCAAAGGCGAGCAGTTCCCAGTTCTGCACCCCGCCGCGGGTCACCGGTGCCGCCCGATGCTCGCCGGTCAGCCGCAGCGGCGCCTCGGCGAGAACCGCACCCAGGGAGGCGTCTTCGTCGTACACCGGCCAACCCCGGCGTTCGGCGGCTGCCGCCAGCCCGGTCGTCGGCACCGCACTCCTCGACAGCCCAGCGGCGGCCAGCGGCTCCGAGCTCTGGCCCTCGGTCACCCGACGCCACCAGCTGCGCCGCGGCGGTGCCGCGTCCTCCGGGGAGGGGTCCGGTGCGTCGGGCGGTCGGTCAGCCATAGGTGTCCCTCGGTCCCCGCCCGCGAACGGTGCGCGGACCCTTGTGCCAGCTCGGCGCGGTCGGTCCGTGCACCCGCAGGCTCGTGACGATCTCCGGCCCGAGTTCCGCGCGCAACCGCTGCAGGATCCGTGGCGCAAGCAGCCGCAGCTGGGTCGCCCAGGCAGTGGACTCCGCGGCCACCACCAGCGCGCCGTCGCGCAGCGACACCGGCTGGCTGTGCGCGGCGATCCCTGCTCCGACCAGGTGATCCCAGCGGGCCAGCACTGAGGCCTCAGCGGTCTGCCGCTCCCAGCCGCGGTCCTGGACCAGCCGCCCGATCAGCGAGCCGAACGGCTGCGGGTCCCGCGGGTCGGCACCGGGTCCGGACCAGGCCGGGCGGGGCTGGCCGGCCACCCGCCGCCACCGGGCCGGGCCGGTCGCCTTGGCCCGAGCGGAGGCTCTGGCGGCCTCCAGCGCCGCGCGCGCGAGGTCCGGCCCGCGCGAGGGGGCAGCCAGTTCCTCAGGCAACTCGGCGGGCCTGTCCCTCGGCGATGTCATAACGCGCTCCCTGCAGCTTCTCCGGGACGTCGGCGGCGACCGCTGCGGTGACGATCGCCTGCTCCGCGCCGGCGGCGATGTCGGCCAGCCGGTCCCGTCGCTGCGAGTCCAGCTCGGCGAAGACGTCGTCCAACAGCAGCACCGGCTCCCCGCCGTCACTGCACAGCAGGTCGTACGACGCCAGCTTCAAGGCTAGCGCGAGCGACCACGACTCCCCGTGGCTGGCGAATCCGCGGGCCGGCAACTCGCCGACGTGCAGGACGAGATCGTCGCGATGCGGGCCGACCAGGGTGACTCCGCGCTCCACCTCCTGCGGGCGCAACGCCGCCAGATCCCGGTGCAGCGCCTCGGCCAGGTCGGCCCGGTCAGCGGCCGGATCCAGGCCCGACACCGAGCTCTCATACGTCAGGCCGGCCGGTGAACCGCCGCCGGCGACGGTGTCGTACGCCGCCACGACGTACGGCCGGATCCGCTCGAGCAGGTCGAGCCGACCGGCCAGCAGCGCCGCCCCCGCCTCGGCCAGCTGCCCGTCCCACACGTCCAGCGTCCGCAGGTCACCGGTCGCTCCGGCGCGGCGGGCCGAGCCGGCGGTCTTGAGTAGCGCGTTCCGCTGCTTCAGCACCCGGTCGAAGTCGGCCCGTACGCCGGCGTACCGGGGGTTGCGCACGACCAGCAGGTCGTCGAGGAACCGGCGGCGCTCGGCGGGGTCGCCCTTGACGATCGCCAGGTCCTCGGGGGCGAACAGGACGGTGCGCAGGATTCCGAGCACCTCACGGGCCCGGGGTACCGGTCCGCGATTGATCCGAGCCCGGTTCATCTTTCCCGGGGTGACCTCGATCTCGACCTGCAATTCTCGGCCGGCGCGGACGATCACTGTCCGCACGACCGCCCGGTCGGCGCCCGCGCGGACCAGCGGGACGTCCCCGGAGACGCGGTGGCTGCCCAGTGTCGCCACGTAGCCGATCGCCTCGATGAGATTCGTCTTGCCCTGCCCGTTCGGCCCGAGGAGCACCGACGCGCCCGGATCGAAGGCGAGCTCAGCGCTCGGGTAGCTGCGCCAGTCGGTGACACTCAGGTGCCGGACGTACACGACTCGCTACGCGGGTGTCTCTACTTCGCCGGCCGCCACCTTGCGGATCGCGTGCCCACCGAACTGCTGCCGCAGGGCCGCGACCGCCTTCATCGCCGGCGACTCCTGCTGCCGGCTGCCGAACCGGGCGAACAGCGCCGCGGCGATCACCGGCATCGGCACCGAGTTGTTGATCGCCTCGTCCAGAGTCCAGCGGCCCTCGCCGGAGTCCTCCACCCAGCCGCTGACCTCGGCCAGCTCCGGGTCGGCGTCCAGGGCGAGCACGAGCAGGTCCAGCAGCCACGACCGGATAACGGTTCCCTGGGTCCAGCTGCGCAGCACCCCGGGAACATCGGTCACGACGTCGGTGGCGGTGAGCAGTTCGTAGCCCTCGGCGTAGGCCTGCATCAGGCCGTACTCGATGCCGTTGTGCACCATCTTCGCGAAGTGCCCCGCCCCCACCGGCCCGGCGTGCACGAAGCCGGCATCACCCGGGGGCTTCAACGTGTCGAAGGCCGGCTGCACCTTCGCCACGTCCTCGTCGGTGCCGCCGACCATCAGCGCGTACCCGTTGTCCAGGCCCCAGATCCCGCCGCTCACCCCGGCGTCGACGTATCCGATCCCCTTCTCGGCCAAAGCGGCGCAATGCATGATGTCGTCGGTGTACCGCGAGTTGCCGCCGTCCACGACGACGTCGCCGGGCTCCAGCCGGTCGCCGAGATCCCGCACCGTGGCGCGCGTGGGATCACCGGAGGGGACCATCACCCAGACGACGCGCGGTGCGGCGAGGGTCTCAACGAGCTCGTCCAGGGACCCGACCTGGCGGGCCTCCACGTGCGGGTCGAAACCGACGACATCATGGTCCCCGCGGCGCAGCCGCTCGGCCATGTTGCTGCCCATCTTGCCCAACCCGATCAGGCCGATCTGCATGGTGCTTGCCCTTTCCGCGAGCTGCGATGGTCGAGTTATCCCGGTAACCGGACCGGCATGATGAGGTACCGATACTCCTCGTTTCCGGGACCCTCTGCCGGTACGCCGGTCAGCACCGCCGGCTTGTTCGGTGTGGTGAACGACATCCGCACCGTCTCGGTGTGTACGGCGGACAGCCCGTCGAGCAGGAACGTCGGGTTGAAGCCAATGGTCAGCGGGTCGCCGGCGAAGTCGGCCTCGATCTGCTCCTCCGCCCTGCCCTCGTCGTCGCCACCCGCGAGCAGCGTCAGCCCCTCGTCGCCGAAGTTCAGCCGGACCGGCGTACCGCGGTCTGCGACCAGTGCGACCCGCCGGACGGCCTCGATGAAGCCGGCCACCCGGACCTCCGCGGTCGCCGCCGACTCGACCGGCAGCAGGGAGCGGTACTTCGGGAACTCCGCGTCCAGCAGCCGGGTGGTGGTCTTCCGGTTCGGGCTGGAAAAGCCCATGATTCCCTCGCCGGTCCCACTGCTGGACAGCGCCAGCGTCACCTCGGGGCCGCCGGTCAGCGTCTTGGCTGCGTCAGACAGGCTCCGGGCCGGGATCAGCACCGCCGCGGTCTGACCGGACTGCTCCGGGGTCCACCCGAACTCGCGGACGGCCAGGCGGTACCGGTCGGTCGCGGCTAGGGTCAGCCGGTCTCCGTCGATCTCCAGTCGTACGCCGGTCAGCATCGGCAGCGTGTCGTCCCGGCCGGCGGCCACGGCCACCTGGGACACCGCGGTGTCGAAGTCGGCGCTGGCCACGACACCCGCCGTCGTCGGCATCATCGGCAGGCTGGGGTAGTCCTCCACCGGCATCGTCGGCAGGGTGAACCGGGCCGATCCGCAGCTGATAGTCAGCCGCGGCCCGTCTACCGCCACCTCCACCGGGTGCGGTGGCAGCGACCGGGTGATGTCGGCCAGCAACCGGCCGGACACCAGGGCGCGTCCGGCACTCTGCGCGTGGACGTCGATCGTGGCTTGCGTGGAGACCTCGTAGTCGAACCCGCTGACGGTGAGGGACTCCCCGGCGGCCCGCCCCCCGGACCCGGGTTCGCTGGACAGATCGAGCAGGATGCCCGCGAGCACGGGCACCGGGGGTCGCGACGGCAGGCTCTTCGCCGTCCAAGCGACCGCGTCTGCCAGCACCTCACGCTCGACCCTGAACTTCATCGACTGCTCCCCACGTCTGGCACTGGTGAGGAGCCTTTCCTCCCCAGGGCAGCGCTTGGCTGATGCCGTTGCACTTGTCTCTCAGAAGTACCAGTCATCGTCGTCATCACGGTTGTGAACACTGTGGACAGTGTCGCTGTCGCCTGGTCGGAGGCGTACCCGGGCTGTGGGCATGGTGTGGACGACGATGCGCGAAACTCGCCGGCGCAGGGGAGTAGAGCGGGGCGGCGGCGAACCACACCGTCGACTCCCTCGATTTCCACAGTTTTCTCCCCAGGCTGTGCACTCAGAGAGTGTCGCCTGCAGCACCGACAGCACCGGTGTCATGCGGGGTAGCCGGAGCAGGTCATCTTCTGTCACGGTGCTTGATCCGGGCGGTCAACTCGGTGACCTGGTTGTAGATCTGCCGTCGCTCGGCCATCAGGGCGGCGATCTTCTTCACCGCATGCATGACCGTGGTGTGGTCCTTCCCGCCGAACTGCTTGCCGATGCTGGGCAGGGACAGGTCGGTCAGCTCGCGGCAGAGGTACATGGCGATCTGCCGGGCGTTGACGAGGTTGCGGCTGCGGCTGTGGGAGGTGAGGTCCTCCAGACTGATCGAGAAGAACTCCGCGGTGACCGCCATGATCGTCGCGGCGTCGATCTCCGAGGATTCCGACTCCGGCAGCAACGCCTGCAGCACGATCTCGGCCAGGGCGAGGTCCACGTTCTGCGCGTTCAGGCTGGCGAAGGCGTTGACCCGGATGAGGGCGCCCTCCAGCTCACGGATGTTCGTCTGGATCTTGCTGGCGATGAACTCCAGGACCTCCGGGGTGACCCGCAGGTTCTCCAGCTGCGCCTTTTTGCGCAGGATGGCGATCCGGGTCTCCAGGTCGGGAACCTGTACGTCGGTGATCAGCCCCCACTCGAACCGGGTGCGCAGCCGATCCTCCAGAGTGGTGAGCTGTTTGGGCGGCCGGTCACAGGTGATCACGATCTGTTTGTTCGCGTTGTGCAGCGTGTTGAAGGTGTGAAAGAACTCCTCCTGAGTGCGCTCGGCCCGCTCCAGGAACTGGATGTCGTCGACCAGCAGGATGTCGACGTCCCGGTAGCGGCGCCGGAACTGCTCGGCCTTGCCCGAGTGCACCAGGTTGATGAAGTCGTTGGTGAACTCCTCGGTGGACACGTAGCGCACCCGCACGTGCGGGAAGAGCCGGTAGCCGTAGTGCCCGATGGCATGCAACAGGTGGGTCTTGCCCAGTCCCGATTCGCCGTAGATGAACAGCGGGTTGTAGGCCTTGGCCGGCGCCTCGGCCACCGCCACCGCGGCGGCGTGGGAGAACCGGTTGCTCGAGCCGATGACGAAGGAGGCGAAGACGTACTTCGGGTTCAGCCGGGCCGGTTGCGGTGCCCGGTCCGACCGCCGCTCGGAAAAGATATCCACAGCGCCACCCACAGTTTCCTCGTCGTCGAGGGGGTGCGCCCACGGGTCCGAGCCGGCGACAGCCGCGTTGCGGGAGCCGGCGCTCGGCAGCTCCGACTCCAGGTTGAGCGCCGCGCGCACAGCCGGCTCCGGCAGTCCCTCGGTCGCCCCCGGGTCCACCGTGACGGCGATCGTGATCTTGCGACCGAACTCGGCGCTCAGCGCGTCGGAGATCCGGGGCCGTAGCTGGCTTTCCAGCACCCCCTGCATGTACTCATTGGGCACCGCGAGCAGGGCGGTGTCGTCCAGGACGCCGACCGGCCGGGTCAGGGTGAGGAAGGCTCGTTGCTGGGTGCTGAGATCCAGCGTGCCCAGGCCACGTAACGCCGCAGGCCAGACGCGGTCGAGGTCGTCAGGCTCGTCGGGCACGGGCTGGCCTCCTTCTCCGGCGGCACGATGCGGGCCCGCTGCCGGTGCGATCGGGCAGCCGGCACCCGTCATCCACAGGTCTGTCCACAGATGTGTACGGGTCGACTGCGCCGAGCAACAGAGTTGCGCGGTCCTGGTGTGGTGCGTGCTGCGCGGATGTTGCCGGGCGACGCTACAGCGGCGGCGTGGCGCTCACAAGCGGGTGCCGTGACCCACTAGGATGACCTGTTCGGCTTCTGCACTGTGGGGCTCGGCGGCGGCGTTCGCTGTCGTCCGACGGGTCCCGGCTGGGGTACCGTTGGGGGGAGTGTGCCTTCCGTGCCGTGCCATTTGTCACTCGGTCACGATGAGGGTGCCGAACGAGACCCACCGCCTGCCCCCTGCAGGCAGAGCCCCGCGGGAGACCCCTGGTGAGCAAGCGCACGTTCCAGCCCAACAACCGACGCCGCGCCAAGACGCACGGTTTCCGGCTGCGGATGCGCACCCGCGCGGGTCGCGCAATTCTCGCTGCCCGGCGCCGCAAGGGCCGCGCGGGCCTGTCGGCCTGATCTGCGTGTTGCCCGCTGCCGCTCGGCTTCGACGCCGTGAGGATTTTGCCGCCGTCGTACGACGGGGTCGACGTACCGGCCGTGGAGCGCTGGTGATCTACCGGCTGGCCGCCGCCGATGACGGTCCGGTTCCTGACCGGCCGCGCACGGCCCGGGTCGGGTTCGTGGTCGGGCGAACTGTGGGCAACGCCGTCCGTCGACACGAGGTGAGCAGGCGGCTGCGTCATCTGATGCGCGATCGGCTGGGCCGGCTGCAGCCGGGCGACCGGGTGGTGATCCGGGCCAACCCGGCCGCGGGTGGACGGACCTCGGCCGATCTCGGCGCCGACATCGACCGGGCGCTGGCCCGGCTATGCACTGTCGAGGCGAGCGCGACTGTGGGCAGGCCAGGATGAGGACGGCGCTGATCGCGGTGCTCGTCGCGCCGATCCGGTTCTATCAGCGCTGGATCAGCCCGGCGTGGCCCGCGACGTGCCGGTTCCACCCGTCGTGCAGTGCCTACGCGGTCGAAGCCCTGCGAACGCGGGGACCGGTGATGGGGTTGGCGCTGGCGGTCCGACGACTGGTCAAGTGCGCGCCGTGGCACCCCGGTGGACACGATCCGGTGCCCCAGCGCGTTGCCTCGGTGACGCGTGTCCGTTCGCGGCCCGACCAGCAGGAGTTCAGCCTTGTCTCTTGATTGGCTGTACACGGCGATCTCGTTCGTGCTCAAGATGTGGCATTCGCTGTTCGTCCGCATCGGCCTGGATCCTGACGCCGGCATCACCTGGACTCTGTCGATCTTCTTCCTCGTCGTCACCGTGCGGATCCTGCTTTTCCGGTTCTTCATCAAGCAGGTCAAGTCCCAGCGGGCGATGCAGGAACTTCAGCCGGACATCGCCAAGCTCAGGGCGCAGTACGGCACCGACCGGCAGGGCATGGCCAAGGCGCAGCAGGAGTTGTTCAAGGAGCGCGGGGTGAATCCGCTGTCGGGTTGCCTGCCGATCCTGCTGCAGGCCCCGGTCTTCCTGGCGCTGTTCCATGTGCTGCGCCGGCTACGCCCGGACGCCCAGGGGCTCTACACCTGGGACGACCCGCTGACGACCAGTGCGGCACAGGCGTCGCTGTTCGGGGCGCCCATCTCCTCGTCGTTCAACATGGATCCGCTCAAAGAGGCGGCCATCTTGTCGCTCGGGGTGACCTACACAAGCATACGAATTGTCGCGTTTACGCTGATGATCCTGATGTCGATTACGACATTCATCACGCAAAAGCAGATCATGCGCAAGGGCGGCCCGGTCGAGGGTCAGGCCGCGATGATTCAGAAGTTCATGCTGTACGTGATCCCGGTCAGCCTGTTCGTCTCCGGGTTCTTCTTCCCGATCGGTGTGCTCCTGTACTGGTTCATGAACAACCTGTGGACGATGGGCCAGCAGTTCTACATCCTGCACAAGCATCCGCCAAAGGCCCGCGTCGACCTCGCCAAGTCCGATCGGCCGGCGACCGACCCGAAGCTGCTGGCACCGAAGCCGGGAGCCAAACCTTCCCAGCCCAAGGGGCGGCGGCCCCCGCCGGGTGCGTCGGGGAACGGCTCCAGCGCCACGTCCGGTGCTGCATCGGGTAACGCCCCGCCGACCCCACCGCCGGTGTCCATCAACAAGGCCAAGGCATCCTCGGCAGCGGCCACCGCCGGCAACCCCGGTGGGGCTACCGGCGGGACCAGGAAACCTGCGCCGGGGAAGCGACCGGCGAGCACCAAACCCAAACGCAAAAAGCGCTGATCCTGCTCGGCAGCGGACCCGACCCGAGGAGTTACGTGAGTCAGCACATCGCGCAGACAGCACTCGACCCGGCGGCGGATGACCCGTCCGCGGATGACGCGGGCGTGGCTGTCGCGGAGTCGGACAGCGCGGGGACCGGCGTGGACGGCACGGCGGACCGGTCGGCCGAGGCCGCTGCCGACTCCGCGGTCAGCGCCGCCGACGCGGCCAGCGCAAACCAGACCGGTGAGGCGCTGCTGGTCCGGGAGGGCGACATCGCGGCGGACTATCTCGAGCGCTTGCTCGACATCCTGGACTACGACGGGGACATCGACCTCGATGTCGAGGGTGAACGCGCTGTGGTGGCCGTCGTCGGAAGCAATCTGCGGGGGCTGATCGGACCCGGTGGCGCGACCCTGGATGCCGTCCAGGAATTGACCCGGCTCGCGGTGGCGCTACAGACGGGGGTTCGGTCCCGGCTGATGCTGGACGTGGGCGGTTACCGCGCACAGCGACGCACCGAGCTCACTGATGTCGGCCGGCGGGCGGCCGAAGCGGTCCGGGACAGCGGCAGCAAACAGAAGTTGGCACCGATGAACCCGTTCGAGCGCAAGGTCGTCCACGATGCCGTGGCCGCTGTCGACGGCGTCTTCAGCGAATCCGAGGGCGAAGAGCCTGCTCGCTGCGTAGTTGTCCTGCCGCAGGCCTGAGGCAGCTGCCCTCTCGGGCGCACTGCCGGCCACCGTGACCGATCCCCTGCACCCGCCGAGCGTCGCGCGCGCAGTGTTCGGGGACCGGCTCGAGCTGGCCCAGCGGTACGCCGTGCTGCTCGCCGACGTCGGCGTTCCACGCGGGCTGATCGGCCCGCGCGAGGCGGACCGGTTGTGGGAGCGGCACCTGCTCAATAGCGCGGTGATCGGTGAGCTGATTCCGCCTGCTGCCTCCGTGCTCGACGTGGGATCGGGTGCCGGTCTGCCGGGTGTGCCGTTGGCGCTTGCCCGTCCGGACCTGTCGGTCACCCTGATGGAGCCGATGGCCCGCCGGGTCGCCTTTCTGGTCGAGGTGGTGGCCGACCTCGAGCTGGACAACGTGACGGTGCTGCGGGGACGCGCGGAGGACGCCGCCGTGCGTCGTTCGCTGGGACGCAACGACGTGGTGACCGCCCGAGCGGTGACCGGCCTGCACCGGTTGGCCGGCTGGTGCTTGCCGCTGCTCGCCCCGGCCGGCGCGCTGCTGGCGATTAAGGGCGAATCCGCCCAGCTGGAACTTGACGCTGCTCGCGCGGCGCTGCACGCGGCCGGGGCCGTTCGGGCCGACGTCCAGGCCTGCGGGATCGGGTTGCTCACGGTGCCGACGACCGTCATCCGAGTGATCGCGGGCTCAACGTTTCACCGGTCTTCGCCCTGAGCCGGACCCAGGCGAGTCCGCCAGAACTGTCGTCTGTGACCTGGTTTCGAGCTCCAGCGCGTACGGGGCGACCCGATCTCGTGACACGCGCGCGAATGCATGGGCAGCGGTGTCACCGGTGCAAGGATGGCGGCTGTGGCGATCCGAACGTGGGCGAGCAGGCTGGGCTGGCCTCCCGCGCCCGTCAGCACCGTACGCAAGTCGCCCGCAGCCGGCGTCGGCTGGCCCGGCGGCGGGGCCGGCTCGGCGCCCTGGGTCGTTGCCGCCCCCGTCATCGGCGCTTCGACGGACGATGAGCCGACAGCACCCGAGGCCGATGTTTCACGTGAAACCGAGGCACCCGTCGCGGACCATGCCCCGGACTCGGAGGCCGGTGTTTCACGTGAAACATCGCCTGCCGTCCCGCCGACGCCGGAACCGACTCCCATCGCTGCCGAGGCCGAGCGCGCCCTGCGAGTGCGCAACGTCGACCTCGGTAACCGGTTCCCGAGCCCGGCGGTCACCCGAGTCCTGACCGTGGCCAACCAGAAGGGCGGGGTCGGAAAGACCACGACCACCGTCAACCTGGCGGTCGCGCTCGCGGTACACGGTTGCTCGGTCCTCGTCATCGATCTGGATCCCCAGGGCAACGCAAGCACCGGTCTTGGGGTGCCCCACCACAGCGGGGTGCCGTCCATCTACGACGTCCTGATCGACAACCGGCCGATGCTCGACGCCGTGGCGGTCGTCGACGCCGCACCGAGTCTGCACTGTGTGCCGGCGACGATCGATCTGGCCGGCGCGGAGATCGAACTGGTCTCGATCGTGGCCCGGGAGTCACGACTCCGCCGAGCGTTGGCGAAGTACCTCGCCGACCTGCGGGCCAGCAGCGTCGACCCCCCCGACTACGTCCTGATCGACTGCCCGCCGTCGTTGGGCCTGCTGACGGTCAATGCCCTGGTCGCCGCTCGCGAGGTGCTGATCCCGATCCAGTGTGAGTACTACGCCCTAGAGGGATTGCGACAGCTGATGAGCAACATCGATCTGGTGACGGCCCACCTCAATGCCGACCTGACGGTGTCGACGATCTTGCTCACGATGTACGACGCGCGGACTCGTCTTGCCGATCAGGTAACCCGCGAGGTCCGTGCTCACTTCGGCGAGCTCGTCTTGGAGTCGGTGATCCCGCGCAGCATCCGGGTCTCGGAGGCCCCCGGTTACGGTCAGTCGGTGATCACGTACGACCCGGGCTCGCGGGGAGCCATGTCCTACCTGCGGGCGGCTCGTGAACTCGCCGGTCGACCCGCGCCGGACGCTTCGGCTCTGTCAGCCCGAGCGGATCGAGCCCCAGCGGCGGCCGCCCGATGAGCCGAGAGCGAGTGAGCATCGCAGCGAGCGTGAGCGAGTGTGGAGCGGAGCGAGCGGTGCGCGCAGCGCACGAGGCGGG